>Ga0209577_10003537_pt1 | contig 14727 bp, 15 predicted proteins | sample GraSoiAngelo_109_FD_185874 | JGI IMG/M metagenome (GOLD analysis project Ga0209577, IMG submission 185874) | Grasslands soil microbial communities from the Angelo Coastal Reserve, California, USA - 14_0903_12_20cm (SPAdes) (version 2) | ecosystem: Environmental > Terrestrial > Soil > Grasslands...
CAGCGCTCGGAGGACCACCCTGGCATTTGCCTCTCCAGTTCACGGCCGGACTATCCCATGTAGAATCAACACTTATGGGAAATGTCCGCAAGTGTTGATTCTAAACCACTTCCGGAAATTCTAAGTTCTTTAGATGCAACACTTATGAAATACACAGGGAGGGGGGTACGAGTTATGGTTAACCAGAAATCCTTTTGGAGTGCGGCGGCTTGCCGCCGCTTTTCCTTCTGCTCCTTCCTAAATACTGTCGGGCTGCTGAATAATCCGGGCTAACTGGAAGTAATGTAATAATAAGTCTCTTTTTTCTGTGAACTGAAAACGATCGATCGAAGATTCCGACTCGGTCGGGACTGTCAGCTTATTCCTATGATCCAGCCGGACTTCCGCGAATTTCAGCGTCTCGCGAAACAGGGCAACCTTATCCCTGTCTATGACGCTTTTTCCGCGGATTTGCTGACGCCGGTCAGCGCCTATCTGCGCATCGCCCAGGGTGCGCGGTATTCCTTCCTTCTCGAAAGCGTGGAAGGTGGCGAAAAAATCGCGCGCTACACGTTTGCGGGCGCGCACCCCGAGGAAATCTTCCGTTACGCCAACGGCGCGTGCGTGCTCGAGAGCCGCGACCGTGTCGTGTGGGAAGAGCGCGATCCCATCTCCTTCCTGCGCGAGCGCATCGAACGTTTTCGCCCCGTGCGTCTTCCCGGATTGCCCCCGCTCGTCGCCGGCGCCATCGGTCATTTCAGCTATGACATGGTGCGGCTGATCGAGCGCATCCCTAAACGCCTTCGCGATGAAATCGGCCTGTATGACGCGATGCTCATGTTCTATCACGGCCTCGTCGCGTTCGATCACGTGCAACATCGTTTGTGGATCGTCCGCAATGTGTTCACCGAGGGCGGCGGCAGCCTTCGAGCGAAATACGATGCCGCCGTCCGCGAAATCAAGAAGACCCGACGGCTGCTCGATGAGCCTGTGGCCGCCGAACGCCCGAAGAAGCCGTCGAAGTCAAAGAAACGTGAACCCCTGAAAGTGACTTCCAATTTCCGCCGGCCCGAATATCTCGCCGCCGTGCAAAAAGCGAAGCAGTACATTCGCGCCGGGGATATTTTTCAAGTTGTGCTGAGCCAGCGCTTTTCCGCGAAGACGAAAGCGGAGCCATTTGAGATCTATCGCGAGCTCCGCGCGTTGAATCCATCACCCTATCTTTTCTACTTGCAGCTCAACGACGTCTCCGTTGTGGGTAGTTCCCCGGAGATGCTCGTAAAAGTTCAGGGGCGCGATGTTTTCTACCGCCCCATCGCTGGCACGCGTTGGCGCGGCAAGGACGAAGCCGAAGACCAGCGACTTGAACGGGAAATGCTTGCCAGCGAAAAAGAGCGCGCCGAGCACATCATGCTCGTCGATCTGGGCCGCAACGATCTCGGGCGCGTGTGCGATTACGGCACCGTGAAACCCGAAAAGCTGCTCACCGTCGAGCGCTACTCGCACGTCATGCATCTGGTTTCCAGCCTCCGCGGCCGCTTGCGCGAGGATGTGGATTGTTTCGACGCGCTGATGGCTTGTTTTCCGGCCGGCACCGTTTCCGGCGCGCCGAAAGTCCGCGCCATGGAAATCATCGAAGAGCTGGAGCGCACGCGCCGCGGAATCTATGCCGGGGGCATTCTCTACCTCGATTTCGCGGGCAATCTCGATTCTTGCATCGCGCTTCGCACCATGGTGGTGAAAAACGGCGTCGCCTACGTGCAAGCCGGCGGCGGCATAGTTGCGGATTCCACCCCGGAGGGGGAATATCAGGAGAGCGTGAATAAGTCGAAAGCGTTGCTTACAGCGCTGGAGAAGGCGCATGGGAGAGGAGGATAAATGGAAACAGCTCTCTTAGTAGCTGCTTTCGGCATTGCAGTTCTATGTGCTTTCCTTCTTCTCTTCCCGATTATCAACTCATTGCGCGGCAAACGTTCGACTGTAGGCTGGATGGCAGTCACAACTGTCGGCATGTCATGGGCTGTATGGCAAGTTTACGTTTTGAATCCGGTTGCCGGCAAGAACTTGACCTACCTGCTGGCGCCGATAGCTTTCGCGAGCGTGTTGCGGATTCTGTCCTGGGCAGTTAAAGATGCCATGAGCAGGCCACCATCGGAAGGGCCTGACGTAAAAGTCCCTGCAATGACGATGCGCAAGCCCGCGGGGTTGTCCCACGAATCTGAAGATGAGCAGGGAAGGATTGCGGTAGGAGAATGAACCTAGAGTGGATAAGAGTATCCGTATAGCAAATTAGGAACCAATCGTCATGATCTTGTTGCTCGACAACTACGATTCCTTTACCTACAACCTCGCGCAGTATCTCGGCGAGCTGGGTTGTCAGGTCGAAGTGCATCGCAACGACAAAATTACCGTGGAAGAAATTATTCGCCGTAAGCCGGAGCGCATCGTGATTTCTCCCGGCCCTTGCACGCCGCAGGAAGCGGGTATTTCCGTCGAGCTGGTCGAGCGCCTCGCTGGAAAAGTTCCTATCCTCGGGGTTTGCCTCGGCCATCAGGCCATTGGCGCCGCGTTCGGCGGGAAAATCGTCCGCGCTCCGAAACTCTTTCATGGCAAAACGAGCCAGATCCATCACGATGGCAAGAATATTTTCCGCAAGCTTCCGGATCCCTTCACGGCCACGCGCTACCATTCCCTCATCGTTGAGAAAAAATCCTTGCCGCGCGAATTGGCGATCACCGCCGAGACCGACGACGGGATCATCATGGGCTTCCGTCACCGCCGCCACAAAATCGAAGGCGTGCAGTTCCACCCAGAATCCGTCCTCACCGACTCTGGTAAGCAGCTCCTTAAGAATTTCCTCTCCCTGTAGGGGCGCAGCATACTATGCCCCGGGTTGGCAAAGCGGAAGCCGGTCGACAGGCTCTTCACCAGTTCAAATCCGCCAAGATCGCTCCGTAAATCTCTATCCCGCGCCAGAAATGACCCAGCCGCAAATTCTCATCCGAACTGTGCTGATGATTGTCGGCGTTGACGATGGGGACGCCAATCACCGGCAGTCCCAGCTCTTCAAATATGTACATGGGAGCTGTTCCGCCGAGGGTTGGCATTTTCACTGGGGGGCCTGCAGCCGCTTCGACGACCTCGACCACTTTCTTAGAAACTGGAAGGTCCATCGGCGTACGCGAAGCGCGGTATCCTCCTTCATTGATCACTTTGGCGATCCGCGGATACGTCCGCCTCTCTTCCATCGTTGGTTCGCGGTCGATGACGTAGAAGCCTTGCTTTCGTATGAACAGAGCGATCTGATCGAATTTCTGCTGCGGGTCCTCTCCTCTCACAAGGCGCGCATCGAGCGAAGCCTCTGCGCGATCGGGAACAATGTTCTGCGCCTGTTCGCCCACATATGCGCTGCGCAGTCCGCGGATATTCAGCGAAGGCTGCATAATGAGTTCAACGAGCTTCTTCCCGCTGCCTTCCGGTTTTGCAATGCCCAGCTCCCGTTCTAAATCGGCGTCGTTGACGGGCAACTCCGCAAGCGCCTTTTTCTCCGCGTCGCCCAGCGGCGTAACGTCGTCGTAATAGCCATCAATCATCACGCGCCCGTCCGCGTCCTTCATCGACGCCAGCAGCCGCGACAACTCCATCGCCGGATTCGGCGCCCAGTTTCCATAATGCCCGCTGTGCAGCGCTCGCACCGGTCCGTACACGGTGATGTCGATTCCGATGTCTCCGCGGTTGCCAAAGAAAACCAACGGCCGTCCGCTCTGGTGCACCGGGCCATCGGCGGTGATCAGCAAGTCCGCTCCCAGCAAATTCTTGTGCAGCTCCAGAGTTCGCTGCAGATTCGTCGAGCCCGCCTCTTCTTCTCCCTCAAAAATGACCTTCAAGTTCACAGCCAACGGAATCTTTTTCGCTCGCAGCGCATCGATCGCTGCCAGCAGCGCCACGATCGGCGATTTATCATCGGAGGACGAGCGTGCGTAAATCCGCCAATTGTCGTTATAGACCGCCCGGTGTTGCGCGCTGTTTTCCGAAAACGGAATGCACTTTCCGCCGGCTTCGATGGCCGCATCGCGAAGCACCGGCTCGAATGGTTTTCCATCGGTCCACGCCGCTGCGTCGACCGGCTGTCCGTCGTAGTGCGCGTAAAAAATTACCGTGTGCTTCGCTTCCGGCGAAATCAATTTTCCGTAGACGACCGGCCCGCGCCCGGTGATCGGCAGCAAATGCGCTTCGATTCCGCGCGCCTCCAGCATCTCCACCAGGTGTGTGGCGTTTTTCTGGATGTTCGCCGTATCGCTAGCAATGTTGGGAATCGCAAGGAATTCGCTCAGCTCTCGGACAATCCGCTCCTCGTTGTCCATCCGGTATTCCCGAATTTCCTGCGCGACCTGCGCTGGCGTCGGAGGGGTTTGCTTCTGTGCGAGAGTTGGCGACGGCAAAAGCGCAATCAACAGCATGGCCACGATTTTTCTCAAAGTTCTCACCTCTAATGTCTCCGGCGCAGACCGTCGGATAATTCCCAATTCTTTCCTGAAGCGAAATCCGATTTGGCGAATCTACTTCTCGCTGGTGAACGCAGCGAGCGCTGCAAGCTTCTTCCCCGCCGCCCCTGACGAAATCACAAAACTCGCCAGTCCCGCTCCTTCGCGAAAATCAGCCGCGGCGCCTGCTGCAACCAGCGCCGCCGCCGCGTTAACCACCACAACGTCGCGCGCCGGCCCGTCTTCCCCGTCCAGCACTCGCCGAATGAGCTCTGCATTTTCGGCCGGCGTACCGCCACGAATGGATTCAACCGCCGCACGCGCCACGCCAAAATCTTCCGGCGTCACCGTAAATTGCCGGACCTCGCCGCCTCTCACTTCGGCGACGATCGTCTCTCCTGAAAGTGAAATCTCATCGAGGCCTCCGGCACCGTGGACCACGAACGCGCGCTCGACACCCAGCTCGGCCAGCGTCGCCGCTACCACGTCAATCACATCTTCCGAAAAAACGCCCAGCACTTGGGCCTGCGCGCCCGCGGGATTCGTAAGCGGCCCTAGCAAATTAAAAATGGTGCGCGCGCCAATTTGTTTTCGTGCCGGAGCCGCATGCCGCGTCGCTGTATGCGCGGCCTGCGCGAACAGAAATCCAATGCCAATCTCCTGGATCGCCCGTCCATACCGTTCGAATGGCAGGTCGATTCGCACCCCCAGCTCCTCCAACACGTCCGCTGAGCCGCTCCGCGAGCTCGCCGCGCGATTCCCATGCTTGGCCACGCGCGCGCCTGCCGCCGCCGCGACAATCGCCGCCGCCGTCGAAATATTAAACGTGCTCGCGCCGTCCCCGCCTGTTCCGCACGTATCTACCATGTTCGCTGGCCGCGCTTCACCGTCCGCAAACACGCATGTTGCGTGTTTGCGCATGACGCGCGCAAATGCAGCGAGCTCTTGCACCTCAAGGGGCCGCCGGTTCAGCGCTTCCAGCAATCGCACAATCTTCGGCGTCTTGACGCGTCCCGAAAGCAGCTCCTCCATCGTCGCTTCCGCTTCCGCGCGCTCCAGGACGTGCCCGGCCTCGACTCTTTCGATCAGCGATTTCGTCATCGCAATGCCACCGCTCGATGGCATCTTGATTCGCGACGACACGCGTAAGCGTAACTATTCATCAATTCTTGTGCCATTTCGCGCGTCCTTGCTCCGTTTCTGCCTTCCGGGTAAACTTCTATGTTTCCATTGCCGTCAAAATTCTAACACTAGCAGACTGCTTCAAACTCAAACGGAAAACGGAACCGATGAAGATTCACGAGTATCAAGCAAAGGCGATTCTGTCTCGCTACGGCGTCACCACTCCCCGCGGCGAAGTCGCCTTCACCAAGGAAGAAGCGCGCGAGGCCGCGCACCGTCTGCGATCGCACGCCAACGTCATCGTCGTTAAGGCGCAGATTCACGCCGGTGGCCGCGGCAAAGCAGGCGGCGTCAAGCTGGCCCGCTCCTCCGACGAAGCCGCCGACATCGCTAGCCACATTCTCGGCCTGAAGCTCGTCACTCCGCAGACTGGACCCGCCGGCCGCATCGTCAAGCGCCTACTCATCGAAGAAGGTCTGGACATCAAGCGCGAACTTTATCTTGGTCTACTCGTCGATCGCGCCACTGGCTATGTCGTTTTCATGGCTAGCGCTTCCGGCGGCATGGAAATCGAGGAAGTCGCCAAGGAAAATCCCGGCGCCATTTTGCGCGAATCGATTCATCCAGCCGTGGGATTGCAGCCTTACCAGGCCCGCAAAATTGCCTTCGGCCTAGGATTGCCGGGCGAGGTCGTGAATTCCGCAATTCCGTTCCTCCAGTCGCTCCATCGCGCCTTCATTGACACCGATGCCTCCATGCTCGAAATCAATCCTTGCGTCCTCACCGGTGACGGCAAACTCGTTGCGCTCGACGCCAAGATGACCTTTGACGACAACGCGCTCTTCCGCCACAAGGATCTTCGCGAACTCCGCGACCTCGATGAAGAAGATCCTCTCGAAGTCGAAGCCTCCAAGTACGGCCTCAACTACATCAAGCTCGATGGCAGCGTCGCCTGCATGGTCAACGGCGCCGGTCTCGCCATGGCTACCATGGACATCATCAAGTACGCCGGCGGCTCTCCGGCAAATTTTCTCGATGTCGGTGGCGGCGCTTCCGCCGAGCAGGTGAAGAATGCCTTCCGCATTCTGATGAGCGATCCGGAAGTCAAAGCCGTGTTCATCAATATTTTTGGCGGCATCCTGCGCTGCGACGTTCTCGCCACGGGCGTCGTCTCCGCCGCCAAGGAATTGCATTTGCAAGTTCCCGTCGTCATTCGCATGGAAGGCACCAACGTCGAAGCGGGGCAGAAGATTCTTCGCGAAAGCGGCTTGAATTTCACCATCGCCGACGGCATGAAGGACGGCGCGCAAAAAGTCGTCGCTCTCGCCGGAAGTGCGCGATGAGCGTCTTGGTGAACGAAAAAACGCGCCTCATCGTGCAGGGCTTCACCGGCCGTGAAGGCACTTTCCACGCGCAACAAATGCTCGAATACGGCACCAACGTGGTTGGCGGCGTCACACCCGGCAAAGGTGGAACGAAACATCTTGAACGCCCCGTCTTCAACACCGTCGCTGACGCCGCGAAAGCTACCGGCGCAAACGCCTCCGTCATTTTTGTTCCGCCTCCGTACGCCGCCGACGCCATCCTCGAAGCCGCGGACGCCCAACTCCCGCTCATCGTTTGCATTACCGAAGGCATTCCCGCCCTGGACATGGTGCGAGTCGCCTCCGTCGTCGATTTCAAGAAGACGCGCCTCATCGGTCCGAACTGCCCCGGCATCATCTCCCCTGGTAAATGCAAAATCGGAATCATGCCCGGCCGCATCCACAAGCAGGGCAACGTCGGCGTCGTCAGCCGCAGCGGCACGCTCACCTACGAAGCCGTCCATCAATTGACGCAGCTCGGCATCGGCCAATCCACCTGCATCGGCGTCGGCGGTGATCCCATCATCGGCACCACGTTCCTGGACGCCATCCAGTTTTTCAACGATGATCCGGACACCCACGCCATCATTATGATCGGCGAAATCGGCGGCAACGCCGAGGAGCGCGCCGCCGAATGGATCAAGGCCAACGTGAAGAAGCCGGTCGTCGGATTCATCGCTGGGCAAACCGCTCCACCGGGACGCCGCATGGGCCATGCCGGCGCGATCATCAGCGGCGGTCAGGGCACTGCAAAGGATAAGTACGCCGCCATGGCCGCCGCGGGCATCCGCACCGTCGAAACTCCCGCGGATCTCGGCTCGACTCTCGCCGCGGCATTGAAATGAAGAATCGATAGCTCGGGCCTTCAGGCCCGAGGCTTTTTCCTGATCTCGTAGTGCCGGGCTTCAGCCCGACATCTTTGATTTGATACTTCGGAGGAATTTTTCGTGCCACTCGAACGCACTTTCGCAGTCATCAAGCCCGACGCCGTCAGTCGCGGCCAGCAAGGCGAAATCCTTGCCAGGATTCACAAAGCCGGCTTCAAAATCATCGCCATTAAATCCATGCGCCTCACCAAAGAAGAAGCCGGCGGCTTCTACGCCGTCCACAAAGCGCGCCCCTTCTTCGGCGAGCTTACCGATTTCATGAGCTCCGGCAAAATCTTCGCGATCGTCCTCGAAGCCGAAGGCGCCATCCTCAAGTGGCGGGACACGATGGGCGCTACGGATCCCAAGAAAGCTGCGCCCGGAACAATTCGCCACGACCTCGGGACCAGCATCGGCAATAATTGCACTCACGGCTCCGACGCCCCGGAAACCGCCGCCTTCGAAATCGGCTATTTCTTCTCCGGCCTCGAACTCATCTGATGACCCGATAAGGGTCGTCATCCCGAGGAGCATCCGACGAGGGATCTCTCCTCTCGTTACTTCTTTGCTTCATTTCTTCTAGAATCTTCTCCATGGACCCTCTACGCGAACTCGGGCGTATGCTCCTCGTTCTTGGCGTCCTCCTGGTCCTTCTCGGCGCGCTTTTTTACTTTGGCGGCAAGCTCCCTTTGCGCCTTGGCCGCCTCCCTGGCGACATCGTCCACCGCGGTGAACACACCACGTTCTACTTTCCTATCGTCACCTGTCTTGTCCTTAGCGCCGCTTTCTCTCTGCTCCTGTGGCTATTTGGACATCTCCGTAAATAACTCCGTCTTTCCTTAACTTCCTTTACCTCCTAAACTTCCTTTACCTCATTTTTCTATCTTGAACTCGGCCCGTATAAACGCCTTGATCCCTTCTTCTCCTGTCAATCGCAAACACGCCAGCTTCCCTTGGTTCTCCAGGTCAATATGAAAATCAAAAAACGGGCAGCACTTGCTCTCCGCGGCCACCCACTCGGCCAATTCCGCTAGCGAGACGTCACTGGGGCTAAATTGAAACTCGTATCCTTTTTCCGACTCCACAATCTCCTTCCGCACCGCCATCAATTTCTCGCTCAATTGTTTGTGCCGCGCCCGCTCTTCAGGTGTCAGCGCCTTGATGTTGCAATAGAACTTGCTTTGCACCGTTGTCTGCCTCTCCGGCTGTACGAGAATCGCGGGGCCTTGCGCCGCAAGCCCCATCGCCGCGCCGCTTCCCATCCAAAGCGCCAGCGTCACGCCCGCCACCGCGCTCTTCTTACTCACTTTCACAAACCTTTCTTTTCTGTTCTTCATAGCTTTCCTCCAATTAGGATTTGCCACGTCCCACCCCGGATGCTAAAACTTAAACTCAGCTTTAAGTCAAGGAGCATTTCGCACGATCGGCGCTGCCAGGCGCCCCTACAGGAATGAACTCGGCTCACTGGAGCAAGCATGAAAATCGGCCAACTCGCCCGCACCTCCGGCCTCAACGCCTCCGCCATCCGCTACTACGAAAAACGCGGTCTGCTCGCCCCGCCCCAGCGCACAGGCGGCCAGCGCCGCTACGCAAGCGATGCCCTTTCGCGCGTGCTCTTGATCCGCTTCGCCACTGACATGGGCTTCACCCTCAGCGAAATCAAGCTTTTCCTCAGCGGTCTCCGCGACAATACTCCCGTCGGCCCGCGCTGGAAAAAGCTCGCTACTCGCAAGCTCATCGAAGTCGATCAAAACATCGCGCGCTCCCTCAAGCTCAAGTCCCTTCTCCAGGGCCTCCTCCACTGTCATTGCCCCTCACTCCAGTTCTGCGTCAATTGCCTCCGCCTCAGCCCCAAACTGCTTCGCTTTGACAACATCCGGCTGAAGCGCCGTTAATCCACAAAAGGGGCGAAGTTGCAAAAGCGGACGCGCAACCTGCAAGCTGATAGGCATGCCGGAACTGCCGGATATCGCCGCGTACTTGACTGCACTCGAACCACGCATCGTCGCGCAGGCGCTCATTCGAGTACGGCTTGCTAGCCCTTTTTTGCTTCGAACCGCTCAACCGCCAATCAAGAGTATGGAGGGCCGCGTCGTGCGCGAACTGCGGCGAATCGGCAAGCGCATCGCGATTGGAATGGAGGGCGATCTTTGGCTGGTGTTGCACTTGATGATTGCAGGCCGGTTGCACTGGCGGCTGCCGGGCGCAAAGCTGGCGGGCCGCCAGAGTCTGGCAGCCTTCGATTTTCCCAACGGCTCTCTCGTTCTGACCGAAGCCGGCACAAAGCATCGCGCATCGCTGCATGTGCTCACTGGCGAGGAAGGCTTGTGTTCCATTGATCCGGGAGGAATCGATATCTTCTCGAGCGATCTCAGCTCGTTTCGCGACGCGCTTACGTTCGAAAACCGCACGCTCAAGAGAGCTCTTACCGATCCGCGCGTGGTCAGCGGGATCGGCAACGCATATTCGGATGAAATCCTGCACGCGGCACAACTGTCGCCCGTCACCCTAACGCGCAAGCTGGAGCCACACGAGTGGGAAAGGCTGTTCGCTGCGACGCGCGATACCCTCAAAGTCTGGATAGACCGATTGCGCACGGAAGCCGAGGCTGGCTTTCCAGAAAGGGTGACCGCGTTTCGCAAGGAAATGGCGGTTCACGGACGCTATGGACAGCCTTGTCCGAAGTGTGGAGCGAAGATCCAGCGCATTCGTTATGCGGACAACGAAACGAACTACTGTGCGCGGTGCCAAACAGGTGGAAAAGTTCTCGCGGACCGCGCTTTGTCGCGGCTATTGGGATCGGACAGGCCGCGCACGCTCGAAGAACTCGAAGCCCTCAAGCGCCGCTAATCCGCGTGCCTTTCCGTATGCATGGATGGGGCAACAATTTGCTTTCAAAAGACTTGTGATATACCATGGTATATGACACGTGCCGCCGTCTGCCCGGCGTCCCTATGGAGGCCTGCCATGCGAAAAATTGCCAAGCTCTTCAAGAACGGTCGCAGCCAGGCCGTCCGATTGCCTTCGGATTTCCGCTTCACCTCTCGAGAAGTCTTCATCCGCAAGGATCTCGAAACAGGTGACGTCATTCTCTCTCGCAAACCCGGCTCCTGGGACGATCTTTTTGCTCTCGCCGACTCCGTCGAAATTCCTGCGGACTTCCTCGCTTCTCGCGATCGCCGTCCGCCCAAAAAACGTCGCCTCTTCTAATCGGAACAAAGCATGTTCCGTTTCATGCTCGATACCAATAGTGTGAGCTACACCCTCAAGGGAAGTCCGCCCTCCGTCCGCGAGCGTTTGCGTCAAGTTCCAATGGCTCAGGTCTGCGTTTCTTCCATCACCGAAGCCGAACTTCTCTTCGGCTTGGCCCTGAAGCCTCAGGCCGCAAAGCTCGCCGAACTCGTCAATCAATTCCTTCTGGGCGTTTCCGTTCTGCCCTGGGACTCCGCTGCCGCAAGAGCCTACGCCGACTTGTGCGCTGCCTCTTGGAAGCGGGGTCGTCCCCTCGCGGCCATGGACATGCTCGTCGCTGCCCATGCGTTCGCTGCCGGCCTCACTCTCGTCACCAGTGATCGTTCCTTCCGTTCCCTCCGTCCCCGCCTTCGGCTCGTTGATTGGTCTAAGCCTGGTTAGATGAGTGCGCTTTACTTGTGCCTCGACCACGCTTCGTTCCATTTCCGGCATTTGATTCGGCCATGTGACTCGCTATCTCGCACAACCAAAACCACTTACCAGTAATTTCTTGACAAACAGTACCTATGTGCTATAATGGTTTTTGAATTTCACGCTGCAAACTCGCCTTGCCTTCCAACCGTTTTCGGAAGTTCGTCCGCTGAGAAAACTCCCACGTTCCACTAACTCTTTTGGAATCACATCGTTTGCAGACCCCCACCCGTTAACCCCAATCGAATCATATCGTTTCAAGAATCCGGGGGAGGGGCAGGCCCAAGTTACTCTCTCCTCATCAACGGCAACGGCTGCCCTTTCTTTTGATACACTTACGAATTGCAATTTTCGTAAACCCTTTGTTTTGATATTCATGCAAATTGATGGGGGGGTGGGGGGGTACCTTTGCCTGTCTTCGACCAAGATCATTCTTTACCCTCTCGCAACTCTCAACTTTCAATCGAACATCCCGAGCGGCTCGGGACTCTCAGCTTTTAACTTTCGATCTGTTGTCGACCGCGTGTTTTCATCCTTACTTCCTTATCTCATTGCTTCGTCTTTTCGGGGTCTCTCCTCATGACCCAGCAACTCACTTTCAACCTCATGCCCACTCGCCAGATCTTCACCGTCAGCGAACTGACCGGAAAAATTCGCGACCTGCTCGCCAAGAATTTCACCGACATCAGCGTGCAGGGCGAAATCTCCAACTGCCGCGCAGCCCAGTCCGGCCACATCTATTTCACCTTGAAGGACGACCGCGCCCAGGTCCGTTGCGTTTATTTCAAGCAGCAGCAGCGCGGCATCAAGTTCCGCCCCGAAGACGGTTTGCAAATTACCGTGCGCGGTTCCATCAGCGTCTACGAACAGCGCGGCGAATATCAGATTTACGTCGAGAAAATTGACCTGGTGGGGCAAGGCGCATTGCAGCTTGCCTTCGAGCAATTGAAAAAACGCCTCGAAGCCGAAGGACTTTTCGATGCCGCGCGCAGAAAACCGCTGCCGCTTCTTCCCAGCCGCATCGGAATAATCAGTTCACCAAAGGGCGCTGCTGTCCGCGATGTCGCGCGCATTCTCACGCGCCGCTTTCCCAATGTCCATTTGATGCTCTATCCCGTGCGCGTGCAGGGCGAAGGCGCCGCCGAAGAAATCGTCAAGGCGCTGAAGTTTTTCAATAAAGCGAAACTCGTTGACGTGCTCATCCTCGCGCGCGGCGGCGGCTCCATGGAAGATTTGTGGGCTTTCAACGAAGAAATCGTCGCCCGCGCTATCTTCGCTTCCGAAATCCCCGTGATCTCCGGGGTCGGCCACGAAACTGATTTCACCATCGCCGATTTTGTCGCCGATGTCCGCGCCTCCACGCCTTCCGCCGCCGCTGAGCTCGTCGTGCAGACGCGCCGCGAATTTGACAAGCACATCGCCGAATTGCGCGGCGCTCTCGCCGAACAAATGCGCTATCGCATCTTGGTTCTGAGCCGCCGGGTCCACGAACTCTCCGCGCGCCCAGGCTTCCGCCGCCCGCTCGATTTGCTCCGCCAGCAGCGTCAGCGTGCCGATGAAATGACCTCGCGCCTTGCCCTCGGCCTTCGCACGCGCCTCGAGCAATCCCGCAAGCGCTACACTGCGGCATTCCTGCGCATCGCCGCGTTCGATTTTCGCGTGAAGATCGCCGCATTCCGCTTACGTCTAGAAAAGCGCGCCGCCGATCTCGGTGTCCGCATCGAACGCCTCCACCGCGCCAAGCGCGAGCGCTGGCAGCGCCTCGCGCTGCAGCTCCAGGAACGCGGCCCCTTAAAAGTCCTCGAACGCGGCTACGCCATCGCCACCGACGTCGCCGGCAATCTTCTCCGCTCCGCGGATCAAGTTCAGATCGGCGACGACGTCGCCATCCAGCTCCACCGCGGCCGCTTGTCCACTGAAGTTAAGAGGAAGGAAGAGCAGAGGTGATCTATGCCAGCCAGTCCCACAAGGTTTATTGAGAAATGCGCACAAAGGCTTCCGAAAGAACAATGTTCCCTCGTACCCAGGGGTACGAGGGGCGTCTACGCACTGCTTCAGTCTCAACCACGCAGAGACAAGTACGACGTAGTTTACATTGGCAAAAGAAGTATAAGAAACTCCAAGACGTGCAGGTAAATAAACTTTCGAAATGGAAAAGAATAAAATAGCTCCGGCAGCTAATCGAAGGCTATTCTTCGTCGGAGGAGGACACTTTCAACACCGCGAGGAAGGCTTCTTGCGGGATGTCCACCTGGCCGACGCGCTTCATGCGCCGCTTGCCTTCTTTTTGTTTTTCGAGGAGTTTGCGTTTGCGGGAAATGTCGCCGCCGTAGCACTTGGCGAGAACGTTTTTGCGAATCGCCGCGACGGTTTCACGGGCAATCACGCGGCTTCCAATCGCCGCCTGGATCGGCACTTCAAACATTTGACGCGGAATCAGTTTTCGCAAGCGCGTCACCAGTTCGCGCCCGCGTTCCGCCGCAAAGTCGCGATGGATGATCAGCGCCAGCGCGTCCACCGGCTCGCCCGCGACCAGCACGTCCAGCTTGATCAGGTCGGATTCACTGTACCCCGCGAGGTGATAATCGAGCGAGGCATAGCCGCGTGAAGTGGATTTCAGGCGGTCGTAGAAATCGAGCACGATTTCGTTCAGCGGCAGTTCGTAGGTGAGCATGACACGTGTCGGCGACAAATACTCGAACTTTTTCTGCGTGCCGCGCTTTTCCTGGCAGAGCTGCAAGATTCCGCCGATGGAATCTTCGTTGGTGATGATCATTGCGGTGATGATGGGCTCTTCGATTTTTTCGATGTCGCTGGGATTCGGAAATTTCGCCGGGCTGTCGACTTCGATCGCTTCGCCGGTCACGCGCGTGATGCGATAGCGCACGCTCGGTGCTGTCGTAATCAGATTGAGGCCGAACTCGCGCTCAAGACGTTCCTGCACGATTTCCATGTGCAGCAAGCCCAGGAAGCCGCAGCGGAAACCGAAGCCGAGCGCGACGGAATTTTCCGGCTCGTAAAAAAATGCCGCGTCGTTCAATTGCAGTTTTCCGAGCGCGTCGCGCAATGGTTCGTAGTCGTCGGCAAGCACGGGAAATAATCCGGCGAAAACCATCGGCTTGGTGGCTTCGAATCCCGGCAACGCGGGAGCAGGACGCGCCACTTCGATCACCGTGTCGCCCATGCGCGCATCGGCGACGCGCTTGATGTTCGCGACGATGAAGCCGACGTCGCCGGCTTCGAGTTCCT
>Ga0209577_10003538_pt1 | contig 14726 bp, 12 predicted proteins | sample GraSoiAngelo_109_FD_185874 | JGI IMG/M metagenome (GOLD analysis project Ga0209577, IMG submission 185874) | Grasslands soil microbial communities from the Angelo Coastal Reserve, California, USA - 14_0903_12_20cm (SPAdes) (version 2) | ecosystem: Environmental > Terrestrial > Soil > Grasslands...
GAAATGATATTGAAAAAAAATAAAAAAAAATACACACAACCTCCGGTAGGCCATCTACATCTCCCCAATTCCCTCCTCTCCGCCTTGGGCCCCATTCACCTCTCTCAGCTCACCATTCCCTCCGACTCCTCCCTCCCCTCCCACCCCGCCCCTCTCTTCCTCCCATCTCCGGCAGGCAGAGCACTCAGTCCAAGGGAAGGAGGAGAGGCTACACAGTTCTCTCAAGTCCGAGAGCGAGAGACACAAAGCAGAGGAAGAGGCACTCCACAGACAGATTACGGACCTCTAAGATGAAATCGAGGATTGAAAGACAACGCTCGATGTCAAGGTTCCAGAACTCAACGCTGTTAAAGAGGAGCTCCGAGTCACAAAGAAATCCGAAAAGGCTCTGAATGAGAAGGTCAAATCTCTCGACTCAATGATGAGGTGAAACTAGTGTGGTTCACAAGCCGACTCGCAGAGACTCGAACCAGACTCGAGTCACTCGACCCCGGTGGCGGCTCGAGCCTGCTTGACTATATGAAGGCCTGTATCAACCTACCCCATTGCTTACTCAGCTCTTCACGGAAGTCCTGGGGGACTCTCTCACTCACGCTTGCCGCACTAAGTGACCCAAGCGAACTCCCGCCGCTGATGTGAGTGGATGAACTAGCGGCAGACGACATTAGGATGAGAAAGTGGCGATCAATGTAGTGCGTGGTGGAGACTCGTTTGGGCCAGCTGCTCGATGAAAATAGTTGATTCTCCTGACGCGGGTGTGATCCTGAGGTTCAGGAGATCGCGCAGTTGATGCGTTGTTGCCAAGGCACCCCTGCCTCAAGCTGCCAAGAGACTCGAGCAGGCTCAAGTCCGCTCGGCTCGTGCACAACACAGTGTCAACACTACCGGTAGTTGAGGCTGAGCGCGACGACCTCTCCTGCTTCCAAGGGATCTCTCAGCGATCTATTGCTGGCATAGTTTTACTACTGGCGTTTGTTCACTACTGGCGTTTGTTCACTACTGGCGTTCGATTACTACCGGCGTTCGATTACTACAGGTGTTCGATTACTACTGGCGTTGGATTACTACCGGCATTTGTTCACTACCGGCGTTCGTTTATTGTTGGCAATCGCTTACATATTTGTTTAGTTGTTATTTCCTAGTGTAAATTAAATCACACCTATCAAATCAGCTTCAAAGCAAAAGCGCTCACCGGTGTGAAAAAGGCTGACTAAGCACTGTTCTTCTCGTATTCGGAAGAGAGGCAATACCGGTAGTATATTCTAGCTAGTACATATAATTTGGGGAATCAGATGAATATGAAAAATAAAGCTCAAGAGTCAGAAACGCGCCCGAAGCACTAGCGGCAAGCTTGCCGATCTGCCTACAACTCCCTACTAGTCTCCCTGCTAACCTGCTCATTCTCACTTCCTTCATCCAATTCTATCGCGCGATTTGGGCTATCTCCCCGCTCCGAGCTATTGGTACCCCTCCCGGCCCTAGCCCCCCTACCCCTACCCCCTATCCTACCCCTACCCCCTATCCTGCCTCTCGTCCCGGCCCTCCTACCCCTCATCCCGGTGGTCGATCCTTGCGAGCCTGTGGGACGTTGGACGGCATCCCTCATCCTTCGGTTAGCCTTGGTACTAGGGCGGCTGTCTCCCAACCCGGCCCTTGTCTGCAGAACGCCCTCCACGTGCTGAAGGTCTTTCACCCTTAAGGTGTGCCGCCCTGCATGGGCTGCTGATAGGCCACCGGCTATAATATGTTCAGCTTCATAAGTACCAAAACCACTCGCCGGTATATAGCTAGCGCCTTATCTGGATCATAGGGAGACTTACCATTGAGCACCAGTGCCACATGTGATTCGCTTATATTCTGCAATGCTTCAATTGCAGACTTCTCAATTCGGGTTACCTCTGAATCCTCTGTTGCCTTGCCGAAAATCTCCCGAACCAGACGTTGGAATGGCCTTTTGGGGATTAGATACCCCCCATCCCCTTGGTATTTTTTAACCTCCAAATCAGCCCTCTCTCCCGGCTTGAACCGTGCTGGCTTTCCCCCCTCCCCCTCATTGCCTCCGTTTTTAATGGGACCAAAGCCCCCGCCAGCCTTCTCCCAGGTCTCATCATCTGAGTCTGAGCCGCCGGCGTGAGTCGAAGTCTCATCATCTGACTCGGAGCTGCTGGCATGAGTCGAGGCCTCATCATGATCTGAGTTGTTAGGCATTCTGAGGCACAATCTAGGTAGAAGAAACGCGCCGGGGTCAGCGAATGGTTGATCCCATCAACTATATAGGCTATAGTACTTGGGGTAGGGCTTACCGGCAATGCGCAATTGGAATCGGTGTGACAATATCAAGATAAGATGCAAGAGCTTTGAAGGAGGCAATCCTAAGAAGCAGTGCAGAATCCGCAGCTGTAGAGGAATTCACCTCACCTTATATACCAACTAAGAACTAATAACCTCATGGTACGGGTACAGTTATGTTACATCTGCCTTTGTGTTCCTTAATGGGCAAATAGTACAGCAAACTTGTTTTGAGGTCCTTCACTCCAATTATTGTACCCTTTTCATTGTAGAATAGGTATTCTCAACTTCGCATTACAAGTGGGGTTTAAATTGTGGCATCAGTACAGTAGATGCATTGTTCATTGCCGGTATACCTCTAAAACATCTCACCTCGAGCTCTGATTGGCTCTGGATGATGTCATAACCGTTATCATTGGTGGCTCATGCCCAATGTGGCGGGGGACACGAGAAGTGTGGAGAGCCTGAGGATCCGCCAGGCCAGTACAGGATAGTATAGTACAATTATCATGCAATACAGGCACGGGCCGCACTTAGAACCCCTCCGTAACAACAGGTTCCTCACGTATGATAGTGGGCCACCTAAAGTTCGGATAAATACTTGCTCCCATTGTACTGTACACCGTATTCCCATTTTTTTCCGGGAAGCTCGATAGAATAGGTCAGTGCGTTGTTTTTCTTGGCATTTACCGCAAGTGTGGTGGGGGAGGGGCAGCGAGCTCGGGAGTAAACCAACCAACTCCCCCAACCAACTCTCCAAACGAACTCCCCAAACGAACTCCCCAAACGAACTCCTCCCCAAACGAACTCCCCAAAAGAACTCCCCCAATCCACTCCCCCATCCTAACTTTCTGTAAGTACCTTCCTGCTAGGATATTATAGAATTGAACCTGGAGGACTTCCTGCAGAGATTTAGAATCTAGATGATGTAATTGGCTGCAATGGCCAATCGCAGTCACTGCTTCTATATTCTGAATCTCTGCTAGGAGCCATTCATTGATGGAGTAATTTCTGAGTTTCTGACTAATGAGACAGTAATATATACTTCAGCTTCAAGTTCTTTGTGTTGGCATACGGCCGCTATATCTTTTGTGAGTCTATTAGTAAGAAGTGTTTAATTCCGGCAACTGATACTAACTATTACCGGGATATAGTCATTCTCCTCCAAGTACATATATCTGCATCTGAGACTTCTCATCTTTTCTGTAGGTTTATTTCCTTTGCCTAATCGTTTGAAATTGATTCTATTTGAAGTTCATTCTAAAAATAGACACAGTAAGTCTAGCGAAAATCCTCCCGCGACCTCGTCATGAGCAGCCCCCCCCAGGCCCTCCCCCGACCTCCCGAACGGCAACGCAAACGAAAGTACTCGTTTGACCCATTGCCTGGGGGAGCTTCGGGTTCCTCAGCGAACCAGGATACAATTGCTCGTAATTTCCGCCAACGAGAGCTTCCCCCCCTCGAAGCGGCGTTAGTGCGGATCACCAACAATCGGCGGACTCGAATTCACAACCAGACCAAGTCCCTGACCCGAAAGCCAGGTTGGGAGGAATTGACCGATGAGGCCAAGGGGGCTGCCATCGAGGATATTAGGGTTCGGTCGGAGGCCCGCTACCAAGAAGACAAAATTAAAGTCTTAAAGCAATACGAAGAGGAAGTCGAGGGAGAAGCCTCCCAGACACCCCCGGAACCTCCCGCCACTCTCGCCGCCACCGCCCCAGCCACCATCGCCGCCACCACCACCGCCATCGCCCCAGCCGCCACCACTCCCACCAAAACCTGCCGTGTGGCCCGTGCCAAACCCCGCCTAGCCACCACCGCCGCTTCCAGCCGAGCCTCGACTAGTGTCCCAGCCACTATTACAGCCCCCACCGAGACACCCCAGTCCGACTCAGAGTTTGAAGGCATCACCCGGGATGACTCGGGTGAGGAGACCGCAACTGAGGAAGAGGAGGACTATGAGGGGGGGGGCAGAGGCAGAGGAAGAGGAGGACTATGAGGGGGGGGCAGAGGCAGAGGAAGAGGAGGACTATGAGGGGGGGGCAGAGGTAGAGGAAGAGGAGGACGATTTGGGGGGGGCAGAGGCAGAGGAAGAGGAGGACGATGAGGGGGGGGCAGAGGCAGAGGAAGAGGGCGAACCTGGAACTGATTCGGGTTCTGACCTGGCCGAGCATGTAAAATCGCTCCGTGAAGCCAGTAGCGTTGTCCGAGCTGCCATAAGATTGCAGCTTCGGGCAATCAAGGGCGCAGCTAAAAAGTCTTAACCGGCGGTCTGGCGTTTTTTCTCTCTCTCTTCTGCTTTTACTATCCTTTTTACTCTTTTTTTTCTCTTTTTCGTAGCAATAACAAATTATTCTGGCATTTCTCTATGCAATGGTGGTAACGTGTAAGTAGAATGGCGAGGTATATCAGTGGGATAATATCACATGAGGAATAGAAATCCCGAGTATTGATACCCGGCATCTCATGGTAATCCGATTGAATGCCATCCACCTAATCGGACCCCATCTTTAGCAAATCGAACACTGCCTCCACCTAATCGAATGCTGCCTCCACCAAATCGACCGCTGCCTCCACCTAATCGAACGCTGCCTCCACCTAATCGAACGCAGGCTTAACAAATCTAATACCCTTTTGAGCAAACTGAACTGCCCTCAGGTTCGGGCTATGCAGGCACTTCTTCTGGAGGGCTTGGTGGATTCAAGGCTCCCTGCATGTCAGCGGGCCTCATAATTGCTGCGGGGGATGCTCGGGTGCGTTGCGTTTGTTACCTGCGATGTGATCCGCACATACCCAAATTGTTTTGCGCATCTGAATACAGTAATCCTTGTCACCTACGGACAGTACTCTACAAAAAAAAATATAGAGTTATAGATTGACGAGCAGGTCAAACTATCTGAGTCCTGACACTCGTTACGAGCAAAGCGCTATTTCATAACGTTTCCACCGGTTTAAGGCCGTGTTTCGGATTTAAATTTCTCTATTGCTCATAAGGCTACCTACCGCTGTGTGATGTACCGTATCGAAATGTAATTGAAACTCGAGGAACTATCTAGGTAGACTAACACCGGCTTGAGGCTGGCTGCCACTAAAATTGTATAAATCACCGCCAGAGTCCCGACTCCACGGCGCGCATTCACCTCTGAGAACCTAAGAAATGGCAATGCCAGTACGATCTTTACTCTCCCAAATGCCTCTGGCTCTTTCAGACCCTACCAACCTTCGGGCCCAGGCCCTCCCGACTCGCCACTTTTTTTTCTCAGAGGATGAGGATGAGGAGGATGAGGAAGAGGACGAGGAGGATGTGGATGAGGAGGAGGAGGAGGAGAAGGAGAAGGTAAATCAGAGAGAAGAATCAGACAGGCCCCCACCCCCGGTCTCTCGGGATATCCTCCCATTGAAGTACGAAGCCTTGGGAGCCTCACTGGCAGGCAGTTCTGAGCCTCGTCTCGCGTTGGCGGCTGATCTCGATGTCTTCAACCCCGACTGGACACACCAGGACTTGGAGTACACCAGCCTGGAGTTTGGCAAAAAAACCGCTTTGTTTGTTTGTAAGTCTATCCCATTCGGGCCCTAGGAATACTACCAATTTATGAGAGTGTTGGCTAATTGAAGGATAGACAAGGCACGGGACAAACTGAAGTGCGGCCGATCCTCGGGCAAGCCCAGATTGGGCAAAAGATACATCTTGGCCATTTTCCGGCAAGAGAGATTTGGCCGCACAAAGTGGGCAATCGAGCTTACCCGAAAAGGTTCTTTTTGTGGGGTGGCCCAACGCAGGGACTCTGACAATGACCATCACACACTCATGCATGCGGTTGGGAAGGGATACAAGGTTGTCGCGCTTGTTGTCTCCGTTGGTTTGTCCAGAGATCCCACCAGCGGAGAGCGGGTATTGGTCGGCAAGTTCACCTGGAGGGTTGTGGGTCAATCTGAGTAAATTAAGCTTTTTTTTTTTTTTTGCATGGTAACTACGAGCATTTCATATCAAATTGAGAGGGAGAAGTAGTTTCTGGCAGGCGCGTGAGGTACACCGTATACTATTACTCTCTATTTACCAGCACTTTAAAAACTCCATTCAGTTCGAAGTAGTCACTACTGGTAGCTTGCCACCCGTGAAAAAACCCCTTGGGTGCCAGGAGTCGGGTGATCGTTCATGATATTTCCGTTGTCAGCGCTCGTCATGTCACATGTGGGCCAGGGCTTGCTGACTGCTTCCTCTTTCCCGTTCTGTGGACTACTCGAGTACTGAAGGAACCTCGGAACTCCGAGCTCACGGGCTGGATTCCATTTCAATGTGTCCGCATACGGTTCTTGTGATTGTATGCCGGTACCGTGTACGAGGATTTTGGAAAGATTGTGCTACCCTGGCGTAGCCGTAACAGGCTAGCTTCAAAAATGTCAGCCGCATCTGGCAAGTCCTACCTAAGTCCTTCACGTAAGGTGCTCGATACAACCTCTTGTAGGGGCGGAGGCCACGCATCAACCGGGTACCAGAGTTGTTGTTTACGGTGAAGCGAAAGCTACAGTTTCGATAACCACGCTCCCTCACTTAACGAAGAGACGCAAAGGACACAAAGGTAGCATCGGGCTGAGAGCAGCCTCGTTCCAGGCTCTCTTCATTGGAAAGGCCCTGGAGAGGATGTAAATTGTGTAATTGTGCAATCAGGCAGTAACCAGGTCGCGTTCATTATGTTTATCGCTTACTAATATAATGCTTAGTCACTCTACCGAGTCTACAGGCCTCGGGAACGAGGCAAGGAACGCGGCCGAGCCTGAATGGAGGCCACGGATCGCCTTTGGTAGACTACTGTACCGTAGCCCAACCAGCGATTGTATACGCTGTGTATGATACGAGACTTTTAGGCCACCTCGTACTCGGGGGAATGCCTATACTTGGGTACAGTTGCCCCGCGATCATTACGGCCGGTTTCTGAAGCCCCTGCAAATTTCAGCCACTGCTTCTCCTTCTGGGCACTCTTCCCGAGACCTTCGCGTACCCGTACCTAATTACTCGAATGTAAGGACCTGATCAAAATAGGGTGTGGCTTGACGATGGCGCACAAGGCGTGCGCGTTTCGATCTCCGGACTGGTAGGTGTAGCTGGAAAGAGGGGCGTGGAGACGAAAAATTCACATTCACCGACGAAATTTGAGTCTGAGCATATATGTCTGAGGTAGCTCTCAGGCCAGATTTCCCTCGTAATTTCATGATTCCCGTGTTCCACACCTTATTTTGACCACCTTAGCACCAGGCCCTCCGTACATTCGAGTAATTACGGTACTCGAGTGCAGCATCGTACCACGGAGCTCCAGATTTAATAAAATGTAGCGCTTAGCTCGCTAGCGTGGAGAGGAGTTTTCCCATCAGCGATTGACAATAGACCTGCGTTCGATTACGGCGTTCGATTACTGCGTTCGATTACGGCGTTCGATTACGGCGTTCGATTATGGCGTTCGATTATGGCGTTCGATTATGGCGTTCGATTATGGCGTTCGAGTACGGCGTTCGATCACAGGCACTCGATAAAGCTTTTCTCCGTGGGTGGGTTGTTCCTCACGTTCGGTTTATTCATTAAATGTGGGTCTATCCCGTGTGCACGGATCGTGCTTGAAATCCCTCCTATAGCGGTTTGTTCCTGAAACCTGCCGCTTAGTCCGCTTCTCCTTTGCTTTACCGGAGCAGGGCCTTCCTCGCAGTCTTCCACAGCATTGGTCGGTACCCAAAGTCCAGCGGTTTGCTAGAGAGACGCACCAGCACCTGACTCGCACTCAAGCTGTTCGCCTCCCTCGCCTTTGCCTCAACGCTTCTGCGCAACCTGCTGTGCCTTTGCTTTTGCATCCTCTTCGCCGTCGGATTTAGTGACACATTGGTTTAAGCCTGTTTATTTTTTCTTGCTTTGCGCGAGAGAGAGTCTTGCTTTGCGCGAGATTTACTGGGTAGGGAGTTGTACAGACCTACGAATGGACGAGTGCCATGGAGAGTGGGGTTTGGTGGACTGGCCACCTGCCATTCCTCTTACTCAAGATGGTCACGAGGGGAATTCTGTAGGCTGTGATCGCAACTTCTCTCCGAGTCAAACGAAGAAGGCGGTGAAGGGGGCGAAGCAAGTCGCAAGGAAGGCAAAGAACCGGAATCGACGAGAGAAGCAACGGAAAAAAAACCGAGAACTATCTCAGGTACAGCACGGGCCTGCGCGAGACAGCACGGGAGGCGGGGTCCCTAACAACTGCCCTCTGAGGCTTTCCGGGCGTACCCTTTTCTCATTGCGCCGTAACTTGAAAAAGCAGAAAGACAGTATGGTAACTCACCTCTGTCCGGGCTTCGACGTGGAGGATACAATTCGGAATATACGGAAAGCGCAGCCCGGGGGTAACAAGGATCCTGATTTTGAAACCTTTAACGAACCTACGCTGGAGCTTGTTAAAGGGGAGATTGTAACCCTATGCGACAAGTTCGTTGTTCAAGCTATCCATGATGTCTTTAATTGATTCTCGTGCTAACTATTATTACTAGGAACGGGATACCTTGTGTTATCAAGGTTGGGGGTAGGAAAACGACGTTCCTGAATGAAGAGCTCACTCGAGCAATTGAGGAATATGCGAGCACTCGCGGCCTGTCGGACGACCTGGTTCGACACGGGAAGATGGAGTCCCACATAGGTTCTCAGGAAATTTTGCCTTCTGGGGACTCGGATGCGATGGGCAGGGATTCGACAACGGAGGGGGGCAACCGTGAAGCGGGGGCTTTCGCTGCGAGGGGCTGTGTCCGGATTCATCGGCGGTTCGCATCTCGGATGGAAAACAAGACCCACGATATCAAGCTGGGTCCGGGACCCGCTGAAACCTATAAATCGAAAAAGGACATTCGGGCTTTACAGGAATTTGCGGCAAAACTTTCACCCCTGACCCAACTGGTAGAAGCGATTTACTCCGTCTTCTTACCCGATGAATTTGCCAAATACAAGAAGGTATTCGAATTCCTCAATGGCCCCATACCGGACACTATAGATTCCGCGTTTGGGGTGTGGACTTCTCGATCTCTCGTGTTTGATGCGCTGTCAAACATCCATCGAGATTTGGAGGATGTTTGTCGCGGCTGGTGTGCCCTTGTTCCCTGTGGCAATTTTGAAGGTGGAAATGCCTGCTTCCCTTCTCTAGGGGCAAAGCTTGAGATACCTGTTGGTAAGTGTTTTGTTCCTTGAACTCACGACCCTTCTGGTTAATGCGGGCTCTAACACTCGCATAGGAGCAGTAGTGTTTATGAGGTCATATGCCTTAGAGCATTATATTGGGGCCTTTACCGGCAAAAGATATAGTGTGGTGCATTTCACGCACCAATCCGTTCACGATTTCTATACTCAGGAGACGGGGGAGTTGCTTTGGGCATCTAGTGAGATGCCGGTATGGTGGGAAACCTCCCGAGGGGCTTTGATTTCAGGTGCAGAGGGAGGGCTGCGGGTAGCTCAGGCTAACTAGTTGAACCCCAAATTGTTTTAGACCATGGGATTGCTTTTAGTAGATTTAGGGGCCATTTCTAAGTGTTGTACGTTGTTACCTATCACCAGATGCCGGAGTAAGGACGTGAAAAAAGATAGTATGGATCCAAGCGCACCTGCTCCGAATTCAAGATATGAGACTTGTAGCCAACCTAGGAGTTAGCGCTGTGGGCGGTGGTATGTGTCCCTCCATGGAACTACTCTGACGGAATTTCTGCTTACCTCCGTGTTCATACCCTATCAATTTATACTCGGTCTATGCATTCGCTGCCCGCCAGCCTCCAATCTCAACCTTAGAGCCCTCGTTCGGAGTACCTAATCCTCCAGCTCATTCGAACCTCAATTGTAACGCGTTTGCCTGAGAGTACCTATTCCTTGATTCTACCGCCTTCTCTCCACCTTCGCCAGATCTTTAAATCCAGATCCTTCCTCTATCATGTCTTTCGAACCTGGAAATGGGGAAAGCTCAGTAGCCGGGGCTTTCAGAGAGAGGCTTGGCCGGCATTCAGGGCAAGGACAACGACAGACGGCAATCAATTCCTTCACTTCTATTCAAACAAACAATAGTCAAAGTTTCCAGCTGGGTCCACTGGCAACCGAAGGACCGCGCCGAACAATTGGAGGACATGTTATTGATTTAACGGAGCACGATGTTTCAGTTCAGCAGTCTTTCGAGACGACTGTGTCCAATCAGGGGCAGCTGGCAGGAGGTAGGGATTCTCTTGCAGCCAGCGATTTGGAGGAATCGTTGACATTGGATGAAACTCGTATCTTCGAGTCCTCAAAAACTCACTTTTTTTACCAGGAGGCTCAGCACGAGCAGTGGGTTACCTGGTGGGAGAAGACACCGGGATTTAGAGCATATCGGGACAAACATACAGGGAAAAAACAGATTCGGTGGAATTCTACGGCCCGTGGGACTGAGATGTGGAAATATTATCGGCAGTGTGCAGTCAAATGCGGGAAGGATATTGGTCGTCCAAATATTCAGTGTGTCCTATGTGGCACCGTACTTGCACACCCAGCTGCAACAGGTACTACAAGCATGCATGATCACCACAAGTCCCAGTCGTGCAAAAAGATTCGGCAAAGAAATGTTACGGATGACGGTTCGACTCTCACTTTGGAAGAGCTTTGGCAGAAGGGTACAAAAGTAAGCAAAGTTCAGATCTTTGAATTAAAGCAATTGCTAATGATTGGAAATCAGATTGGAAATCGAAAGTTAATCACTGATGCCACTTTACCTGATGGGTATGATCAGGCTCAGTTTGACCGCTTCTTTCTGGAAGCACTATTAGCGACAAATATGTCGTTCAATTCCGTCAATAACGCGGCATTTAGACGTGTTTTCAAATATCTGAAACGGGATTCAATGCTACCCTCTCCGACAACAACCAGAAACCGGCTGCAGTCACTTTACGGGGAGATTGTGGAGAAAATTAGGAACGAGATCCCTTCTGGGGTAAAGATTTCCATCGCAGTGGACACTTGGACATCGCCCAATAACATCGCTTTTCTTGCCCTTGCCGGTTACTGGATAACTGATGATTGGGATCTCAGAGAAGTCTTATTAGGCTTTGAGCAGATTCACGGAGCCCACACAGGAGAAAACCTTGCAGAGCTGGTTGGGGACGTCCTCAAAAGGTATGGAATTGAGAGCCAGTTGCTTGGGTTTACTAGCGATAGCGCAAGCAACAATGGAACCTTGGCTGCGGCATTATCAAATGCACTCGACCAACTGTCTGTTGACTGGAACTGCGACCATAACCATATCCCATGTATGGCTCATGTTGTGCAGTTGATTTTAGGTGCCTTTATGGACCACCTTAAAATCAAATCAAAGGGAGAGAGCATGCCCTCGAACTTCAAAGAGTCCTATGTGGGGAAAGTTGCCTCTATGGAGGCCGGGTTTTTTAAAACGGTGGAGAAGGTTAGTTCCAGCCCCTCGTATCTGGTTTGACAAGATCAGGTTGGAGTAGCACTAATGACTGATGTTTTTTCAATTTGTAGCATCGGAAGATGTCTATTGCCGTAGCCTCCTCTCCACAAAGAAGAGAGCATTACCTTAACCTCCAGAAGGGTCATGTCGAGCACCCGGTAACTCTGATCTACGATGTGAAAACCCGGTGGAACTCAACTCTTAACATGCTTGAAAGAGCATTGAGGATGAAAGATTTCACGAGAGAGTGGATAAGGGAATATGAATGCTACATGCCTCTTTGGTCAACCCCTGGTGAGTGGAAACAGGTGGAATATATTCTGGAGGTGCTTGAGCCAATTAGGCTCTGCACTCTCTGGATGTCAAGGACGAGAGCACCAACAATTCATAAGGTCTTTGTTGTATACGATTGCATCTTTGACCACCTGGACAACCAGATTTCTATCCTTGAAAATAAAAGGATGAGGTGGAAGGTGGATATCCGGGAAGCCTTGGGAAAGGCCAGGCAGAAGGCAAACAAATACTATAGCAAAACCGAAAACCCACGCGGACTGTTATTGGCCCTCGGAGCTTGCCTGAACCCATATTCAAAGTTGGATTTGTTTAAGGAATGGGATACAACAGAAGTGGAAGGAACTCCATCTCCCAATGGCGATTTGTATACAAACCGATATCGGCAGCTGTTTGTCCAATATTACAATGAGAATTACGGGCCTCCATTGGAAACAAGAGCCATTGACGATCCGACACCTAGTGCTACCCCAGCCCGGCTCTCTGGTTTCAACCGTCGAAACAGGGTGCCAGGTGTGAGATATTCTCGACCGGTAGAGCGAAACGAAAGCTTGGAATATATCGACTCTCCAAACGAAACTGACTATAATTTGGATACCGAGAATCCCCTTTATGAATCAAATGTTGCAGAGTTTTGGAAAAATAATTCAGGGAGGTTTCCAAATCTTTCGAGGATGGCCAGGGATATTTTGGCAGTTCAAGGAGGTAGCGTTGGAGTTGAAAGAACATTTAGCATGGGTCGAGACGTCATTCCATATCGACGAAACCGACTAGAAAGCAAATCCATCCAGGCTACGATGATTGCGAAATCATATCTCCGGGAGGAGCTGAACAAGGATATTACGGGTTCAGATCCTGAGGGAGAGAAGATTTGTCTGCGAGATCTTTCGGCACTCGTTGATTACAAATCATCAATCTCAGCCGAATCATCTGGAGGTTATATTTCGGATGACAACGAGGAAGGCAGAAGGGATATTTCATGGGAGTTTGTTGAACACGATGGGGAAAAGGCTTTCCGGCGAGATCGAGGTATACTTTTACCAGTGAGGCAGGAGCACTCAAGCAAAGGGAAAGGTCGTTTGCAGTTGGTGGATGGAGAAGATATCGATCCAGGTCATGAAACTGACCAATCCTCGTTCGAGGTTGAAAGTGAAGGGGATGTACAGGATGAGACTCGGGGTCATGCTGAATATAGTGATGAGGTCCATGATACAGGAAACGGGCATGCGGAAGTAATGCCTGAAGATCAGGAGGAGACTGACCTTGATGAAAGCCCGTTGAACGAACCTATTTCTCAAAATGCTGAAAAACTCCAGGGGTCTCGAAAGAGGGCCGCATCCACGTTATCAGGAGGACGGAAGTTACGGAAAAGAAAGTAATCTACCAGTTTTCCTCATTCTCGGTATATCTCCTCACTCTCTGTTCCTGGTTAGCTGATCTTTTCCCTCCTCTCACTCTGTTCGCTAACATCACTGTAATAGATGAGAGATAAATCTGAACAATTGTTCTCTTTTCTTCACTGTTCCTAGTTCGCCATTCCCCCTTATCTCCTTTGGTAGTCCTCGATAGCTTCCAGTCCCCCTTCTCCTTCTGCGGAAAAGAGAATGAATTTTTCCTGGCAATTTTGATCCAAGTAGTACCCCCAGGCCTCTTGACTCTATCAATCTCTCTCCAGTTATTATTAGACTACCAGGGACAGAAGTTTAGAGGGTTTTCAGTTCTCGAGGAAATTTTCCTTATTCATAGATATCTTAATTTATCAACATCTTTCTAATTTTCCTGCTTGGGGTTGGCTCCGGAGGGGAGGAGGGTGAGGTAGGAGACGAGGAGGAGGCCCAAGGGGGAGAGGAGGGCATTGGGGAGGAGTAGATAGCCTGCGGGCGATCGAATGTATTTTTTTTTTCAATAACATTTTATCATTGCAGTGCATTGAATTCATTTATGCGTAACTCGAGATAACTGCACCGTGTGCGGTAAACAAACGCCGGTAGTAAACGAACGCCGGTAGTAAACTACGCCAGCGATAGATCGCTGAGATCTCTTGGGAGCAGGAGAGGTGGTCCGATCAGCCCCAACCTCCATAGATGCAGTCGTAACAGCGTTAGCTTGAGAATTGACTTTCCCAAGCTGGTCCTAAAGGGGTGTTTCACCTTCTAGGCGGCCTCCGGGTGTGGGTTGGATTCCTTGAGATCTGCTTTTAGTTGGCTGTGCGCGTTCCGACGGCGTTCGGTGCAGCTTCCAGATCCCCCTTAAAGGTTTGGACATCGGAAAGTGCAGTTGCATTCTGATTCTCCACACGAGTGAGCTCCAGCCTAGTGGTGTTGAGTTTCTGGTGGAGAGATTCCAATTCAGCTCTGGTATTGGAAGCCTGTTCTTCTACATCTTCTGTAATCTCATCGAGCGCACTGAGGAGTTCCACCTCATCATTGAGTCGAGAGATTTGACCTTCTCATTCAGAGCCTTTTCGGATTTCTTCGTGACTCGGAGCTCCTCTTTAACAGCGTTGAGTTCTGGACCTTGACATCGAGCGTTGTCTTTCAATCCTCGATTTCATCTTAGAGGTCCGTAATCTGTCTGTGGAGTGCCTCTTCCTCTGCTTTGTGTCTCTCGCTATGGACTTAAGAGCACTGTGTAGCCTCTCCTCCTTCCCTTGGACTGAGTGCTCTGCCTGCCGGAGATGGGAGGAAGGGAGGGGCGGGGTGGGAGGGG
>Ga0209577_10003539_pt1 | contig 14726 bp, 12 predicted proteins | sample GraSoiAngelo_109_FD_185874 | JGI IMG/M metagenome (GOLD analysis project Ga0209577, IMG submission 185874) | Grasslands soil microbial communities from the Angelo Coastal Reserve, California, USA - 14_0903_12_20cm (SPAdes) (version 2) | ecosystem: Environmental > Terrestrial > Soil > Grasslands...
TGGGAATCGCGATCGAGCACGTGAGCGTCAAGGCGACGCGGGGCGAGGGAATGGGCTTCGTCGGACGGGAGGAGGGCGCCGCCGCGCTCGCAATCGCTACCGTCGAGGGATGAACCGGATCCACAACCTGATCTGCTCCTCGGGGTGGTGGCGGGGCCGGGTGGAGCGCGAGCTCGTCCCGTGGGGGATGGGAGACATCGAGCTCGGAGAGCGGGTGCTCGAGCTCGGTCCCGGGTTCGGGGCGACCACGCACGTGCTCGCCGAACGGCTGGGCCGGCTCGACGTGCTCGAGCTCGAGCCGCGCTACTGCGAGAAGCTGCGCGCAGAGCTGGGCGAGAAGGGCACGGTGAAGCAGGGCGACGCGGCCGAGATGCCCTACCCGGACGGGAGCTTCAGCGCCGTCCTCAGCTTCACGATGCTCCACCACATCCCCGCGAGGGAGCTCCAGGACAGGGCCTTCGCGGAGGTCGCCCGGGTGCTGTCCCCCGGTGGGGTGTTCGCGGGGACAGACAGCGTCGGCACGGGGGTGGTGTTCAAGCTGATCCACATCGGCGACACGCTGCTCCCGATCGACCCCGGCGAGCTACCGGCTCGGCTGGGATCGGCCGGGCTCGAAGACCCGGCGGTAGACCGCAGCGACGGCTCGTTCAGGTTCCGGGCCTACAAGCCGTCCTAGGGGTCAGCGCCGGCGGGCGGCGATCGCGAGGCCCTCGATCGGAACCACTCCGCTCAGCACTGAGATCGTCAGACGGTGGTGGCCTGAGCGTTCGCGTACTCGGAACAGCACGCGCCGGGCGTGGGGGACCGCCGAGTGGGCCGAGATCGTGCGGGCGCTTCCGTCGAGCGTGACCCGAGCGGCGCCTCCCTGAGGCCACACGTCGCCGACTATCGCCAGCGTGCCGCCGACGAATGAGAGCCGGAGGCCGGCCCCCTTGGATCCGATCCGGGCGTGCCCTTGCCAGGCGCGCCGGACCCGTGCAAGCCGCCAGGCGCCCGAGTAGCGCGCCCCGGGGATCCGCGTGCCGGTGGGCATCACGGTGGTCGCCATCGCCCACGGGCCCGTCGATCCGCCGGCGCCGCTCGCGCGGGCGCGGAACTCGTAGGTGGCGCCGACACGCCCCAGGAACCGCACCCTGTGAGAGGTGGTGCGGGCGGCGAGCGTCCGCCAGGCGTGACCGCCGGAGCTCGTCAGCTTCACCTGGACCTCGAATCCGGTCGCCGGCCCGCCGGTGGCGCTCAGCCTGACGGACATGCTGGGCCCGGTGGCGTGGCTCGAGCCGAGCGCAGGAGCATGGATGTGGGCCACCGGCGCCTTCAGCGGACAGGGGCGGTTGAACACGTCGGATCCCAGCGAGCGTTCGCCCGCGACCCCGGCGTAACCGAGATGCGCCAGCCCGAACACGTCCTCGAAGCTGCGCAACAGCGTGTAGTGGTTGTACGCCTGGTCGGTCACCGTCCGCGGCTTGATGCAGGGCGAGAGGAGCACCGCTCCGGTGTCGCCGCCGCCCGGTCCGGTGATACCCGGCGACGCGCTGTTGGGCCCGGGCATCTCGTTGCAGCAGGAGCTCGCATCCTTGGTGGAAGCCTCGTCGAACACGATCGCGAGCAGCCCGTTCTCTCGCTGGAACGCGGGCGAGCCAGTGATCAGGGGTACCCACTGCTTGAGGAACTGCTCGATCCCGGGGTAGCCGCCTGGGCGCTTGGGATCGGCACAGGTTGCATCGTGGCCGTCGCTGCACAGATCGGGGGTGATGAACACGTAGCTCGGCGTGCTCGCCGCCGAGGCGAGGTCCCGGCGAAGCAGGCTCAGGTCGACCACGTGGCTGTCGCACAGCGTGGTGTCGTCGATGATCGAGTGGAAGTAGACGAACGGGTTGTGACGCGTGGCGTACTGATCGGTTGGGGTCGCGCTCTGGGTGTGGTCCTGCTGGCCGATGCCCGGATGCGCGCACTCGCCCGCCTCGCGGGTCGGGTCGGCTCCCATGCTCTGGTTGTAGTCGCGCCAGGTCAGCCCGGCCGCGTCGAGCTGGTCGGCGATTGTCTTGACGGCGGACGGGAACACGCACCCCTGGCCGACCGCCTGGCCGTCGGGCCCGATCGCGCCCGGCTGGAAATCGTTGAAGAACACGCAGTCGCCCTGGTTCTGCGGGTTGGGCGCCTGCCCCGAGATCATCGCGATGTAGTTGTCGTTGCTCTCGTGGCCGATCCCGTAGTACTTGGGGACGTACGCGCCCTCCCCGGTGAGGGTCTTCGCGAGATACGGCGCCGGCGAGCCGGGGCCGAAGGTCGAGGAAGCCGACTCGTTCTCCAGCACGATCACGAACACGTGACGGATGGGAGGCAGCCCGGCCGCGGCACCCGCCGGGGGCGGGGCGAGCGCACCGAGGACGCCGAGCGCGAGCGCGAGCGCCCTCGCCACCGGTCTCACAGCGGAACCCCCGGTCCGCATGCTCGCCGCGCGGCCCGCCGGGCGGCCCGGATCCGCGACCGGTGGCGACGGGCGTCGCGCGCCCTGCGGAGGTGGTCGTAGCGCCTGGCGGCGACCGTGCACGCCTTGGAGACGTTCGTGGTGACGGCCTCGTCGTTGGCGAACACGCGGCCGTCGCCCTCCTCCTCGAGGTACGTGCAGACCACCCGGGAGCCATACGCCGCGGGGCTGCCCGCTCCCCGTGCGATCGCGGAGTAGGGGTCGCCGGTCGTCGGTTGCGGGTTGAGACGCTTGTCGAGCAGCACGACGCCGCTCGTGTACTGGAATGCCCCACCGCACTCGCGCGCGAGCTTCACGCGGATCCGCAGTGGCGCCGTGCGTGTGTCGAGGACACCTGGATCGGCGCTCACGCGGACCGTCACCGCGAGCGGGTGGTGAAGGCGCGCCACTGAGGCCACGGCGATCGTCATCCGTACCGGGGTGAAGCTGTCGGCGACCGCCCCGGCGGCTGGGATTGCCGCAGCGAGCCCGGCCAGGGCTGCCGCGCGGACGCCTCGCCTCATGGGCGCATCCCCAGCTTCGACGGGTGGCGGTACATCGTCGACGGCGTGGCCGGGCGGTATCTGAAGCCGAGCCGGTCGAGGTAGCCCGAGGTCAGGAGCTTCTGAAGGTCATGCGGCTTCGGCCGCCGGGGCTGCGAGTCGCGCGCGTGCGAACCGGGCGGCGACGAACCGGGCGGCGAGCCGAGGACCGTGCCGACTCCGGCGCCCACGCCGCCCGAGTCGGCCGGCGCCGAGCCGCTGCACGCCGTGGCCATCACGTGCGCGGGCGTCGGCAGCGAGGGTGGCTCCAGCCGCGGCTTCGAGCGCCAGTCGAACGCCGCCGCGATGTTGTTCGCAAACAGGTCGCGCGGCGTGAGCGGGGGCAGCCCGTAGCGGTAGCGGACCATCTTCAGGATCGACTCGAAGCCGTAGACCGAGTGGTCGACGTGTCCGTGCCGCGCGTACGGTGAGACGACGACGGCGGGGATCCTCAATCCCATCTGGCCGAAGTCATCGGCCTCGTTGGAGCTCGCCCGCAGGTCGGGCACCCGGGGCGGGATCACGTGATCGAAGAACCCGCCCCACTCGTCGTAGACGATGAACAGCGCCCCCCGCTTGTACTGCGGCGACTCCACGAATGCGTGGACCACGTCGGAGATGAACGCCTGCCCGACCCGCACGTCGCCGTGCGGATGCTCGTCGCCGGACGTGCCCTGGCTCTCGCCGTTGAACGACGGGTCCACGAACGACAGCGCGGGCAGCGTGCCGGCCGCGGCCTGCTCGTAGTAGGTCTGGACCTGGCTCGAGCGTTTGAGCCCGTTCGCTCCCCACAGCGCCGAGACCGGAAGGTCGGTGTAGAAGTATCGGTTGGACACCCCGGCCTTGGTCAGGGCGGCAAAGATCGTTGTGTCCGGGAACCCGCCCTGGGAAGTCGGCAGCGTGTTGGCCTTCATCCCGTAGGACTGCGCGGCGTGCATGTACTCGCGGTTCGGGTACGTCGAGGACAGCACCGAGCAGAAGAAGCGGTCGAAGGTCGTGAACTCCCTGGCGACGTGCGGCATGAACGGGAGGTCGGGCTCGGCGTAGTAGCCGATCGAGAACACGTCGCTGTCGGCCTTCAGGAACCCGTCCATGCGCCCGCGGTCCAGCTCGGTGCGGCCTCCGTCCCAGGAGTGGTCCGGGTCGAGGAACCCGCACCCCTGGTAGTTGTTCGCGAGCCGGTGGGTGGCGTGGGTCTTGCCGCTCTTGTCCGTGAAGTGGAGCCCCGCCTGGCGTCCGTCGGCATTGGGGAGCCATCCCAGGTAGTGGTCGAACGAGCGGTTCTCCATCATCAGGACGACGAACGTGTCGATCGGCAGATTGCGCGGCGAAGGCAGCTGCGTCCGACGCTGCCGGCGCGCGGCCTCGCCGAGGACAGTGTCGGGATCGAGGACCAGGCCCATCCCGGCGGCCAGGCCGGCCATCATCGCCGTGCGCTGGAGGAAGTCGCGGCGAGTGTGGAATGCCTCCGCGTCGAGCGCCTCCAGGCACTCGGCCTCTAGCGGATCCTGGACGTCCACGCGCGGCATGTTAGGACGGGCCCGGGCACGTGGCGTCGGTTGCGTTACCGAGTGGTTAAAGCCCCGGCGGGTGGCGGACGACGAACCCGCTGAACTCGCCGCCGCCCTGCGACCAACGGGTGCCGCCCTCGGCCAACGCCACCGTGTCGAAGCGCCATCCGGCGACCTGCATCCACACGTGGTCGGCGTTGGCATACACCGTGATCCAGCGACCGGGGCCGGCGTCGCCCCAGTTCTCGAAGTCGCCGGAGACCATCGGCGAGGAGACCAGCCCCGCGGCCGCCAGGGCGTAGCTGACCGAGCCGGAGCAGTCGTAGCCGTTGGCGTGGAAGGACGCGTGGCCTCCGCCGTAGATGTACGGAAGCGTGGCGATCGCGTTGCCCGCCGCGATCACCTCGCCCACGGCGGGCGGCGCGCCCGCGGGCGCCTGGACCATCCCGCCGGTGTCCACCGCTATCCCGCCCACGTTGGCATTGCCGGCCGCGGCGGCGGCCCGCGCCTGTGCGGCCGCACGCGCCTCGAGCTTGTGAAGGTGGTCGTTCAGCGCCGCCAGCTTCGAGGCGTCTCCGTTGCGGCTGCGCACCTCGCTGATCCGGCGGTCCAGGAGGGCCGCCTGCAGCGCCGCGACCTGGTTGCGCTGGACCAGCACCTGCTGGGTCAGGGCGCGATCGCGCCGCTCGAGCACGGCGAGCGAATCGGCCTGGCGTCTCACGGCGGCCCGGGCGAGCCGGGTCTCGGCGACAACCCGGGCGTCCTGGTGGCCGATCCGATCCAGGAAGCGCACCCGTTCCAGCAGGTCGCTGAACCCGCGCGATTCGAGGATCACGCTGACCAGGTCGGGCTGCTGGCCCTCGTAGCGCGCGACCAGGTTTGCGGAGAGCGAGGCGGCGGCGAGCCGGAGCCTGTTCTCGAGGTCGAGTAGGTGCTTGCGGGCGGCCAGCAGCTCGGTCTGGACGCGGCTCAGCTGTGCCTCGCGCGCGCTCAGCTGTTGCTGGATCGTGCTGAGCCTGGCCTGGGCGGCCGCGAGTCCTTGGTTCGTCTCCCGGATGCGCGCAGACTCTGCGGCGATCTGGGACTGGAGGCTCGATGCGGCCGACTGGGCGCTCGAAATCTGGGTCTGGAGGTCCCCGGCGCTCGTCGCCGTGAAGGCTGTGCCGAGCAGCGCCGCGGCGATCGCGAGCGCGGTCACGAGGGCGCGCAGCGCCCAGGCCTGTCTGCCGGAGGGGAGCACTTGATGGGGGGCGGGCGCCGCGGGGCCGGCACCTCGGCGCGCGACCCTAACATGGCCCGCGCCACGGAGGCTTCAGCAGACCTCCCTGCAATAGATCCTGCAAAAGCAGGGAAAGGGGCGGCGGCGTCGAGCGCCCCGGCCGCCTCGTGTGAAGGATTTTGGAGGGCCTACGCCGCCCGGGCGGCGCGCCTCGCCGCGGCACGCTCGCGGAGCTGTTCGTACTCGATCAAGCGCTTGAGCTGGCGCAGGCTGCGACGCAGGTGTCCGCTGACCGTGGGGCTCGCGAGACGCTCGGCCAGCCACCCCCAGATGCCCGACCCCGCGACCCCGTAGGCCATCCGGAGCTCGACGGACGTCCTGCCTCCGGGGAGCTCCCGCAGCCGCCAGCGCCCGCGCTGGTCGATTCCGAGCACCGAGGTCCAGGCCAGCTCACACGGCTCGTCCGACTCGACGACCTCGATGAGCCCCCCGATCTCCGCGGCGCCCACCCTGAACAGCACCCGATAGCGAGCCCCGAGCCCGGTCATCCGATCCCCGTCCACTTCCCAGCGCGTCACGCCCGACATGAAGCTGAGGACGCGCTCGGGGTCCGCCACCGCCTCCCACACCCGGTCGATGGGGGCGGAGACCTCGATCTTTTCGCCGACTCTCATCCGATCACCGGAAGCCGGCGCTCGGACGCGAGCGCATCGAGGGTGTCCTGCATCAGGCGCATCAGGTGGTCGTAGACCTCGTCGACATCCGGGTCGGCGCCGAACTCCTTGCGAATGTCGATCGCCGGGAGCGTCTCGATCGTGATCTTCGCCGGGAGCGGGATGTGTCCGAGCATGTCGCCGACGTTGAGGCCCCAGGGGAGCGCGATCGAGAGCGGCAGCACCTTCAACCGGGCCCACCGGTCGACCATCAGCAGGCGCGCCAAACGCTCCCCGCGACTCAGGAACAAGGCTGTCTCCTGGCCGCCGATCGAGACCACGGGAACGATCGGGACGTTGCGGTCCAGCGCCAGCCGGATGAACCCCTTGCGCCCGCCGAAGTCGACCTTGTTCCGCTCCCAGCTCGGTCGGTGAACCTCGAAGTCCCCGCCCGGGTAGACGAGGAGCGCCGCGCCGGAGTCGAGCGCCTGGCGTGCGTTCTCCGAGGACGCCGCGACCGTCCCGAACTTGCGGAGGAACGCCAGCTGTGGCATGGCCAGCACGAGGTTGTGGGCGAGTTGGTAGAAGTGGCGCTCCACCCCGAAGAACGTGCTGAACGCCAGCGTGAAGATCGTCGTGTCCGGGGTCAGGTTGCCGCCCGAGTGGTTGCCGACCAGCAGCACGGGTCCCGAGTCCGGAATGTTCCCCAGCCCGCGGACCTCACCCCTGAACCACAGGCTCGCGAGCATCCACATCCAGGGGAGCTGCTCGCGGATGTAGTCCGGATCGCGCTCGTCGAGGTCCGCCCGAGGGATGCGCCGCTGCACCTGCCCGGCGAGGCCGCGCGCCAGGCGCCCGAGGAGCGACCCCCTGTCGGCCGACTGGTCGGGGGTCGGCGGGTTGGCCGCGTCATGGCCGTTCCGGCTTGGTGCGCTGACGAGAGGGGTCGACGCCATGGGCCGAATCGTAGGTGGCGCTAAGCGGCCTCGGCCTCAGGCCTCGCGTCCGGCCGGACTCCGGTCCGCGACTCCGCCTCGGCCCTCGCGAAGAACCGCAGCAGCAGCCGGTGGGTCTCCTCGGGGCGCTCCACCTGGGGCACGTGCCCGCAGTCCTCGAGCGTGACCTGCTCCGCGCCGGGAAGCCAGCGGCGCACGTGGCGGCTGAAGGCCGGCGGGACCAGCGGGTCCTGGCCGCCCCACACGAACAGCGCCGGGGGCTTCAGGCCGGCCAACCTCGGATAGAAGCCGTTACGGCCGAACGGCGCCTCGAGATAGATGTTGCGCGCGCTGGCCAGGAACGCGAGCCGTGCCCCCGCCGTGTGGTAGATCCGTCGGAACTCGTCGACGACCAGGTCGCCGACGGCCGGGTCGATCGCGTCGCGGTTGTAGAAGAAGTTCTGGAACTGGGACGCCACGAGCGATCGCCGGAAGCCATGCGGGAGCAGCCCGAGCTCGGGGCGGAGCAGCCGGACGATGGGATGGAGACCTCGCCTGACCCACGCGACCGCCGGACACAGGAGCCCGAGCGCGTCGACGCGATCGGGAGTCATCAGGCCCATCTCGATCGCGATCCGGCCTCCCATCGAGTTGCCGACCACATGGGTTCTGTCGATGCCGAGCTCGTCCATGAGTCCGAGCATGATCTGCGCGAACCACGCAGCGTTGTACGAACCCAGCGCCGGCTTGCACGAGGATCCGAAGCCCGGCAGGTCCGGGGCGTGGACCCGGTAGTGCCGGCTGAGCTCAGCGGCCGTCTCGAACAGCGACGCGCGCGTGCTGCCGAGGCCGTGCAGGAGCAGGACGTCGGGGCCCTTGCCCATCGTCAGCGTCGACAGGCGGTAGCGGCCGACCGGGACCTCGGAGATCTCGAGTAGCGGGGGACGCCCACCGGGCAGCCGGAACATACCCTCGAACGCGATTGCCTGGTCCAGGTTTCCCCGGACGCCCAGCCGCCGCCGCTGGAAGGCGTCGATCCCGGAGAACTCGCCCTGCCGGAGCCGCACCCACGTGTCAGCGTCCGTGGTGATCGTCACGTCGGGGCGGCGGCGGGAGGCTCCCTTTCGCACCCGGGCGGCATGACGGTCGCAGCGAACCTCCCAGGTGTTTCCCAGGTCGCAGAGCTTGATGTGGTAGGTGGCGTCGAACCCCGCGTGAGCGCCCAGGTAGCGGTCGGGAAGCGACTTGAACCCGGCTTCGACGATGTCGAGGAGCTCGCGGTTCGGAAGCGTCCGGGCCATCCGAGCGGGCACCCTACAGTCCCCTCCGGGCGGACATTCGGACGGCCGCTAGGGTTCGCGGACCTTGCGAGAGATTTCGCTGCACGACACCCGCACGGGGACGGTGCGCCCGCTGGAGCCGCGGGAGGGGGAGCCGGTCGGCATCTACGTGTGCGGCCCGACCGTGTACGGCCGCATCCACGTGGGCAACGCCCGCCCCTTCGTCGTGTTCTCGCTCCTCAAGCGATTCCTCGTCCACGAGGGCCATCCGGTCCTCTTTGTAACGAATATCACGGACGTAAACGACAAGATCTATGCGGCGGCGCTCGAGGCGGAGAGGCCGAGCGCGGAGCTCGCCGAGGAGATGATCTCGTTCTACGTCGCCGACACCGACCGGCTGGGCCTCGGTCGACCCGATTTCGAGCCGCTCGCCAGTGAGGCAATCGACGGGATGATCGGGCTGATCGGGCGCTTGATCGAGGGCGGGCATGCCTACGAGGTCGACGGAGACGTCTATTTCCGCGTTAGGAGCTACCCCCAATACGGCGCGCTCAGCCACCGGGACGTGGACGAGATGGACCAGGGGGAGGGCCTCGAGGGAGCCGAGCGCAAGCGCGATCCCCTCGATTTCGCTCTGTGGAAGGCACACAAGCCTGGCGAGGACACCTCGTGGGACTCGCCCTGGGGGCCGGGAAGACCGGGGTGGCACATCGAGTGCTCGGCGATGGCCGAGGCGATCCTCGGGGTCGGATTCGACGTCCACGGAGGCGGCTCGGACCTGATCTTTCCCCACCACGAGAACGAGGCGGCCCAGACCGGCGCGGCGAGGGGCCGGCCGCTCGCACGTCTATGGGTCCACAACGGGATGGTCCGCCTCCAGGAGGCGAAGATGGCCAAGTCGGTGGGCAACATCTTCCTTCTGCACGAGGCGCTGGACGCCTACGGACGCGACGCCCTGATCATGTACTTCTGCTCCGGGCACTACCGGCAGCCGATCGAGTTCGACGAGGGTCGGCTGGAGCAGGCGCGCGCGAGCGTGCGGCGGATGCGGGACGCCGCGCGCGGGCTCGTCGCCGGCGCGTCCCCAGACTGGTCGGCCGCGTTGAAGGCGAGCTTCTTCGGGGCGCTCGCGGAGGACTTCAACACGCCGGCGGCGCTGGCAGCCGTGTTCGACTGGATCCGGGAGGCCAACCGGGCCGAGCCGGGGACGGTGGGATCCGCGGACCTCGCCGAGATGCTGGACGTGCTGGCACTCGGGAACCTGCTCTCAGAGGAGCAGGCCGAGGCGTCGCCGCGCGTCCGCGACCTGGTCGCCGCCCGCGAAGCCGCCCGCGAGGCACGGGAGTGGAGCGAGGCCGATCGCCTGCGCGACGAGATCCGCTCGCTGGGGTGGGAGGTACGGGACAGCGCTGGCGGTCCCGAGCTCTTGCCGCAGCCGTGATCGTCTACGGGCGCAACCCCGTGCGCGAGGCGATCCGGGGCCCGCGCACGGTGTCCCGGGTGTGGGCGAGCCGGGGCGCGCTGCGCGAGCCGTGGCTCCGGGAATCGGGCGTTTTGATGGCGGAGGCCGCGGCCGAGGAGCTAGAGCAGCGCGCAGGGTCCGGCGAGCACCAGGGGGTGTGTGCCGAGGTCTCCGAGTTCCGGTACGCGAATGCGGGCGAGCTGCTCGGGGCCGGGGACGCGCTGATCGTGGCGCTGGATCAGGTGCAGGACCCGCAGAACCTCGGCGCGATCTGCCGGACGGCCGAGTGTGCGGGCGCGTCCGGCGCCGTGATCCCCGAACGGCGCGCGGCGGACGTCACGCCGGCCGTGTGCAAGTCATCGGCCGGAGCGGTAGAGCACCTGCCGGTGGCGCGAGTGCGAAATCTCGCCGACTTCCTCGGCGAGGCCAAGGCCGCCGGGATGTGGTGCTACGGGGCGGACGCGAGCGCCCCGGTCGTCTACTCCGAGCTCGACTGGGCGGGGCCGGTCGTGCTGGTCCTGGGCTCGGAGGGCCGCGGGCTGCGGCCGCGGGTAGCCGGCGCGTGCGACGCGCTCGTGTCGATCCCCCTGCGGGGACGGATCGAGTCCCTGAGCGTGAGCGCGGCCGCGGCCGTGCTGCTGTACGCGGCGGCGGGGGGGAGGGGGTAGGGGGCGAGCGGCGTCGGGGGCGTGTCGGAGGCGCGCGCGGCTCCGCCGTGGCGGACCGGCAAGCTGAGCCGTCGCGGACCGGACAAACGTCACACTCGCGCCGCGCGACCGTGTGCGTGTGACGTTCTGTGCGCTCTGAGCAGCAGAACGTCACACGGAGCGAAGTGCTCGCGCGCGGATGTGACGTTTGTCCGGTCGGCCTGGGCGGGGCGGTGGCTCCGCCCGGCCGGCTGGGGCCCCCGGCGCGCCGACGCCCCCCGCGTGCCGCCAGCGCCCCCCGGCGCGCGCTCGCCCCGGCGCGCGCTCGCCCCAGGCGCGCCGCCCTGCCCCTTGACAGCCCGCAAGCCTTGTGTCACCCTCCGCGCCGGGAGTTAAGGATCAACTGGAGGTTTAGACACTTCAGGATCTGAGAGGACGCGCGGGTACGTCGAGTTCCGCGCGAACGGTGCGGCGCCAGGGGAGGTAGCGCGCCACGATTTCCATACGGCTCAAGGCTGGCAGCCGGCGGCCAGAAGGGACGTCTCGTGGCTCGACTTTCCCCCGGCAGTACTAACGCTCAACTTCAGGTTGATGACGCGTTTCTGATCGCGCTGGCGAAGCAGGGCAATGCGGACGCGTGCCATCAACTGGTTCGCCGCTACTACGGCTTCGTGCGGCTGAAGGCCTCCTCGTACTTCCTGGCCGGCGGGGACGCCGAGGACCTGATCCAGGAGGGCCTGGTCGGCCTGTACAAGGCGATTCGCGACTACCGCTCGGACCGGGAGTCGAGCTTCCGCAACTTCGCCGAGCTCTGTATCACGCGCCAGATCATCACCGCCGTGAAGACGGCCACTCGCAACAAGCACACGCCGCTCAACCAGTACGTCTCGTTCTCCAGCACCCCATCCGGCGATCCCGGCGACAACGACTCCACGCTCGACGAGATGCTCCCCGGCTCCGCGGTCCACGACCCCGTCAACCAGGTGATCAGCTCCGAGGAGCTTCGCGCGCTCGTGGCGTGCCTGTCGACGGCGCTCTCAGAGCTCGAGTCCCGCGTCCTTGCGCTGTACCTCGACGGCCACTCCTATGAGGAGGTTGGTCGCCGGCTCGGGTGCGACTGCAAGACGGTCGACAACGCGCTTCAGCGGGTCAAGCGCAAGGTCGGACAGCACCTGTCGAAGCGCAGCGTGCCCGCGTAGACCGTCGCGCGGCCACGCGCCGCGCCCCGCGAGCTACCCCGCCTGCACCACCCGGCCGCAGCCGACCAGCGTGATCGCGATCGGGCCGTCGGTCGTGACCTTCAGCGCAGCCTGGCAGTCCACCTGGGCGCGACGCACGTTGATCGACGCGGTGCCGACGTTCGACGCGTTCACGTCGATCGAGTCGGCGGGCGCCGCGGTCGGGGTCGGGCCCCATGTTTGGCTGAAGGCCGTGAAGTGGAGGTCGCCCATGTTCCCGCCGCTGAGCGTGCCCGGGGTGGGTCCTTGAACGCCCGACGGCGCCGGATCACCCACGCCGAAGCCGTGTGAGACCGCGTCGAACGAGCCGATCGGATCCCCGTTCGAGCTCGTGTGGGACTGGCTTCGGAGCGTCAGGCCCGAGACCCAATAGGCGTGGTCGCCGTTCATCTGGTACTTCGGGTAGTTGCGGTTTCCGTCGACCACGTAGGTCACGTGTGGCGGGTTGTAGTTGACGGTCGCCGAGTCGAGGAACGCGGCCGCGGGGGCGTACTCGTCGTTGATCGCGAGCTCGAGATGGTTCGGGAACAGCGGCGAGCACAGCGGGCTCGCGCACGGCTGGTAGACGTCGAGCGTGTAGCGGTAGCCCAGGTTCGCGAGCTTCATCGCGGTCTGGGTGTAGTCGGTGGCGTTGACCAGCTCGTCGAGCGTGACGTTCCACATGAGCACGGGCAGGTTGCGCATCGAAGCGAGCACGTCCGGGTTGGGCTCGAACCCGACCGTCGATTGCGCACGCGCGAACAGATCGGGGAACTCGGCCCCGAGCTTGAACGTCCCCATACCGCCCATCGAGTACCCGCTGACCTCGGAGTACGCGGGATTGAGCTCGTAGAGGCGAGCGACATCGGCCCACACCTCGAACACATCCGCGCCACCGAGGCCCTGGTAGAACTGGTCCGGCCCCCGAGCCTCAGGGGTGATCACGATCGAGCGGATCGGACGGTTGGCGAGCTGCGACTGGTTGCGGCTGCTCGTGTACTGGTTGTAGTTGGCCGACAGCGAGTGCAGCAGCAGCGTCAGGCCCCACCCTCCGGAGGGCGCAGGGCCAGACGGGACATAGATCGTGTATGGCTGCAGCCGGCCGTCGTACTCCGGCTTGCACGACGCCGGGTCGCTCGATCCGTTCAGCCCACACTCCCCGGAGTAGTCGGCGCCTTGCGCGGGCTCGAAGTGGCTTGCCAGGATCCGGTTGATCGGTCCCGTCGTGGGGACCCGCGAGTTGTCGGTGGCCCCGCTCAGGAGCTTCGCGAAGTTGACGTTGGCGTAGAACTTCGAGATGTCACCCGAGGCGAGCGCGGTCCCCTGGGCCTCGTCGCGCCACCAGCGCGGATCGGTGGCCACGGTCAGGCCCTGGGTTGGTGAGGGCAGCGGCTCCTGGCTGTTCTTCCGGAACGCGACGTTGAAGAAGGCGGGAGGGTTGGGGGCTCCGCCGCTGCCCCCCGGCTCGGTCGCGCTCGCGCTCGGCTGAGGCAGCAGGTAGCGCCCGCTGGAGCGGTCCCAGAGCCCCACTCCCATCGCGAACCGGACCGTGCTGCTGCCCGGATTCCAGTCGGCGTGGGGGACGTCGACCTCGATCTGCCGGCGCCGGAGATCGACCGCGACGGTCGGAGCAGGGCCGCTGACCGGCTTCCCGGTCGCGGCGTGGACGAGATCGGCCACCACCTTTGAGCCGGAGGGATGAACGGTCAGGAACATGCTCGCCGGGGCCGTGACGTTGGCCCCATCGGGAAACGGATGGACCTGGCCGGATGTGCCACCGATCGCGATCGAGAACGCGGTCAGCGAGGGGCTCGTCAGGGTGTTCAGCGTCACCCTGAACGCGGTCGCGCCGGCGAGCGGCCTGACCCGGAACTCGACCAGGTCGGCGGCGTTGTTGCGGTAGCCGGGGCCGGTGGGGTACGTATAAGTCCCGTCCGGCTTGGAGAAGAGGTCGCCCGAGGACCGGGGATCGTTCGGGTCCGGCGCCTCGTGCGCGCCGTGATCGTCGTACAGCCAGTCCTGGTACAGGAATTCGCCCTGCCGGTAGGCGGTGGCGCCCGAGACGAGGATCGGCTGAGCGTGCCAGACGCCGGCGTTGGTGAGCTGCGGCGCGACCGCGGGCGATCGGTACAGGATCGCGGGCCCGGGGCGCGACCCGGGTCCCGTGTAGAGCGAAGCGCCAAGCGCGTCCGGCGCGGCGCACAACGCCAGCGCAGCCGCGGAAATCGACGCGATAGCCGCTGCGAAAAGCCTCCCGCTCCTCACCACCCGAACATTACAAAACATATTCGCGTGATGTCTCAGTTACCCCGAGCTACGTGACGGCGAACCTGCTCGCGATGTCGTAGCCGTAGACGTACATGACGAGCCGTCCCACGTGATACACGGCCGCCGGCCGGCCGAGCCGCGGCGTCGGCGCGGTCACGAGCCGCAGCCTCGGGTCGGTGAGGAGGAAGCTGCGGACGCCGGGCCGCGGCGTGTACCAGCTCGAGATCGTGTGCAGATCGAACGGGCACAGGTGAGCACCGCGATCGCACACCGAAACCGGATAAACCCTGACGCGGAAGTGGGCCGCCCAGGTGATCGGCGCAGCGTCCCAGTAGCCGGCGTACCCGGTGCTCACGTGGTTCGCCGCCGCGATCGCGGCGACGCGCTTGGCCAGCTCCGTCGGCGGGAACCCCTCCGTGTCCCGCGCGGCGGTTCCCTGCGCGAGCGAGACGACACCTGCCAGCGCGATCGCGCAGGTCCCTACCAGCGCGACCGCCTGGGTGAAAACCCGCCGCGCGGCGATCG
>Ga0209577_10003542_pt1 | contig 14725 bp, 13 predicted proteins | sample GraSoiAngelo_109_FD_185874 | JGI IMG/M metagenome (GOLD analysis project Ga0209577, IMG submission 185874) | Grasslands soil microbial communities from the Angelo Coastal Reserve, California, USA - 14_0903_12_20cm (SPAdes) (version 2) | ecosystem: Environmental > Terrestrial > Soil > Grasslands...
GCAGCGACCGTTTTCCTGGGGTAGTAAGCGCGCCCAGCGGAGCAAATCCCTTCCATAGCTCGTTGCGCGTATGGCGATAGGGCGCGAGCCGGTCCTGGTGCGTCGGTGACGCGTCAAGGCGGTAGACGTCGGTCCGCAGCGCGGAATCGTACTCGCGGCGTGCGAGTTTTCTGATGAGGCTGGAATCCAGTCGCCAGAAGACGTCTCCAATCCGGTTCGACGTGGGATCGAAAAGAGCCAGAACGACCACGAACCGATCGTATGCGGCGAAGGAGCCGACCCGCAGGTCCCAACGGTGACGCCCCTCGGCATCGGTAAAGCCGCTGGTCTTCACCTGGACGAACCACGGAGCGTCGACGCCGTCCCACGTGTAAGCGCGGTCGACCCCGTGAGCATCGACGAGCGGGATCCAGGGGATCAGCCGGCCCCCACTCTCCACGACGTTGGCCTCGTCTACCGCCAGCTCACCAAGCCAGCCAATCTCGGCGCGTACCAGTTTTGCCAGGGGTGTTGCCTCCAGCGGGTGCAACGAGAGCCGACGGCCCTTCCCGCCGGATCACGAAGAGTGGCCCGTTTTATCTGTGGAGATGGGGGTCAACATTCCGCGGCGGAACGCCACGCTGTACCTCGCGGTCTTCGGCAGCCTCCAACTGGTCTTCCTCTGGGTCTTTCGGGAGCGCTTCGGCGTGATCCTTCCGATACTGGGACTGGTCCTGCTGGTCGCCTTGCTTGCCCTGCTGGCACGCGCATCCGGCGCGTGGTCCCTGAAGCTCGGGCTGCTGGCGGGCCTGATCGCCATCACGACCTTCGGCCCGAGTGTCGTCGCCATGGCCGCCCGTCATCACACCGGCCTGACCTTCGAGTACGACGGGCTGGCCATTGACGAGGTCGCCGTCGACCGGCTCATCCACGGCCACGCGATCTATGGCGTCGACTGGTCCGGCACGCAGGTCGCGGGATACGCCTCAGTCTGGGGCGGCGTCGACCTCCACCTCTACGGGCACCTTCCCCTGATGCCGCTCTCGGCGGTGCCGGTGCGGCTCGCCGCCGATCTGCTGCACCTCCCCTTCGATTACCGAATGGTGGTGCTGCTGTTTTCGCTGATCGCGATGGGCGCGATCGCCTCGCTGCCGGTGCCACCGCCGGCCCGTTTCATGGTTGCCATCGCGATCCTTCTCAACCCGGCGCTGAGCCTTGGCGCCTGGACCGGGCACGACGATATCTGCTACCTGGCGATGTTCCTGATCGGGCTCTCGCTGCTCGGGCGCCGGCGCCTGCTGTTGGCCACCGTGGCGTTCGGCATCGCCGCCGCGCTGAAGCCCTTCGTCCTGGTCGTCTTCCCCCTGCTGCTGGTCATCATCTGGAAGCGATCCGGGCGATCCGCCAGGGAACGCGGCCGCGACACCGCGATCAGTGCCATCGCGTTCGGCCTGCCGATGCTCCTCAGCGTGGGACCGTTCCTCATCGTCAACGCGCCGGCCTTCATCCATGACATCGTCATCTACTTCACGGCCGGCCTGCCGATCGGCGGCTTCGGCCTGGGTGGTCTCCTGGTCGCCCTGCACCTCGTCCCGAGCGACGCGCGATTTTCCTTCGCCCCCCTGGAGCTGGCGGCCCTGCTACCGGCTTACTGGTTCGGGCTGCGCGCCCTTGCCCGCCGGCCGACGATGGCGCAGTTCCTCGCCAGCTATTGCCTGGCGCTGTTCGCGATTCTGTTCTTCGCTCGCTACTTCGCGGACAACTATCTGGCGGCGCTCGTCGCGCTGGTCCTCTGCATCCCGGCGCTGGGGCCGGTGGCGTTCCAGCTCAGGGGTTACGGACCTTTTCCCTGGCTGCTTGGTAGGCTCGAAGCTTTCGGACCTTCGGTTGCGCGTTGATCGCGATGTAGGGATTCAACGGATTGCGAGCCGCGTAGTCCTGGTGATACGTCTCCGCTTCATAGAAGGCTTCCAGTGGCACCACCTCGGTGACGATCGGCGCGTCGAAGGTGTGCCCTTTGTTCAACTGGCCGATATACGCCTCGGCCACCCGCTTCTGCTCGTTGTCGCCGTAGAAGATCGCCGAGCGGTACTGCCGGCCGCTGTCGGGTCCCTGCCGGTTCAGCTGGGTCGGATCGTGCGCGATCGAGAAAAAGACCTTGAGGATCTGACCGTAGCTGATCTTGCTTGGGTCGTAGACGACCTCGACCGATTCTGCATGGTTCGTGGTCCCGCTGGAGACGGTCTCGTAGTCGGCGGTGTCCGCGGAGCCGCCCGCGTACCCGGATTTGACCGATGAGACGCCTTGCAGGTCCTTGTAGACGGCCTCGACGCACCAGAAACAGCCACCGGCCAGCACCGCCTGGCGCGGTCCGTGCGTTGGCGTCAGCGGATCGTCGATGATGGGATCCGGAAAATCCTCGGGTGACACGCGAGCCATCAACGCATTGTAGGGATCAACACCCCGCGACGAACGCGGCGAGTTGCATCGTCATGGCGTACGGCCGATGAAACGGGCGCCGGACGCCGCGTCGCGCTGGAAAGATGCCCTGGCGGCGTGGGCGATTCCCGATCGGATTCTCGCTCAGGCGCCGGAGGATCCATGGGCACTTCCGGTGGCGCTCTTCGAAAGCCGTGGGGCCGACATCACGCTCTCTCACCGGCGCGCCCTCGAGGTGCTGGTCGAGGGTGACAACGTGCTCGACGTGGGTGCCGGACGTTGCGCCATGTCGCTGCCGCTGCGCCCTCCCGCGCGGCGGATCGTCGCCGTCGACAGTGCGCCCGCGATGCTCGAGAGCAGCCCGGCCGACACCACCGTCTGCGGACGATGGCCCGACGTGGCACCGCAGGCGGGTCGGGCCGGCGTGGTCGTTTGCGGCCACGTCCTCTACAACGTCGCCGACCTGATGCCGTTCATCGCGGCCCTCAATGATGCGGCGACGCGTCGGGTCGTGATCGAGATCACCCGCTCACATCCACGGAATCGGCCGTTGGAACGGGAGTTGTGGCGCCATTTCTGGAAGCTGGAGCGGCCTGACGGGCCGGACTGGGAGGACGCCGTCGCGGTGATGCGCGAGGGCGGCATCGAGCCGACCGTCGAGCTGTGGGAATCGGAGCAGCGCGGCGGGTTTTCGAGCCTGGCAGAGATGGTTTCCTGGATGCGCAGAACGGTCTGTCTCGAGCCGGCTCGCGACGGCGAGGTCCGCGCCATCGTGCTGAAATACGTCGAGGAGCGCGGGGGACTGTGGCGCATGTCGCCAGAGCCGCGTGCACTGGCGACGCTCTGGTGGAACGTCGCACGGTAAAGACTCGAGGAGGCGTCAGACACGACGCCTCCTCCGGCTGTCGTGCTTAGCTCACGGTGAAGTCCGACGTCATGCTGCCAACCTGGACGCGATAGGCTCCTGGTTCGACCCGCGGCGCCGAGGTGCCGTCGATGTCACCAGGCGTCACGGCAAGCTCCGAGACCGAGAACGTGACGTGCGCCACGGTCGATGCTCCGGCGGCCAGCGTCAGTCGGGTAAAGCCCACCAGGCGCCGCGGCGGTACGACGACGTCGCTGACGGGTTGCCGCACATACACGGGAACGATGTCCGTCCCCGAACGGGTCCCCGTATTGGTAACCGTGAAACTGACGGTCATCGTGCCGTTGGAACCCACCGCCGTCGGCGCCGAGAGCCCGCTGGTTTGGAAGCTGGTGTAGGAGAGCCCGAACCCGAAGGGATAGAGCGGGTTGTAGCCAGATCCCTGTCCCGAGTTGGTGCCAGGCAGCTGGTCGAAGAACTTCGGTTCATCGCCGAGCGGCGACGGAGCGCCGGTCTGGAAGTCGCCACCCGGGGCGCCCGCATCGGACGGCCAGGTCACCGACAATTTGCCACTGGGGTTGATCTTGCCGAAGATCGCGTCGGCGACAGCAGTCCCCGCCTCGGTGCTCCCCTGGTAAGCCATCAGCACGGCGTTCGCACTCTCGGCCGGTCCCAATCCAATCGGTCGTCCGGCGATCACGACGACGATCACCGGCTTGCCGGTTGCCTGCAGCGCGCTGATCAGCGCCTTTTGATCCGGTGTCAACTGCGGCGCCGGATTATCGCCGAGGCCTTCCGCATACGCCTTTTCGCCAACCACCGCGACCGCAGCATCAGCGCTGCCGGCGGCAGCCACCGCGGTCGCCTGGTCGGGCGCGTACACGACATTCGGGTCTTCCGCCTGCAGGCCTTTGAGCACCGTGGTGCCGGGCGGGATCTGGTTCGGTGGCCCCATGCAGCAGACGTGGCCGGCGCCAAAGACGCCCTGCCAGCTCACGCTCCAGCCGCCGAGCTGGTTGGTCATCGAGTCCGCGCTCGGGCCGGTGACCACGAGCCGGCTGGTCGACGACAGGGGCAGCGCATTGGCCTGGTTGCGAAGCAGCGTGATCGATTCGCGAGCGGCTTGGAGGGTGGCGTCCCGGCCGGCCTGGACGGCGGCGTTGGCCTTGCCCGCGTCAACCCTGGAATGGTCGAACAGGCCGAGCTGGAACTTCAGCGTCAGGATTCGCCCGACCGCCTGATCGATGCGCGCCGAGGAGATCGACCCGTCCTGCACGTCCTTCAGGATGGCGGCCTGCCATTGATCGGCGTTGAAGGGCGTCATGCTCATGTCGACCCCGGCGTTGACCGCTTTGGCGATGGCGCCAGCAAGGTCGGGCGCGATGTGGTACGTGCCGGCCAGGGCCGGGACGTCCGCATAGTCACTGATCACCACCCCTTTGAAACCGAGGCGACCCCGAAGTTCGTCGGTCAGCAAGAAGTGCGACGCCGTGGCCGGGATGCCGTTGATCGATCCGGAGTCGACCATCACGGTGCCGGCACCGGCGTTGATGCCGCCCGCATAGGACGGGAGGAACATGTCCTGCAGGTAGCGGATCGGCAATTGGGCCTCGACCCGGTCATGTCCATTGATCGATTCGGAATAGCCGGCGAAGTGTTTGATGGTTGCGGTGACGCCGAGCGAGTTCGCTGGTCCCGCGCTTTGCAGGCCCTGCACGTTCGCGCCGCCAAGCGCCGCCGACAACGCCGGCTCTTCGGCCCAGGTCTCGTAGGTGCGACCCCAACGGTTGTCGCGGGACAGGTCCTGGACGGGCGCGAAATCCCATACCCAACCGGTCGCCCTCAGCGCGTTGCCCGTGACCTGGCCTCCTGCTTGGGCGGAAGCGGGATCCCAGGTGGCGCCCATGCCGATCGATTGCGGGAAGAGCGGCGCCTGGAACGGGTGACCGAACCCGTGGACCGCATCGACACCGAAGATGACCGGGATGTGCAGCCGCGAATTCTTCATCGCGAACCGCTGCATCGCGTTGTATTCGTTCGCCCAGTCGAGCCCGGTGTTGCCCGGCTGGCCCGAATTGGTGGTGTCCGGCGGGATGTCAGTGCCGCCCGCCAGGATCGCGCCGGTGTGATTGTCGATGAAGATCTTCTGCTCGCATACCGGGTTGGGCTGGTTGAAGCCCGCGCCGGCACACTGGTTGTTGGGGTTGTTGTCCGTCACCTGCGTCACTTCGATCATGTCCATCTGACCGACCTTTTCGGCCAGCGTCATGCGGGAGAGGAGGTCGTTCACCCGGTTCTGAACCGACTGCGTCGAGTCGAGATACGCCGGACCGTTCGTGGCCGCCGCCGGCGCGCTCCAGACAATCAGGCCCAGGGTAATGACCGCGAAACCCAGCAAGCTCAGCCGCTTGGTGGACCGGACCCGGACGTGGTTGATCGATGGCAATGCGTTGCCCATCTTCATTTCCTCCTCTGCCAGTGCGGCCGCAGATCCCCAATTGGGGACCCTTCAAATCACGAAAAGGCTAGGTCTACTGAATCAAATAGTCAATAGGTTGCGGCATGCATTCGGTCATGAGCGTTGCCACACATCGTGACGCTCCGTGACTCAACCCGTTGGCAGGGTTGCGCCGACCAGGTGGTAGTGGTGCTCGGGCCGCCCTGGCGATCCATAACGCATGACCAACTCGACACGTCCAGACTGCACCAGGTGATCGAGGTAGCGACGAGCGGTCACCCGGCTCAGGCTGGCAAGGTCTGCGACCTCGGTCGCGGCGAGATCCCGACCCGCCTCCTGCAGGATCCGCATGACCAGCTCGAGCGTCGGGCGGGCCAGACCCTTCGGCAGGGCTTCATCGCTACTCTGGCGGAGGATGTGATACAGCGTGTCGACCGCGTGCTGATCCGCCTCCGATAGCTGCGCCAATCGCTGCCGCATGGCGGCGTAGCTCTCCAGCTTTTCCTTCAGCGCGGCGAACCGGAACGGTTTGATCAGGTAGTGGACGACGCCGCCGTGCATGGCGGAACGCAAGCTCTCGACGTCGCGCGCCGCGGTGATGGCGATGATGTCGACGCGCGACGCGGCGGCTTCGCGAATGGTGCGCATCACGTCGAGCCCCGAAACGTCAGGCAGATAAATGTCGAGCAGGACGAGGTCTGGCCGGGTCGTCGCCACCATGCGTAGCGCCTCAGCGCCGGTGCCGGCCTGGCCGACCACGGTGAATCCGGCAATCTTCTCGACGTACGCGCGGTGGAGGTCGGCGACGCGGAAATCATCGTCGACGATGAGGGTGCGGATCATGCAGGGGTCTCCACCGGCAACGGCTTCGAGGCCAGCGGCAGGCGCACGGTGAAGACGGCGCCACCCTGATTGACGACTGTCACCTGACCGCCGCGGCGAGCCGCCACCTGCTTGACCAGCGCCAGCCCGAGCCCGCGTCGCGATCCAGCGGCGGCCAGTTTCGTCGTGTAGCCCTCGGAAAAGATCTGCTCGGTGTCGTCAAGGGCGATCCCCGGACCGGAATCGTGCACCTTGATGACGACGTCACCGACCTCTTGCCGGATGGAGACCTCGACCCAGCGGGCGCTGCCATTCGAAGACGAGGCGACGGCGTCGAGCGCGTTGTCGATCAGGTTGCCCACCACGGTGATGAGGTCCCGCGGGTGGCCGGCGTCCCCATCGAGACGGCTGTCGGGCGAGAGGCGGAACTGGATGCCGCGCTCGGCGGCGACCGCCGATTTTCCCAGGAGGAGTGCCCCCAAAACGGGGTCGCCGACTCGCTCGAGCAGCGATTCGGTGAGCTCTTGCGAGACGGAAGACGACTCCGTGGTCAGCTGGATCGCCTCCTCGTAGCGGCCGAGCTCGATCAGCCCGGCGATCGTGTGGAGCCGGTTCGAGAAGTCGTGGGCCTGGGCGCGCAGCGCCTCACTGATGCTGCGGGCATTGTCGAGCTCCCGCAGCAGGCTCTCGAGCTCGGTCCGATCGCGGAAGGTGGCCACGTAGCCGATCGTGCGGCCGCGCACGACCACCGGCATCCGGCTGACCACCAGAACGCGGTCGGCCGCGAGCACCACCTCGTCGGCGCCGGTCACCTCGCCAATCAGGACGTCGCGCACGCGCCCGGCCGGGAGAACATCGCTCAGGCGCCGGCCCTCGATACCTTCGGCGAGCCGTAGCAGGCGGCGGGCCTCATCGTTGATCAGCGTGATGCGCCCTTCGAGATCGGTGGCAACCGTCCCTTCGCGGATGCCGTGCAGGCTGGCCTCCCGTTGCTCGAGCAGGGTGGCGATCTCTTGCGGTTCGAGACCGAAGGTCTGGCGCTTGAGGTGGCGGGTCAGCAGCAGCGAGCCGATCACGCCGAGCCCGACCGCCACCAGCAGGTAGAGCACCAGCTGAGGAATGTAGGGGGAGAAATCATTCAGCAGCTGGCGTGACAGTCCCGTCTCCAGGAAGCCGACCGAGACGATGCCGATGACGTGGCCAGTGCCATCGAAAATCGGCGCCTTGCCGCGGGCCGACCTTCCCAGCGTGCCCCGCTGGATGCCCTTGAACGTCTGGCCTTTGAGGATCGCGCTCGGATCCTCGTCGATCGGCTTCCCAATCAGGGCCGGGTTTGGATGCGAGTAGCGCGTGCCGTTCGGACCGGCGATCACGATGAAGCTGGCGCCGGACGCCTTGCGCATGCCCTCGGCCAGCGGCTGCAAGATGCGTGAGGGATCCGGCTCGCGAAGGGCTTCACGCACCGATGGCAGCTGTGCCACCGATTGCGCGAGGTTCAGGGCTCGATTTTCGTATTGGGAATCGAGTCCGGCGCTGGCGACGGCAACCGAGACGACGGCACCCATCACCAAGGCTCCCAGGATGATCGCCAGCTGGAAGACCAGGATCCGGGACGCAAGGCTGAGCCGGAGTCTCGCCACCGGTTTCATCGTATCGGGTCTTTTTGCGGGCGGGGGAAGACCACTACGACCAAAACGGTCGCAAACTCCGCAAGGCTTTCCAGCGGCCATGCGTCCCATTTACCGTCCTTGCCATGGCCGGAGCGGCGATCGAGCTGCGCAGCGTCACCAAGCGATTCGCCACGCCCAAAGGCGGCGTCTACACTGCCATTCGCGATCTGACGATGGAGGTCGCTCCCGGCGAGTTCTGCGCCGTCGTCGGTCCTACGGGTTGCGGCAAGTCCACGACGCTGGCCCTGATCTCCGGGCTCGAGCGAGCCAGCGCTGGTGAGGTCCTGGTCGCGGGCGAACCGGTTCGCGGTATCCCCCAGGGCATCGGCTACGTCTTCCAGAGCGACGCGGTTTTCCCCTGGAAGACGGTGCTGGGGAACGTCGCCGCCGGCCCGCGCTATCACGGCGTCTCCAATTGGGACGCCGGCAAGCAGGCAAAGGAGTGGATCGCGCGCGTCGGCCTGGCCGGCTTCGAAGATCGCTACCCGCACCAGCTCTCGGGCGGCATGCGCAAACGGGTCGGCCTGGCGCAGAGCCTGATCAACAACCCGCGGATCCTTCTGATGGACGAGCCCTTTTCCGCGCTCGATGTGCAGACGCGGACACTCATGGAGAACGAACTGCTCTCGCTGTGGGCGGCGAGCTCGGCGTCGGTCGTCTTCGTGACCCACGACCTCGAGGAGGCAATCGCGCTGGCCGATCGCGTGGTGGTCATGACGGCGGGTCCCGGAACGGTCAAAGGGACTTTTGCCGTCGACTTGCCGAGACCCCGCAATGTTGCCGAGATTCGGTTCCAGCCGCGTTTCGTCCAGATCTACGAGGCAATCTGGAGCCAGCTTCGCGACGAGGTGTTGGTGAGCTATGAGCGTCAGAAGCACGCTGCCGCGGTCTGACGTGAGCGCGCAAGGTGGCGCGCCGCCGTTCGGCAGCGTCGGTATGCAAGACGGCGCGACGCAGGGCCTGGCGAGCCGCACGGCGGAAATCGCAGCCCTGGATGCCGATCTCAGTGCCCGCCGCGCGCAGGTGGCGCAGCGGCGACGCCTCATCATCTACGCGCTGCGCCTGGCATTTACCGTTCTCTGGCTCGGGAGCTGGGAGCTATCCACCCGGCTCAACTGGGTCGACCCCTTCTTCGTCGGGCAACCGTCGGGCGTCGTGCAGCGGCTCTGGACGTGGATCACCGAAGGGACGGCGCTCGGACCGCTCTGGCTGCAGGCCGTGGTAACGATGCAGGAGGCGGTCGTTGGCTTCCTGATCGGTGCGGCGCTCGGCGTCGTCTTCGGCATCCTTCTCGGACGCATCGAGGTGATGGCCGAGGTGCTGTCGCCTTTCATCAAAGGTGCGAACGCCATCCCCAGGGTCGTGCTGGGCTCGCTCTTTGCCGTGATGTTCGGTCTGTCTCTGTGGGGCAAAGCGGCGACCGCGGTGGTGCTCGTCTTTTTCGTCGTCTTCTTCAACGCCTTCCAGGGCGTCCGCGAGGTCGACCGCAACCTGATCGCCAACGCGCGAATCCTGGGTGCCGACAACCGGCGCCTCACGACCGAGATCATCATCCCCTCGGCCATGACCTGGATTCTCGCCAGCCTCCACATCAGCTTCGGGCTGGCCATCGTCGGCGCCGTGGTCGGCGAGCTCTTTGGGGCCACGGCGGGACTCGGCCAGCTCATCTACAACGCCGGCCACACCTTCGACGTCAACGGTGTGTTCGCGGGCATGTTCGTCCTGGCGGTGCTCGCCCTGATCGCAGAAGGGCTGATCAGCGCGCTCGAAAACCGGCTCGTCAAATGGCGACCCAGTCGAGTCAGCGGCGAAATACCAATTTAGGGAGGAGAAACACATCGATGCAGCGAATTAGTCGGAATGCGGTAGCGGCGGTCGCGGCGATGGTCACGCTTGCCGCCTGCGGAGGGACGGCGAATAACGCGTCCGGAGCGAGCTCGTCGAGCAGCTCAATGCAGCCGGTCGACCTGAAGATCATGGTCGGCGGGCTCAACAAGCAGATCTATCTGCCAAACATGCTCGCCAAGCAGCTCGGCTACTTTGACCAGGAGAAGATCAATGTGACCCTGGTCGACGAAGGCTCGGGCCAGGGGACTGAGCTCGAGGTCGTCGCGGGCAACGTCGACGCCGGATCGGGCGCATACAGCCACCCGGTCGAGCTCAACGCGCTCGGAAAGAAGATCGAGACGATCTGCCAGTTCGGGATCGCCCCCGGCGAGGCCGAGATGGTCGCGACCAGCAAATCCAGCTCGATCAAGTCGGCCGCGGACCTCAAGGGAAAGAACCTGGGCGTCACCGACATCGGTTCGGGCACGCACACCCTCACCCTGGCGCTCCTGGGCAAAGCGGGCTACAGCGGAAGTGAGGCACACTATGTCGCGGTCGGCGCCGGGAACACCTTCATTGCGGCCATCAAGAACGGCACGATCGATGCCGGCATGACGACCGAGCCCACCATCACCCGTCTGCTGCAAAGCGGCGACGCCAAGGTGCTGATCGACCTTCGCACGCCGCAATCCACGCGCGCCGCACTCGGCGGCGACTACCCCTTCATCGGCATCTTCGCCAAGAACGACTGGGTCAACAGCCATAAGGACGTCGCCCAGCGCCTGGTCAATGTCTACGTCAAGACCTTAAAGTGGATGAAGGCGCACAGCGCCGCCGAGATCGCCGACAAGATGCCGGCCGACTACCTGGTTCCGAGCAAGGATCTCTACGTTGCCGCATTGCAGAACCAGCTGAGCATCTTCGGCACCGACTGCAGAATGCCGTCAGCCGGTCCGCAGACGGTCCTGAGCATCGAGCAGAACTACGTCTCGAGCTTCAAGGGCAAGAACGCGAACTTGAGCGAGACCTATACGAACCAGTTCGCCAACAGCGCGAGCTAACAACTTCCCAATCATTCCCTCCCCCGCTGCTGCGGGGGAGGGTTAGGGTAGGGCTACGCTCATCTTTTCGCCCACTGACCATACCCGCACGCGGCGCTCGGCGGCAGTACAATCCCTGAGCGATATCCCGCCTCCTGAGCGGAGGCCACCGACTTTGATCCCCAACGTGCGCGGGTCAAGGAGGGCCGATGAGCCGAAAGGCTTTCACCACGTTCATCAAATCGATATTCGCGCCCGGCGAGGTGGCTGCGACGGCCGCCCTCCTGGTACCCGTCATCGGATTTGGCGTTGTTTACTTCAATGCGCGACCGCGTCCGATTGCGCCAGCGCCATCGCCGCTCAGCCAGGTCAAACCGTTTCTGGCGCCCACCCTCACGCGTAGTGCTTCGCCCAACGTCAGCCCGGTCGCGACGCCTTCCATCGTTCCGAGCGCGCGGCGATCCGCTAGCGTGACGACCCCGCCGTCGCGGCACGGCGGGTCACCCGCCGCTAGCCCGACCGCAGCGCCTATCGGTGGCGGCTCACCCAGCCCACCGAGCACGCCGAGCGCGAGTCCGACACCAACGCCCGCCCCGACGGCGAGCCCGACGCCGTCCTGAACGTCAGGTCGTGACGGCCAGTATGTAGTAGAGGTGATGACCATGGATCGTGGCAGCGAGCGCTCGCGGCGGCGCCGGGCTGTCCTGGATGACGCCCGGCGAAAGGTCGAGCGGGCGCTGGCGGTCAGTGAGGCGGCCGATCAGCTGGCGGCAGCGGCCCAGGATGTCTTAGCGGGTGCCGAGGTGGAAGAGACCGACCGCGACGTGAGGCTGGAGACGCTCCGCGCCGCGCTTGCCACGTATCGAGCAAGGACCGGGACGTAGAGCGCGTACTCAGGAACGATCAGGCCGGCGGGCTTGCGACTGAAACCCGGAGCGTCCCGCTGATGATTTGCGGGCCTCCTGGGCCGCTGAGAGCGGGAGGGCACTCCGGACTGCCATCCGCCAGGCCCAAAAAGGCCCGGTCGACCGTGGACCCGTAGGCCTGCGGGTCGTTTTGCGTGACGCTGCCCTGAATCACGTTCCCGATGCTGAACATGCCGGTGGCCTGATCCAGCCAACCGCTGTACATGGCGGAATCACCGCTGGCGAGAAGACACGTGACCCGGCCGGTCGCTTCCCCCTGGCAGTGATCAGCGGGCACCGCCGTCATGAAAACCGAGCCATACGCACCGGTGCCGTCGGGCTTGCTCGTTGCCGCCAGCCGGACATGAATCTGGCAGCTGTTCCAACCGGCCACGACCACGAAGTCACCACTGGCAAAGTCCATATTGGGGGCAGGATTCGGCCACAGCGCCGGCGTCGGGACGGGCTGCGGCGTGGGCTGCTGGAAACCGGGTTTCGACGCCCCGGCGGGCGAAACGTGCAGTGTCCCGCTCATGATCTGCGGCCCCATCCCCTCGATCGCCGGCGGGCACTCCGGGCTGCCAGCCACGACGCCGAACCCGGCACGGTCGACCGGCGGACCGTAGGGCTGGGGATCGTTTTCGGTGAGGGTGGCCTGTACGACGTTCCCGGCCGTGAACATCGCGCTCCGGTCGTCGAGCCACCCGCTCAGGCGGGCGAAATTTCCGTTGACCAGGAGGCAGGTGATCCGGCCGGTCGCCTGCCCTTTGCACCACGGCTGGCCGGGCGCCGCGGACATCACGATCGTTCCGGACGCCGCGGTCCCATCCGCCTTGCTGGTCGCCGAAAGCTTCACGTGGATCCCGCAGCCATCCCAGCCGTCGGTGACGACGAAGTCACCGCCGGCGACGTTGAGACTGGGATCGACACTGGGGGACGGCGCGATGGCTACAGACCCGGCCGGCCCCCTGTGCGAAAGGGCGAGCGTGGCGAGCAGGATCAGAATGCCGTATGCAGCGACGATCGCGAAAATGAGGGGCGGCGGAGCCGCCGGCGTGGTCGCCCGGCGCGCTTTGCCAGAGCTCAGGCGCGATCTGGGCGACCGTCCCTGTCCGCGTTTGGGGCCCATCACAACTCCAACGGGCCACCAGCTCGAATCCGTCAGCCGGCTAACCGGAGGTCGCCAGGTTTTCCGGCGGCGCGAGCCTGCTCGCGCCAGCGTTGTGGGTTTACGCCGAAGACGATGAGCCAGAGCTGCAGGGGCGCCTCAGCGAGGCCGGATGCGACAGCGATGGCGGGAAAGAGAAAGGTCGCGAGCGGTGGCCAGAGGTACAACGCCCATCCGATCCCGTCGAGCATCAGGAGCACGCCGAGAATGCGCGGCATGAAGGTGGACCTCAAAATGAGGTAGCCGGCCAGCACACACCAGAACCCGAAAAATATCAGGTCGATCTCGAAGGCCAGACCATTCAAGTTGATCAGTGCGAGCGCCAATTGCGGCGTGTTCAGTCCGCTCAAGGAATGGCCGGCTTGCAAGACCAGCAAGGGGGTGAGATAGAAGAAGGCGGTGAGCGCCTGCATCGCGCACCCGACGAGAATGATGAGCGTCGCGAGCGAAGCGAGTGTTCTATTGACCGGCCTGAACAGGTAATAGAAGAGGAGGGCCCACGCGATATGGAAGGCAACGCCCAACACCGAGGCTGCGAACCCGACGCGGAACAGGCCTTCGTTCGCGAGGATGTTTCGGGCAGTCGCGGCGGCGTCGCCATGGACCGTAAGCCTGCCCAAGATGCCGACCTGACCGAATGCCGAGGCGGTGCCCTCCAGCGCCTCGAAGACGCCCATGATCCTCGCCATCGCCCGCGGCGAACCGACCGTGGGATCTTCCGTCTGCGTTGCCTTCATATCTGCACCAGGATCTTTCCTCTCGCGTGCCAAGTGTCAGCTGAGCTGGAATGGCGGGTATTGATCGGTGACCAGGAGAAATGCATAGCCGGTGACGCGGTTGCTCCAGCGGAGCACGCCAACGACGTAGCGGAAGAGGTTCTGCGGATACCGGCCCGTGAAGACGATGGCGAACCAGGCAACGATCACTGCCACCACGGCGCCGATTCCGAGGAAGAGGAGAACGACGTAGTGCGGGATGGCGAGGAACCACTTGACCAAGGGCAGCCACCGATTCAACTGGCGAGCATCCGGATAGGCGAGGTTGAGGTGCACCGCCTGCTCCTCATCGGTCGACGGGTAGCGATCATCGAGCAAGGCGAGGTACGCCGTCACGCGGTTTGAGAACCGAAACAGATTGAGGTTCCAGTCGAACCACCACCGCGGGTACTTCTGACGAAAGAGGATCATCAGCAAGAGCGGCACGAAGAGGAGACTGGCGCCGCTCGCAAACGTGAACGTCATATCATGGTCGCCCTGTAGCGTGTCGCGAGTCAGGAAGCCGAGCAAGACGAGAATCGGGATTGCCACGAAGATGCGAAAGGCGGTCGTGAGCCGATCGAGGGGTCGAGCGGGAAAATCGACGTCGAACTGAACCGGATAGCTGCTTACCATTTCTTCACCTCGTTGAATTCGGAGTCGGACGATTCGGTCGGGGTTGCCGTAAAGCTGATGACCTCGTGACCGCGGAGGGCCTCGAGAAACGGTTGAAAGCTACCGCAGACCACGCAACGCAAGGTGGCCCCGTCGATTTCGACCTCGGTGACTCCGGAGGC
>Ga0209577_10003543_pt1 | contig 14722 bp, 14 predicted proteins | sample GraSoiAngelo_109_FD_185874 | JGI IMG/M metagenome (GOLD analysis project Ga0209577, IMG submission 185874) | Grasslands soil microbial communities from the Angelo Coastal Reserve, California, USA - 14_0903_12_20cm (SPAdes) (version 2) | ecosystem: Environmental > Terrestrial > Soil > Grasslands...
ATTAACCGACGTACCGAAGTCCCTGATCGTAATGGGCTGCGGCGCAGTTGGGGTCGAGTTCGCATCGGTCTATTCACGCTTCGGCGCGCAGACGACGATTGTTGAATTGCTGCCGCGACTGGTTCCCCTTGAAGATGAAGAAGTCTCGAAAGAGTTGGAGAGATCGTTTCGTAAGCGCGGCATCAAATCGCGAGTGGATACAAAGCTGGACAAGTTGGAGAAGACCGACAAAGGCGTTGTAGTAACAGGCAAGACTTCAAAGGGCGATGAGGTGAAGCTGGAAGCAGAGATGCTTTTGGTCGCCGTGGGCCGCATGCCTTACACGGAAGGACTTGGTCTGGAAGGAACGAAGATCAAGGTCGAAAAGGGATTCATCAAGACCGACGAATTTCAGCAGACTGACGAGAAAGGTGTCTATGCAATCGGTGACGTGGTGCCGACTCCTTTGCTCGCGCACCTGGCCTCGAAGGAAGGCATCGTCGCCGTCGAGCACATTGCCGGGAAGAATCCGCGACCGATCAATTTGCGGTTGGTTCCGAGTTGTACTTACTGCGATCCGGAAATTGGTTCGGTTGGTTTGAGTGAAGCGAAAGCGCGCGAAGCCGGCTATGACGTGAAGGTCGGCAAGTTTCCGTTTTCGGCGTCGGGCAAAGCGCGCATCATCGGTGAAGAAGAAGGCTTCGTTAAGGTCGTCAGCGAGAAGAAGTATGACGAAATCCTCGGTGTGCACATCATCGGTCCCCATGCGACCGAATTGATCGCGGAAGCGTGCGTCGCGATGCAGCTTGAGTCAACTGCCGAAGAACTCGGCCGCACGATGCACGCGCATCCGACCGTTTCAGAAGCTGTGATGGAAGCCGCCGAAGGCGTGCATGGTCTTTCGATTCATATTTGATCCGTTCCTGTGACTGCTGTATCTTTTTTGTAGATACAAAGAGGTGACGGAATGAAGACTCAAGTCCAGAAATGGGGAAATAGCCTCGCTTTGCGAATCCCGAGGTCTTTCGCGAAGGAATCGAAGATCGAGGAAGGCACGACGGTTGAAGTTTCTCTGGATCGCGGCAAGATCGTAGTCGAGCCTGTTTCCCACGAATACACTTTGGACGAGCTACTCGCGAAAGTGACCAAGGACAACCTGCACGAGGAAATCAAATCGAGCGGGCCTTTCGGGAAAGAGATTTGGTGATGGCTTATGTTCCCGATCGCGGCGACGCAGTATGGATAGATTTCGATCCTCAGGAAGGACACGAACAAGCAGGAAGGCGACCAGCGATCGTCCTCTCACCCGCCGGCTACAATCGAAGAGTTGGGTTGGCTATTTTTTGTCCCGTGACTACCCGAATCAAGGGCTATCCCTTCGAAGTTGTTATTCCAGAAGGACTGAAAATCTCAGGTGTAGTCCTGGCAGATCAAGTGAGGAATTTTGATTGGACTGTCAGAAAGACAAAATTTATCACTCAGTTGCCCAACTCGGTAACCGATGAAGTGTCGAAGAAATTAAAGACCTTGATCTGAGAACGACTTACGGCTAATGGCCTCTGAGAATCAAACGACTAATCGGAAGTCACCAGGATCAAAGAACGGCCGCTCTTCGCGTCGCCGGCGTCCCGGTTTTCAAATGCGCATCAGCACGAAGTATGCGCCGCGCAAGCCCGCGGACGGCCAACCGCGCTCCTGCACTAAAGACACCTCGCTCACGCACGAGCAGATGCTCGAGTTGTATCGTTACCTGAAACTGACGCGATTGGTCGAGGAGCGCATTGTCAATCTTTATCGACAGACGAAGGTCGTCGGGGGTGTCTATCGATCGCTGGGGCAGGAAGCGACGGCGGTTGGTTCTGCTTATGCGCTGCGTCCTGATGATTTCATCACGCCGATCATTCGCGATTTGGGCGCTTGCTTCGTAAAAGGCATTCGCCCGCGTGAGATTCTTGCTCAGTACATGGCCAAAGCGTGGGGGCCTTCGGGTGGCAAAGATCTCAACGTCCACTTCGGTTATCTGGACAAAGGATTCATCGGTCCGATTTCGCATCTCGGCGACATGATTCCGGTGATGACTGGAATTTTGCTCGGCGCTCGCATGCAAAAGAAGGACATCGTCGGATTGGCTTACATCGGCGACGGCGGCGCGAGCACCGGAGCATTTTATGAAGGAATGAACTTTGCCGCGGTGCAGCGTCTGCCGCTGATTGTGATCGCCGAACATAACTACTATGCGTACTCGACGCCAACGAATTTGCAGACTGCGGTCAGAAACCTGGCGGAAAAGGCTGCTGCATTCGGAATTCCAGGCTATATAGTCGATGGCAACGATGTTATTGCCTGCTACGAAGTCACGAAGCAAGCCGTCGATTACGCACGCACAGGCCGCGGCGCTGTTTTGATCGAAGCCAAGACTTACCGCCGCAAAGGCCACGCCGAACATGACGATCAACGCTATGTTCCCGACGGCGAGATCGAATATTGGGAGAAGCACAACGATCCAATCGATCGATTTGAAAGATTTCTTCTCGATCAAAAGATCGCGACAAAAGAACGCCTGGAAGAGATCACTGCCGAGGTGACGCGGCAGATCGATGAAGACTCGGAATGGGCCGAGAGTTCGCCGATGCCTGAACCGGAAGGCGCGGCGTATGGAGTATTCGATAATTCAATGGTTTCGCCGGCATTCAGGCCAAGAGTACTGGAGAAATAAGCAATGCTTTTACCGGCACGCCGCGACATCACCGCGAAGCGGGTTTTTCGATCTGGAGTTGGCTCACCCTCTGGAGGGAAACAAATGGGAACGGTTTACGCAGAGCTTGAACTTGCAAACGCCGGCGATCTTTTTATGCATCGTCGAGGGCTCCTGCCTGAAGACAAAGTTAAGCGAATGAACATCGACGCCTTTGTCGATAGCGGCTCATACATGCTGATTATCACTGAGCATGTGCAGCAGCAACTGGACCTACCTTTCATCGAAGAACAGTTATTCCGGATGGTTGACGAAAGGGAGGTTCGCGGCCAGGTGTTTGGACCGGTAGAAATTCGATTTGAGAACCGGCGCGCTACGGCCGATGCGGTGGTCATAAAGGGCGTGACGGAAGTCCTGCTCGGATCAATTCCGATGGAGGCTAACGCGAGAAGAATTGGAATGGCAACCGCAGTCAAAAAACTACGCAAACTTGAACATCCACCAAAGGGTGGCGCGGCCACGATGGTTGAGGCAATTCGCGCCGGGATCTGGGAAGAGATGGATCGGGATCCGACCGTGTTCTTGATCGGCGAAGACGTGGGAGTTTATGGCGGCGCGTTCAAAGTCACGGAAGGACTGATCGATCGCTTCGGCAAGGAGCGAGTAATCGATACACCGATCTCAGAGGCGGCGATCGTCGGCGCGGCCTGTGGCGCGGCGTTGATGGGAATGAAACCGGTCGCCGAGTTTCAGTTCATTGATTTCATTTCTTGTGGTTTCGATCTGTTGACCAACTACGCGGCGAAATGTCGTTATCGTTGGGGCGCGAATATTCCGGCAGTGTTTCGCGGGCCATGCGGATCGGGTGTGCGCGCGGGTCCGTTTCACTCGCTGAATGCGGAATCTTTTTTCCTGAACACCGCCGGATTGAAGATGGTCGAGCCTTCGACGGCGCACGATGCGAAGGGATTGATCAAAGCGGCGATTCGCGATCCTGATCCGGTCCTATTCTTCGAGCATAAAAAACTCTATCGTCTGCCGCGTCTGCGCGAAGAGCTCCCTCAAAATGATTACATCGTCGAGATTGGAAAGGCACGCACGGCGCGGGAAGGCCGCGATCTCTCAATCTTCACGTTTGGCGCAATGGTCCTGACGGCGCTCGATGCCGCGGAAGAACTGGAGAAGGAAGGGTTGGATCTGGAAGTGATCGATCTGCGGACGCTCGCGCCGCTTGATAAGGAAGCGATCCTCGCTAGCGTAAAGAAAACGAACCGCGCCTTGATTCTGCACGAAGCGTCGCTGACCGGCGGCATCGGCGGAGAGATTGCGGCAATCATTTCGCAGGAAGCTTTCGAATGGCTCGATGCGCCGGTGCTGCGAGTCGCCTCGATTGACACCCCCGTACCGTATTCACCCCCGCTTGAAGATTACTATTTGCCGCAAGTAAAGGATGTGCTGGACGCCGCGCGGAAATTAGCTGCGTATTAAGTTGTTTAGAAGCGGGCTACCGCCCGCTGGTCGGGCAGTAGCCCGACTCTAAACGCAATCGAGGAGGAGTTGAAAATGCCGAAGTACGTGATCGAAAGAGAAATTCCCGGAGCCGGCAACATGTCTCCACAAGAGTTGCAGTCGGTGTCGCAGAAGTCTTGCAGCGTCTTGCAGAATCTTGGCCCACAGATTCAGTGGCTACACAGCTACGTTACCGGCGACAAGATTTACTGTATCTACATTGCGCCCAATGAAGAGATGATTCGGGAGCACGCGCAGCAAGGCGGCTTCCCAGCGAATCGGATCTCGGAAATAAAGACAGTAATAGATCCAACGACGGCGGAAGAGAAAGAGCGGTTGGCTGCCGCTTGAATAGAACCTATTAATCGTTTAGAAGCGGGTTACCGCCCGCCTGGTCGGGCAATCACCCGACTCTAAACAACTATCTGAGATTTAAAGTCTCAGAACTGGAGTCATCATGGCTACTGAAGTTGTAATGCCGCAGATGGGCGAGTCCATTGCGGAAGGGACGATCACAAAATGGCTGAAGAGCGTTGGCGAGCATGTCGAGCGCGATGAGCCTTTGTTCGAAATCTCTACCGACAAAGTCGACGCTGAGATTCCCTCGCCCGCCGCCGGCACACTTACCGAGATCAAATTCAAAGAGGGCGAGACCGTAGAAGTTAACACGGTGGTCGCGGTGCTTGATGGCGCCGGCGACAAGCGGCAGCCAAAACCTGAAGCCGCATCCGCGAAAGAAGAACCAACTGAGCAAGCAGAGACTGAAGCCGAAGTTGTCGCCGCTGAACCGGCGCCTGCTGAACCTGCGGAAGCCGAAGCCGCGCCTGCTGAACCTGCGGAAGCCGAACCTGCGCCTGCTGAACCCGCGAAGGCCGAAGCGCCGGCCACGCTCGAACGGCCCAAGCCGGTAATCACAACTGAACCTGAACGCAAACCAGCGTCTCCGGCTGCTCACAAAACTGAAGTAAAGCCTTTGGTAAGAAAGCCGGACGCGCCAGGCGCTTCCGTAACGCCCGCGCGTCGGGAGGACGCCGAGACGACCGCCGAAGAATTGCGCCGCACAAAGTCGAGCCCGCTGGTACGCAAAATCGCGGAAGAACACGGCATCGACATCGCGCAGCTTGAAGGCACCGGCATGAGCGGCCGTGTGACGAAGAACGATATTCTCAGCTTTATCGAATCGGGCGCGCCCGCTCAATTAGCCGGCGCGCCGACGAAAGCATCGCCGGAAGCTCCGGCTAGGCCTTCCGTGTCCGCTCCTCCGGCTGGTGCGCCAGGAACGCAGCCGGTCTCTGCGATCAAGCCGACCGAAGGCGATCGCGTCGAGCAAATGAGCGTGATGCGCAAAAAGATTGCCGAACACATGGTGCTCTCGCGCCAGACTTCCGCGCATGTCACGACCGTGTATGAAATCGACATGACGAAGGTCGCCAAGCTGCGCGATGAAAATCGCAAGATTTTCCACGAACGCACCGGCACGAAACTGACTTTCATGCCGTTTATTTTCAAAGCCGTGACCGATGCAATTCGCAAATTCCCGATCTTCAACTCGCAGGTCAGCGGCGATCAGATCGTCTACAAACGCGACATCAATCTCGGCATGGCCGTCGCGCTCGACTGGGGATTGATCGTGCCGGTGATCAAGCGCGCCGACGATCTTTCAATTTCGGGATTAGCTCGCGCGGCAAACGATCTCGCCGATCGCGCGCGCGCGAAACAACTCAAGCCTGACGAGGTTGGCGGCGGCACGTTCACGATCACCAATCCCGGCGTGTTCGGTGGGCTATTCGGCACACCGATCATCAATCAGCCACAGGTGGCGATCCTCGGTGTCGGCAAGATCGAGAAACGAGCCAGAGTCCTCACCACGCCCGACGGCGAAGATTACATCGCCATTCGCCACCTGGCGTACTTCGCGCTCAGCTTCGATCATCGCATCATCGACGGTGCTGACGCGGAAAAGTTCCTCGCTTATATTAAGGAACATCTCGAGAATGCGCAGTTTGCGATTTGAGTCCATCGCCGATCGCGTCAGAACCGCGAGCGGTAGCGACCGGCCTGGGTACGCAGTCGTCCCGACTGCCTGTGCATGCGTCCGTGCTGAGGCTAAGCAGTCGGGGGACGACTGCGTACCCAGGCCGGTCGCCCACCGCTCGCGGTTCTGACACCGAAACCAGAATTGTTTTTCACAACATCGGAGGCAGTCTGTTGCAATCGCGTAGCGAACGAATGATCAATCTTTGCTATCTTCCTCTTACTCACCGATCTCTCTTGACTTGATCCAATTGTTCGGTACTATGCGGACAATGAGTTGATGAATCGGTTCACCAGCTTCATTGGTCTTTTCGAAAGTTCCTGTCTGCTTTGTTCCAGCGGACAACGCTAGGCGCGAGTTTGCTATCGAACTCGCGTAAACCCGACGCGCCGTTGGCCGTCCTAACTTTAAATTAAGGAGTTCAAACCATGATCACTAGTTTCAGAATGTTTCGGTCATTTGCGCTCGCCTTCGGTTTGGCGCTCGTGCTTTCCCCATTGGCCCTCGGACAAGACAACAATAAATCAACTGCTAGCAGAGCCCGCACAGTCGCCAGTGGCGAGAAGATGAAGATCAAAGGCGTGGTCGTTAAGCGCGACGTTGACACGTTCACAGTTCGAGACCTGACGGGTAACGACACTGTGGTGCGCCTGACGGACAAAACTTCGGTGAAGTCTAGTGGCGGGTTTCTGCGCAGCGGCAACAACTATGCAGCAACCAACATCCTGCGCGGTCTGAATCTTGAAGTCGAAGGACGCGGCGGTTCCAGTGGCGAGTTGATTGCCGACCGGGTAAGGTTCAACGAAACGGATTTGCGCACCGCTCGGACCGTGGAAACGCGCGCCAATCCACTTGAAGAACGGGCAACCGCGACGGAGGGTCGTCTCAGCGAAGTCGAACAAAACGCTCAGAAGCTGTCGGGGCAACTCGATGAACTTGCAGCCGTCTCAAATGCCGCACGAGGCGGAGCGAAAGCCGCCCAGGATACTGCCGACCAGGCTGTCGCCGGCGTAAATGCCACGAACGAGCGCATCTCAGCGCTGGATGATTACACTCCGATGGAAAACACAGCCGTGAATTTCCGAACCGGAAGCGCGGTGCTGTTGCCTGATGCGAAAACAAAGTTGGACGAGATCGCGACGAAGGCTTTGAATGCGAAAGCTTACGTCGTGGAAGTGACCGGCCACGCCGATGCAACCGGTAATGCGAACTTCAATCGCCAGCTCAGTCAACGGCGCGCCGATGCAGTGATTCGTTATCTGGTCGAGCAGCACAAGATTCCGTTGCGTCGCATCATTACGCCGTATGGCTTTGGCGCCACGGAACCGATTGCCGATAACAAGACGCGCGAGGGCCGGTCGCAAAATCGTCGTGTGGAAGTCAAAATTCTGGTTAATAAGGGCCTGACGCAACCTTCGCCGACGATGACCAGGCCGGGCAGCAGTGGAAACTAACGCAAGTTATAGAGTTTTGCTATGCGTTAGTGAGCAGCAACTTAACAAGTTGCTCTACATGGGCCAACGATCATGCCGTCAGAAGGTGTCAAATAATTGATTTGGGCCAGCAACCCGATGCAGACTGGCGGCATGAGGAGTTGGTTGATGCATCTCGATAACCGGAAGAAATCTTATGCGCCGGCGTTGGTGTTGACCACGCTGGCGTTCTTTTCTTGCGCCGCGATTTTTCTGAGCGTGCCCGCCGGCGCACAAAAGATCAAGCAGCTACCGCCTCCGCCCCCGGCTCCACGCTACAAACCAAAGCCCACCCCAACACCTGAATACGAAATAGTCCGCGTCAGCTCTAATTTGGTCATAGCGCCGGTTTCAGTTACTGATGCGAAAGGTCAACCGGTGCTGGGTTTGAAGAGCGGTGATTTTCGCATCGAAGAGGATGGGCGCGCGCAGGAGATTGTGCAGATCGGCGATCCAGAACAGGTGCCGCTTGATATTGCTCTCCTGATTGACGTTTCGAGTAGCGTTAGTGAGCGGTTTGCTTTTGAGGAACAGGCAGCCACGCGCTTTCTTAAACAAGTGTTGAGGTCGGCGGATCGGGCGACTATATTCGCGATCGATCGCACTCCGCGACTGGAACAGGCGCTTACGAGCGCCCCCGTTGCGTCGGCTAAATTGATGACGATTAAGGCCGCGACGGGTCCGAGCCCGACGGCTTTCTACGATACCGTGACGGAAGCGGCGCGTTATCTCGCGAAGAATACTCCTGAGCAACATCGACGCGTGATCTTAGTCATTTCTGATGGGGAGGATAATTTCAGTAATCTGGTTCGCGATTCGGCAGTCGCGGCTTATCGCGCTACCAAAGATGAGAATGATTCGACGCCGGCGGCTCGGCAACGAATTCGCACGGCGTCAGAGGCGGCGCTTCTTGCTGGTCACCGTAAAGCTCAAGAGGAAGTGCAACAGGAAGTTCAAAAGGCCAACGCGGTCTTCTATGCGATTAATCCAAGTGGACAGGCTCTAAGGTTAAATGTCATCAGCACGCGGGCACAGAACGGCATGCAAAACCTTGCGATCGCAACCGGAGGAACGGCGTTCGTTCCCGAAAAGACTGAGAATCTTGAAGCGGTTTTCGATCGGATTGCCAGCGAACTTCGTTCGCAGTATCTGCTTCAGTACTATTCCAATAACAAATCCGGCGGCGCGAGTTTTAGGCGAATTAACGTGAGCACGCCGGCACAACCGCAGTTGCACGTTAGAGCACGCGAAGGCTATTTTCCGAAAGGGAAATGAGGCGTTGACTTCTTCGTTGGCGGGCTTGACACCCTCCCTGACGGTCGGGTTTCTGACTCGCGGCATTTTGCGCACTTGCAGCCGGTCGGTTTTATGATGCCCTCGAAATATTCTTCGCCATAGTCGTAAGTGATCTCTTCTCCGGCCGGGATATTTCTCCGCGACCAAATCCAAACTCGGCGACCGGAGATAAATGCGTCAGCATTTGGCCGACAAGAATGGTTGATGTAACGGGCGAGGTTGCTGCGCGTGCTGCCGTTAATCGACCACTTGGAATTTACTCCAAAGAAATATTTCCCATTGCTCTTTTCGACTTCTTCGTTGGAGATAAGCGGGCCAACATACTCAACGATGCGCCGACCTTTCGGGATCGGTTCAGTGGCAAATAACCCCAGACCTGTGACGCTCCGTTTTATTTTGTAAGGACGAGCCTTCTGAGACATTCTTGAAGTCTTATAACGATTTTCGTTTGCGTCTCTGTTGCTGACGACTCACAATACTGTTCGCATGTATTATACGAACGAGCATCTCGTCGCGTATCCCGTGGAGTACATTGCGGGCATTGATCTATACAACGCTGGAGAGTATCACGCCGCGCATGATGCGTGGGAAGAACGTTGGATGGGCCCGGTTAGCCCGGACGAAAAACTCTTCCTTCAGGCGATGATTCAATCGGCGGTTGCCTTTCACCATCTGCAAATTGGCCGGCCCGGCGCGGCGCGGCGAATGTATCTGATGGCGAAGGAGAAATTTGCTCGATTGAATCGTCCCGTTTTTATGTCGCTCGATCTCGAAGACTATCAGGGACAACTGGATCGCGCGCTGGCGTGGCTACTGAGCGTTCCCGATCCGCGCGAGATCGAGCCGCCGGATTTCGAGCCACCGACGATCAGGTTATTAAAGCTTATCGAACACGTATGAAAATCCTTGACGCGATATTGAAACCGCTGCGGCCTTTGCTGCTTGGTCTATGGCTGGGCGCTGCGATTTTCTTTGGCGCCGCGGTTGCCCCGAATCTCTTTGGCGTACTGCGCGCCGCCAATCTCGCGAACGCCAACGAACTGGCGGGTACGATCGTTACGCGCCTGCTGGCGATAATTAATAGGGGTGGTTTTGAGATTGGCCTTTTTCTGCTGGTCACAGCATACTTCGCCAGCAAGTATGAAAGCGGGCTGGCAAGATTTGCCGAGATGAGTTCGCTAGCGATTCTCGCTATCATGACCGGAGTCAGCCATTGGGTAATCTCGGCGAGAATGCTGGCGATTCGCGCTTCATTGTCTGCCCCAATCGATCAGATTGCGAGCAGCGATCCGCGACGAATCGAGTTTGATAGTTGGCATCGCTATTCGACCACGGTAATGGGAGTGGCTGTCATCGCTGGTCTGATAGCTTTTCTCATCATGGCTGGTGCGAGACACAAGTCAGAACCACCTGCGATAGCGGGTGGTTGATCTCTTAAGGGAAATCCGTGGAAGTTATCGAACAACTAGATTCCTGGCAAAAGCGTTACGAAGCCTGGAAAACGAAGCAGCATCCGACCGACAGCATCGAACAGTATCCCTTTGTTGAAAACAGGCGTTCGCCATTTACACCGCTTCGCCGCGCCCTGCCGATGCTGAACCTGGCGCTGATCTCTTCGGCGGGAGCTTACATCGATGGCACAGACCCGTTTGATACCAGCGCGACCGACGGCGATTTCACCTTTCGCGAGATTCCCACCGAGATTGATGTGAGTGACTTGCTATTTGCGGCTCGCGGTTACGACCCGCGTTTTGTGCAGCAGGATCCGAATGTTCAAGTTCCGTTGGCCCGTCTCGCCGAGTTCCGAGCGAATCGTGTGATTGACCAGTTTTCATCGGCATTCTGGAGTTTCTGTGGGTTCATTCCCGATGCCGCCCGAATGGTTGATGAAATGCTTCCCCAACTTGTCGAGCGTCTGAAACGCCACGAAGTTCAGGCCGCGCTGCTGATTCCCGCCTCGCGTCTTTGTCATCAATCCATCGCGCTGGCCGCACGTGCAATTGAAAGCGTCGGGATTGCGACCATCACGTTAGGGGTTGAGCGCGATGTAATGGAACAAGCGAGACCTCCGCGCCTGGCTTACTATCAAGGCCAACTCGGCAGCGTCGCCGGCAATGCGAATTGGCCAGAACACCAGCGTCGCGTGCTAGACGAGGCGCTGCGCTGGCTCGAGCCGATGGGCCAACCGGGAATGAAAAAATTAGCGGTTGAACTCGAAAGCCAGGTCGAAGCAGCCCGCGGCGAAAGATAGTTACAGAACCCTCGGGGTACCGAGCTGTAACGTCATCTATAACTCAGCCAACTTCCTTTGATGAAACGCAAAATAGCGCTCGCCCTGGTAATCTTTATGGTTGCCATTCTCGCTTATCTTCTCGCTTGGCCCGTCCCGATTAATCCCAGCGCCTGGACCCCGCCCGTCGCGGCTGAACTCAGCGGCGTATATGCGCAGAACTCTGAACTCTCGAAAATCGAGCGCTTGCCCGTCGATGGTTTCGCGCCCGAGGACGTGGCCATCGACGATCAGGATCGAATCTACTGCGGGACGGAAGATGGCCGCATCTTTCGCTTCCAGGCTGACGGCCCGCGTCCCGAAGTTTTCGCCAACACTGGAGGCCGGCCTCTCGGCCTGATATTCGATCGCGACGGAAACTTGATCGTCGCCGATGCCGTCAAAGGTTTGCTCTCAATCGATCGCGAGGGAAAAATTGCCTTGCTGAGCACGCAAGCCGACGGCGTGCCTTTTCGTTGCGCGAACGATCTGGATGTTGCCGAAGATGGAACGATCTATTTTACCGACTCGTCTTACAAGTATCCCCTGACAGAACTCAAGGCCGACATCCTCGAACATCAACCTAATGGGCGGCTCTTAGCTTTCGACCCGCTCACAAAGCAGACGCGTGTCATTCTCCGCGATCTCTATTTCCCGAACGGTGTCGCCGTCAGTCCCGATCAATCGTTCGTCCTCGTCTGTGAAACCGGAAGTTATCGCGTGCGCCGAGTATGGATTAGAGGACCAACGGCTGGCCACTCGGAGATCTTCATCGACAATCTTCCGGGTTTTCCCGATGGCATTTCGTCAAATGGCCGCCACAAGTTCTGGCTGGCGCTGGTTAATCGCCGCGATGCTGTCCTCGACGCGCTGATGCCTCATCCGTTCCTGCGCAAAATCGTTTGGCGACTGCCTTCGTTCTTCCAGCCCAATATCAAGCGCGACGCTTTCGTACTTGGCCTCGATACAGATGGCCACGTCGGACAGAATCTTCAGGACCCTTCGCGGGAATGCTTCGCGCAGATTTCCAACGTCGTCGAGCACAAAGGCATGCTTTATTTCGGCAGCATCGGCGAAAACGCGATTGGACGGATGCCGCTGGCGGGATTCAGATAGGTAGGTAAAGACGGAGCTGTTCTATTGACCAACGATAGCGATTGCTCGCTCAAGCTGCTCATCCCGTTTTTCAGTTACGCCTTTTATCGTGCGCGGGACGGGCACGGTCGGATGAATCCCGATCCCATGGTGTTGCGAGCCATCGTTCTTGAGCACTTTCATCCCTGTCCACGTCACCCTGTAGCCACCAGGAAGGACAAAGGGATTAACATTACCGTTGGTGCCGGCGGTTGGTTCGCCGACGATTTCCGCGAGTTTATACGCTTCGATGATACCCATATAACTCTCAGCGTAGCTGATGGCACGCCCGTCAGTTAGAAACGCGATCTTCGCCGTGAGGCGTGGGGCGATTGGCTTCAGCGTCCAACGACCGGAAGTATTGTACTCGGTAATCCCTTTATGATCGGGCGCCGTGATGATTGGAACCATCCAGCGCGCCGACTGGACCGGTTCATCTATCAAGTGGGAAATAACTACTGGTGAAACTTTGGGGTATCCACGCAGATCGAAGATGATGCCCCTTGCTTTCTCAAGCTGAGGCAAGATCGTCTGGAAGTCTTCATCCTTAATCCGGTCAAGATCAAGATAGAAGATCCCAGGTTTTAGTTCCTGAACCTTGGGTGGCCGTGTCTCTTGCAAATCCTTATCTTGTGCTTGAATGTTCCGCCGCAAGCTAACCGAGCGTGCCGGTTTATTTTGGGTTTGCACCTCAAGCTTGATTTCAGAGTCTTTCACTCCCACCCTTAGCTGATGCGAAGCAATGTACCGGCGCCACTGCGGTGTCGCTCCGGAGATGAAGGCTTCTCTCTCGGCCAAAACCTCAAGACTCGGTTTGCCGTCAACTTTGAGAACGATGTCGCCCGGCTGCAAGCCGTTTGCACCCTCAGCAGCGGCGTCGGTAATAACCAGGCGTCCTTCGACCCACCCAAAGATCACCGGCGCCGTGTAACCAGCCTCGTCACTCGGATGATAAACCCCGCCGTGGCCATCATGCAGTTGTGCCACCATGCGGCGCAGGGTATCCAGAAAAGCTCGTTCATTCGGGTCGTTGGCAGCAGAGGTGAGCGCGTCTCTGAGAGCCTTTGGCCAATCAGTCTGTACCACATCAAAGTAAGGATAGAAATGCTGGAAGATATTCCAGGCGAGGGCCACGTCAGCCAAACGAGTGGCGCGATCGTTTCCGGAGAGTTTCACCAGCGTTGCTTTCGCATCTGTCGCCTGAGATGTGACGTGCGGCAGCTTTCCTTTCGCATCGGCAAAGAGTGCCAGCGGGACAAGACAGGAAACCCCGCCGCCAAGACTGGTCATATGAATGGCTTCAGTGGATCAGGCGAGCCCACTGGTATCTTTCCTCTCGGCGCGTCCTTACTGACACGCTCGCTTTTATACGGAGAGAATTGTTGCGCAGCCTTTTGCCCAAAGCCCTGGTGACGCCAGGAAACGATCTCCAGAGAAGGGATGCCTTGAGGAGCTTTGGTCTCATCAGGAAGGCGCGGACGCGCATTCGTTGGAAACACACGCACCGTCGGCGCCACCGGCCGGAAGATCTCTTCAAGTCTCTTTGCCAGGTCTGGAGCATTCGTCGCACCCTCTGCGACTCGTATTCCTTCTATGGCAAACGAATCCCAGTCAGCAGCCGCGGCTTCGTCGCTAGGGTGGAAATGGCGTACATAACCAAGTAAGCGAGTAAACGCCTCGAGGTTCTCAAGCCCTTGTTTGGTCAGAGGGCGAGCGGGCTCGGAGAGTACGATCGTTTTGCCAAGATCTGCAAAGGACACGTCATCGAGCCAGGCCTTGCCGCTTCCGAGCAGAATCATCCCGATATTGACCGTTGCCGCGTCCTCTTCGACATCGCCGACGATCTCGTAATACTGCCACTCGCCGAGGCGAATCGGCCGATCTCCCATGTTGTCGAAGAAACCAATTCTGTTCTCACTGCGGTCAACCCGCATCCAGAGCTGGGCACGAGTTGCGGACTCGGTTCCTTCAATCCGGACAGCGGCTCTGAAGCGCACGCGATGGCCACGGATCGCTGTGGCGTCGAAGGCTTGCATGAGATTCCCGAAGGGAGGGCCATCGGCAGTAGCGTTGGGCAGACTGCGAAGCAGGGCGGCGCGTTTCCCGGATTTTGGTTTCTCCCCGGACAGTTCACCGGCATAGTTTGGTTTGGTGGGAGAAGACCAACCAGTTGGGACTTGGCCGACCTCACCTTGTTCAAAATCCAGATTAATCGGTTGTGACTGGACCGTTGTCGAACGAACAGGGCTTGATTGTGCAAGAGTGTCTTCCTTGTGGATAGCAAACAAGAGGACCAGAGCAAAGCTCAGGGTGTATAGAGAGCAATGGAGTAA
>Ga0209577_10003545_pt1 | contig 14719 bp, 14 predicted proteins | sample GraSoiAngelo_109_FD_185874 | JGI IMG/M metagenome (GOLD analysis project Ga0209577, IMG submission 185874) | Grasslands soil microbial communities from the Angelo Coastal Reserve, California, USA - 14_0903_12_20cm (SPAdes) (version 2) | ecosystem: Environmental > Terrestrial > Soil > Grasslands...
CATGCTGCGTAGACCTCCCTGAGCCTCTTGAGCCCTTCGTGTGCCGAGCGACGTGCCGCTTCCTCCGAGCAGCCGAGGGCCTGCGCCACCTGACGGTGCGACAGGTCGCCCGCGCACCGCAGGAGCACGGCCGCGCGCTGGCGCGGGGGCAGCGCCGCCACCGCGCTCCACAGCTCCCCGTCGGCCAGCGCGCTCCACGGCGCCCCGTCGACCATCGCGCCTGCCGGCTCATCCTGGGCCTCGGCATGGACCTCCGGCACGGCAACGGGCCGGCGGCGGCGAGCACGGTGCGCGTCGAGGGCCTTGCGATGCGCGATGGTCAGGATCCAGCCCCGCACGTTGGAGTCCGGGCGAAGGCGCGGATAAGCGCGCAGCGCGGACAGGAACGTCTCCTGGAAGCAGTCCTCGGCGTCGTTGGGTCCCACCGAGGCCACCAGAAAGCGCCACACCTCGACCCGATGGGCGTCGAGCAGGCGCTGGAACGGAGGAAGTCCGGTCACGCCCTTTACAACGTCCGGCGGCCTGGGAGCGTGAGATCCGCCGGCGGCCTTGGAGTGTGAGATCCGCAGGCGGCCGATCCAGTACGCGTCCCGGTTGACCGCACGCGCGTCAGTCCCGCTCGCTCCCGCCGTAGAGATGAAATCCGGCCCCGGTCCGGCGCCCGAGCCGGCCTTCGAAGAACATGCGCGTCAGCTCGGGAGCGGTGCGGTAGCGCTCCTCGTCGTAGTGCCGATGAAGGGCCTGGAGAATATTGAGGACATGCTCGATGTCCATCGCGTCGGCCCACTCCAACGGCCCGCGCGGATGGTTGAGGCCGAGGACCATCCCGGCGTCGATGTCCTCGGCGCTTCCCACCCCCTCGCCGAGCGCGAACGCGCACTCGTTCACGAGTTGGGACACGATTCGCCCCAGCACCAGCCCGGGCGCGTCGCCCACCCACTCGACGTGCTTGCCCAGAGTGGTGAAGAAGCGCTCGGCGGCACCCGTCGCGGCCTCGGTCGACCCCGGGCCGCGCGTCAGCTCGACCAGCCGCGACTCGCCCAACGGCGCCAGGACGTGGAAGCCCACCGCGGTCCCGTCGATGTCCTGCGAGGCCAGCGAGCCGTGGTCGCACAGGAGCGCGCGCGGACCGTCCGGGAGGTCGAGATCGTCGGGCAGGCGGCAGTCCACCACCAGCTCGGCCGTCTCGCCCTCGGTCTCCTCGGCCCGGCGTGCATCCCAGCCCGCCTCGCCGGCGGCCTCGAGCAGCTGGTCCACCAGCGTGCCCGCGCCCGCGACGACAATCAGTCCGTCGCCCCCACCCACCGGCGGGGGATCAGGATCCGCGGGACGGTGCTCGTCCGAGCGGTAGTCGTAGTAGCCACGGCCGGCCTTGCGGCCGTGACGGCCGGCATCGACCATCCGCTGGGCGATCGGCGACGGCCGCCAGCGCGGCTCGCCGAAGCTCTGGGCATAGAAGCTCTTTGACACCTCGAAACCCACGTCGACGCCGACCAGGTCCATGAGCTCGAACGGCCCCATGCGATAGCCGCCCCCCAAGCGGACGACGCGATCGATGGTCGGCACGTCGGCGATGCGCTCCGCCAGCAGGCGCAGCGCCTCGACGCCGAAGGGCCGGTTACAGCGGTTGACCAGGAAGCCCGGTCCGTCGGCCGCATCGATCACGCGCTTGCCCATGGCTCTCCCGGTCGCGCGCGCCAGGTCGAGCGCGGCTGGCTCGGACTCCTCGCCGGCCACGACTTCGACCAGGCGCATCAGCGGCGCCGGATTGAAGAAGTGCATGCCCACGACGCGCTCCGGTCTGCGCGCGCCGGCGGCGATCGCGGTCACCGCGAGAGACGACGTGTTGGTGGCCAGGACGCACTGCTCGGAGACGATCTCGGACAGGCCCGCGAACAGCTCGTGCTTGAGCTCGAGCGCCTCCGGCGCGGCCTCGATGACCAGCTCGCACGGACCCAGATCCCCCAGGGCGGCGAGCTCCAGGCGGGCGGCCGCCGCGTCGGCCTCATCGCGGCCCCAGCGCCCGCGCTCGGCCCCCCGGCGCAGGTTCTCCTCCACCGCCGCGCGCCCGCGCTCGGCGGCCCCGGGCACCGGATCATGGAGCAGGGTGCGCGCTCCCGCGAGGCAAGCAAGCTGGGCGATTCCCGACCCCATGGTCCCGGCTCCGACCACACCGATCACCCGCGCGGCGCCCGGCTCGCCGGGCGGCTCTGCGGGCGTCACGAGGGCACGAGCGCGTTGACCCCCGTGGCCGCCCGGCCGATGATCAGCTTCTGGATCTGAGAGGTGCCCTCGTAGAGGGTGGTGACCCGCACGTCGCGGAAGTACCGCTCGACCGGATGGTCGTCGACGTAGCCGGCGCCGCCGTGGACCTGGATGGCCGTGTTGGCGCACTCCACCGCCGCCTCCGTGGCGTGCAGCTTGGCGATCGAGGTCTCGACCGTGTTCGGCCGGCCCTGGTCCTTGAGGAAGCCGGCCCGCCACACCAGCATGCGCGCGGCCTCTGTCTTGACCACCATGTCGGCGATCATCGCCTGCACGAGCTGGAAGGAAGCGATCGGTCGCCCGAACTGCACGCGCTCCTTCGAGTAGGCGACCGACTCGTCCACGCAGCCCTGGCAGATCCCGACGCAGCCGGCGGCGACGCTGTAGCGGCCGGAATCCAGAGCCGACATCGCGACCTTGAAGCCGTCGCCGACCTCGCCCAGCATCGCGTCCTCGGAAACCTCCACGTCGTCCAGGGAGATCGCCGCGGTGTCCGATCCGTGCAGGCCCATCTTGCCCTCGATCTCGCTGGGCTGGAAGCCGGCCTGCTCGGTGTCGACCAGGAAGCAGGCCACGCCCCGGTGCTTCAGATCCGGATCGGTCTGAGCGAAGATCAGCGCCACGCGGGCGTGGTTGCCCATCGATATCCACATCTTCGAGCCGTTGATCACCCAGCCCGAGTCGGTGCGCCGGGCACGCGTCTTCTGGTTGGCGGCGTCCGACCCGGTGTCCGGCTCGGTGAGCCCGAAGCAGCCCAGCCACTCGCCCGAGCACAGCCGGGGGAGATAACTGCTCTTCTGCTCCTCACTCCCCCAGCGCAGGATGGCCGAGCATACGAGCGAGGTCTGGACCGAGATCACGGTGCGCATGGCCGAGTCGCCGCGGCCGATCTCCTCGACGATCAGCCCGTAGGTGACGTAGTCGAGGCCGGCTCCCCCGTACTCCCGCGGCACGATGGCTCCCAGGTAGCCCTGATCGGCGATCTTCGACACCAGCTCGAGGTCGAAGCGATGCTGGCGCGCGTTCTCTCGGGCGCGGTCTACGATCTCGCGGTCCGTGAACTCGCGTGCGGTCTCCTTGATCAGCCGCTGCTCGTCGGTCAGGTCGAAGTCCATCAGTCTCCTTGCGGTCAGGGAAGGGTGGCCCGGTGGCCTCGGCGCGAGGGCGGCCCCGATTCTTACAGGCGTTTTATCTCGACCCGCTCACATTGGGCCTCGGTCCGGCCCCGCGGGGCCGGGTGGGCCCGGTGCCAGCGGGTGACGGTCATTCGCTGAGCGGGTGACGGTCATTCGCTGAGCGGCTCCATGGCGGCGGTCGCCGGCGAGGCGTAGGGTTCGGAGCTCTCGTCCCGAGACCGCGACTCGATCCGATGGAGGACTGATGCCCTACGAGCTGCCGCCGCTGCCGTATCCGTACGACGCTCTCGAGCCGACGATCGACGAGCAGACGATGCAGATTCATCACGACAAGCACCACGGGACGTACGTCAATAACGTCAACGCGGCTCTCGAGGGCACCGAGTGGGCGGACCGGCCGATCGAGGAGGTGCTCGCCAACCTCGATCGGATTCCCGACGACAAGCGCACGGCCGTGCGCAACAACGGAGGCGGTCACGCCAACCACAGCCTGTTCTGGGAGATCATGAAGCCGGACGGGGGTGGGGCTCCTAGCGGCTCCCTCGGCGAGGCGATCGAATCGACCTTCGGCGGCTTCGATCAGCTCAAGTCAGCGCTCAACGATGCCGGCGTCAAGCGGTTCGGCAGCGGCTGGGCGTGGCTGGTACACGACGGCAGCGGACTCGTCGTGACCTCGACCCCCAACCAGGACACGCCGCTGATGGAGAGGGGCACCCCGATCCTGGGCATCGACGTGTGGGAGCACGCCTACTACCTCAAGTACCAGAACCGCCGGCCCGACTACCTCGAGGCCTGGTGGAACGTGGTCAATTGGGATGCGGTCGCCGAGCGCTTCTCGGCGGCGGCCGGATAGGCGCCCCGCCCCAAATGCCGCACCACTAGGGCCCAGCGTCGCCGGCTCAGGCCCAGCCGACCCGATCCGGCGCGCGGCGCTTCTCGATCAGCACGCGCGGCGGCGTCTCCTCCTCGGGGGCGACGCCCCAGAGGACGAGCAGCAGTTGCTGGACGATCCGCATCATGTCCGACATGCCTCACGATTAGGCCTGCGCCGGACGGATTCCTGTTATCGGCCGGATATTCCGGCGTGAAGACCGTGTTTAAGCCGGTCGGGGGCGGCTTGTTTACAACTTCGTAACTCGCCCGGCCTCACACGGGAAAAGACTGCGGCCGATGTCGCCGTCCGGTCCCCCTGCCGCATCGCCGTCTCGCGGCCGGGCCCTGCTCTCCGCCGGCAGCCTTCAGGTGGCCCCAAGCGGTGGTCTCGCCCTGGTCAGTGGGCGCGCGCTCGCCCTGTCAGCGCGCGAGTACTCGCTGCTGCTGGCGCTTGTCCGCCGCCGCGGCGAGATCGTCAGCCGCGAGGAGCTCTACCGCCTGGTCTGGGGCGGTGAGTTGCGCCAGGGCGACCGCTCGGTCGACGTCTACGTCAGCAAGCTGCGCACCAAGCTCGAGTCCGAGCAAACCCGCGAACGCTTCATCCACACGCACGTGGGGTTCGGCTACCGGCTCGACCCCGAGCCGGCGACCGAGCCCGCCTGGGCAGGGGCGCGCCCCTTGGGCGCACCGGGACGCACCCGGGCGGGGTCTCGATCTTTTTCGGAGGAGCGTGGCACCCGGCGCACTCACTCGGTCGGCGCCGCGCGCGGTTCAGCCAACTCACGCGGTTCCTCAAATCAACCACAAGGAGACTGAGTCAGAGTGAGAGCACGTCTGATGCTCATGGTCGCTGCCGCAGCCGTCGTGCCGCTGGTCGCGGCGTGTGGCTCGAGCAGCAAGAAGAGCGCCACCATCAACGGGGCAGGTTCGACGCTGGCGGCCCCGATCTATATGCAGTGGGGAAGCAGCGTCAAGTCCCAGGGGGTGACGCTCAACTACGCCGCCGTCGGCTCCGGCGCCGGGGTGGCTCAGTTCACCGCTGGAACCACGAACTTCGCGGCCAGCGACCCGCCGCTGAAGGACTCCGAGGAGGCCGCTCTGAAGAAGGGCACACCCGTGCACGTCCCCACCGTGCTGGGCGCGATCACGGTGTCCTACAACCTGCCCGGGGCCAAGAGCGGTCTCAAGCTCGACGGCAAGACGATCGCCGACATCTTCCTGGGCACGGTCAAGAGCTGGAACGATCCCGCGATCGCCAAGCTCAACCCGGGCGTGAAGCTCCCATCCACGGCGATCATCGTCGTGCACCGCTCGGACTCCTCGGGGACGACCGCCGGCTTCACTACCTTCCTGTCCGACTATTCCCCGACCTGGAAGGCGCAGGTGGGAACCAACAAGGACGTGAAGTGGCCGACCGGCACCGGCGCCAAGGGAAACAGCGGCGTGGCCGCCGCCATCAAGCAGACCACCGGTGCGGTGGGCTACGTCGAGCAGGCCTACGCCCTCCAGAACGGCTTCACGTTCGCGGCCGTCAAGAACAAGGGTGGTCAGTACGTGTCGCCCGCTCTGGCCTCGACCTCAGCCGCGGCATCGGGTATCGCGGTGCCCCCCGATCTGAGGTTCAAGGCCATCAACTCGCCCAATCCGTCGGCCTACCCGATCGTGTCGCAGACCTTCATCATCGTCTACAAGGACCTGTGCAAGGGCGGCATGACCTCGGCCCAGGCCAAGGCGATGGTCAAGTTCCTCGACTACGGCCTCGGGTCCGGCCAGTCAGTGGCCCAGCAGCTGTCATACGCGCCGCTGCCGCCGGCCCTCCTGAGCAAGGCGCAGGCGGCGGTGTCGTCGCTGACCTGCAACGGATCCACCGCGTGATCGGCTGAGCGCGGTCGAGCATGGAAGCCGGCGCACTTGCCACCCGCGACGTTCCCCCGAGCATCGGGGGCGCGTCGCGGGCGCGGCACGGCGATCAGGCCCTGCGGGTCATCCTGATGGGCCTCGCCGGGTTGATCCTGGCGCTGATCGTCTTCTTCCTCATCTTCCTGGTCCTCAAGGCGCATCCCGCCTTCGCGCGGTTCGGGGTCTTCGGGTTCACCTTCGACAACAACTGGGACGTGGCTCACGCGATCTACGGAGCGCTGCCGCTGCTGGTGGGAACCCTGATCACCTCTGCCATCGCCCTGATCATCGGGGTACCGGTGGCGGTGGCCACGGCCCTGTACCTCACCGAGCTGTGCCCGCGGCGAGCGCGCGGACCGCTGACCGTCCTGGTCGAGCTGCTGGCCGCCGTGCCCTCGGTGGTCTACGGGCTGTGGGGGGTGTTCGTCCTGATTCCCAACCTGAAGCCCGCCGAGCAGTGGTTCGCGGACACCTTCTCCTTCATCCCCTTCATCGGCGGAGGCAAGGTGGCCGGGCCCAACTACTTCATCGCCGGGCTGATCCTGGCCATCATGATCCTGCCCATAGTCAGCGCCATCTCGCGCGAGGTGACGGCCACGGTCCCGTCCGAGGACAAGGAGGCCGCGCTGGCCCTGGGCGCAACTCGCTGGGAGATGATCCGCATGGCCGTCCTGCCCTATGCGCGCCCGGGCATCGTGGGTGGCGCCATGCTCGGCCTCGGCCGCGCGATCGGCGAGACGATCGCTGTCACCCTCGTCATCGGCAACCAGCCTCAGATCGGCAAGCACCTGTTCGACCAGGGCTACACCCTGGCCGCGGTGATCGCCAACGAGTTCGGCGAAGCCGCCAACGACAAGCTCCACACCGGAGCGCTGATCGCCGCCGGCCTGGTCCTGTTCGTGCTCACCCTGGTCGTCAACGCGATCGCGCGCGCAATCGTCCGGCGAGGCCAGCACGGCCGGCGGCCGGTCCCCGCCCAGGCAACGGCAGTGGCGGTCCAGTGACCCCGCTGCCTGCCCTGAGCCCCCGCCGGCGCCGCACCGATCTGCTGGCCCGGGCCGTCCTTGCCACCTTCACGGCGGTCGCCCTGATCCCGCTCGTGCTGATCGTCTACTACCTCCTGCACAAGGGTCTCCCGGCGATAAGCGGCCACTTCTTCTCCAGCGACCCGACCGGCAACTTCCTCGGCGACGCCGGGGGAATCAAGAGCGCGATCCTGGGGACGCTCGAGCTCGTGGCGCTCGCCACCGCGATGGCCGTGCCGATCGGGATCGGCGTCGCGCTCTATCTGGTCGAGTACGGTCGCGACAACCTCTTCGGCAACGCCGTCCGGTACTTCGTCGACGTCCTCACCGGCGTTCCGTCGATCGTGTTCGGGCTCTTCATCTATGTGACGCTGGTGGTGAGCGGCGCGCTGGGCAGCTCCTTCGCGGGCTGGAAGGGGTCCGCCGCGCTGGCCCTGCTCATGCTCCCGGTGGTCACCCGCTCGGCCGAGGTCGTCCTTCTCCTGGTACCCGACTCGCTCCGCGAGGCCGCCCTGGCGCTGGGCTCGCCCCGCTGGCGGGTGGTCTTTCGCATCGTCCTTCCCACGGCGCTGCCCGGGCTGGTCACCGGCGCGCTGCTGGCGGTCGCCCGGGCGGCGGGTGAGACCGCCCCCCTGCTGTTCACGGCGACCCTGGTCAACGGCACGACGTTCAACCCCGGCGACAAGATGAACTCGCTGCCCGCCCAGATCTTCTCCGACGTGGGCCAAGCCCAGAACCGGCTCGTGACCCGGGCCTGGGGCGCGGCCCTGACCCTCGTGCTGATGATCCTGATCCTGACCCTGATCGCGCGCACATTGGCGCGCAGGAGCCGCATAACATGAGCAGCGATGCCCCCGTCCCGAGCGCGCACGACTCTCCCGTCACCGTGGATCCTCCCGACATGACGCCCCGCCCCGGTCCCGCGCCGCCGCGGGTGGCGCATCGGGCCCCGAGGGCCCGAGCCGTGGATCCCAGCGCCGCCGAGCGCGGTCGCCAGGTCAGGCTGTCGGGCCTGAGCGCCTACTACGGCGCCAAGGCCGCCGTGAAGAACCTCCACCTAGACTTCGCCGCCAACCAGGTGACGGCGATCATCGGCCCGTCCGGATGCGGGAAGTCCACCATGGTCCGCTGCATCAACCGCATGCACGAGGAGATCCCTAGCGCTCGGGTCGAGGGGTCGGTATCGCTGGACGAGTTCGACCTCTACGCCCCCGGAGTGGACGTCGTCGCCGTGCGCCGCGCGATCGGCATGGTCTTTCAGCGGCCCAATCCGTTTCCGACCATGTCGATCTACGACAACGTGGCGGCCGGTCCGCGCCTGAGCGGCGGCGCCCGGGACCAGATGGGTGAACGTGTTGAGCTTGCGCTGCGTGACGCCGGGCTGTGGGAGGAGGTCAAGGATCGCCTCGCCGAGCCCGGCATCGGCCTCTCCGGAGGTCAGCAGCAGCGGCTGTGCATCGCCCGAGCCCTCGCGGTCGACCCCGAGGTGATCCTCATGGACGAGCCCTGCTCGGCGCTTGACCCGGTGGCCACGCTGAAGGTCGAGGAGCTGCTGGACGAGCTCAAGCGGCGGGTCACGATCGTGCTCGTGACCCACAACATGCAGCAGGCGGCCCGCGTCGCCGACACCACCGCGTTCCTGCTCGCGGGCGAGCTCGTCGAGGTCGGACCGACCGAGCGGATGTTCACGACCCCCGGGGACTCACGGACCGAGGACTACGTCACCGGAAAGTTCGGGTAATCAGTCGTGGTGAGCGGCGGGCGCCAGCACTTTCAGGCCGAGCTGCGCAAGCTCGAGCATGACGCCCTGGGCGGGCTGGACCTGGTCGTCGAGCAGCTCGATCGCGTGCTCGAGTCGCTCGAGCACCAGGACGTGGAGCTCGCGCAGATGGTGATCGCCGACGACGATCGGCTGGACGGGCGCTACCTGGAGGTCCACCAGGGAATCCTCTCGCTGCTGGCGCTTCAGGCGCCGGTGGCGGGCGACCTTCGCGTGGTGGCCGCGCTGCTGCACACGATCAAGCACGTCGAGCGCATGGGCGACCAGTGCGTGAACATCGCCAAGATGATCCCGCTGTCCGGCCACGACCCGCCGGTGGCGGACGAGATCCTCGAGCGGCTGCTCCAGATGGGCCAGCACACGCGCTCGGAGATTCGCCAGGCCAAGCGGGCGTTCGCCGATCGGGACCTGGCCCTGGCCGAGGACCTCGTGCGCTGCGACCGCGAGATCAACCGGCTCAACCGCGAGATCTTTCGCATCGCGCTGCAGGTTGGCGAGGACCCCGACACGCGCGAGTGGGCGATGCACATGACGCTGGTGGCCCGAGCGCTGGAGCGCATCGGCGACAACGCGGTCGATATCGGTGAGCAGACGGCGTTCGTGGTGACCGGGCTGTTCCGGGAGTTCTCGGACTCCTCGCACCCGGTCGCGCTCTGAGTGCCGGGTCTCAGAGAAGCATCGCGGCCCGGTGGCCGCTCAGCGGGGTGGCCGCCGCGCCCAGCTGGGCAGCGTCAACGACCACGCGCTTCCGGCGCCAGGGCGCCGTCCCGCCCGCCACATCCTCCACCACTGCACGATCCGCACGTGCTCAGGATTTGACGGCGACCGCCGGTTCTCCTTCCCGGTCGCCGACGGCGGCCACGCACTCGAGCTCGCGCGGGCGCATGAGCAGCAGCAGGTCGCTCTGCCCGTTGTGCAGCCGCACTGCGGCCAACCCCCCCTTGCGCAGGGCGATCCGCGCCCCGGTCAAATCGTGGATGACCTGCGAGAAGTCCGGCTCGTGGCCCACCAGCAGGACCCGTCGCTCGCCCGGGCCGGCCAGCGAAAGCGCCTCGTCGGCGTCGAATCCGCTCGACAGGGGCTCGTGCACGACCGGTTCCTGCCCCAGGGCCAGGCAGGCCAGCCGGGCGGTGTCGAGCGCCCGCTGCCGGGGGCTGGTGAGCACGACTGCGAAGGCGACCTTCATGCGAGCCAGCGCGATCCCGGCGCGCTTCGCCTGCGACTCGCCCTTGGGATTCAGGCGCCGCTGGGCATCGGGCCGCGTCCCGCGGGGCTCGGCTTCGCCGTGGCGCAGGAACCAGAGCTGCTGGGCCATCGGGGAGAGCCTACACCGCCACCTCGGTAGCTTTGAACGGTGATCTGTGCGTGCATCGACATCGGGTCGAATACGACCCGGCTACTGGTCGCCGAGCCGGTCGACGGCAGGCTGCGGGAGCTGCTGCGCCAGCGCGCCTTCACCCGGATCGGGAAGAGCCTCAAGAACGACGACCGCGTCCCGGACAAGAAGATCGCGCAGATCGCCGACGTCGTCGCCACGCAGGTCCGGGTGGCCCGCGAGCTGGGCGCCGAGGAGATTCGCGCGGTGGCCACCGCCGCCCTGCGCGAGGCCGGCAACCAGCAGGACGTGATGGGTGCCGTCCACTCCGCGGCGGGAGTGGACGTGGAGCTGCTGGACGACGAGGAGGAGGCGCGCCTGGCCTTCGTCGGCGCCACGCGCGCGCTCGAGCGCGCACCGGAGGGCGACGTGGTGGTGATCGATGTCGGCGGCGCGTCGAGCGAGATCGCACTCGGCACCATGTCGGAGGGCGTCCGGTGGTCGGCGTCGTTCAGGGTCGGCTCGGGCCAGCTGGCCGATGCCTACCTGGGTTCTGATCCGCCCTCGGTGCGCGAGCTGGAAGACGTCCGCCGCCACGTGGCGGGAACCTTCGAGGGCCTCTCCCTCAGTCCCCCCGAGCTGGCCATCGCCGTGGGCGGGACCGCGACGTCGCTACGCCGGCTGGTGGGGGCGATGCTCGAGCATGAGACGCTGGAGCGGGGCCTGCGCATCCTCGCGACGACCCCGATCGACGATGTCGCCGCCCAGTTCGAGGTCGAGTCCGAGCGCGTCCGGCTCCTGCCCGCGGGCATGCTCATCCTCGAGCAGATCTCGGACCTGCTCAGCAGCCCGCTGCTGATCGGCAAGGGCGGCCTGCGAGAGGGCGTCATCCTCGAGATGCTGGCCGGGTCGGGCGCGCCCGGGTGAGCGTGCGACGATCCCGACCAGACCGAGCGTGGGCGATCTCTACCAGAGCGAGCGTCCCTTGATCCCTACCCTACGGGCTGGAGCCGGAGCCAGACTATGACCGACGATCATTCCTCCGCCTCGACCCTCGCCCCCGGCACCGACACCGTCAGGACCGCGTCGGCCGAGGCCGAGGCCGACGGCCGCGCCGCGGAGGTCGTGGCGCTCGACGACCCCTCGCTGTACTTCAATCGCGAGCGGTCGTGGCTCGACTTCAACGGCCGCGTGCTCGAGCTGGCCGAGGACCAGAGCACCCCCCTGCTCGAGCGCGTGAAGTTCTGCGCCATCTACGCCTCGAACCTGGACGAGTTCTACATGGTGCGGGTGGCCGGGCTGCACGAGAAGGTCGAGGCCGGCATCGAGACCCCGGGGACCGACGGGCTCACGCCCTCGGACACGCTCGCCGCGGTGCGCGAGCAGGTGGTCGAGCAGGGCCGGCGGCTCGACCGCTGCCTCTCGGCCCTGCGCCCCCGCTTGGCCGAGGAGGGTATCCGCCTGGCCTCCGTCGGTGAGCTCGACGCCTCGGAGCACCGTCAGCTCTGCGAGCGCTTTCAGTCCCAGATCTTTCCGGCCCTGACCCCGCTCGCCGTCGGACCCGGACGTCCCTTCCCGTACATCTCCAACCTCTCGCTGAGCCTGGCCGTGCTCGTGCGCGACCCCGCCACCGAACAGGTCGCCTTCGCTCGCGTGAAGGTCCCCAAGGAGATCCTGCCCCGCTTCGTGGCCGTGTCCGACTTCGCGCCGCTGGTTCCGCTCGAGGACGTGATCGCCGACAACCTCGGCTGGCTGTTCCCCGGGATGGAGGTGGTGGACTACGCCTTCTTCCGCGTCACACGCGACGCCGACCTCGACCTCTCCGACGAGTCCGGCGACCTGCTGGCCGCGGTCGAGAACGAGCTGCGCCGGCGCCGCTTCGGAGAGGTGGTGAGAGTCGAGGTGGGCGCCAACATGTCTCCCGCGCTCACGGACGAGCTGGTCGACGCCCTCGACATCGACAGCGACCAGGTCTACCGGGTGGACGGGTTGCTCGACCTGACCGACCTGTCGCAGCTGGTGAAGCTCCCGGGCCATTCCGAGCTGCGCGACCGGCCGTGGACAGCCGTCACTCATCCCGGCCTGCCCATCGACGACGACGGTCGCACCGACGTCATGGGGGCGATGCGCGAGGGCGACCTGCTCGTGCACCACCCCTACGAGTCCTTCGCCTCCTCGGTCGAGCGCTTCGTCGAGCAGGCCGTCGACGACCCGCAGGTTCTGGCCATTAAGCAGACCGTGTACCGCACCAGCGACGACTCGCCCCTGGTCCCGGACCTCATCGCCGCCGCCGAGCGCGGCAAGCAGGCGGTCTGCCTGGTGGAGCTCAAGGCGCGTTTCGACGAGCGCTCGAACATCCAGTGGGCCAAGCGGATGGAGGAGGCGGGCGTGCACGTGGTCTACGGCCACCCGTCGCTGAAGGTCCACGCCAAGTGCGTGCTCGTCGTGCGCCGCGAGGGCGACGGCGTGCGCCACTACGTCCACGTCGGAACCGGCAACTACCACTCGATCACGGCTCGCCTCTACACCGACTTCGGGCTGTTCACCACGGATCCGGACATCGGCTCCGACGTGGCCGACATGTTCAACTACCTCACCGGCTATGGCCGGCCCAGCGGGTATCGCAAGGTCCTGGTGGCCCCCGACTACCTGCGCCCCGCGATCCTCGACGAGATCGAGCGCACGATCGAGGCGCACAGTCCCGAGCGGCCGGCGCGCATCAGGATGAAGATGAACTCGCTGGTCGACCCCGTCTGCATCCAGGCCCTCTACAGTGCCTCCCAGGCCGGGGTCGAGATCGATCTGAACGTGCGCGGGATCTGCTGCCTGCGGCCCGGCGTGGAAGGGGTCTCCGAGCGGATCCGGGTCGTCTCGGTCGTGGGGCGGTTCCTCGAGCACTCGCGTGTGTTCGCATTCGAGCGTGCGGATGAGACGCGCGTGTACATCTCCTCGGCCGACCTGATGCCGCGCAACCTCGACACTCGCGTGGAGCTGGCGGTGCCGGTCGAAACCGAGGCGCTCCAGGACGAGGCGGTCAGCGTGGTCGCGCGGGGCCTGGCCGACAACACCCATGGCTGGGAGCTCGAGGCCGGCGGGCGGTGGCGGCGCCGCGACCCGGGTGAAGACCCGCACGACTCCCAGGTCGAGCTCATGGAGCTCCATGCCCGCCACACGGCCCAGGGTGCTCGTCCGCCCTATTCGCAGCCCCCCGTCCTGACCTGAGGCTGACCAGGTCAGCGTCCACCAGAGGGCTCCGGACAGCACACCTACGCCTGGGGCCCCGAGGCCGCGGGCGGCGTCGAGCGCAAGGGGCGCCGCCGGTAACCACACGGCCGTGCGCGAGCGAGGTATTGTCGGCCGCAAAGCGGCGCAGAAGGGAGACCGATGCCGAGCCTGCTCGAGCTCACCCAGCAGGGCGACGTAGCGACCGTCGCCGATGAGTCACAGCTGCACAGGGATACCCAGCTCATGAGCCCGCAGCAGCTCTACGAGCTATGGGAGCGCCAACCGTGGAGCGCATACGGAATCGATCTGGAGCGCGACCGCGGGGACTGGGCCACGATCACGGGCGATCAGCGGGACGAGATCCTGTGGGGGCTGTCCTCGTTCTTCGTCGGCGAGGAACGGGTGACCACCCAGTTCTCGGCGCTGGTCATGGCCTACGAGGACGAGCAGGAGGAGGCGTTCCTGACCACCCAGCAGGTGGACGAGGCTCGCCACATGCAGTTCTTCGATCGCTACTACCGCGATGTGTTCGAGTTCGCCCAGGACGGCATCAGCGGCCGCCTGGCGCGGGTGCGCGAGTACGTGACCGACGCGTTCAACGTCCTCTTCGACGACGCGCTCGTGCAGGCCGGCGAGCGCCTGATCGCCGACCCCGGCGATCAGGCCGCGAAGGTCGAGTTCATCACCATCTACCACCTGGTGATCGAGGGGACACTGGCGCTCACCGGCCAGTACTTCATAACCGACTGGTTCGAGCGCAACGGGCTGATGCCGGGCTTCGTGGAGGGGTTCCAGAAGATCGCCCGCGACGAGCACCGCCACGTCGCCTATGGGACGTGGTACCTGCAGCGCAAGGCCCGCGAGCCCGAGCTGGCCGAGCGCATCCAGTCCACGCTCTCCGAGCTCCTGCCGGTCGCCGCCGGCGTGCTCGTGCCCCCCGGAAAGTCGCTCGGGGACGACTACACGTTCATGGGCTACACCAGCGAGGAGCAGAACGAGTTCGCCTTCCGTTCCCTCACACGCCGGCTGAAGGTCATCGGGCTGGGGCTGCCCGCCGCCGCCTGAGCGACTCCGAGGAGGCAGGGCGGGTGAGCGGCAGGCGGAGCGCGGCGGCGCTGCGGATGACGGGGATCGCGAGACCGGCCGCGGCGGCGCTGCGGATGACGGGGATCGCGAGACCGGCCGCGGCGGCGCTGCGGAT
>Ga0209577_10003547_pt1 | contig 14714 bp, 11 predicted proteins | sample GraSoiAngelo_109_FD_185874 | JGI IMG/M metagenome (GOLD analysis project Ga0209577, IMG submission 185874) | Grasslands soil microbial communities from the Angelo Coastal Reserve, California, USA - 14_0903_12_20cm (SPAdes) (version 2) | ecosystem: Environmental > Terrestrial > Soil > Grasslands...
GGGATAATATCGCATCCGTCCGATGAGTTGAATTCCGCGGCGACCGAACAGGAGAGCAGTGGTGAGAGATCATTCGACAAACGCCCGCCGAAGTCGCGCCGTGCTCGCGGCGCTTATTCTGTCCGCTGGCCTTCTGCCACACGCCCCCGGCGCTTCCGCGGCACGGAGGGCCGCGCCGAGGGCGGAGCGCATCAGGTTCACGCGCGGGGCCATCAGCGCGCAGGCGCGCGGCCAGCTCACGCGCGACAAGAGCGCTGATGCCCTCTACCTTGTCGGCGCGAAGGCGGGCGACCACATGATCGTCAACGTCATCCCCCTCAGCGACGGACTCGCCACGGGCGGCGAGGTCACGTCGCCCTCCGGCAAGCAGGACGGGCAGCACGGCGGCGTCATCTTCAACGCCGACCTGACGGAGACGGGCGACTACACCGTCCGCGTCACGCGCAACCTGATGGGCACGGAGCGGGCCGACGGCCTATTTATCCTCGAAGTCGTCATCGCCCCCGCTTACCTCAAGGACTGAAGCGAACGCCGCGAGATTAGGCGCGCGCACGCCGCGCCTAGCCGCGAGCCTTCCGAAGATAATGAAGCGTTACGTCATCAAGCGCCCCGCCGGGTCGCAACTCCCCGACAGGCTCACGCGCTACCGCGAGGAGTTGAACGAGGAGCAGTTCGCCGTGGCGACCTCGCCCGCGGGCGCGGCGCTCGTCATCGCGGGCGCGGGTTCGGGGAAGACGCGCGCCATCACCTACCGCGTCGCCTACCTCGTCGAGCAGGGCATCGCGCCCGCGCGCGTCTGTCTCGCCACGTTCACGAACCGCGCCGCGCGCGAGATGCTGCGCCGCGTCGAGCAGTTGACGGGTGGCGGCGGGGACGCCGCGCGCCGCGTCTGGGGCGGCACGTTCCACCGCATCGCCAACCTCGTCCTTAGACGACACGCCGACAGCCTGGGCTACACCTCGAACTACTCCATCCTCGACTCGCAGGACGCCAAAGACTTTCTCTCGGTCTGCGTTGACGAGGCCGGCATAGACACGCGCGCGCGCCGCTTCCCGAAGGCCGAGGTCTTACAGGACATCATCAGCTTCGCCAACAACACCGACACGCCCATTGCGGAAGTCGTCCCGCGCCGCTACCCCTACTTTGAACCGCTGACACAGCAGATCACGCGCGTTGACCGCCTCTACATGGAGCGCAAGCGCGAGCGCAACGTGATGGACTACGACGATCTCTTGCTGAACTGGAAGCGCCTGCTCGAAGAAAGGGAAGAGATCGCGCGTCTTTATCAAGAGCAGTTCGAGCACATACTCGTTGACGAGTACCAGGACACGAACCGTTTGCAGGCCGAGATCGTTGATCTGCTCGCAGTCCGCCACCGCAACGTGATGGTAGTCGGCGACGACGCGCAGAGCATCTTCGCCTTCCGCGGCGCGTCAGTCGAAGGCATCTACGAATTCCCGAAGCGCTACCCCGAAGCGCGCGTCTTCCGGCTTGAGACCAACTACCGCTCCACCCCCGAAATCCTCGCCGTCGCCAACGTCTCGATTGCCTCGAACCGCCGCCAGTTCCCTAAACTGCTGCGCGCCGCCAGGCCCTCCCTCGGCCTCGCTCCCGCGCTCGTGCCTTGCAGCGACGCCGACCAGCAGGCCGCCTTCGTCGCCTCGCGCATCCTTGAACTCAGGGACGAAGGCGTACATTTGCGCGAGACGGCGGTACTCTACCGCTCGCACTACCACTCGCTCGAACTTCAGTTGGAGCTGACGCGGCGCGGCATCCCCTACCGCGTCCGCTCAGGCGTCCGCTTCTTCGAGCAGGCGCACATCAAGGACGTGGTCTCCTACCTCCGAATCGCCACGAACCCCCGCGACGAACTCGCCTGGAAGCGCGTGCTCCGACTAATCCCCAACGTCGGCGCGGCCACGGCCAACCGCGTCTGGGAGCGCATCTCTTTCGCGCCCGACCCGCTCGCCCTCGTCCTGCGCGGCGACGCCGACGCGGCGGCTGTGAGGCGCGGCACGGGCTGGCAAGAGTTCCGCGCGCTGCTCGAAGAGTTAGTCAGAGACGAAGTGAGGACAAGCCCCGCGCGGCAGATCGAGACTGTACTCGCGCGCGGCTACGAAGACCACCTTGAGAGCAACTACGAGAACGCCGAGGCCCGCCTCGAAGACCTCCGCCAGCTCGCGCACTACAGCGCCCGCTACACCTCTGCGGAAGAGTTCCTCACCGAACTCGCCCTACTCTCCACCGAGCGCTACGGCGCTCCGCAGGCTCTCACAGCCGAGGACGTAATCGAGGGCGGCGACGAGGACGAGCTTCTGACACTCTCCTCCGTCCACCAAGCCAAAGGTCTCGAATGGCGCGCCCTCTTCATCATCTGGGCCGCCGACGGCAAGTTCCCCTCGCCCCGATCTTTGCGCGACGCCGACGGCGAAGAAGAGGAGCGCCGCCTCTGGTACGTGGCGCTGACGCGCGCCCGCGACCAACTCCACATCACATACCCCCTGATGGTCACGGACTATTCCAGCCGCCAGACGGTGCTGCAACGTCCCTCGCGCTTCGTCACCGAAGTCCCGCCGGAGCTTTACGAGATTTGGAGCCTCGAAGAAGAGTCGGCGACTCACGCGCTCGAAGCCCCCATAGCGGAAGCTCACGATGAAGGGGATTGCGGAGGCGGTGAGCCGGACGGCTACGTCAATTAAGAACGCCCGCTCAAATAACGATGTGTACGCCTAACTGCTTGAAGAGAGAAGCATCTGAGGGCGGTCAGGTGGAATCACTTTGGGCGCAGTGTGGATGAACATTACTGTACTAAACTGTGAGTAGAGTCTTTTCTGAAATTTTTGCTTGCAGCGTAGAGATGATAGTTTCCATCTCGACGCTTGGGCTAACATTTAATCCTAAACAAGCGGCTATTCCGTTGGCATCAGTGCTTATCGCAGAGGCAAACCGCAAACGGGGCTGATTTTGAATTTCTTCCAACCTATAAGCATGGAAGTGCATGGAGTCTCCAAGTTTGGCATCTTTAATATGCTCGAATGAAAATTCCTTCTTCATATAGTCAAGAAAGCTATCTTGAATTGTCACTACCATATGCTTGTTCAGATGCTCAAAGGTCGTCACCTTATGATGTAATTGCATCAAAATTGTTTTGGCGGTCATCTTCCAATTCATCCCGCTTCCTTTTTTCTTCTTTTTAGATTTTGTCTTTTGAGTGTCAAGCGTATCAATGGCATCAACGCTGATTGCGGTTTCCTCAGCTTCATCGCCTTCAATTAAATCAGCACTTTCAACTTCTCTAGACGCATCTTCTTCAAGCACGCTAACGCCAGCAGATTTCAAAAATTGTTGTCTTTGGGGCCACCACGTTCCAGTTGTATCAAGGGTCTGTATTTCGATGCCGACGAAATCAACAACCTTGCTGTTCCTGACTGACGCTAAGACGTAATCAACATTGCCGCCGGGGATTGATATTTCCGAAACTTTATGAAGTTCATTTCCCTTTTGATGCAGAGTCAATAGCTCTATGCAATCCATGAATATCTGATTTTTTTCCAGGAAGCGATGGGGGCAAATAACAATGTCTTTAGGATTTTTAACTCCATGACGGACAGAGCAAGTGCCGATGGAAATCTCAGGTCGGCTCTTTCTAACTTTGACGCACCTTTTATCAAGGTACGAGCAGTATTGCTTATTTACTATCTGCTCCCACGCAACCTCTTGGCTTTTAGTCGAAATGGTAAACAACTCAAGAATGCTGTTGCTCATAAAATTGTTTGGCATCTCCCGGCAGCATAATCAATATAGCTTTGAGACAAATCAATTCCTACTGATCTTCGAGTAAGCTGTTTAGCGACAAGATTGGTTGTACCTGTTCCACAGAAAGGGTCAAGCGCAATACCGTTAGGTGGGCAGGTGGCTAATAAAGGTACTTTGCATAAGTCTTCAGGATATGAGGCGTAGTGTTCACTTCGATTTGCAGTATCTTCAGGGATAAGCTCCCAGACATCGCTCGGCTTACTTCCGTTAGGGTGGTATCTCAATATATAAAAGCCTTTTTGCATTAACTCTTTTGCCCTACCGGAAACTTTTTCTGAATCCGAATGAGTAGTTCTTTGTTGATTTCGTATAACCATCCGAAAATCCGACAACTCGCCTTTGACTATTTTTTGTAAGGTTTCATTTAGAGCTAGAAAGGCCGATTGCTTTTCTTCAGCAGTAAGTGATGTCGATAACTCTATTTGCCTTTTATACCGAACGCCTGAAACGCCCGTCGCAGAAATAACAGCGCCGTTCCTGACTTGTGCCTCCCTTGGCTTTGATCTGATAGCGTCTACATCGTAATAAAAGTCTTTAGGGTGCTTAACAAAATGGAAAATGTATTCATGAATATTCCGTAACTTATCTTTAGAATTATCGGGGCCTTTAATCTTATTCCAGATTACGTCATTTCTAAGAATCCAATTTTGTTTATCTATCATTGCTAATGCCACACGCCAGGGAAGACCTACCAATCCCTTGTTTTGGTAAGTATCACCTAAGTTAAGCCAGAATGATCCGGTGTGCTTTAGAACTCGCTTAATTTCGTTAAAGACATTTAAGAGATTATTTATGAATTGCTCGTATGTAGGCTCTAATCCTAAGCCTCCACTCTGATACTCCCTTTGATTCCAGTAGGGAGGGCTAGTCATACAAAAGTCAAAAGATTCGGCAGGAAATTCTTTTAAGATTTCAAGAGCATTGCCGCAAAAAAAGAGCGGCTGATAGCACTTAGTTTTCGCGTATCTATCCAACTTTTTGCGGTATTCACTCATTCAGCTTATTTTGCCTTAGCCTTCACCGAAAATTTCAAACAGACGACTAGAGTAATACACATTGCTTTTGAATCGCTATTCGATAAATGGCAGGCGTCCAGCAGACACTCATTTGGGATTAGGGGCGGCGACGGATTCGCCGCGTGGTGAAGGCGGCGGGCGTTGGAAGGCTGTGGATGAGACTTTCAACGCCCGCCGGTCTGGTTAAAGTTCGGGCGCGGCGTTTAGCCGTTGCCGGGCTTCTTCTTTGTGGGGCGTTTGCGCTCGCTGGTGCGCGTGCCGCCGGCCTGTTCGTACTGGCTGCTGTCGGGGCCGTATTGCGCGCCGGTGGCGGCGAGCATGCGTTTGTTCTTGTCGTTTAGTTTGGCCTCGTCGGCTTCCAGTGCGTTCTGCATCTGGTCGAGGAGCGAGACCGTCTGGTTGTATTTGTCGAGGCTGGCGCTGAGCGCGTTGATGTCCTGCTCGTACTGGTCTATATCGAGGGCGGGGCCGAAGTCCGGTTTGGGCGTGATTGATTTGAGACCGGCCAGACGCTGCCGTGCAGTCTCAAGGATGGTGGAACTGCGCTTGAGTCTTGCCATTATTTTTTCCTCCTGCGTGAAGTCTGGATGAGCCGAAACCCGCTTGTAAGGTGACAGAGGGCGCAGTATATGCCTTTTGTCGGGGAATTCAAGCGATTTGTGCGCCGCCGCCGCACGAAAACGCCCGGATTCGAGCGAGCGAGATTCGGGGTTTAGCCGCTTGAGCCTGAATTTCAGTCGCTCAGGTCTCGACTTTAGCCGCTTAGGTCGAGAGTGGGGTCGCTCAAGTCCAGAAGCGAGTCGCTTAAATCTGGATTTCAGTCGCTCAAGTCTGGATTTCAGTCACTAAGATTTAGGCCCTAGTGACTGTGACCTTGATTTTAGTCGCTCGGATTAAGACTGTAGCGACTACGGTTTGGTTCACAGTCACAAGAGCCTTGAGTTCGGCGACTAATATCAGGGCATTAGCCGTCAGCGTCGCAATAGAATTAGCCGAGGTCAGGGTAAAAGCTCGTGTCAACGCAACCGGCGGAGGCTTATTGAGGCGAGGATTTGCCTGAAAATTCCCTTTCGCCCAAAACGTCTAGCGGCGGCGCGTCGGCAACTTCTTCGGCAAGTCCATCTCGTCATCAATCAAAACGTCCGTGCTGACGTTCGCCACGCGCGCATACCTCAAGAGGATGAGAAGCGACGGCTCATTCCTGCCTAACTCGTACTTCGAGATGGCCGTGTAATCAATCTCGTCTTCAGCCTCAAGATGCCGTAGCATCTCGCTTTGAGATAGACCTAGAGCCGTCCGAATCTGGACGAGCTTCTCGGCTAAACGCTTCGGCTTCTGCCGCGCCTTCTTCCCCATCAGGAGTTACCTCCCGACGGAGCGGAAAGAGGCTTGACCTTATGTATAAATATACATAAAATGCTGCCGCGCAATGTAATCGCCGTGAGTATGAACCTCTCATGCTCAACGGCGATGCTCATCACTCGCTTGAGGGTGAGCCGCGCTTACGCATCAGACCCGTTGCCTTATTTTCAAAGACTGGAACGAGCGAGAGGATACCACATGAACGTCACGGATAAAGGCATTTTAGTCTGCGACTAAGTGCTGGCACGTCTCTTGGGGAAAGACTGTGCCGCCAGCCCCGGTGAGATCGCCGGGGCGCGAGGCTGCGTGCGCTTTGGGTGGGCGCGTGCGCGGCCTCGTCGTATATGCGGCGAGCCGGGCGGCGACGTTCAAGAAGCTGTTTGAAAAGTCAGGCGGGCGGTTAGCTCCGTAGGAGCGGGATGTTAATATTTCGCTCCGACGGAGCTTGCGGGGAATAAAGAAGCCTCAAGCTACAAACGTTTCGTCCCTGGCGGGACTTCTCAAACGGCTTCTTAGTAGGACGGTGACGTTTTGAAACCCATATCGAAGACGGCCTTTTACTGCTGCGGCGTGCGTATGCGGGACGCCGAAGGGCCAAGCCCCGTGTGCGGCGACACCTACGCGCGCCTCTTCATGAACGAGGAGGGCTTGCAGATACTCGCAGCGTTCGACGACGAACCACGCCCGAACGCCAGCAACGTCGCGCGGCACAGAATCATTGACGACCGTCTCCGGCGCGAACTCGCCGCCGACCCGAAACTCCTCGTCGTCATCATCGGCGCGGGCTTCGACACGCGCGCCTACCGCCTGAAGGGCGGGACGTGGATCGAGTTGGACGAGCCGCAGGTAATCGAATACAAGGAAGGGCGGCTGCCGGCCTCCGATTGCGAGAACGAACTCCGGCGCATCCCCGTGGACTTCTCCGCGGAGTCGCTCGAAGAAAAGCTCGCGCCGTTCGCGGGGCGCACGCGCGCGCTCGTCGTCGTCGAAGGAGTCTTCATGTACCTTGACGAAGGCGCGATCCGCGAGCTTCTTCTGACGCTGCACAGACTCTTCCCGCGGCACACGCTCGTCTGCGACCTGATGAACCGACGCTTCTTCGAGAAGTACGGTCAGACCATAAACAAAAAGATTTCCGGCATGGGCGCACCTTTCAAGTTCACGGTTGACGACCCGGAGCGCCTCTTTCTTGAGGGCGGCTACCGCCGCGCGTCTAAAATCTCCGTGATCGAAAAGTCGGTCGAGTTCCAGCGCGCCGGAATCATCCCGCGCCTCGTGCTCAAGACGTTCCTGCGTCAGCTTGCCGCCGGGTACGCGGTTCACGTCTTCGAGACGGTCTGAAGGGCTTCAACGCCGCCCGCGTCGCGCGCGCCCGCGTGACGGTGTGCTAGACTGTCGCCAACGGGACAGTGATCGAACAGGTGGACAAACGGGCGGAGCGGATACGGCGGAGCGTGCGCTACGGGCAGAAGCGCCTGAAGCGACTTTCGCGCACCGCCACGCTCGGCGGCATCTTCCTCTCATTCCTGCAAGTCGGCTGCACGGGATTCGGCGGCGGCCTCGCCGTCATCGCGCAACTGCGCGCCCTCGCGCTGCAAAAAAGAAAGTGGTTCACCGAGCACGAGTTCGCAGAGGGGCTGGCGCTCGCCCAGAGCCTCCCCGGCTCGATGGCGAACAACGTCGCGGCCTACGTGGGCCTGCGCCTGCGCGGGTGGCGCGGCGCGGTGGTGGCCGTCGCAGGGTTAATCCTGCCCTCGATGCTCCTGATGATCCTCCTCGCCATACTCTACCGACACCTGCGCGACCTGCCGGACACAGAGAGATTCTTCCACGGGCTGAACGCGGCGGTCGTCGCGCTCATCGGCGTCACGGCCTGGCGCATAGGCCGCAGCACTCTGGGCAAGCCCTGGCAGTGGTACATCGCCGTCTTCTCCGGCCTCGCCATCATCATCTTCGAGGCGACCGTGATCGAGGTTGTGCTGGTTTCGGGCCTCGCGGGAATCTACATTGACTCCTTCGCCGAGAGGCGCTGGCAGCGCTGGCGTCGCATACGTCACATCGCCTCGCTCCGACGAGCGCGGCTTGAGGAGCTTGAGGCGCGCGCCTTCGTCGGCGGGCATCTGACGCGCGCCGTCGCCGACGAGCAGGTGCGCGAGGCAGGCGTCGAGTTCGTCGAGACGGAGGCGTCTGCGCCGGACGAGCGCAGGGCCGAGCGGCGTGCGAAGCGTGCCGAGAAGATCAGGGAGCGCGTGCGTGTCTGGCGCAGGTCGAGGAGGGAGGGCGCGCAGCCGCGCGAGGGCGAGGGCGACGCCGACGAGCCGGGCGCTCTCGCAGCCGGCGATGGGAGAGTCGCTAATAACGTCGGCGGCGAGAACGTCGGGGGCGTTGCTAAAAACATCGGAGGAGACGGCGCGGGGAGCGCCGCGGGTGTCGAGGGTCGAGAGGTCGGCGTCGAAGAGACGCGTGGCGGCGGGCGCGGTAAGCGCAGGGGCTTGCGCCTACGCTCTTTCGCGCCGCTCGCGGCGATGCCCGTGATGTTGAAGTTGGGCCTTCTGCTGACACTCGCCTCCATCTTCCTACGCATCGGGACGGTGACGTTCGGCGGCGGCTTCGTGATGGTTCCGCTCATCGAGTCGGAGGTCGTCAACGGGCATGGGTGGCTTTCGCACCGGGAGTTCGTCGAGGCGTTCGCGCTCGGACAGATAACGCCCGGCCCCGTGCTCATCACGGCGACCTTCATCGGCTATCGCGTCGCGGGCACGCTCGGCGCGCTCGTCGCCACCGTGAGCATCTTCCTGCCGTCGCTCGTGCTGACCGTCGCCGCCGGCTCATCTTTGCGGCGCTTCCGCGCGAACCGGCAGGTGCAGGCTTTTTTGCGCGGCGTCACGCCGGCTGTGGTCGGCCTGCTCGTCGCCGCCGCCTGGAGCATCGGGCGCTCAGGGATTCACACGTGGGTCGGCCTCGCGGTCGCCGCCGCCGCGGCGCTCGTGCTCTTGCGCTACCGCGTCAACCCCTTCTTCGTCATGCTCGGCGCAGCCGTCCTGCGCTTCGCCCTCAGCTACGTGTGGGCTTGAGTCTCCCGGCGGCCTTGAAAGTGAAAACCCGTCGCGCATTTGTCGTCTTCCTCGTCTCCGCGTCGCTCGCCGCGCTCGCGTCGTGCGGTCGCGTCGGGCGGCAGACCGTCTTGAGCGTGCCGCCCTCGACCACGCTCGACAACGACATCTACCTCGCCGAGGAGGGCGGGCGCATCCGCGCGCTCCGGCCCGACGGCTCGGAGCAGTGGTCTTACTCGCTGGCCGAAGACCTCGAACGCCTTTCGGGCCAACCCTCGCGCGACATACGCATTGACTACCTCGCGGCGCGCTCCGGCGGCCGTGTCTTCGGCCTCGCCACGCGCCTGTCGGGCCGGCAGAACGGCGTCTCGATCCTCTTCGCGCTCGACGGCAGCAAACTTCTGTGGGAGCGCGACGTGCCTTTCCCGGCGCAGGGGGTCGCGCCCATCGCCATCGGCCACGACGCCGTCTATGAAGCGGGCGACGACGGGGTGCTCTACGCCTACGCGCGCGAAGACGGGCGGCCCTTGTGGCAGTACCGCGTGAGCGAGGCCGCCATCGGCCAGCCCACCGTCGGCGGCGACGGCACCATCTACGTCACAGGCCCCCGACAGAACCTCCACGCCATCGCGCCCGACGGCTCGCAGCGCTGGGTCGCCGGCACGCAGAAGTGAAATTCCGTCCCGCGTTGTGATATAAGCCCGCGTGCGTGGCCGCCGGTTCAGCCGAAGCAGTCCGCGCAAAACGAAAAGACAGCCCGATCACGCTCCACACGGAGGAGAACCATGTCAGACCAGACGCGCCGCCCCGAAAGCGTCGTCAGCCGGAGACACTTCGCGGGCATCTTTCTCATCTCGCTGGCGACGCTGTTGCTCGAACTCTCGCTCACGCGCGTGCTCTCGGTCGCGCTCTGGTATCACTTCGGGTTCCTCGTCATCTCGACGGCGCTCCTGGGCTTCGGCACGTCCGGCGTCGCGCTCGCGCTCTGGACTTCCCTGCGCGAGCGCGCGCCGCTCGACCGCGCTCTCGCGGCGCTCTCGCTGGCCTTCGGCGTGGTTACGGTCTTGAGCTTCTGGCTGATGCAGCGCGTCCCCTTCGACCCGTTCAGCCTGCTCTCGGACAGGCGGCAGCTCCTCTTCATGCCGCTCTACTACGTCCTCATCGCCGCGCCCTTCTTCTGTTCGGGCCTCGCCATCGCGCTCCTCTTCACGCGCGGCTCGCGCGGGGTCAACAAACTTTATGCCTTCGATCTGGTGGGCGCGGGCGTGGGCTGTGCGGCGCTCGCCCTGGTCATGCCCGCGTTCGGCGGCTCCGGGTCTGTCGCCGTGGCGGCGGCGCTCGGACTCGTCGCCGCAACCGTCTTCGGCATCAGGCAGGCGCGGCGGCTCGCCGTCGCCGGTGTCGTGCTTGCCGCCGGCGCGCTCGCGCTGGCTTGCGTCGCCGACCGCGCGCTGCCGATCTCCGTGACGCCGAATAAACAGCCGCCGCCGACCCCGCCCATCTACACCGCCTGGAACACGTTTTCGCGGATTGACGTTTACGAGCGACCACAGAACCCGCAGACCCACGCTCCGGGTATGCGCCGCTTCATCTTCGACGCGGGCACGGCTGCGACCGGCATCGAAGACCTGCGTCCCGGCGTGCGCGACTACCTGAGCCGCCACACCGACGACGCGGAATACAACTCCGGCGTCGCCTACGTCGGCAAGGAGCGCCCGAAGATTCTCATCATCGGTTCGGGCGGCGGCGCGCAGGTGCTCGACGCGCTCCACTACGGCGCGCGCTCGATCACGGCGGTCGAGATCAACCCGATCATCAACGACACCGTTAGCCGCCGCATGAACGACTACTGGGGCGACCTCTTCAACCAGCCGGAAGTCCGCCTCGTCACCGAGGAGGGGCGCAGCTACGTGCGGCGCTCCGGCGAGCAGTACGACGCCATCGTCTCCGTGCACACGATCAGCAACGCCGCCATCGCGTCGGGCGCGCTCTCGCTCGCCGAAAACTACGTGCTGACGCGCGAAGCGTTCGAGGACTATCTGGATCACCTGACGCCCGACGGCGTCATCTACTTCACGCGCCCGGAGGCGCAAATCCCGCGCCTGTTCGCCACCGCGCGCGAGGTCTTCGCCGCCCGCGGCGTGACGGACACGGCGGCGCACCTTTACGCCTACCGCATCCCGCCCGGCACTCAAACATTCCAGACGAGCGGGACAAATCGTCTCTCTTTCACTGCGGGTTTTCTGCTCAAGAAGACGCCCTTCACGCCCGAAGAGCTGCGGCGGATGAACGAACTGCTCGGCGTCGGTCGCCCCGCACGCAGCGCCAACGGCAACCCGCCGGAGGTTCTCTACTCGCCGCTTGAGCCGCACGCGGGCAGCATCTACGACCGACTCGTCAACGCGCCCGACGTGAAGGCCGTCTATGCCTCGCAGCCCTTCGAGCTTGCGCCCGCGACGGACGACCGCCCGTTCTTCAATCAACACACGCGCTGGTCGAGCCTCGGCCTGAACACGTTCCGCGACGTGTTCACGCAGGAGAAGCAGGGACGCATGGCGCTCGAAGACCGCCCCGTGGCGGAGGTCACACTCGTCACGCTGCTGTTACAGTCGGTCGTCGTCGCCGCCGTTCTCATCCTGCTGCCGCTCGCGCGCTTCTCGCGCGCGGGGACGCGCGTGCCGGGCCGCTGGAACTACCTCGCCTACTTCGCCGGCCTCGGCCTCGGCTTCATCATGATCGAGATCGCGCTCCTGCAACGCTTCACGCTCTTCCTCGGCCAGCCCGTCTATACCTTCGCCGTCATCCTCGCGAGCCTGCTCGTCTTCACAGGCGTCGGCGCATACGCGTCGGGCCTCCGGCCCGGCCCGGCCCGCGGCAAATTGTTGCGTATCATCCCCGCAATCCTCTTGGCGCTCTTACTCACCGCGCTGCTGACGCCCACGGTCTTCTCCGCCGCGCTCGGACTCGCGCTCGCGTGGCGCGTCGTCATCGCCGTGCTGCTCGTCGCGCCGCTCGGCGTCCTGCTCGGCATGCCTTTCCCGAGGGGCCTGCGCCTGGTCGGCGAAGACTCCGCGGCGCTCGTCCCTTGGGCGTGGGGCGTCAACGGCTTCTTCACCGTCATCGGCTCGGTCGGCGCGCTCATCCTCGGCATGGCCTTCGGCTTCAAGGTGGTGCTCGTCCTGGCGGGCGCGTGTTACCTCGCGGCGCTCGCGGCCATCGTCACCACGAAAGGCGCGAGGGCGGGCGAAGCATGACGCACACCGACGACGCGCGAGACGTGAAACGCACGGGCGGCGAGGACGTGTGCGCCGACCTCATGCTGAAGGCCGAGGCGAAACTCTATTACGACCTCTACGCACCGTCGCCCGCGCCCGCGCCGCTCCTCATCGCGCTGCACGGCTACGGCAGCAACAAGGCGTGGATGATGCGCGAGGCGAGGCATCACGCGCCTGCGGGATTCGCCGTCGCCGCGCTGCAAGGCCCGCACCAACACCTGAAGGAAGCACGCGAGCCGGGCGGAAGCTTGCGCTACGGCTTCGGCTGGCTCACCAACTTCCGCCCCGAAGACTCAATCGCGCTCCACCACGGCGCGCTTCTCTCTTTGATTGCCGCGCTCGTCGAACAGAGAGTCGCGCGGCGCGAACAGGTCTTCCTCATGGGCTTCTCGCAGTCGTGCGCGCTCAACTACCGCTTCGCCTTCACGCACCGCGAGACTCTGCGCGGCGTCGTCGGCATCTGCGGCGGCCTGCCCGGCGACTGGGAGACGGGCGAGTTGTACGGCCCCGTGCGCGCCTCCATCCTTCACCTGTCGGGCGAGCGCGACGAGTTCTACCCGCCCGCGCGCGTCTCCACTTACGCCGAGCGCCTGCGCACGCGCGCATCGGACGTTGAGGTGCGCGCCTACGACGCCGGCCACGAGTTCGTGCCCGCCATGCGCGCCGACGTGCGCGCGTGGCTCGCGGCGCGCGCGGCAGTAGGTTGATTTTTCGCCGGAAGACTCGAACTGCTTGATATGTCACTGAAAAAATACCTCGCGGCGATCAACTCACAGGGCGCGGTCAGCGAGACGGCGCTCTACACGCCGCTCGCCACGCATATCCTTAGCGGCGTGCTCCACTACCCGTCGAAAAGCTACGCCATCAACAAGAGCGGCGCGAAGGGGACGCCCGACGTGCGTATCCTTTCCGGCGCGGACGGTTCTGAGTGGATCGTCTGCGAAGCGAAGCTCGAAGACGACAAGCTCAGGAAAGAGAAAGAGCGGCGGAAGCTTTGGCGCGAGCAAATCCTGAAGCGCGGCTACATCCGCGCAGAGACCTTCTACGTTATGCTCTGCGCGCCGCGCACCTTCTACGTCTGCGACCTCGACGGCGAAATCCTCGAAGGGCTGCACGTGGAAGATGGCGACCGCGAGCTGCTGGACGTGAAATCGGGCGAACACCTGCCCGCCACGGACGAGAACTTCCGCCGCCTGCTCGCGCGCATCACATACGAAGCTTCGCTCGAAGAGCCGCAGTACGAGAAGTTCCGCCGCGGCGAACTCGCGGGCGGCTATATCCTTCTCTCGCAGGAAACGGTCGGTGACCTACAAGACACGTTCAACTACGCCCTGCTCCAACTCAAGGGCTACTGCGCGCGCGTCTTCGACCGCCTCAAGCAAGATTACCGGGCGGCGGCGGACGAGCTTCGCGGGCTGGGTCAAACGCTTGAGGGTACAGGCGACGACGTGAAGATGCGTCGCGCCGTGGAGGCGAAGATCAGGCGCGTGCGCCGTGAGCACGGCATCGTGCTGCAACTGTTCGAGGCGGACTACCCGCAGTTCAAGCACGATCAGACCTACGCGGGCACGGAGAAGGAGGAGCACTTCGAGGAAATCTTCATCACTAACACGGCCTACGTCGCACTAAGCCGCCTCTTCTTCGTGCGCATCAGCGAGGACACAGGGCTGACGACGCGGAAAATCTCGCACGAGGGGCCGGGACTGTGGCGTCGCTTCGTCGAGCACATCAAGGGGCGCTACCAGGACTTGATTGAAGTCGCCTACAAGGACGTGGCGCACATCTATTCGCAACTCTTCGAGACGACCGTCTTCGACTGGTACGGGCACGGCAACGGCGAGTTGAACGAAATCCTGGAACGCATACTCTTTCGCCTCAACGCCTTTTCGTTCAAGAACGTGGGCCGCGACGTGCTCGGCAGCATCTACCAGTATTTCCGCCCGAAGACCGAGCGCAAGCGCTTGGGCGAATACTACACGCCGGAGGAGGTCGTGGACTACATCCTCGCGCAGACGGGAGCGACGCGAGACGAGGAGTTGATGCGAAAGCGCGTGCTCGACCCGGCGTGCGGCTCGTTCACCTTCGGCGTGCGCGCGCTCGTGCCGCTGCTCGAACGGAGCAAGCACTTGTCGGCGGCGAACAGAATCGAACTCGTCCGGCGCTGTCTGATCGGCTACGACATCAACCCGTTC
>Ga0209577_10003548_pt1 | contig 14710 bp, 10 predicted proteins | sample GraSoiAngelo_109_FD_185874 | JGI IMG/M metagenome (GOLD analysis project Ga0209577, IMG submission 185874) | Grasslands soil microbial communities from the Angelo Coastal Reserve, California, USA - 14_0903_12_20cm (SPAdes) (version 2) | ecosystem: Environmental > Terrestrial > Soil > Grasslands...
CCTGCGGGTCGCAGCCTACGGCACAGTGGACGAGTTGAACGCGCTCGTGGGTGTGGTGCGAGCGTTCAATGCCGATCTGGTCGGGAAGCACGCGTCAGCGGCGCGTCTGGATGATGAGCTCCGCTGGATCCAGAATAAACTGCTGGACGCGGGCGGCATCCTGGCGACGGCTCCCGGGCAGGTGTTCAAGAACATGCCGCAGATCACCGCAAAAGATGTCTCCCGCTTGGAACGCGTGATTGACGCATGCCAGAAGGACCTCGCCCCGCTGAAGGAGTTCATCTTGCCGGGAGGCGGGAAGGTGCCTGCGCTGCTCCACCAGGCGAGGACTGTGTGCCGTCGGGCGGAGCGTGAGACCGTGCGGCTCTCGCGGGAAGAGCTTGTCGATGCAGCGATCCTCAAGTTTCTAAACCGGCTCAGCGACGCGCTGTTCGTGCTCGCACGGTGGATCGCGAAAACCCAGGGGGAACCGGAGTTGCTGTGGGAACGAGACAGCACGACCGCATGAAGTCGGACGCAACTGGAAGCCACGCACGAGCCCTCGCGATTCTCGGAACGGGTTCAGACGTGGGCAAGAGCGTCATCGCGGCAGGCCTCTGTCGGCTCTTGGCGCGAAAGGGAGTCCGCGTGGCGCCCTTCAAGGCACAGAACATGTCCTTGAACTCCTTTGTCACTGCGGACGGTGGGGAGATTGGACGGGCGCAGGCCCTGCAGGCCGAAGCCTGCGGCCTGCCGCCGCATGTCGATATGAACCCCATCCTGCTCAAGCCGGAGTCCGACCAGTACGCGCAGGTGATCGTGCACGGGAAAATCTGGGGGAGATACCAGGGCCGTCGGTACTTGGAGCAAACCCGTGAGCTGGTTCGCCACGTCCGCGCCAGTTACGAACGGCTGGCCCGTGTGTACGAGGTCCTTGTCATCGAGGGAGCCGGGAGCGCGGCCGAGCTCAACCTGCGCGACCGGGACTTGGCCAACTGGGCGATGGCCGAGTTCGCCGGCGCCGCGGTGGTGCTCGTGGCGGATATTGATCGCGGCGGGGTGTTTGCGCAGGTGATTGGCACCATCGAGCTGCTCGCACCGCAGGAGCGGCGGCGGGTCGTGGGAGTCGTGGTCAATAAGTTTCGTGGCGATGCGAGCCTGTTTGCAGATGGAACGGCCTTGCTGGAAGCCCGCACCGGCGTGCCCGTCTTGGGGGTGCTCCCGTTCCTGCGGGACTTGGAGTTGGACCAGGAGGACAGCGTAGAGAGGGACCGCTACCGCCAGAGTCCCTTTACGGCGCAGTCGGTGAATGTGGCGGTGACGCTGGTACCACATCTGAGCAACTTCACAGACTTCAACGCGCTGTCGGGCGAATGCGATGTGGCGCTCCGGTACGCGGCCACGCCGTCCGATCTGGCCGGGGCGGACGTCGTCGTGCTGCCGGGCACCAAGAACACGATCGCCGATCTTGAACATCTGCGAAGCCGTGGCGTTGTCGAGGCCCTGGCACACCACGTTGCGCGAGGCGGAGAGCTCGTGGGGATCTGCGGCGGCTATCAGATGCTGGGGCGGGAGGTGTCCGATCCGTTCGGTGTTGAAGCTGGCGGACGGGCACCCGGCATGGGCTTCCTGGATGTGGTGACCGAATTGCTGCCTGACAAGAGGACGATCCAGGTTGAAGCGCGTTCGTTGCTTACGAACGTCGCGTCCGACAGTACGGTCTCGGGCTACGAAATCCACATGGGCCGCACCCGCCGCGGCTCTGTGCCTCCCGGCTTTCAGATTCTTCGTCGTTCTGGCGAGGGTCTCTCACAGGCAGGACGACACGCTGGATCGGAGAACGAAGAGGTGGACGGAGCGTGTCGTGAAGACGGGTTGGTCTGGGGGACATATATCCACGGTGTCTTTGACCAGCCGGAGTTCCGCCGTCAGTGGTTGAACCGACTGCGTCAGAGAAAAGGGCTGCACCCCTTAGATCGGTCGGTCTCTGAGGCAGTCACGGCACGGCTGCGATCTTCGCTAGACCGCTGGGCCGATCATCTGCAAAAACATGTGCAGGTCGACCGTCTCTTCGCGGCGATCGATGTAAAATGAACGATGTTGCCGTTCTCCTACATCAAGAATCAAATAGTGCATGAATAACCATACAGTGAAAAATGTTGTTAGCACGAATGTGTAGAAGCATGCTTCGGCATCGTTACTGCATAGATGTCATGTGTCTGAATGCGCGATGAGTCAGCGTTTCGTTTGCGTCTAATGCCTTTGGCTAACTCGTTGGTGCGGTGGCGTAATTTTCGCTTAAAATTTATGCATGGGGATTGTGCAGCCCGAGGGGAGTGATCGCTCCTAGACGTGCACAAAGCTATCCCCAGAGAATCCACAGAAACTGTGGACAGGCGGCGGTGCAAGAATCCTCTGTCAAGCGATGACGCGCTGCTCCTAGCGATGGGTTCGTGAATGGTGTTACGGGATGTTCAAGGCAGGTGCGGCATCGGAAGACCGGAGCCTCGAAAGCGGGCCCGTGTGAAGGTCTCATGATGTCGAGGTGTGGGAGGATCGCACAGGGAGCCGAGACGCGCAGGTATCACCAATCACACTGGCATTCTTCCAATCTGAATCAGTGCTTGAGCACAGTTGTGTCATGATGAAAAGCAGGTCTTCCCGTCACGGCTATTCCTAATACAGGATATAGGGGGCGACCGAACCGGACCACCGATTTCTTGGGAAGGTAGGTGGAACTGAGAGCATGCCCAAGATACTGACCGCTCGACGGCGCGAAGATGAACGGGAACGCGCTCGGTTGTACCTGAAGAGCCGATTGCTGCTGCCGACCATCCCGTTAGGAATGGTCACGCTGTTGGCCGGCTACGGGGATATGGTGCTGATGTGGATCCAAGATCAACTGACCCCCCAGGCATTGCTGGGGAGCACGGTCCTGTTCCTGTGCGGCGCCGTCTGGGGGTGGGGCCATGCCCGGTACGAGCGGTACTTGGTGGGAACCTATCCGGAATATTTCGCGCGAAAACAGAAACTGTTGGAGGCCGCCAAGGAATACAAGCGGATGAAGCGGGACCTGCCGGCCACAGGGCCTCTTCATCCGGGCCGGCGGATTGTGCTGGCGATGTACGCCGTGGGGATCGCTTCCCAGGCCGGAATCAGCCTGTATTATCTCGGCCACGTGGGGGTCTACGCGGCGATCTTTCTCCCTTGGGCTGGCTATTTCAACGCCAAGGTCATCTTCTGGAGGAGTTTGTTTACGTCTGGGTAGGCTTCTATTGCCGAACCCGCAGGAACAAGTACCCGGCAAAACACAGGAATAAGATGTTGGCCGTCCAGCCGGCCAGCAGTGGGGGCACCACGTTGCTCCGCCCCAAGGCCAAGGCGACCGAATGGGCTGACCAGTACAGGAAACCGACCAGCAGGCTATACCCGACTCCCCTGACCAGCCCTGTCCCGCGTGAGCCGGTTTCCATCAGGCTCATGGTGAGGCCGATCAAGGCCATGATCAGGCACACAAAGGGAAAAGCTATGCGCCCGAACAGATCCGTTGCGTACCGGGCCGGGTTGTACCCGTCTTGGCGGAGCCGCTCGACATAGGCGGCCAGCTCCCGCAGGCTCAACGCGTCTGAGTCGATACGGACGGTGTGACGGAAATCCTCGGGCTTTTGGTTCAATTGAACGGGAAGACGGTCGAAGGACTGAGACCGGACGCCCTGGTCGCCCTGGAACGTCCGGCTGATGCCGGAGACGAGGACCCAGCCCTCGTTTTCGTACCGCAGTTCCCTCGCGGAGATGAGTTCCCGGATAGTAAAGTCCTGCTCCAAGCGGTACAGGCTGACGCCGTAGATGCGTGGCGCGTTGTCGTCAGGCAGATCGCCACGCATGAGCGTTTGATTGCCCAGCCGCACCCAGATCTCATTGGCTTGGAAGACGGCGCGCGGATTGCGTTTTTCGATTTTGATCTCGCGCAGCGCTTCCGCCTGCTGATTTGCGCTCGGGATCACGGCGTCGCTGGCCCAGAGCATCAGGAGGCTCAGGGCCTGGGCGAGGACGAGGAACGGGATGGAGACCCAGTAGAGGCTGATGCCGCTGCTGCGCATCGCGGTGATCTCGTTGTTCCGAGACAGGATCGAGACTGTCAGCAGGGTGGACATCAGGACAGCGAGCGGTGTGATCTGGAAGAAGATGCCGGGACACTTCAACACGAAGTACGAGAGGATATGGCGAAGTTCGGCTTGGTAGCCCACGAACTTCCGGACCTTCTCGACAAAGTCGACGACCAGGTACACGACGGCCAAGCCACCCAGGCAGGTCGCAAACACCCGGAGATGCTCGCGCAGGAGATATGTCATGAGAAGCGTCATGGGGTCCCTCGGATGAGCTACGGGTGCATGCGCCGGTAGAACAGCCAGACGATGACCAAGGCAAAGACGGCATCAGGAAACCAGGCGGCGGCGAAGGGACTCAGGACGCGGGCTGAGACCCAGAAGTCCCCCATGACGCTCAGGACATAGAAGCTGACGATGACCAGAATCCCCACGGCGAAGCCGCCAGCCCGCCCGGACCGTTTCACGACGTTCCCGAGCGGCATCCCGATCAAGCCAAACAGGATCGTGGAGACTGGGAAGGCTACATTCTTATAGTAGTCTTCCAAGAGCCGGAGGTAGCGAGGATCTTGTCCCTTGGTCTCGGCGATCTTCTGACGGATTTCATACAGCGACAGGCGCTCTTCGGGTTCCGGGGCCAGGCTTTCGGTGAGGTCCAGCTTAAAATCGTAGGAGGTGAAGCGGATCGTCTGGTACTCGTCGGGGTCCTTCGGGTTCACATGGATGGTGCCATCCTGAAGCGTCAGTCCAAGACGGTTGTGGAGGGGATCGTTGATGACTTTCCAGTCGCGGGCCACGATGATCCGTGGCTCGCCACTGTTCCGAGTATCCGAGATGAAGATTCCGGATGGGCCCTCCGGCACGCTGCGCTCGCCGACGTACATGACCACCTTGTCCGTCGGGGCGTTGAAGACCCCTTCATCGAGTGCCAGCGACACTTGGTTGCGCAGCATGCCCAGCGCTATCTTCTTGAGGGACTGGCCCGTCCAGGGCTGGGCGAATTGGGCCAGCGTGAGGGTCATCAGGAAAACCGCGAACGAAAACAGCAGGACGGACGGGAGGAGGCGCCAGGCGCTGACTCCTGTCGCGTGTAACGCGGTGAGCTCCCGGTCCGAGGACAACCGGCTGAACGCGCTGATGGACGCGATCAGACAGCCCATCGGCAGGGTCAGGACGAAGAAGGAAGGCAGCAGTAGGAGGAAAGTTTTCAGCAGGGGCAGGAGCCCCACCCCTTTGTTGATCAGCAGCTCGATGAGCCGGAGGATCTCCCGCGTCATCAAGATAAACGTCAGCGCGCCGAGGCTCTGCGCAAACGGCACGCCGAGCTCTTGCAAGATGTACCGGTCGATGGTCCGCACGCGAAAACAGCGCTCCCGGCGACAGTTATACTGGAAGGCTCGGGGCAAAGCAAATTGCAGCGACGCCCCACTTGACACTCGTGAGGGGGCTATGATAGATGCACACCCGCATGAGGGGCTGCGATAGGTGCACATCCGCAATTGTTCCGCTGATTCGTAGGGGGCTTTCTCAGGTATAGAGGCCTAGCACGGTGGGTCGTGGACCGTGGGGCTGGTGTGACGAAAGGAGGGCGGTGTGAAGAGCAAAGGCACTGTCAAGTGGTTCAATGATCGCAAGGGGTTCGGATTTATTCGCATGGACAGCGGACAAGACGTCTTTGTCCATTATTCAGCCTTACAGGGGGAAGGGTTCAAGAGCCTCAAGGAAGGCGAAAACGTCGAATTTGATGTCGTGGAGGGCGCCAAAGGGCCTCAAGCCTCGAACGTTGTGAAGGTCGGTAGTTCCACGCAGGGTGTGGCGTAGCCACGCCTTTCCACAGTTTCCGCTCTGCAAGGGCCCACCCGAGGGGGTGGGCCCTTGTCGTTTCTGGAGCGGGTGCAATTCTTGACTTGATGGGCCGAGCCGCGCTAGGTTACGCCAGGTTGTTAGCTGTGAGGGAGTGAGCGTGGCTCCTGATAAGAAGGAAGCAACGATCGAGCGTGCCCGCCATCTCGCGGACACCGGCCAGTATGCCCAGGCCATTGCCGCCTGGCGCCAGCTTCTCGACGAGTCCCCCAATGATGCCAATGTGTACAACACCATCGGGGACCTCGCGCTCAAGAGCAGGGCCCACGCGGAAGCGATCGACGCCTACAACAAGGCCGCCCGTTTTTTCCTTCAGGACGGCTTTCACCTGAAAGCCATCGCCGTCTACAAGAAAATCCTCAAACTCGAGCCGGATCGCGCTGAGATTTACACGCTGCTCGGCGACCTGCATGTCGTCCGTGGCCTGATGAACAACGCCATTGCCGACTACTTGTCCAGCGCCAAGCTTTTCCTGAAAACCGGGAAGACCATGAACGCGCTGACGCTCTTTCGCAAGATTGCCAAGGTCGATCCCCAGAATACGGACGTGCGCCTGCGCGTAGCGGCGCTCTGCCTGAGTGAGAAGCTCAAGGATGTGGCCATCGAGGAGTACCTGAGCGTCGGTAAGGAATATCAGCGTCAAGGCCGTGCGGATGAGGCCCGCACGCTCTATGACAAGATCCTCAAGATCACGCCGGGCCATGCGGAGGCCCGCCGGCGGCTGGACACTCCCTATCAGCCTGAATCAGAAAAGCCGGAGCCGATCCTACCGGAGCTTGATGAGATGACCGTCGCCGATGTGGTGCAGGAGGAGACGGTGGAGGGGGGGATCGAATTGAGTCTCCCGGAGTCGACGCTGTCGGCCCCCTTACAGCCCGCGCCTGGGGCTGAGGGCGCACCCGGCTCCCTGTCGGAGGTCCACCGCTTGCTTGCGCATGGCGACCTTGCCGAAGCCGAGCGAATGGTCCGGACTGTCCTGCTTGAAGATCCGGATCAACGCGAGTACCAGGCGGTCCTGGGGCTCATCTATTTGAAGAAAGGCAAACTCTCCCCTGCCTACGATATTTTGTACCCCATCGCCAGGGCTTGGCTCAACAAAGGCCGGCGTGACGAGGCATCGGATCTGATCGATGCCTATCTCATGGCGGAACCTGACGACAACGATTTTCTCGAACTCAAGGTTCGAGTCACCCAGGAACCGGCCGCGGAGAAGACTGAAAGGCCAAGCCCGAAAGTGCAACCGACGGAGGTTGAGAAGCCGCCCGTCCTCACAGTGGAGCCGGTGATGGCTCTGGCTGAGAAGGCTGTACCACCTGCTGTGGTGAGGATGTCCGCCGGGGGCCTCGAGCCGGAAGTCGAAGCTCTCTTCCAGGAGTTCCGCCCAGGGGGCAAGGCGCAAGCGCGCGACGGCAAGTATGAGACGCATTATGATCTGGGTATCGCCTACCAGGAGATGGGCCTCCTGGCCGAAGCCATCGAAGAGTTCAAGCAGGCCGCCTGCGGGCCAACGCGATTCGTCGATGCATGTGCCATGATTGCAGCGTGCTACAAGTCTCAGCAGCTCAACAAAACGGCGATCGCGCTCCTGGAGCGCGTCTTGGCCGATCCCCGGTGCGTGGGGCCGGGGGGGCCCTACGTCAAGTACGATCTCGCCGTCCTGTACGAGGAAGAAGGCTTGACCGACAAGGCCGCCCGACTCTTTGGGGAAATCCCTTCCATTTTTGACGCCCAGGACCGTCTCGATCGGCTCCGCGGCGGGCCTCCGCCTGCGGGGCAGTCTCCTGCCCAGACCAAGCGTCCAGTCTCGTATCAGTAGGCCTCCACGGCCTCGCTGGCTTCCTTGACTTCATCGAGAAACGGATGCTAGAGTCTGTGCCATGGTGCTGCATGACGACGACTGGCATCCACGTTTCCGGTTCGCGCTAACTGTCGATGGTTCCGCGCAACCGGGCGGGGGAACCACAGCGGAGCAATCCGACCTGCCGCGGGCGCCGCGCAACGTGGCGGTCAAGATCGGGAATGGCAAGTTGACGCTCGATTGGGAGCCCGTTCCCGACGCCCTCTTTTACAACATCTACTACAAGACCACCCGAGGCGTAACCAAGGAAGGCAAGGAATTCGACCGGTTCCGGTACGATGCCGTCGGCATGGAACGGTTCAAGACCGCGATCGGGGTGACCAAGGAGAACGGGACCCTGATCGACACGGCCGCGCCACCGTACATCCATACCGACTTGGCGAACGGCATGTGTTATCACTATGTCGTCACGGCGGTCACGAAGAATGGGGAGAGCCCGGAATCCGAAGAAGTCATGGGGATCCCGGCCCCGTACCTGTGCGTCATGCACTTTGGGACGGAGGGCTATGATGACGGGGAGTTCAAGTCGCCCACCGGGATTGCGCTGGACCGGGAGGGCAATATCTACGTGGCCGACACCGACTCGCATAGCATCCAGAAGTTCGACAAGGATGGGAAGTTCCTCCTGCGCCTGGGCGACGAGCCGGGCGACGCCGAAGGCCAGTTCTATTACCCCCGGGGGCTGGCCTGCACCTCCCAGGGAGACCTGATCGTCATTGACGCCAACAACCACCGCATCCAGAAGTTCGACAAGGACGGCAACTTCCTGACCGTCTGGGGCAAGTTCGGCTTCGCCTGGAAGGGCGCCTCGCAAGGGATTTTCGACAATCCGTGGGGCGTCGGCGTCGACAAGGACGACAACATCTGCATCGCCGATACTCTCAATAACCGGGTCCAGAAGTACACGGCCGATGGGGATCCGATCCTCATGTGGGGCAAGGAAGGCGCCTTCGAAGGGGCGTTCTTTTACTGCCGGGACGTCGCCATCGATTTCGCCGGAAACGTGTACGTCACGGACGAGATCAATAACCGCGTCCAGAAGTTCGACAGCCGAGGGAATTTCCTGGCCAAGTGGGGCAAGGAAGGTAATGGCCCGGGCCAGTTCAACGGCCCGTGGGGGATCGCGGTCGACGCGCTGGGCAACGTCTATGTGACTGACACCGGCAACCACCGGATCCAGAAGTTCACGAGCAATGGCGCCTTCATCTGCCAGTTCGGCAACCGCGGCAACACATTGGGCCAGGTGAACTTCCCTTACGGGATCGCGGTCGACCGGGAAGGCTTCGTCTACGTCGTGGATAGCGGCAACGCCCGCGTCCTGAAGTTCGCGCCGGTGGAAGGCGCCCCGTCCCCCGCGCAGGTACCGGCGGAGAAGGGCACGACGGAATTGTCGGCGCCCGCTGAACTGATCGCCAAGGCAGGCGACACCGAAGTGGCCCTCAGCTGGATGGACGTGCCGGGTGCGGCATCCTACAACCTCTACTACCACACCGAAGCGAACGCGACGCCCCAGACAGGGACCTGCGTCGAAGGCGTGGCGTCGCCGTACACTCACGGCGGGCTGGCCAACGGCACCGTCTACTATTTCATGCTGACGGCGGTCAGCGCGGAGGGGACGCAGAGCCTTCCGTCGCCGGTCGTCGAGGCGACGCCGACGATGATCGACCTGGCCGCGCCGCAGAACCCCTACATGATCATCAACCATGGGGCGTTCATGACGAACCTTCCCGATGCGGTCCTGACGATCTCGGCCCACGACGTGGATTCGGGAGTCGCGGGCTACTTCATCTCGGAGGCGCCCACCACGCCGACGGCGTCGACGCCGGGGTGGGTTGACGTGGAGCCGGTTGGCAAGTTCGGCGCCACGGCGCCTTATACCCTCTCGCCCGGCGACGGCAAGAAGACCATCTATGTCTGGTTCAAGGATGGGTATGGGAATATCTCTGCTCCGGCGACCAATTCCATCCTCCTCAACACCTCCGGCTATGTCTGTGTGAATGTCTGGGGGAAGGCAGGCAGTGGCGCCCACCTCCTCCACGGCGGGGAGTTCGGCACGCCTTCGTTCGGCCTCGCGTGCGATCAGACCGGTAACGTGTATGTCGTGGACACCGGCAACTGCCGGGTCCAGAAATTCGACAACGCGGGGAATTTCGTCCACCTCTGGGGCATGTTCGGCACCGCCCCCTCGAACTTCCATAATCCCACCGGCCTCGCCGTGGACGATAAAGGAGTCGTGTACGTCTGCGACACCAACAACCACCGGGTCCAGCGGTTCGACGCCAAGATGGGCAGCTACATATCCAAGTGGGGCCGGCAGGGTGGCGGCGAGGGGCAGTTCAACGCCCCCTGGGGCGTGGCGGTTGACAACACCCGGGGCTACGTCTATGTGGTGGATAGCGCCAATTTCCGCATCCAGAAGTTCGACCGCAGCGGCGAGTTCATCATGGCGTGGGGCAGCTTCGGCAACGCGGACGGCCAGTTCTATTTCGCCCGCGGCATCGCCGTGAATGAAAGCGACGGGGCAGTGTACGTTGTGGACATGGGCAACCATCGGGTCCAGAAGTTCGACACCAGTACGAACTTCCTCCCGCAGTTGCTCGCGAGGTGGGGGACCAAGGGGCAGGAACCCGGCCAGTTCTGGAATCCCTGGGGGATCGCCGTCGATCGGGACGGCTTCGTCTACGTGACGGACACCGGCAACCACCGAGTCCAGAAGTTCGATCGGGACGGGAACTTCGAAACGCAGTGGGGCGGTTTCGGCAGCGCGCGCGGGCAGTTCAACTTCCCCTATGGCGTCGCGGTGGACCGGCGAGGCGCGATCTTCGTGCTCGACAGTTCCAATTTCCGGGTGCAGCAATTCATGACGGCCGACGAGGGGGAATTGCAACTGCGCGAGCAGGCCGAGGTGGCCGAGTCCGAAACCTCCGCGTTGGAGGAGAAGAAGACGATCCAACAGGAAACCCCGGGCACGCATCTCTGGTCGACGCCGAAACAATAACGACATGCTGCAACCTTCCTTGCCGGTGGGACTGACCTTCGATGATGTGGCGTTGGTCCCCGCCAAATCCTCCGTCTTGCCGGCCGAAACCGACACCCGCACGCGGTTGACCCGCCGCATCACGATCAACATCCCTATCGTCAGCGCCGCCATGGACACGGTCACCGAGGCCCGGCTGGCCATCGCGATCGCCCGTGAAGGCGGGATGGGGATCATCCATCGGGTGCTCTCGCCGGCAGACCAAGCGGCCGAAGTGGACAAGGTCAAGAAATCCGAGAGCGGCATGATCCTGAACCCGGTGACCATCTCGCCGGATCACACCATCCGCGACGCGCACAAGATCATGGAGCAGTACCGGATTTCCGGCATTCCGGTGACCAAGAACGGCAAGCTCGTCGGCATTGTGACCAACCGGGACCTGCGCTTCGAGACACGCATGGATCTCAAGATCTCCCAGGTCATGACCCGAGAGAACCTCATCACGGCGCCGGAAGGCACGACGCTGGATAAGGCCCGGGAGATTCTGCACCAGCATCGTATCGAAAAGCTCCTGGTGGTCAACGACCGCTTCGAGCTCAAGGGGCTGATCACGATCAAGGACATCGCCAAGCGGATCCAGTACCCCGACGCGTGCAAGGATGAGCACGGACGCTTGCGCGTGGGCGCGGCGGTGGGAGTCGGGGAGGATGCCGAGCAACGGGTGACGCTGCTCGTCAAAGCCGGGGTCGATGTGGTCGTGGTGGATACCGCGCACGGCCATAGCCAGGCGGTGCTGGACACCGTGCGCTTGTTGAAGCGCCGCGTTCCCGAGGCAGACGTCGTGGCCGGCAACGTGGCCACGAAGGAGGCGGTCCGCGATCTGATCGCAGCCGGAGCGGATGCCATCAAGGTCGGCGTCGGGCCGGGCTCCATCTGCACGACGCGGATCGTGGCGGGCGCGGGTGTGCCGCAATTGACCGCCGTGGCGGAGTGCGCGGCGGCCGCCCGCGCGAAGGTGCCGATCATCTCGGACGGCGGAATCAAGTACTCCGGTGATGTGACCAAGGCGATCGCGGCCGGCGCCTCGTCGGTCATGATCGGCGGGCTCTTCGCCGGAACCGAAGAAAGCCCCGGCGAAACGGTCCTCTTTCAAGGCCGTACCTATAAGGTCTACCGGGGCATGGGCTCGCTCGGCGCGATGGAACGCGGCGGGAGGGACCGGTACGCGCAGAGGGATGAGCCGGTACAAAAGCTGGTGCCGGAAGGTATCGAAGGACGCGTCCCCTACCGCGGCACGTTGTCGGGAGTGGTGTACCAACTGGTCGGCGGGTTGCGCGCCGGCATGGGGTACTGCGGTTGCCGCACCATCGCCGACATGCAGAAGAAGGCCCGCTTCATTCAGATTACCCAAGCCGGTCTGCGGGAGAGCCACGTCCACGACGTGATCATCACCAAGGAAGCCCCCAACTACCGGTCTGAGGTTGAGCTCTAACCTGTTTCCAAATGCGATGGGTTCCGCACACGAGAGAATCCTGGTCCTTGACTTCGGCTCCCAGTACACACAACTGATCGCCCGCCGTATCCGCGAAGCCCACGTCTACTCCGAAATCCTGCCGTACAACGTCCCGCTGGCTCGAATCCTGGAACGCCGTCCGGCTGGCCTGATTTTCTCCGGCGGCCCCGCCAGCGTCTACGATCGAAAGGCCCCGAGCATCCCGGCCCCGTTACTGGAGGCAGGGATCCCGATTCTGGGCATCTGCTATGGAATGCAACTCGTGACGCAGGTCCTGGGAGGGAAGGTGGCACGGGCTGCGCATCGCGAGTACGGCCCGGCCACACTGCTGGTCGACGACGTCACGGATCTGTTCAAGGGGCTCGAGGGGGAGCGGGCACGCCCGACCGTGTGGATGTCGCACGGGGACCGCATCGAAGAGATGCCCCCGGGGTTCCGTTCCATCGCGCGTACGTCGAACACGCCGGTGGCTGCAATGAAGGCGACGTCGCCCGGCCGTCGGATCTATTGCCTCCAGTTCCATCCGGAAGTCGCGCACACCGAGAGTGGGGTGGCGATCCTGAAGAACTTTGTCCACAACATCTGCGGGCTGAAGCCGGATTGGACCATGCGGTCCTTCATGACGGACGCCATTGCAGCCATCCGGGATCAGGTGAGGACCGGGCAGGTGTTCTGCGCACTCAGCGGAGGCGTGGATTCGTCGGTGGCTGCGGTGTTGGCCCATCGGGCGGTCGGGGATCGGCTGACCTGCCTGTTCGTCGATCACGGGCTCCTACGCGAAGGGGAACCGCAAGTGGTCCGCGAGACCTTCGCCAAGCACTTCAAGATCAAGTTGAAGTTCATTAACGCATCAGCTCGATTTGTCAAAGCTCTTGATGGCGTCAGCAATCCTGAGCGCAAGCGGAAAATCATCGGCCGCCTGTTCATCAAGGAGTTCGAAGCCTTCGCGCGCAAGGCAGGCAAGGCGGATTGGCTGGTCCAGGGTACGCTCTATCCTGACGTGATCGAGAGTGTGAGCTTCAAGGGCCCGTCCGCGACGATCAAGACCCACCACAACGTGGGTGGGTTGCCCGCGCGCATGCGGTTCAAGTTGATCGAGCCCTTACGGGAGCTGTTCAAAGATGAAGTGCGCGAGCTGGGCAAGGAACTGGGCCTGCCCGACGAGGTCGTCTGGCGTCAGCCCTTCCCGGGACCGGGCCTGGCGATCCGCATCCTCGGGCCGGTCACCAAGGAGCGGCTGGCGACCGTCCGGGCGGCTGACGCCATCGTCGAGCAGGAAATCCGGAAAGCAGGCTATTACCAGAAGGTCTGGCAGGCCTTTGCCGTCCTGCTCCCGGTGAGAACCGTCGGTGTCATGGGCGATGAGCGAACCTATGACAACGTCGTGGCCGTGCGCGCGGTGACCAGCGTGGACGGCATGACGGCCGACTGGGCACGGCTGCCTTCCGAGGTGCTGGCGTCCATTTCGACGCGGATCATCAATGAAGTGAAAGGGGTGAATCGAGTGGTCTTCGACATCAGCTCCAAGCCGCCTTCCACTATAGAATGGGAGTAGATGGAAGTCAGGCTGCAGAAGGTGATTGCAGATGCGGGAGTGGCCTCGCGGCGGAAGGCCGAAGAGCTGATCCGCCAGGGACGCGTGACCGTCAACGGCCGGGTTTCCACGGAGATGGGCCTCAAGGTGGATCCTGCCCGCGACCATGTAAAGGTGGATGGGCGTCACCTCAAGCCAGCCGCGCCGAAGGCCTATGTGATGCTCAACAAGCCCGGGCGCGTGCTGACCACGCTCGAAGGCCCGGGAGGGGAGGGCCGTCTCACGGTGCAGCAGTTGCTTCGCGGGGTCAAGCAGCGCGTGCTTCCGGTTGGCCGGCTGGATTACGATGCCGAGGGGCTGCTCCTGCTCACCAACGATGGCCAGTTGGCGCAACGGCTGCTGCATCCCCGCTATCACGTCCCGAAAACGTATCTGGTGAAGGTGAAAGGGGTCCTCGATGACGCGCAGATCCGGACGTTGGAATCGGGCGTACGGCTGGACGATGGCCCCACGGGCCCGGCTCAGGTCAGGAAAGTCAGGAAGACCGAGGAGAATTCCTGGATCGAGCTGACCATCTCCGAAGGGCGCACCCACCAGGTCAAGCGGATGCTGGAAGTGGTGGGGCATCCGGTCCTGAGGCTCAAGCGGTTCCGGTTCGGGCCGTTGAAGCTGGGGCCGCTTCCTCCCGGCGAGTATCGGTTTCTGACTGATGCGGAAATCCACCGGCTCAAAGCGGCCATGCAGAATTCTGCTGGTAGGGGCGGGGTTGATCCCCGCCCATCAATTCCGGGCGGGCTTAAAGCCCGCCTCTACACGTCATGACGCCCCGAACGCATACGTGCGGGCAGCTTCGGCGTACCGAGATCGGCCAGCGTGTCCA
>Ga0209577_10003550_pt1 | contig 14706 bp, 13 predicted proteins | sample GraSoiAngelo_109_FD_185874 | JGI IMG/M metagenome (GOLD analysis project Ga0209577, IMG submission 185874) | Grasslands soil microbial communities from the Angelo Coastal Reserve, California, USA - 14_0903_12_20cm (SPAdes) (version 2) | ecosystem: Environmental > Terrestrial > Soil > Grasslands...
GAGGGTGACGAAGCCGGTGGACTCCCGCGGTTCGCCTTGCTCGACGTCGAACCGGAAGGCGCGATGGTGCACGTCGTACTCGTGCAGACACGAGAAGTCCTGGATCGACGCCGTCACGTCGTAGGTACCCGGCAGGAGGGGGAACCTGTCGATGGTCAATTCGACGTAGCCGGCCCCATCGAGGCGATCGGGCACCAGCCCGCCTTCGCGCGTGTTGGGCCCGGTGATCTCGAGCCCGTCGACTCGTGACACGATCACCTTGAAGACTGGACGCTCGACGGGCGCGCGCGTGGCGTAGTGGAGCCGGATGGTCGCTTGGTCGCCGGTCTTCACCCAGCTGACGGGCATGCCGGTGGGACCGAGCAGCTCGATGCGCTCGATCACGGCCTCGCCCGAGCCCCAACGGGTTCCGGCTTCCCCTTCGGCCGGCTCACGGTCGGTGTGGACACCGCCGAGGTATGCGTCGATGACCTCGCTGGGCGGACCCAGCTCCTTCACTCGTCCGTGGTCGAGCAGCGCCACGCGGTCGCACATGTTGCGCACCGAGCCCAGTGAGTGGGACACGAGCACGACGGTGCGACCCTGATCCTTGAACTCCGCGAACTTCTCGTTGCACTTGCGCTGGAACTGCTCGTCGCCGACAGCCAGGATCTCGTCGATCACAAGGATGTCGGGGTCGACGTTGATGGCGACGGAGAACCCGAGCCGGATGTACATGCCCGAGGAGTAGTTCTTCACGGGCTGGTCGATGAAGCGCTCGAGGCCGGCGAAGCCGACGATGTCGTCGAAGATTCGGTCGAGGTCCCTCTTGCCGAGCCCGAGGATCGACCCGTTCAGGTAGACGTTCTCCCGGCCCGAGAGCTCGGGGTGAAAGCCGGCGCCCAGCTCGAGCAGGGCCGACACCTTGCCGGTGACGGCGATGCGGCCGCTGTCGGGGCGCAGGATCTTGGCGATGCACTTCAGCAACGTGCTCTTGCCGGACCCGTTCTCGCCGATCAAGCCGAACGTCTTGCCCTCTTCGATCTCGAGGGAGACGTCACGCAGGGCCCAGAACTCCTCGAACGAGGCCCGCCGGCCGCGCATCATCCAGATCTTCAGTGACTGGTTTCGCTCGTGGTAGAGGCGGTACCGCTTCGAGACCTCGTCGACAGTGATGACGTTCGTCAAGGTCAGAGTTCCTGCGCCAGGCGGCCCTCGAGCTTGGAGAACACCCACATACCGACGGCGAGCGTGAGCGCGGACACGACGACGAGGTACAGGGTGTCGTTCCACGACGGCACGCGCATGTCGTAGATGGCGTCACGGAACGTCTCGGCGAAGCGCACCATGGGGTTGAAGCTGTAGATGTGCCGTAGCGGGATCCCTTTCCACTCCTTCGGCACGTAGGTGATCGGGTACACGATCGGGGTGGCGTAGAACCACAGCATCAGCAGGATGTTGACGAAGTGCTGTACATCGCGGAAATAGACGTTGAGCACGCTCACCGTGAGGGCGATGCCCAGCACGAACACGGTGAGCACCACGACGAGGAAGAGGGCCACCGGGAACCAGGGAACGACGAAGTTGCCGGCGATGAGCAGGGCGGCGGCGAGGACGCCCATCTCGATCAGGAACGACACGTCGAAGGCGGCGACGACAGCCGAGATGAGGACCTCGCGCGGGAAGTAGACCTTCTTGATCAGGTTGGCGTTGCCGATGAGGGCGATCATCCCCCCGTTCATGCCGTTCGACATGAAGTTCCACGGGAGCAGGCCGCACAAAAGAAAGAAGGCGAAGTTGTGCAGCCCGCTGGGGTCACCCACGGGCGGCTTGACCTTCAGGAAGAAGCTGAAGACGATCGTGAAGATGACCATCGAGGCCAGCGGGTTGAGCAGCGACCACGTCCAGCCCAGTACCGAGCGCTTGTACTTGCCCCGCAGCTCCCTCAGGGTGAGGTTGATCATCAGCTCGCGCGAGGACACGAGCTCTGCTGCTTTCACCCCGTGCATCGTAGTGGCCGACCCCTTCTGACCAACTGACGCTCCAACCACCCCGGTACCGTTCGTCGCCGTCGTGACTGGCGTACCGGGGCCGTTCTGGCCATGGAGAGGGAGCAGCATCGCCGAGGGGCTGGTCCTCGCCGTCGTCGTGCTCGTCTTCCTCGCCCTCGTGCCCGCCGGATGGTGGGTGCTGCGCCGCAATGCCGGGCGTCGGGCGGCCGGTCCCCTGTGGCCCCTCCTGCTCTTCGAGGTCCTCGCCGTCGGCTACGCGCTCGTAGTCCCGCCGTGGCAGACACCAGACGAGCCGCAGCAGATGGTGCACGTCGAGGTCGTGCGGCGCGGCGGCTTCGGCGCCGCCGAGGGCCTGTTGCCGTTCAAGTCACCGACACCGCATCTCGCCCGTATCAACGCCGACGTGCAGCGCCAGATCGTCGAGTCGATGCGCGCCACCGATGCCGGGCGCTGGCTTTCCGGCGGCCGGGGCGCCCTGGCCGCCGGAGTCGTGCCCGGCCCCCCCGAGCTGAATCATCCGCCGCTGTACTACGACGTCGCCGCCGTCGTGCTGCGCCCGTTCGGTGGCCTGCCGGTCGCCGCCCGACTGGCGTTGCTGCGCCTTTTGGGGGTCGTGTTCGCAGCGGGCGTCGTCTGGTGCTGCGGCGCGGGTGGGCGCTTGCTGTTCCGGGGCAAACCGTGGGCCGAGGCGCCTGCAGTCATCGCCGTCGCCGTCCCGACCTTCGTGCTCTTCGCCGGCTCGGTGAACAACGACGCCCTGGCCCAGCTGCTGGCTGCCTTCCTCATCCTTCTGTTGCTCGCGGGCGTCCTGGACGCCGGGCGCCTGGCTCGGCCCCTGCCGTGGCTGGGACTCATCGTGCTCCTGCTGGCCCTGGGTGTCCTGACCAAGCGCACGTTCGTGCCGCTCATACCCGTGGTGTTGGTGGCGATGGCTGTGCGTTCGCGCCGCCACACGAAGGCGATGCTGGCGGCCGTCGCGGCCGTCGAGATCGTGATCGGTCTCGTGCTGGTGACAGGAGCCGACGCCCGTCTGTCGAGCTGGCACCGGGCCACCACGACCGGTGCCGCCCGATGCCGCGGCGGCCACGGCGACACCTGGGCCATCTGCCTCACGCCGTCGTCGTACCAGGTCAGCCAGAAGGTGGCGCTGGTCAACGCCGACGAACTCGGCGGTCAGAACGTGCGCGCCGCGGCGTGGATGCGCGGCACCAACGCCGCCTTCGCCCTCGACCTCGACACTGACAAGGGGCCGGTCGCCCACACGGATCTGCCCGCCACCGACGACTGGCGCTACGTCGTCGTCACCGGCAACGTGCCGGCCAAACCCGGCTACCTCTCCCTCGCCCTGACCGCGAAGGGACCGGGAACGGTCGCGGTCGACGACGTGAAGCTCGGTCCCTTCGATCCCACCGAGCCCGGCGCTTATGCCGACCCGACCGTCGACCTGCCTGGACCGAACTTCATCACGAACGGCTCCGGTGAGTCGGCAGTGCTCGGCGCGCCGGCGGGCGTTCCCAGCCCCGTTCGGCGCGTGCTCGACGGCGCCGTTGATTCCGTCGACGGGTTGGTGCGGCAACCGGGCGCCGTCGTCGACTCCGCCGGCATCGTGACGCGGCGTGCCGCCCAGGGCTTCGGGTCGGCATGGGGCACGGTGGGCTGGCAGGTGCCGATGCCGTTGTTCCCCGTCGGCATCCAGTGGGCGCTGGCGGTACTCGTCGCCGCCGGCCTGGCCGGCTTCGTGGCCCTGGTGCTCCGGCGAGGCCTCCCGCTGCCCGTGGCATCGGTCCTTGCCACCGCCATCGTCTGTGTCGGCGCCGCCGCCGTGCTGCAAACAGTGCCGCCCAACGAGGTGGAAGCGATCAGTGGCCGCTATCTGTTCCCGGCCATGGTCGCCTTCACAATCGTGCTGGCCGCCGGGTGGCGCCACCTCTGGCCGTGGTCGAGCCACCGGTTCCGCACCACGGTGCGCCTCAGCGTGCCGGTGATGCACGCGCTGTTCATCGGGATCCTGCTGATCCCGTTCCTCGCCAAGTGAGCGGAACTAGCGGAGGCGCCTGAGCAGGCGGCGGCCACCGCCATTGACGACGATGTCGGGCTCGGCCTCGTCGTCGTCATACTCGTCGTCGTAGTTGTCGCTCAGGTCGACGGTGCGACCGTTGGACGGCGGCAGGCGCAGCTCGGCCAGGATGGCGTTGCGGTGCTCGGTGAGAGCACGGCTGATGCGGTTGCGGTCGCGCACCAGCAGACGGGCGAGCTCGGACACCGCCTTGCGGAGCTCGTCGGCGACGGCCGCCATGTCCTCGGCCATCACCTCCACCGCCCGGTTCTCGATGGTGACGGCCATGTCGTCGAGGGTCATCGCCAGGTCCTCGAAGCGCTTACCGATGCGCTTCTCGAGGCGCACGGCCAAGTCGGCCGTGGCCGCGCTGGGGTCCGACCACGGCTCGATCTTGTCGGCGAGAGCACCGGTGATCGATTCCACGCGCGTCAGGCGACCGTGGAAATCCTTCAGTGCCTCCCGGATCATGCGCTGTTCGCTGGCCTGTTCGTCGGCGGCCTTGGCCAGCAGGCGGTCGACGCGCGGGGTCACGTCCATCCCCTTCGAGGTTACCGACGCGGTCATGCCGCTTGGTGTATGTCAACGACGAGCGTGGACGACGATTCGATCCCCGGTCGCGTACGTGAACGGGTTCGCCCATCGTTGCCGGCGCGCCCTCGTGAAACGGCGGGCCGATCTGGCCACGGATAACACCGCCGGCCGCGATGCGATCACGTCGACGTGCCGGTAGCCGACGTCGCGCAGCATCTCGACCACCGCCGCTTCGTTGGGTCCCCACCAGTTCGTCTCGTCCCAGTCGAGCTCCTCGCCGGGATAGAAGACCATCGCCGGTCGCCGCGTGCCGAGGCGGGCGACGTGCGTCTCCAGGATGAGCAGGTCGGCGCTGACGCTGAAGACGCGCTCCAGTGCAAGCAGCGGATGCCGCAGGTGATAGAGCACGCCGAGGAAGAGCACCACATCGAAGGTGCCGCCGACGCGTTCGGGCGAGAGATCCATCACGTCGAGGAAGACGTCTTCGACGCCGGAATCGAGAACCCGGCGCGCGAATTCGAACCCCGCCTTTGAGGGATGCCCGCTTTCGTTGCGCCACACGAACCCATCCATGGCCACGACGCGCTCGGCACCGCGCCGCTCCGCCTCGAACGAGTAGAAGCCGTCCCAGGCCCCGATGTCGAGCACGGTCTTCCCGGCGAGCGATTCAGGCATCTGTATGCGGGCCAGGCTCGCCGGTGACGGATCCCGACCGGGCGTCACGACGCCTTCGCCGAGGTCGATGGTGTGATGCCACTCCAAAGCCTCGACTGCCGCTCGCAACTCGTCAGCCGCCATGCTCCGCAGGGTAGGTTCCGCGTCGTGATCACCGCGCTGGCCGGAGGAGTCGGCGCCGCTCGCTTTCTCCGTGGGCTCCTCGAGGTGCACGAGCCCGGGGACGTGACCGCTGTCGTGAACACCGGTGATGACGTCGTGCTGCACGGCCTGCACGTCAGCCCCGACATCGACACTGTCACCTACACGCTCGCCGGCGCCGTCAACCCCGAGACAGGCTGGGGGCTGGCGGGCGAGTCGTGGACGGTGATGGACAACCTCGAGCGCTACGGCGGCCTCACCTGGTTCCGCCTCGGTGACCGCGACCTGGCCACCCACCTGTACCGAACGCAGCGCCTCGGCGAAGGAGCCACGCTGAGCGAGGTCACGCGCGAGCTCGCCGGCAGCTGGGGGCTCGGGCTGCGCGTGATCCCGATGACTGATGGGCGCGTCGAGACCCGCCTGGATGTCGAAGGTGAGGGGGAGGTCGGGTTCCAGGACTACTTCGTGCGCCGGCGCCACTCCGTCGCGGTCAAGGCCGTGCGCTACGCGGGGGCCGCCGAAGCGCAGCCGGCCCCGGACGTCCTCGACGCTCTCTCGGCGGCCTCACGCGTCGTCATCTGTCCGTCGAACCCCATCCTGTCGATCGCGCCGATCCTCGCTGTACCGGGCGTCGAGGAAGCCCTGGCCGCCCGCCGTGAGGACGTGGTGGCCATCTCCCCCATCGTCGCCGGCGCCGCCTTGAAGGGCCCGGCGGACCGGATCATGGCCGAGCTGGGTGTCGAACCCACCGTGATCGGCGTCGCCCACCTGTACGCCGCGTTCACGGGCACGCTCGTCGTCGACGAGGCCGACGCCCACCTGGCCGCCGACGTGGAGGCCGAGGGCGTGCGCTGCGTCGTCACTCCCACCGTCATGCACGGCCTGCCCGAGGCCGCGGCCTTGGCGAGGGCCGTGCTCGACGCGTGATCACCGTCTTGCCCGTCGAGGGCATGCCCGAGGTCCACCCCGGTGACGAGATCGCCGACCTGATCGCGGCGAGCATCGCCCTCGAGAAAGGTGACGTCGTCGTCGTCACCCAGAAGATCGTCTCCAAGGCCGAAGGCCGGTTGGAGGAGGTGGCAGACGACGAAGGACGCCTCCGCCTGATCGAGCGGGAATCGGTGCGCGTCCTGCGCCGCCGCGACGAGCTCGTGATCAGCGAGACCCAACAGGGCTTCGTGTGCGCCAACGCCGGCGTCGACCTCTCCAACGTCGACGACGGTGTCGCCGCCCTCCTCCCGGTCGACTCCGACCGCTCGGCCCGCCACATCCGCGACGCCCTGGCCGCCCGGACGGGCGTGGGCGTTGCGGTCGTCGTGTCCGACACCTTCGGCCGGCCGTGGCGGCGCGGGCTGGTCGACGTGGCCCTGGGATGTGCGGGCGTGGCTGCGATCGTCGACCTGCGGGGCACCGAAGACACGCGGGGCCGCACCCTGCAGGCCACCGAGGTGGCGATCGCCGACGAGCTGGCGTCGGCCGCCGAGCTGGTGATGGGCAAGGACCGCCAAGTCCCGGTCGCCATCGTCCGCGGCGTGGACCCCTCGTGGCTGCGCGAGTCGTCAGTGCACAGCGAGATCGTCCGCCCCCACAACGAGGATCTCTTCCGTTAGGAGTGGGGCTCGGGCCTTGACTTCGCCATCCACTTGAGGACGGCGCTGGTGCCGTCGTCGAGCTGGGTCCAGGGCTTCCAGCCCAGGTGGATGGCGGCCCGGCCCGGGTCGAGAGACGACCGGGCCAATTCACCGCTGCGGGCGGGGGCGTAGAGGGCGTCGGCGACGATGCCGGCGTTGGCCGCCATCGTCCGGTACAGCTCGTTGACCGACGTCTCCCTGCCCGTGCCGATGTTCATGAGGAGGCCGCTGCCCTTGGTGGCGGCGCGGGAGAAGGCGTCGACGACGTCGTCGACGTAGACGAAGTCGCGCGTCTGCTCACCGTCGCCGAAGATCGTGCACTGCTCGCCGGCGAGCAGCTTGCCGGCGAAGATCGAGACCACGCCCGCCTCGCCGAACGGGTCCTGCCGTGGCCCGTACACGTTGGCCAGGGCCAACGCCGTGAACTCGAGGCCGTGCAACTCCCGGTAGACGCCGAGGTAGTCGGCCACCGCCTTCTTGGCCGCCCCGTACGGCGACAGCGGCTTCTGCGGATGCGACTCGCGCACCGGCAACTCTTCGGGCTCGCCGTAGATCGTGCCCCCGCTGCTGGCGAAGATCACTTTGCGGGCGCCGGCAGCGCGAGCCCCTTCGAGGATGTTGATGCTGCCGAGGATGTTCACCTCGGCGTCGAACGTCGGCCTCTCGACCGACACACGCACGTCGGCTTGGGCCGCCAGGTGGAACACGACCTCGGGCGCCCGCCGCTGGAGGAGGTCGACGACGGCGGGATCGCGGATGTCGAGGCGCTGGAAGGAGAGCCGGTGCTCGCCTTCGGCGCGGGCGTCGGCCAGGTTGGCCAGCGACCCGGTCGAGAGGTCGTCCACGACGTCGACCTGGTGGCCCTCGGCAATCAGACGATCGACGAGCGTCGAGCCGATGAAACCAGCGCCGCCGGTGACCACAGCCTTCATCGCAGCCGAGCCCCCACCAGTTGCTGCCCCGCGTCCACTGTGGTCCCTCCTCCGACGACCGACAGGTCCGACAGTCGCGTGTCCTCGCCGACGACGGCCCGCTCCCCGACGATGGAATGTTCGACGATGGCGCCGCCCCGCACAAGGGCGCCGGGCAGGAGCACCGAGTCGCGCACGACGGCGTCGCGCTCGACGCGCGCGCCGGCGCCGACGACCGAGTGCTCGACGCGCGCTCCGTCGGCGACGTAAGCGGCGTCGCCAACGAGGCTGGGACCGGAGACCTCGCCTTTCACGACGGGGCGGCCGAGGGTCCAGAGGCCATCGCCGTCGTCACTGGCGTCGACGGCGGGCGGCGTGCCGCGCACCCCGTCGAGCAGATCGAGCTGGGCCTTGAGGTAGGTGGCGGGCGTGCCGACGTCGATCCAGTATGCCGGTGACGCGTCGGCGTAGAGGCACCCGTCGGCGACCATGGCCGGGAACACCTGTCGCTCGATCGACGACCGGCCCTCTGGGATGCGGTCGATCACGGATGCATCGAGCACGTACGCCCCGGCGTTGATCATGTTGCTCGGCGCCGTCCCGAGCGGCGGCTTCTCGACGAAGGCGTCGACGCGACCCTGTTCGTCGACGACGACGACGCCGAACGCAGACGGGTTCTCCACGCGTGTGAGTGCGATCGTCCCTGCCGCGCCCCGGGATCGGTGGAATTCGACGAGGGCGGTGAGGTCCTGGTCGGTGAGGACGTCACCGTTGACGACGACGAACGTGTCGTCGACGTCCGCCGAGCGAGCGGCGAAACCCACGGCACCGGCGGTATCGAGAGGCTCGGGGTCGATGGCATAGGACAGGGCGACGCCGGCCGCCCGGTCGTCGGGAAAGGCGGTGAGGAAGGCGTCCGGCTGGTAGCCGAGCGACAGGACGGCCTCGGTCACGCCGTGGGACGCCAGGTGGCGGAGCACGCGCTCGATGACCGTCTCCTCAGCTACCGGCAGCATCTGCTTGGGCGTGGTGAACGTCAGGGGCTGCAGCCGGGTGCCCTCGCCCCCGACCAGCACCACCGCTTTCATTTCAGCGTGGTGGGCGGCCCTGGCGGTGTGGATGTGGGCGGCGCCGAGGCTGGCGTCGAGGCGGGCGTGGACGCCGGGGTTTGAGCGTTGTTCGGCATCGTCGTCGGCGCGCCGTGCTCGCCGGCGCCACCGTTGGCCCTGTTGACCTTGTCCTGCCAGTTCGGGGGAGGCGGCACGTCGGTGCCCTTGGGCACGAAGGCGATCGTGATCCAGCCGTTCTTCGGCACCCGGAGCTTGGTCGGGTCGCCGGTGACGGTCTTGCCGTTCGACTTGACCACTACCTCGCCCGGCTTGCCATCGCACTTGGGCTCACCGTTGGTCCAGGTCTGGTTCAGGACGCTGAAGCTGTTGCGGGTCAGCTTGAGGTCGGGGTACCCGGAGACGAACCGGCCCAGCGTGGCGTGCTTGCCGGTGTCGTTGATGGGGTCCTGGGGCTCGATGTGGATGACACCGTCACCGTGGGTGTGCAGACCGATCAGGTTGGGGGGCTGCGGGAGGTCGGGCAGGAAGGTGCCGCAGACGTCGAAGCCGTAGGCCGCGTGCCAGTGGTCGTTCACTGTCGGCTGGTCAGCGGCCGCCGTGTGGTGGGCGGCGTCTCGCGACAACCACACGCCCAGCACGCCGAGCACCACGACGATGCCCATGGCCAGCGGGAATCCCCACGATCCGCTGCTCCGGCGGGTGGTTCGCCCCCCGCCCGTGCGCGCGACGCGGGAGACCTTCTTGGACGACGACGCTTTGCCCATCTCGTCGCAGAACGTTATCGAAGGGGTGGCGGTTCCCCGGTCACGGAGCCGCGTGGGGACGGCCGCGCGACGCACGCTGGAGCCAAGCCAGGAAAGTGCGGATAGCGAGGCCGGCGGCCACGAACGGCAGCAGCAGGCGCCGCCGCCCCCGAGCCGTGCGGGCCGAGAATCTCAGCAGCGACCGGTGGTGGGCCGCGATCATTCGGTAGGGCGCCAGCTCGCTCGACGCGCCCACCGCGTGCACGACGGTGCCGGTGGGCTCGTACCCCACCCGCCAGCCCGCCTCCCGCATGCGCCAGCAGAGGTCCACGTCCTCGACGTACATGAAATAGGCCTCGTCGAAGCGGGCCAGCTCGCCCAGGGCGGCCTGCCGGAGCAGGACGTATGTTCCCGAGACCCAGTCGATGTCCATGGCCGCGCTGTGGTCCCAGTCGAGCATCTTGTACCGGCGGGAGAACCGGTTCGCGGGCGCCACGAACCCCAGGAAGGCGTGGCCCACGGCGTCGCCGAGCGCGGGGAAGGCCCGCACCGAGGGGTACAGCGACCCGTCGGGGTTCTCGACACGCGGCCCGACCGCACCCAGACCGGGATCCCGCTCGAGGGCGTCGACGAGCGCCTTGGTGGTGCCGCTCTCGACGACGACGTCTGCGTTGAGCACGGCCGCGTATTCCCCGGACGCAACCGCCAGGCCCCGGTTGGCGGCCGCGCCGAAGCCGAGGTTGCCGCCCGTCGGAATGCAGATCACGTCGGGGTCGAGCGCGGCGACAGCGTCGAGGGAACCGTCGACAGACGCGTTGTCGACGACGACGATCTCGTCGACGCCGTCGGCCCGGAGGCTGCGGATGCACTCCACCAGGTAACTCTTGGCGTTGTAGTTCGGGACGACGGCGCTGACGCGCGGCCGGTCAGCCACGCCCGAACCAGGCCGCCGTCTTGTGCAGACCCTCGTCCAACGGCACCCGCGGCTCCCACCCGAGCACGCGCCGGGCGAGGGAGATGTCGGGCTGGCGCTGGGTGGGATCGTCGACGGGCAGGGGCTCGTAGACGATCTCCGACGAGGAGCTCGTGACCTCGAGCACCTTCTGAGCCAGCTCGAGCACGGTGAACTCGTTGGGGTTGCCGATGTTCACGGGCCCGACATAGTCGCTGTCGAGGAGCGCCAGGAGGCCGCGCACCTCGTCGTCGACGTAGCAGAAGCTGCGCGTCTGGTTGCCCTCGCCGTAGACGGTGAGGGGCTTGCCGTCGAGGGCCTGGACGATGAAGTTCGAGACCACCCGCCCGTCGTGCGGCCGCATCCGCGGGCCGTAGGTGTTGAAGATCCTCACGATCCGCACGTCCACGCCATGGGACCGGTGGTACGCCATCGCCATCGCCTCGGCAAACCGCTTGGCCTCGTCGTAGACACCGCGGGGACCCACGGGGTTGACGTGCCCCCAATAGTCCTCGGTCTGGGGGTGGACCTTCGGATCGCCGTACACCTCGCTCGTCGAGGCGAGCATGTAGCGGGCGCCCTTGTCCTTGGCCAGGCCGAGCGTCTTGTGGGTTCCCAGGCTGCCGACCTTGAGCGTCTTGATGGGGTGCTCGAGGTAGTCGACGGGCGACGCCGGGCTGGCGAAATGCATGACAGCGTCGACGGCGCCACTCACGTGGACGAAGTTCGTGACGTCGTGCTCGACGAACACAAAGCCCTTCTCGCCGAACAGGTGGGCGATGTTGTCGACCGAGCCAGTGAGCAGGTTGTCGATGGCGACGACTTCGTCGCCACGACGCAACAGCTCCTCGCAGATATGGGAGCCCAGGAAGCCGGCGCCGCCGGTGACGACGATGCGCGCCACGCCTCAGCTCCGTCCGATGGCGTCGTAGGCGAAGCCCCGGCGGCGCACGGCGGCCGGGTCGAGGAGGTTGCGGGCGTCGACAAGCCGGCGCTCGGCCATGAGGCCGCCGACCTTCTCGAAGTCGAGCCACCGGAACTCGTCCCACTCGGTGAGTACCAGCAGCACCGACGCTCCTTCGCACGCCGCGTACGGATCGGCCGCCACCTCGAGGCTGTCGACGTTGCCGGTGATCGCCGGGTCGTAGACGCGCAGGCGGGCGCCTTGCTTCTGCAGGCGCTGGACCACCTCGAGGGCGGGCGACCCACGCAGGTCGTCGGTGCGGGCCTTGAACGTGAGGCCCCATGCGGCGATCACTTGGCCGTCGACGCTTCCCCCCACCATGCGCTCGACCTTGGCCACCACCCGGTCGAACTGATCGTCGTTGACGGCGACCACACCCTTGAGCAGATCGAAGTCGTACCCGGCGTCCTCGGCGATGCGGATGAGCGCACGCGTGTCTTTCGGGAAGCAACTGCCGCCCCACCCCGGGCCGGGCTTCAGGAACTCGAAGCCGATGCGGCGGTCGTAGCCCATGCCCAACACGACCTCGCGCACGTCGGCGCCGACGGCCTCGCAGACGTTGGCGATGGCGTTGACGAATGAGACCTTGGTGGCGAGGAAGGCGTTGGACGCGTACTTGATGGTCTCGGCAGATGCCGGATCGGTGACGATCACCGGCGCTTGGATGCCCTCGAACAGGGCCGCCACGCGACCGGCCGTGGCCTGGTCCTCGCAGCCGATGACGATGCGGTCGGGGTGCAGGAAGTCGTGGACGGCCGAGCCCTCGCGGAGGAACTCCGGGTTGGAGGCGACCTTGACGTCATCGCGCGCGAGCGCCTGCTCGACGACCCGCGTCGAGCCGACGGGAACGGTCGACTTGTTCACGACGACCGATTCGGGCGGCAGCACCGGCGCGATGGCGGTGGCGGCCTGGCGGATGAAGCTGAGGTCGGCTGCCCCGTCCGGCCCCTGGGGCGTCGGCACGCACAGGTAGCAGAACTCGCAGTCCTCGACGGCGGCCGCCTCCCCGACGACGAACGACAGATGCCCGCCGTCGAGCCCGGTACGGATCAGCTCCTCGAGGCCCGCCTCCCGGATCGGCACCTCGCCACGCGACAGCTGGTCGACGCGGTCCTCGAGGATGTCGGCGCACACCACCTGGTGGCCGAGGTGGGAGAAGCAGGCGGCTGTGGTGAGCCCCACATACCCCGCCCCCAGCACTGCAATTTTGCTCATTGACTGACTAACTCCTTGACCAATCGCTCGAGCGGCTCGTGGTAGTCGGCCAGCAGCCGCACGCCACCGAGACGGAGGGCGGCGTTGTCGAGCACCGAGTAGGCGGGCCGGGGCGCGGGGCGCGGCGGGTCGAGCTCGGCGGTGGCGATGGGCTGCACCTGCTCGGGGTCGAGGCCGGCGAGGGTGACGAGCTCACGGGCCAGCGCGAACCACGTCGTCGGTCCTTGGTTGGTGACATGGAAGAGGCCGGGGCGCCGCTCGACGACGAGGCGGCGGATCATCTCGGCCAGATCCTCGGTGAACGTCGGACAGCCGTGCTGGTCGTCGACGACGGTCAACGCCTGGCCGGTCTTGGCTCGTTCCAGGATGGTCTTCACGAAGTTCTTTCCGTGGCGACCGCAGACCCACGACGTGCGCACGATCGTGTCCTCGGGGCCCAGTTCCTGTTCGCCGCCCAGCTTGGAGCGGCCGTACATCGACACCGGGTTGGTCGGGTCCCACTCCACGTACGGACGATTGGCCCGGCCGTCGAAGACGTAGTCGGTGGACACGTAGCAGACCCGGCCGTGGGTGAGGCGGGCGGCCTCGACCACGTTGCGGGTGCCGAGGGAGTTGACCCGGAAGGCCTGGTCGGGGTCAAGCTCGCAGCCGTCGACGTTCGTCCAGGCGCCGGCGTGGACGATGGCATCGGGCGCTGTTGCACCGGCTGCCTGGAGCACGGCGTCGCGGTCGGCGACGTCGAGCACCTCGTGCGACGCGGCAATGACGTCGTGGCCGGCGAAGACGTTGACGAGCTCACGGCCGAGCGCTCCCCCGGCGCCCGTGACGAGGACCTTCACGGGCCCGAGCGTACGAGGGTTCTGGGAGGACGCTCTAACAGGGGGGAATCGTCGTCGTGGGCGCCGACTTGCCGGCGACGGTCGTCGGCGCGGTGGACGGCGGCACCGGCGCCGGCTTGTCGCGGACGCCCGCGTAGTCGGAGCCCACCACCAGGGCGACGTCGATCGTGCGCAGGCTGGGATCGGATACGAGCCGGGCGCCGTTCTGGAGGTAGCTCTGGAGCAGCTGGGCCTTGTCGAGCGCGCCCGGCGCGTACCGGACCAGCGTCTGGCTGAACTTGCCGGTGGCGGTGCCCCGGTCGGCGACGCTGAACCCGGGGCCCTGCAGGGCGACCGACACCTGGGCGGCCTGGCCGGTAACACCGGTGCCGTTGAGGACGCGAACGCGCACGTCCGCCGGCGAGACTGCGGGCGCCGGCGGGGCTGTCACGCCGTTCACGCGGTCGATGAAGGTCTGGGCGTCGGGCTGCTTCAGGCGCAGCACGTCGGCCTGGAGGCCTCCGATGCGCGTCGTGAACGGCGTGGTCGGCAGGGTGGCCATGTCGACGGTGTCGGCGTTCAGCGAGTGGAACTTGCTGGCCAGGCGCAGGATGTCGCTGCTCGACATGTGCTCGTCGATCTGCACGTTCTTGATACCGATGCCGATCAACTCGTTGACCTTGAGCGGGTTGCGGGTGGCGAGCGCCTTTCGGAGCATGCGCCGGATGAAGTCCTGCTGGCGCTGGATGCGCCCGAGGTCGCCCGTCGGGTCGGACTGCCAGCGCCCGTTCTCCAGTTCCTCGAAGTGGCGGCTGCGGGCCCACGCCAGCGCCTGGAAGCCGTCGAGATGCGCGCATCCGGCGGTCTTGAGGTTGAGGCCGCTGAGCTTGTCGCGCGCCGGCGCCGGGACGTAGATGTCGACGCCGCCGACCGAGTTGACAATGGATTGGAAACCCACGAAGTCGACCTGGACGTAGTGGTTGATCTTGATCCCCAGGTCCGTCT
>Ga0209577_10003553_pt1 | contig 14700 bp, 15 predicted proteins | sample GraSoiAngelo_109_FD_185874 | JGI IMG/M metagenome (GOLD analysis project Ga0209577, IMG submission 185874) | Grasslands soil microbial communities from the Angelo Coastal Reserve, California, USA - 14_0903_12_20cm (SPAdes) (version 2) | ecosystem: Environmental > Terrestrial > Soil > Grasslands...
CAGCCGTCGAGCTCGTCGAGGAGCGCGACGTCGTCGGCCTGTGCAGCGGTCAAAGCCTGGATGCACAGGTTCCGCTCGAGGATCCGCTCCTTGAGCGCATCCACATCGACGTCGACGTCCGGCCGGAGGGCGATCATCACAAGGCAGTATAACCGAACATACGTACGCAAGTCAAGCCGAAATCCCAACCCCCCGCAAGGCAAATCAGCCAATCACCACTGCGCGCCGCGCCCCGCCCCACAAAGCGCCGCAGACCACCCTTCCTCTTGCTGAATCAATGACCACAACACAACCGCGGTGCCACCACTCGTCCGCTCGACAGCCCCGCTGACCACTATCCCGGCACGACACGACCCCCGATCTGCTGCAGCAACCCCAGCAGATCCCCGTTCACCCACAGCTCCGCCACCCGCCCATCCTCCACCCGGAACGACGCGCTGCCCGTGAACTCGATCGGCCGCCCCGACGCGGCGAACACCCCGAACTGCGCCCGATGGGTTCCCCGAACCCGGAACCGCAGCGCCACCAGATCCCCCTCCGCCAGGATGTGCTCCACCACCATCGACAGGTCCGGGAACGCAGCCCGAAACGCGGCGACCGTCTGCTTGTACCCCTCCCGCGTCGGCGGATGCCCGAACGCCGGGTTGTGATTGACGAACTCCGCCGCCAGCACGGCGTCCGCCGCCGCCATGTCCCCGCGACTCCACACCTCCTCCGGGATCCGCCGGACCAGTGCCCTGTTCTCCTCGAGCGACATCGTCACCGCCTCCGTCTCCGCCACCACACGAGAACGCCCGCCACCAGAGCCACCCCGGGCAGCCCGCCCATCGACACCGCCCCCATCAGCGTCCGCCGCGACGGCGTCAGCGTCAGCCGCCGCAGATCCGGGTTCTCACCCCCCACCGCGACGATGTCCTCCTCCCCCGCCAGCCAGTTCACCCCGTTCGCGAACAGCCGCCGGTTCCCCAGCTCCCCGAGGAACTCGTTGCTCGCCCACTCCGCATTCGCGACCACCAGCAGCCGCGTCCGCGCGATGCTCGGCCCGCCGCTCGGCACCCGGGTCTCCCCACCCGGCTGCACCATCGACCGGTCCGCCGCGCCGGCGAGCACCACCGGGCCGCCACGGTCCCCCTTCGCCGGCTCGTACCTCGTCGTCGACGGGTCCAGGTGGAGATACGAGGACTCCGACGACTGCGCGACCTTCGCGACCGACAGCCCGGTGTCCTCGCTGGCCGCCGTCGTGACTCCGCCGGCGCTCACGAAGAGCGCCCCGCTCACGTCCTTCGCCACCGGCGACTCGGTGGGAAAGGTGTTCACGAGGACCGAGGTCGGATCACCCGCGAGCCCGCGCGAGGGATCGAAGACGATCCCGGGCAGCAGCCGCAGCCCCCACGGCGTGGTCAGCGCATCCAGGTTGGGCCCGTTCGGATCGCGCTCGACGAGCATCCGCCCGTTGTGCGCCATCCAGTCCTCGATGATCTGCACCTCCCGCGGCAGCAGCGGCGAGTGCGGATCGATCATGGCCAGCACCGTGCACTCCGGCGGGATCCGATCCGCAACCGTGAGATCGAGCCGCGCCGTCGAGATGGCGTTCTGCTCGATGAGCTGCCGGGCGGCGTCATAGCCGCCGGGGTCGGTGTCGTCGAGCTCCCGCTCGCCGTGCCCGGCGAGCGCGCAGACCTGCTGAGCGCGTCCCCGCGCGAGCCGCTGCAGCGCGCTCGTCAGGGTCAGCTCGGTCAGGGGCGAGATCACCTCGCGCCGCCCGCTGACCTCGACCGCCACCTCGCCGTCGTCGCGCACCCCCAGGCGCAGCGCCTCCCCCCGGCTCGTCGAGAAGTCGACGATGCGCCTGGAGATCCGTGAGTCGGCGCGGGTGAACTGGTCGAGGAGCACCTGGGCGTCATTCGCCTCGGGGGAACCGTTGGGCTCGAAGGCGGTCACCGTCGCCGACGCGCCGAGGTGCTGCAGCACCTCGCGAGACGCCTCGGACAGGGTGAAGCGTCCCGCGGCGGTGAGGTCCCACCGGGCCTGCGCCGGGATGGGGACGAGGTTGACCGCAACCGCCGCGGCGAGCGCCAACCCGGGGGCGACGAGCGCCCTCCCCCGCTCCAGCACCCGGCGGCGCAGCCGCTGCCACCCCCCGGCGACCACGAGCGCGACCGCGGTCCCGGAGACGAAGTACACGAGGTCGGCGAGCCCGGGGACGCCGCGGGCGAAGTCGTCGAGGTGGGGCTGGAAGGAGAGCGGGCGAAGCACGTCGATGCTCGTCACGAGCTGCAGCGCGACGAGCAGGGCGAAGCTTCCCAGGCCGGCGACCACGGCGGTCGGGGTGAGCGCGCTGCTCATCGTCCCCACCGCGCAGAACAGGGCGATCGTCAGCACGGCTCCCACATACGAGGCGACGGTCGGCGGCCAGTCCGGACGTCCCCAGGCGGCGAGGAAGCCGGCGTACACCAGGGTCGGAGCGAGCAGGCCGAGCACCAGCGCGACCGCCGCCAGCCACTTGCCCACCACCAGCCCGGCCGCCGAGATCGGCCGGCTCAGCAGGACATCGAGGTGGCGGGTGCGCCACTCGTCCGCGATCAGCCGGCTGGTGACGATCGGCACGGAGACGAGCAGGACGAAGCCCAGGTTGGGGAACCAGAAGCGCAGGCTCGCCTCCCGCGAGCCGTCGGTGACGATGAAGAAGGTGATCCCGGTGAGCCCGAGGAACGCCACCGACACCGCATAGGTCGCCGGGCTCACCAGGTATGCACGCAGCTCCCGGCGGGCGATCCGCAGCGCCCCGCTCATCGTCACTCCCGCCCCCGGAGCGGCGGCGCGGAGGTCACCGCCGCGAGGAAGGCCGCCTCGAGGTCGTCGGGGACGGGGGCGAGGACTCGCAGCCGCCATCCCCGCGAGCACACCGCGGCGGCGATCGCCTCGGAGACCGCGGGACCGTCGACGGCGCAGATCCCCTTCTCGGCCCGGCGCACCCCCGGCACGGCGAGCAGCGCCTCGTTGAGCTGTCCCGGCTTGACCCCGTTGACCACCACCCGGACGCGGTGCCCGGCGCCGTCCGCCCGCAGCGAGCGCTCCAGGGCGACCCGTCCCTGGTCGATCACCACCACCCGGTCGCAGACGCTCTGAGCCTCGGCGAGCAGGTGGGTGGAGAACACGATCGAGGTGGTCTTCCGCAGCTCGTCGAGAAGCGAGCGCAGGCTGACCATCTGGCGGGGGTCGAGCCCCTCCGACGGCTCGTCGAGCAGGAGCACGTCGGGCCGGTGGACCAGCGCGCCGGCCATCGCCACCCGCTGCCGCTGCCCCTTGGAGAGCCGGCCGCAGAGCCGCCCGGCGAGCGGCTCCGCCCCCGTCCGTTCGAGGGCCGCCCTCGCCGCCGTCTCCCGCCGCCGCCATCGCACTCCCGAGAGCGCGGCGAGGAAGGAGACGTACTGGAGCGCGGTGTCCTCGGCGTAGAGCGGTGGGTCCTCAGGGAGGTAGCCGATCCGCCCCCTCGCCGCCGCCGACACCGCCGGGTCGGCGCCGTCGAGGTCGACGCTCCCCGCCTGGGCGTGGATCAGCCCGGCGAGCCGCCGGAGCAGGGTCGACTTGCCGGCGCCGTTGGGGCCGAGCAGGCCGAGGATCTCGTGCTCGCGCAGCTCGAGGTCGACGCCCGAGACCGCGGCGCGGGGACCGTATCGAACGACCAGTCCCCGCGCCCGCAGCATGACGGGACCCCGATCAGCGGACCACGGGCGCGGACATGGCGACGCCGTTGTGGATGAGGAAGCTCCGGACCACGTTGCCGGTGTCGCGCGCGCGCCGCACGTCCTGGGTCTCCTCGCGTGCCTTCGCCTCGAACTCCGCGATCTGCTCCATGACGATCCGGCGCCGCTTCAACTTGATCCGCGGGCCCTCGGGGGTCGGGCGGAACAGGCTCCTCACCAGCGCGTCGGGATCGATCTGCTGGATCACGCAGAAGCTGCGCAGGGTGTCGAGCTTGCGCCGGCGGTCCGCGTCCTCCTGAGAGCGGTTCCAGTGCCGCGCCTGGGCCTCGAGCCAGTGCTTGACCGCGGGCAGGTCCCCGATGTCCTCGGGAAGGCTGAACTCGGGGCCCGCCTCGGTGGTCACGGTCACTCGGGCAGGCCGAACTGCCGTGCCAGGGCCAGGACCTCGTCACGCCGCCACTTGTACGGCGCCTCGGGCATGATCATGCCCTCCTTCTTGAGCTTGTCGACGACCGCGTCGTCGCGCTCGAAGGGATGGCCGTACTGGCCCTCGAAGTAGAGCTCCTCGAAGGGAGCGCGCGGCCGCACACCGCCGCCCTCGCGGTCCTCGGCGGCGTAGCCGAGCAGCTGGACCCAGAGGGGGATGAGGTGGTCGGCCGGCTTGAGGATCTCCTTGGCCTTGGCGGAGTTGAAGGCGGTGATCTGGGTGCCGAGCCCCTCATCGACGGCGGTGAGGAGCGCCTGGCAGATGGCGAGCCCGGCCTCGACCGCGGTGACCGCGAGCAGGGTGGCCTGGTCGCCGGCGATCGGCTGGAGGACCTGGGGCCAGATCACGTCGTCGACGTAGCTGTGGCTCCAGCCGTGGCTGGGGTTGAGCGCGCCGATGTCGACGAGCTGCTTGAGGCTCTTCTGGGCGGTCTGGGGCGCGCTCGGATCGCCGTACCAGAAGATCCACACCGGCGCCATGTCGAGCTGCGCGGTGGTGGTCGGCACCTTGAGCGCCTCGCGGTCCGCCTCGGGCATCTCGTCGCGATAGACGACGATCGCGCGTGCCCACGGCTGGTTGATCGCCTGCGAGCAGAGCCGCGCCGCCTCGAGCACGGTCTGGACCTTCGCCCGCTCGACGGGGCGATAGGGCACGTAGTAGCGGATGGACCGGCGCAGCCCGACGACCTGCTTGAATTCCATGGCCTGAACCCAACCTCCCTGAGCTCTGTGGGGAACGCGATTCTCGCGCGCCGGACCGGCGCAATGTGCTGGGGGGTGGCGGCTCCTCAGGTCGAGAGGATGGTCACCACCATGGCGGCGGCGTCGGTCCCGAGGAACCCGCCGCCGTTCTCTGCGAGGGCGACCCGCGCCCCCTCCACCTGCCGCGGCCCGCAGCGTCCGCGGAGCTGGTCGATCAGTTCCACCAGCTGGCCGCAGCCGGTGGCGCCGATGGGATGGCCCTTGCTCAGCAGGCCCCCGCTCGGGTTGACGGGCAGCCGGCCGCCGAGAGCGGTGTCGCCGGAGGCGAGCAGCCGCGCCCCCTCACCGGGGCCGCAGAGCCCGAGCTCCTCGTAGCACATGAGCTCGGCGGGGGCGGCGGCGTCGTGGACCTCGACGACGTCGAGGTCGCCGGGGCCGAGACCGGCCGCGGCGTAGGCGCCCTCGGCCGCCCGCTCCACCGCTCCGGGCTGCCCCGCGGTGCGGTCGGTGCCCGAGACGAGGGTGCAGGCACGCACCCGCACCGGCGCGCCACCGACGCGGCGCGCGTACTCCTCGGAGCAGACCACCACGGCGGCGGCCCCGTCGCCGATCGGCGAGCACATCAGCAGGGTCAGCGGCGGGGAGATCTCCCGGCTGGCGAGGACCTCCTCGACGCTCACCTCGGTGCGGAACTGCGCCTTGGGATTGAGGGCCGCGTTGCGGTGGCTCTTCACCGCGACCTCGGCGAGGTCGCGCACCGAGGCGCCGCTGCGCTCCATGTAGGCGCGGGTCATCGCCGCGTAGATGTCCATGAAGAACGAGCGCTTGCCGTCGGCTCCCTCGGCCTCGACCGGCGCCGGCGAGCCCGCGCCCGCGGCGACGGGACGGGGGGCGCGCACCTGCTCGCGGAGCTCCCGCAGCTGGAGCATGTCGACGGCGGTGCCGATGGCGGCGAAGGACTTCGCCTTGTCCTCGTGGGTGAGCTTCTCGGAGCCGACCGCGAGGACGACGTCGACGGAGCCGGAGCCCACCGCCATGCACGCGAGGTGGAACGCCGTCGACGCCGAGGCGCACGCGTTCTCGACGTTGACGATGGGGATGCCGAGCAGGCCGGTGTGGCGCAGCGCAACCTGTCCCCGGATCATCTCCTGGCCGTGGAGCACGCCCGCGGTGGCGTTGGAGAAGAACACCATCTGCACCGCCTCGGGGCCGATCCCCGCGTCCCGGAGCGCCTCCCCCACCGCCTCCTCGGCGAGCGACCGGATGGTCGAGTCGGGGAACTTTCCGAACTGCGTCATCGCCGCTCCGGCGATGCGGGCGTCAGGCATGGGGCGCGCTCCTCGGGTGACCGGTCACCGGCGCTCGACCGTGTGGCCGGCGGTCTGGCGATCCCAGGTCGCGGGCGTGATCCCGCGCTGGCGGAGGATGCCGTACTGGATGCGCTGCGTCTCCGTCTTGGGCAGGGAGTCGACGATCTCGACGTAGCGCGGGATGGCGTAGTAGGCCATCCGTCCGCTGCAGAAGTCGACGATCTCCTCCGGCGTCGGCTGCGCGCCCGGCTGGGGCACGATGCAGACCTTGACCTCGTCCTCGCCGAGCTCCGACTGCACTGCGCAGGCGGCGCTCTCCTGGACCGCCGGATGCTGGTTCAGCACGGTCTCGATCTCCCAGGCGGAGATGTTCTCGCCGAGCCGGCGCATCGACTCCTTCTTGCGTCCGCGGTAGTAGAAGAAGCCGTCCTCGTCGTACTCGGCGAGGTCGCCGGAGTGGAACCATCCGCCACGGTAGGCGACGTCGGTCGCGTCGGGCATGCGGTGGTAGTAGGTCATCCGCCCCTTGGGGTGGCGGAAGACGAGCTCGCCGACGCTGTGCGGCGGCAGCGGCTCGTCGTCGTCGTCGACGACCCGGTACTCGACCCCCGCCTTGGCCCTGCCGATGGAACCGACCCGGCCCTCGTCGTTCATCAGGATGCCGGGCGCGTCGACCATCCCGAACCACTCGATGATGCGCACTCCGAAGCGGCCCTCGAACTCCTCCCAGCGGTCCGCCGGGCAGCCCGCCGAGAGCACCGTGCGCACCGGGTTGTCGGCGTCGTCCGGGCGCGGCGGCTGCTTGAGGAGGATGGAGATCATCCCGCCGAGGCTGTTGAACTCCACGGCGTCGTAGCGGCGGCACTCGTCCCAGAAGCGCGAGGCGCTGAAGCGCTCGCCGAGGGCGAAACGGGCGTCGAGCATCATCGAGCCGATCGCCGAGACCAGCAGGGCGTTGCCGTGGAAGAGCGGCAGCGGGCTGTACATGGTCTCCCCGGGCTGGACCCCGGAGGCCTGGAGCAGGATGGCGAGCGGCGAGGTGTCGTAGTTGGTCGCCACCACCCCCTTCGGCGGCCCGGTGGTCCCCGAGGTGTAGAGCATCCCGACCCCGCCGGTGGGGTCGCTGAGCTCGACGTCGGGCTCGGTCTCGGGCGACGCCATGAGCCGGTCGAAGTCCCAGTCGATGCCGTTGCCGGTGCGACCGTCGACGACCACCATCCGGCGCAGCTCGGGGCAGCCGTCGCGGATGGCGAGCAGCGCCTCGCGGAGGTCGTCCTGGAGGATGGCGGCCACCGCCTCGGAGTCGGCGAGGATGTGCTGCAGGGTCGCGCCGCGCTGGGAGATGTTCACCGGCACCGAGTGAGCGCCGATGAAGAGGATCCCGAGGTGGGTCCAGAGGAACTCGGGCCGGTTGCCCATGAGGATGGCGACCCGCTCGCCGGGGCGCACCCCCAGCTCGAGGAGGCCGTTGGCGGCGCGGTTGGCGTTGGCGAGCACCTCGCGCCAGGTGTACCGGGTGTCCTTCCAGAGCAGCCAGGGGGCGTCGGGATGCTCGGCGACACGGCGACGGATGACCTCCTCGACCGGCCCGCGCGCTCTCGCCATCCTCCGCCTCCTCCGCCAACACCCGATCGTGGGGACGCCTCGTGGCGACCCTAGGAATCCCGTAGCCCCGCGTCAAGGCCTGCTCGCGCAACACGTAGACGAACACGTAGTTTTTACGCAGGACCGATCCGAGGGTCAGAGCGTACTCTCGGCTTCCCGGCCTACCCGGCCGCCCTTTCAGCCTGCGAAGCGCGATGAGGAGGAGCCATGGCCGTCACCCACGCAGCGTCCGCGCCCACCGCCGAGGAGCAGCGACAGCTCAAGGCCTTCTTCGAGCACACCCGGACGCTCCCCAGCCTGCTCTCCACACTGCGCAGCCGCCGCGTCGCCCGCGGGTACCACATCGAGAGCGGCGCCCAGGAGACCCACGCCGCCACCGGGCACAGCCTGCACCAGCCGAAGGGCCCGCTCGCGTTCGCCTCCGAGCACGCCGTGGAGCCGCTGACCGAGGTCGAGGAGGCGATCGTCGCCTGGTCTGCCCTGGGGCCGAACGGCATGGTCCACTGGGACATCGCCACCCAGGGCGGGTTCCACGAGCTCTCCACCATCGCGGGCCGCACCGCCGCCGCTCCGGGCAACTCGTTCGCCCACGAGCTGCTGATCATCAAGGACTCCGGGGTCTACATCTACGCGCCCGGCGACGAGCGCGAGAAGATGGTCGAGATCGAGGGCGAGGCCGACTACGGCAAGGTCCTCAGGTGGTACCGCGAGGGCTGCACCCAGATCCTCGACCACCGTCCCGACATCGACTGGATGACCCGGGTGCCGGGCTGCCCGAACGCCTCGCTCTTCGGACCCTACCAGTACAACATCAACCGTCCCGGGACCACCTGGTTCCTGCCGATCTGCGACGTCGGCTGGCTCTACTTCAGCGCCATGCTGAACCTCTTCGACGCCTGGCACCTCTACTACGTCGACGACGCCACCCAGAAGCCCGCCGGCGTGGAGAAGTGGGTCGGCGAGGGCAAGCTCGAGTTCCCGATCGCCATCAGCCAGGTCGAGCAGTTCTTCCTCCAGGTCGAGACCTACCCGCCGGGCTCGATGGTGCAGAACATGCGGCTCGCCGCCGAGACCCTGGGCCTCGGCAACTGGATCTTCTGCGGCTTCTTCGACGACCTGCTCATGGGCGCCTTCCCCGACGTCGCCAAGGGCCTCGGCATGGTCACGGAGCCGATCAACGCCAAGGCGATGACCGCCGCCGGGGCGGTGACGGTCCGGGGCGTCCCCGGGGTCTTCGAGTCCACCTACGTCCCCTCCCCGCGCTATCCCGACGGAGCCGCGCTCTGCAAGGCGATGGTCGACGACAAGTACAACCCCGGGCGCTGCCTGTCGAAGGGTGACGACAACTGGATGCTGCGCCACAAGGGGCCGTTCAAGCCCGACACCGTGCGCGAGATCGTCAACCACCCGGCGGTGCAGATCTCGGACTGGGCCAAGGAGGCGGTGGTCGCCTACGTCGACTACTGCGTGGAGAAGTACGGGCGCTGCCCGGTCACCTTCAACCCCATGCAGTGCAACTTCGGCGCGGTGGTCCACCACGTCGACGAGGCCTTCTACGACAAGTACTACGACGGCTCCTCGGTGACCCCGACCATCCGCAGCCACATGCGCGACTGGCACTGACCCAGGAGATCAGCCCGGTCTTCGTCGTGGATCCCGACGCGCTCTCGCGCGTCGGGATCCAGAGCTTCTTCGAGCGCACCCGAGACCTCCGCGTCGTCGCCGAGGCGGCCGCCCTCGGTGAGGCGCGGATCCGCATGGAGGGCCTTCCCGAGGCGGCGGGCATCCTCATCGCCGACGTCCCCCTGCGCGACGGCTCGGGGATCGACATCATCGCCGAGGCCCGCCGCCGCGAGCCGCCGCTCGAGGTGATCGTCCACTGCACCGCGGTGACCGCCCACACCCTGCGCCGGGCGCTCGCTCTGGGGGCGCGCGGCGTCGTCCTCAAGTGCTCGGGGGGGGATGCGCTCCTCGCCGCCATCGCCTGCGCCCGGCAGGGCCAGGTCTACCTCGACCCCAACCTCGGGGAGGTGATCGCCGAGGCGCTCACCCACCCCGAGAACGTCGAGCGCCTCGCCTCCGACGAGCGGCTGCTCGCGCTCCTCGCTCGCGGCCTCACCGACAAGGACATCGCCCGGGTCACCGGCAAGACGGACGCCGCGGTCAGCCGGGACGTGGCGATGCTGCTCCGGCGCATGGGGGTGACCAGCCGCGCCGCCGCCGTCGGCGAGGCGGTCCGCCGCGGGCTGCTGCCCTAGGAGCGAGGGTCAGCGGGCCTCGGAGGAGACCGGCGTGGGGTGGAACCCGCCGTAGCCGCCACGGTAGAAGGCGAGCGGATGGTCGGCGTCCGGGACCGCGTGGAGGGCGAGGACGCGCCCGAGCGCCAGGGTGTGGTCGCCGGCGGGGTGCTCGCTGTCGAGGGTGCAGTCGATCCAGGCGAGGCAGCCATCGATGAGCGGTGAGCCGTTCGGTGAGGGCGACCAGCGAAGGCCGGCGAACTTGTCTGCGCCGCTCATCGCGAAGCGGCGGCAGACGTGCTCCTGGTCGTGGCCGAGGATGTTCACGCAGAAGCGGCCGGCGGCGCGGATGCGCGGCCAGGAGGTCGACCTGATCGCCGGAAAGAAGGCCACCAGCGGAGGGTCGAGCGACACCGCGGTGAACGAGTTCACCGCCAGGCCCGCGGGCCCCTCCTCCCCCATGCCGGTGACGATGGCGACGCCGCTCAGGAAGTGCCCGAGGATCCGCCGGTACGCCTGCGCGTCCACGGCGACGCCGCGCAGCTCGATGGAGCCGGGGGACACGGCTTCCAGCCTCTGTTCAGTTGACACGGTCCACTCTACATGGTCGGTCGTGCCCGCAGCAAGGGGAGGGCATCTCCGCCCTGATACGGTGGGTCGGTGGACCGTGATCCATACAACGCCGTCATCACCTGGGTCGATCCGCCCTCTCGGCCGGCGACCGGCCCGCTCGCCGGCCGCACGCTGCTCGTGAAGGATCTCATCGACACCGCCGGCGTGCGCACCACCTACGGGTCGCGGATCCACGCCGGCAACGTGCCCATCCGCACCGCCACCGCCGCCGGGCGGCTGCTCGACGCCGGCGCGGTGCTCGTCGGCAAGGCGAACCTCACCGAGTACGCCTGGGGCGTGCTGGGCTCGAACCCGTGGTACGGCACGGTCCACAACCCCGTCCACCCCGGGCGCACCACCGGCGGCTCGTCGAGCGGCAACGCCGCGGCGCTCGCCGCCGGCATGTGCGACCTGGGGCTGGGCAGCGACACCGGCTGCTCGATCCGGCTGCCCTCGGCGTGCTGCGGGACGGTGGGGCTGAAGACGCGCTGGGGTACGCTCCCGATGGACGGCATCTTCCCCCTCTGCCCCACGCTCGACACGGTGGGGCCGATGGCCCGCAGCGTTGGCGACGTCGCGCTGATGTGGTCGGTGCTCCGGGGCGAGCCGGCGCCGGAGCCGCGGCTCGCCGGCCTCACGGTGGGGCTGCTCACCCGGCCGCCGTCGGTGGGCGACGGGCGCCGCGTCGAGGCCAGCGACGCCGCCGAGCAGTGGGTCGCCGGGCTCGAACGGCTCGGCGCCCGGGTTGTCGCCGGGTCGATCCCCGAGCCCTCGGCGAACACCTGGCCGCTGTTCTTCCACGAGGCCGCGGAGTCGCACCGCGCCACCTTCCCGTCGCGGGCGGACGAGTACGGCGACAACATCCGGCACAAGCTCGAGCTCGCCCAGCGCCACGACGCCGAGGTCGTCGCCGCCGCCTACCGCGCCCTCGAGGAGTGGCGCCGCCACCGCCCCGAGGTCGACCTCCTCGTCAGCCCCTGCTACGTGATCGACCTGCCGCCGGAGGACTGCGACGAGCTCGAGGTGCGCATCCCCTTCAGCGCCTGGCTGCGCTGGGTGAACCTGATCGGCTGGGCCGGGCTCGCCATCGGCAACCTCCAGCTCATCGCTCCGCACGACGAGATCGTCCTCGCCGCCGGCCTCGCCTGGGAGCGCGGCGCGGGCCGGGGATGACCGAGTGCGCCGCCGGGCCTCCCCCTCCCCTGCTCGTCGAGGGGGTCCGGCTCTTCAACGCAGGCCGCTGGTTCGAGGCCCACGAGGTGCTCGAGGACGCCTGGCGGGCCGAGCCGGGCGAGGTCCGCCGCCTCTACCAGGGCCTGCTCCAGGTGGGGGTCGGGCTCCACCACGCCTCGAGGGGCAACCTGCGCGGCGCCCTCAATCTCCTCGACCGCGGTATGGCGCACCTCGACCGCTTCCGCCCGCGGTGCCTCGGCCTCGACGTCGACGCCCTTCTCCGGGACTCCGCCGAGGTGCGCCGCACACTCGCCGAGCCCGGGGGCCTGGAGCGCTTCCGCCCGGCCGAGGCGCCGCGGGCGATCCTGCGCCGGACCCATCCTGAAAAAATCGATAGCTAAAACAATATAACTGTGATATCATCTGATACAACATTCAACATGAACGAGGTGCGGTGGGATGGACGCCACGCACAACGGTGGATCCGTGCCGGTCGGCGAGGCCGCAGCGCACGCCATGCAGGCGGCAGAGGAGGCGTCGACCGCGGCGCAGGTCGCCGGTGAGAGCGCCGACCACGCCGCCGCCGCCGCCACGGGCAAGGACGAACCGGAGCTGATCGACGCCGCCGACGCCGCGGATCGCGCCGCCTGGATCGCGGCCCGCGCCGCCGCCGACGCCGAGCTGGCGGCCGACCGGGCGCTGGCCGCCCGCACCGTCAACGAGGCCGATCGCTTTGCCGCGGAGGCGGACGAGGCGGCGAACGCGGCTGCGTCCGCCGCCATCGAGGCGATCCGCGTCTCGGAGCCCTGATCCGGCCGGTTCTGTCTGAAACGCCGGCTCGGCGCGGCGGCGGCTCCACCCGGATCTCCACCACATTGACGCGGTGCCGGGTTTGGTGGACGGGGTGGGGTGGTACCTCCTCACTGCGATGGCGACGACGTTCAGGGACTACTACGCGACGCTCGGCGTCCCGAAGACCGCGAGCGAGAAGGAGATCAAGACCGCCTTCCGCAAGCTGGCGCGCAAGCACCATCCCGACGTGAACCCGGGAGACGCCGCGGCCGAGGCCAGGTTCAAGGAGGTCAACGAGGCCAACGAGGTCCTCAGCGATCCCGAGAAGCGCCGCAAGTACGACACCTACGGCGAGCGCTGGGAGGAGGTCGACGCCTGGGAGAAGGCGGGCCGCCCCGGCGCGCCCCCCGGCCCCGGTCCCTTCGGATCGCAGTCCGGTGTACCGGGCCAGGGCGATCCCCAGTTCGAGTACCGGACGATGTCCGAGGAGGACCTCGAGGACCTCTTCGGCGACCGCGAGCCCTTCTCCGACTTCTTCAACGAGATGTTCCGGGGCCGCGCGGCGGGGGCCCGCGCTCCGCGCCCACGGCGCGGCGCGGACCTCGAGGCGGAGACCGTCATCACCCTCGAGGAGGCGTATGCGGGCACGACCCGCACCCTGGAGATCGCCACCGAGACCGGTACGCGGCGGGTTCAGATCCGCATCCCCGCGGGCATCGCCGACGGTGCGCGGGTGCGCGCCGCGGGCCAGGGTGGCCCGGGGGGGAACGGCGGCGCCGCCGGCGACATCTACGTCCGGGTCGGCATCCTCCCCCACGCCGTCCTCCGCCGCGAGGGCGACACCCTCCACGCGCGCGTCCAGGTGCCGCTCGACACGGCGCTGCTCGGCGGCGAGGTCGACGTCCCGACCGCGAAGGGGACGAGGGCACGCCTGCGGGTTCCCGAGGGCACCCAGAACGGCGCCCGGCTGCGGATGCGGGGGCTGGGGATGCCCCATCTCAAGGGCGGCGGCAGTGGTGATCTCATCGCCGAGGTCGACGTCCGGCTCCCGCTGCCGCTGCCGCCGGAGGTGCGCACGCTCGCCGAGGCGCTGCGCGAGAGCAGGGAGGCAGGCCATGCCACGCGGTGAGGTGCGCACGGCCCGCGGCGTGAGCCGCCGCGAGCTCGAGACCTACGCGTCGAGCGGGCTGCTGGCGCTCGCCGGGGCGGGCCCGACCGAGGCCGACCTCCGCCGCGTGCGCCGGATCCGGCGGCTGCGCCGTGATCTCGGGCTCTCCTACGAGGCGATCGAGGTCGTGCTCCGGCTCGTCGATCGCCTCGAGGCCGCCGAGCGGGCGGAGGTTGCCGACCGCCGCCCCACGGTGCGGATCACCGTCATCGGTCCCTGAGCCGGGCCTGTGAACCCGGCGCCGTGGCGGCTACGCTGGGCGGGATGCCGGACGACGAGCGCGCCCAGCTGAGCCGGCTGATCCGGCGGGTGCGAGTCGAGCCCGGACGGAAGGTGACGCTGCCCGCCGACTTCGACCCCGGGGACACCGGCGGCATCGCCGGCCGCGCCGAGGCGGAGCCCCACCTCGAGCGCGGTCTCGAGCTCCTCGCCCGATACCAGGACCGGCTCGCCGCGCAGGCCACCCACGGTGTGCTCCTCGTCCTCCAGGCGCTCGACGCGGCGGGGAAGGACAGCACCGTCAAGCACGTGATGCGCGGGACGAACCCGGCCTTCGTGCGCGTGCACAGCTTCAAGGTGCCGTCGGTCGAGGAGCTGATGCACACGTATCTGTGGCGGTACTCGGTGCGCATCCCCGAGCGCGGGCTGATCGGCATCTTCAACCGCTCCCACTACGAGGAGGTGCTGGTGGTGCGAGTCCATCCCGAGCTCCTCGAACGCCAGCGGCTGCCCGCGGAGATGCGCGACCCGGACGTCTGGAGGCACCGGTTCGAGGAGATCAATGCGTGGGAGCGGCACCTCGTCCGCAACGGGACGAGGGTCGTCAAGGTCTTCCTCCACGTCTCTGCCGAGGAGCAGCGCCGGCGGTTCCTCGAGCGCATCGACGACCCTGACAAGAACTGGAAGTT
>Ga0209577_10003554_pt1 | contig 14698 bp, 14 predicted proteins | sample GraSoiAngelo_109_FD_185874 | JGI IMG/M metagenome (GOLD analysis project Ga0209577, IMG submission 185874) | Grasslands soil microbial communities from the Angelo Coastal Reserve, California, USA - 14_0903_12_20cm (SPAdes) (version 2) | ecosystem: Environmental > Terrestrial > Soil > Grasslands...
GCGGCCAGAAGTGGCTGCTCTCGCCCTGGGGCTCCGGCTTCGTCTACGTGCGGCGCGAGCTGATCTCGGCGCTCGAGCCCGCCGTCACCGGCTGGATGGCGTTCGAAGGCACCGACGACTTCTCCCGGCTCATCGATTACAACCCCACCTTCCGCAGCGACGCGCGGCGCTTCGAAATGGTCACCTTGCCGTTCCAGGACTTCCACGGCATGACCACGTCGGTGGGGATGCTCGCCGAGCTGGGTGTCGACGACATCGCGCAATACGCCCGCACGCTGCACGAGCCGGTGCTGCACTGGGCCGAGGAGAACGGCGTCCGCGTCGTCTCACCCTCCGACGAGGCGCACCGCTCGGCCATCGTCTGCCTCGCGCCCGCGCATCCCGCCGAGGCGTATCATGCGCTCAAGCGCGCGCATGTCGTGTGCTCGCTGCGTGAGGGCGCCATCCGGCTGGCTCCGCACTGCTACAATACGGTCGAAGAGATGGAGCGGGTGCTGGATGTGCTGGATCAGCTGGAGTGAAGCGATGTCGGGTGAGGCGTTGTCGGGTACCGCGTTATCGGATACTGCGTTGTCGGGTATTGCGTTGTCGGATGCTGCGTTGCCTGTAACGCCTTACCCGACAACGCCTCATCGGACAACGCTCTACCCGGCAACGCTGTATCCCAACGCGGACAACGCGTCACCCGGCAACGTTGTATCCCTCTCTATGTCTACCACTCCATCCGGCCCATAGCACGAACAGCCACCCGAAGGTGATGCCGCCCACGGCAAGCGCGGTCTCGCTCGGTGGCGGTGGACTGAACAGGGAGGCCCCGTAGGACGACAGCAGCACCGCGATCAGCGCCCAGAATCCGTAGCGCCCGACGCCGTCGCGCGCCCGGGTGCCGGCAGCGTACAGCCATACCCCCGCGGCGAACATCACGCTCTCGGTCACCACCGTACCCGAGACGGAGTTCCAAAGCCCGAGCCCCAAGCCCCTACCCCCGGGGTAGAGCGGCATGTCCGGGCGGTGGGTGACGAAGTCGAGCACCCAGTGGCTCACGACCAGGAGGGCGATGATGACGCCTCCGCGTCCGTCGCCCGTGAGCGTGCGGTAGGCGAACCCGAACAACACACCCCATCCGATGAGCGTGACGAGGCTGTGCGAGATCGGGATGGAGTCGAGCCACAGCGTGAGAAACGGATTCGGCCCCGGCACGATGTGGGCCCGTTCCCACCCCAGCAGCAGGAAGAGGGGCCAGAGCAAGTCGGCGAACGAAGTGGCCGCGAACAGCGCGCCCAGGGAGGCTCGTGGCGCGGCGCGCTTGGCCGCGAGCGCGAGGGCGTAGTGGCCGATGAACATCAGCGCGCCACGCGCAACAAGGCGTAGTCTTTTTTCCCCTTGCGCAGCAGCAGGTTGCCGCCCGCGAGCCAGTCGGAAGGCTCGAGCTTTCGGTCGACGTCTTTCACCCGCTGCTGATTGACGTACACTCCACCCTGTTCGACTTGCCGCCGAGCCTCACTCTTTGACTTCGCCAGCCCGGCCTGCACCAAGGCTTCGACGAGCCCGAGAGTGTTCGCCGACACCGAGGCCGTGGGAATCTCCTTCGCCATTTCATCGAACACACCGGCCTCGACGTTGCGCGGGTCGAAGTCACTGAAGAGGACGGCGCTCACTCCCGTAGCATTATTCTTGGCGTCATCCCCGTGCACCATGGTGGTCACGGCAGCCGCCAACTGGCCTTGAGCCTCGCGGCGACTCGGGTCTTTCTTGTGTCTCTTCATCCACTCTTCGATGTCCTGCCGCGGCAGAAACGTAAAGAGTTTGAGATACGACTCGACGTCTCGATCGTCGACGTTGTACCAGAATTGGTAGAACTTGTACGCCGAGGTGAGCGCCGGATCCAGATAGATGGCGCCCGCCTCGGACTTCCCAAATTTCGCTCCCGATGCCATCGTCACGAGCGGCGCCACGAGCCCATGCGCCTCGCCGCTCTCGACGCGTCGGATCAGGTCGATCCCCGCGGTGATGTTGCCCCACTGATCGCTGCCGCCCACCTGGATCGTGCACTGTTTGCTGCGAAACAGGTGCAGGAAGTCGTACGCCTGGAGCAACATGTAGCTGAATTCGGTGTACGAGATGCCACTCTCGAGCCGCGCCTGGACCGACTCTTTCTGCAGCATGATGTTGACCGTGAAATGTTTGCCGACGTCGCGCAGAAAGTCGACGAGACTTTCCTTGACGAGCCAGTCGGCGTTGTTCAGCACCTGGGCGTGGCTGTCGCGCGCATCGAAGTCGAGAAAGCGGCTCATCTGATCGCGCTGGCGTTGCAGGTTCTCGCGGATCTGCTCCTTCGAGAGCAGCGGGCGCTCGCTGCGCTTCCCGCTGGGATCACCGATCAATCCGGTGCCGCCGCCCATGAGCACGATCGGGCGGTGCCCGGCGAGCTGGAACTGCCGCAGCAGCATGATCGGCATCAGGTTGCCGAGCTGCAGGCTCGGCGCTGTGGGATCGAATCCGCAGTAGAGCGTCCGGCGTCCGGCGGCGAGGTGGGCGTCGAGCTCGCGCGTGTGCTGATGCACGAAGCCCCGCCACTTGAGCTCTGCGAGGAGATCCGGCATGGCGCGGAATCGTACGAGAACCCCCAACCGCTGGCAAGCGCCCGGCGACCTCACTAGGTTGTAACGCGATGGCGTCCATCCCCGCACCCGCATCCGCCAGCCTGCCCGGACCGCTCTCCTGGTGGCACAATCCCAAGACCCGCCGCCGCGTGATCGCGGTCGCGGTGCTCGTCGCCGCCTACGGCCTGGGCCTCACCTACGGCGCGTGGACGCGGGTGTGCGCGGGCGAGCATTGCCCCAGCATCTCGCGCCTCAATCCCGCGAGCGCCGGCGGCAACGTCCAGACGCAGACGTCCAAGATCTACGCGGCCGACGGACGGCTGATCAGTGAGCTCGGGGCCGAGCGGCGCACGGTGGTACCGCTCGGCGAAATACCGCTGCCCGTGCGCCAGGCGTTCATCGCCACCGAGGACAAGCGCTTCTACGACCACCACGGGATCGACTTCTGGCGCATCCTCGGCGCCATCAAGGCCAACGTGTTTTCGCTCGGTTTCGCGCAGGGCTTCTCGACCATCACGATGCAGCTGGCCCGCAACATCTTCCCCGAGGAGATCAGCCGCGAGAAGACGCTCACGCGCAAGCTCAAGGAAGCGCGCGTCGCGGTCGAGATCGAGCGCAACTTCCCCAAAGACACGATCCTCCAGCTGTACTTGAACCAGATCAACCTGGGCGCGGGGGCGCACGGCGTGGAGGCGGCGTCGCAGATCTATTTCGGTAAGCACGCGAAGCAGCTGAATGTCGCCGAAGCCACGATGCTCGCCGCGCTCCCCAAGCTGCCCGCGTACTACAACCCGCGCACCCATCCCGACAGGGCCGTGCGCCGCCGCAACGTCGTGCTGGGCCTGATGCGCGATCAGGGGTTCCTCACGCCGGAGGAGTGCGAGCTGTGGCGCTCCTACCCGCTGGTGCTCACGGGGAACCGCACCAATTACGGCGACGTGGCGCCGTACTTCGTCGAATGGCTGCGCGTGCAGCTGGACGCGAAGTTCGGGCGCGATCTGTACGAGGGCGGCCTGCGCATCTACACCACGCTCGATCTCGACATGCAGGAGGCGGCGGAGCGCGCCCTCCAGTCGCAGCTCGACGCCATCGAAGCCGGCGTGTACTCGAACGGTAAATTCCCCGGCCGCATCACCTACCGCGAGTATCTCGAATCGTCCAAGGCGTCAGGGGAAGATCACGGCGACTTCACCCGCTACCTGCAGGGTGCCCTCGTGACGCTCGAGGCGAACACCGGCTACATCCGCGCCATGATCGGCGGGCGCGACTTCGACGACTCGAAGTTCAACCGCGCCACCCAGGCGATCCGCCAGCCCGGCTCGACGTTCAAGCCGTTCGTCTACTCCGCGGCCGTCCGCGCCGGCCACCCCGTGACCGAGATGCTCGACGACTCGCCGCTCAACCCGCCCGTGATCCAGCTCGACTCCACGCTGTGGCAGCCGAAGGACGACGACGACACCACGCTGGGCATGATCCCCATGCGCGAGGCGCTGTACCTCTCGCGCAACCTCGCGACGATCAAGCTCGGCCAGACGCTGGGCGTGGAGACGGTGATCGGCGAAGCGCGCAGCTACGGCATCACCACCCCGCTGCCGGCGTTCCTGCCGATTCTCATCGGCGCGAGGGGCCTCAAGCCGATCGAGATCATCGACGCCTACACGGCGTTCGCGACGCTCGGCACGCGCGCCGAGCCGGTGGGCATCCTGCGCGTCGAAGACCGTCAGGGGAACATCCTGTGGCAGCCCGCGATCCGTCGTCAGACCGTGATCGACTCGTCGCACGCCTGGCTCATGGTCGACATGATGAAGGATGTGATCCGCCGCGGCACGGCATTCACCGCCGTTTGGAAGGGCGGCTTCACCTATCCCGCGGCCGGCAAGACCGGCACCACCGACGACTACACCGACGCCTGGTTCATCGGCTACACCCCCGAGCTCGTGACCGGGATCTGGGTCGGCTACGACATCCAGCAGCGCATTCTCGAGCACAACGCGGGCGGCGGGCGCATCGTGGCGCCCGCCTGGACCGCGTTCATGCGCGACGTGTACGACCGCCGGCCGCCGCCTCCCGACTGGGAGCGCCCCGACTCGCTGGTCACCCGCGAAGTGGATTGGTCGAACGGCTATCTCGCGACCTTATTCTGCCCCCAGGAAGTGCGGCACTGGGACTGGTTCTATCCCGGCACCGAACCGACGCAGGCTTGCCCGGTGCACGCACCATTCGGCACCGGGATCTCGCCGTGAGAGAGGGGACTCGGGACTCGGGATTAGGGGCTCGGGCGTGCGTCCAGCACCCTCCGAGTCCCGAGTCCCAAATCCCGAGCCCCTGATGTTGCGGATCCGTGCCCAGTTCGTGCACCCCGTCACGGCGCCGCCCATTACGGACGGCGCCGTTCTCGTTGCGGACGACGGCCGGATCGCCGCCGTCGGCGCCCACGCCCAGGTGCCCGATCCCCCGGGAGCGCGCCGCGTCGAGTTCCCCGACGCCGTGCTGGTCCCGGGGCTCGTCAACACCCATACCCACCTCGAGCTTACCCACCTCGCCGGCCGCAATCCGGAGCGCGAGTTCTCGCGCTGGATCCGAACGATCCGGTCCTTGAAAGACGCGACGACGCCCGAGGAGTTCGATCACTCGGCCGAGCAGGGGGTGCGGGACTGCTGGACGGCGGGCGTTACCTGCGTCGCGGACACGGGGAGTACCGGGGCGCCCTTGCGCGCGCTCGCCCGCCTTGGCGCGCGCGGCATCTATTACCAGGAAGTGTTCGGCCCCGATCCAGCGCACCGCGCGGCGAGCCTCACCGAGCTGCAGGCTGCCGTGGTCCGCCTCGCTCCCGTCGCCACCAGCCGCTCGCGGCTGGGCGTCTCGCCGCACGCGCCCTACACCGTCAGCGACCCGCTGTATCGGGCCGTGGCCGAGCTCGCGCGGCGCGAAGGTCTGCCACTCGCCGTGCATCTGGCCGAGTCGCGCGAGGAGACGGCCCTGGTGCGCGACGGGGCAGGGTCGTTCGCCGAGGCGCTACGAGCCCGCGGCATTCCCGTGCAGGCGCGTCATTGCTCGCCAGTGCAGTATCTCTTGGAACTCGGCGTCTTGGAACGTGCGACGGGGTGGCTCTTCATCCACTGTGTCCAAGTGGACGAACGGGACATCGCAATTCTCCGAGACTCGGGTGGCGCGGTGGCCGCCTGTCCCCGCTCCAACCGGGCGCACGGGCACGGCGCGGCGCCGCTCGCGGCGTTCCGCGCCGCCGGGATCCCGGTCGGGCTTGGCACCGACTCGGTAGTGAGCGCGGGCGACGTCAACGTGTGGGCCGAGGCGGCGGCCGCCGGTTTGGACGGGGAGGACGCGTTGCGGCTCCTGACCATCGAGGGGGCGCGAGCGCTCGGGCTCGACAGCGAGATCGGCTCGCTGGACGTGGGGAAGCAAGCGGATCTCGCGGTTTTTCCCTCTGCCGCCCTCTCCCGCCCTTTGCCGCCCTCGGCCGCTCTCTTGACCGTCGTCGCCGGCCGCCCTGTTCGCGGCTACATTCCCGCCCAATGAAAACGCAGCGTCACGCGGCGATCTTGAAGATCGTCCGCTCGCAGACCGTCGCGAGCCAGGAGCAGCTGCGTGAGCTCCTCAAGGGCGAGGGCTTCGACGTCACCCAGGCCACGCTGTCGCGCGACATCCGTGATCTGGGGCTCGCCAAGGTCGCGGCGCCGGACGGCGGCTCGCACTATGCTCCGCCGCCCGAGACCGGGGGCGCGATCCGGCCGCAGCTGCAGCAGCTCCTGCCCACGACGCTCGTGTCGCTGGACGGCGTCGGCCCATTGCTCGTGCTGAAGACACCGGCGGGGAGCGCCCAGGCGCTCGGACTCGCGCTCGACGCGGCCGGCTGGACGGAGATCATCGGGACGGTCGCTGGGGACGACGCCGTCCTCGTCATCACCCGCAGCGAGCGGGCCCGGCGCGCCGTGGAGACCCGACTCAAGGAAGTGGCGGGCATGCCCGACTGAGCCCCGTCGCGCCGGCGCAACGCAAGGCGCGCCGCTTGAACTTCCCATTCCACGTACGGGTGGTAGTGTTGAACCTCGTTTCTACAGGAGACACACCGTGACACACGCAAGGCTGGTGACTGCGCTCGCGAGCGGTCTCACACTGGCGCTGACCGCAGTCGCCGCGCCGCGGATGGCCCTCGCGCAAGCGGCAACCGGTAGTGCGACCGAGCGGCTCAACATCCTAACCCCCGAAGAGCGCGCCGCAGGGTGGCGCCTCTTGTTCGACGGCCACAGCACCACCGGCTGGCGGGGATGGAAGATGGACACGATCCCGTCAGGGTGGGGAGTCAGGGAGGGTGCGCTCACACGGGTGCGGCCGGCTGCGGACATCATCACCACGGACAAGTTCAAGAACTTCGAGCTCACGCTCGAATGGAACGTCTCCCCGAAAGGCAACAGCGGCATCTTTTACCGCGTGAGCGAGGACACTGCCGACGACGCCATCTATTGGAGCGCTCCGGAGATGCAGGTCCTCGACGACGCCGGGCACGCCGACGGCCAGTCGCGCCTGACCGCGGCCGGTTCCGACTACGGGCTGTATCCCTCGCCGGCGGGCGTCGTGAAGCCGGCGGGTCAGTGGAATGCGGTGCGTCTGATCGTGAACGGCAACCACGTCGAGCATTGGCTCAACGGCGTCAAGGTCGTCGAGTACGAGCTGGGCAGCCCGGACTGGGAGGCGAAGGTCAAAGCGAGCAAGTTCGCCACCCACCCGCGCTACGGCCGTAATGCCGAGGGCTACATCGGGCTGCAAGAGCACGAGTTCCGCGTGGCGTTCCGCAATATCAAGATCCGGGTGTTGCCGTGAGCGTCCGCGCTCGGCTCTCGACGTTGATGTTCCTGCAGTTCTTCATCTGGGGTGCGTGGTACACCACGGTCGGCAACTACATGTCGGCGCACGGCATGGCCAAGCTGGCGTACTTGCCCTATACCGTGAACCCCATCGCCGCTATCGTGGCGCCGTTCTTCCTCGGGCTGATCGCGGATCGGTTCTTTGCTACGGAAAAAGTGCTCGGCGTCCTGCACCTGGTTGGTGGTGCGATCATGGTCCTCGTTCCGGGAGCCACCGGCGCCTCGGGACTGTTCGTCCTGCTGCTCCTCCTCTATAACTTGTGCTACATGCCGACCCTCGGGTTGGCGAATTCGCTGGCGTTTCACCACATCGAGGACCAGGAGCGGCAGTTTCCCCTGATTCGCGTGTTCGGCACGATCGGCTGGATCGTCGCCGGCCTCTTCATCGGCTTCGTGTTGAGCCGCTTCACGGGGGGTCTGCTGCCAGATACGACACCGTTGCCGCTCTATACGACCGGCACGGCGAGTCTCCTGCTCGGTCTCTACAGCTTCAGCTTGCCCCACACGCCCCCGCCCGCGGCAGGCCGGCGGGTTTCGGTGCAGAGTATCATCGGGGTGGACGCGCTCAAAGAGCTCGGCAGCCCGCCGTTCTACGTGTTCATCATCTGTTCGTTCCTGATCTGCATTCCCCTGGCCGTGTACTACACCTACGCGCCGATCTTCGCCAAGGTGGCGGTCTACGACCTGCAGACCACGAACGTCGTGACCAGTGCGCTGCCCAATCCATCCTCCCTGATGACGCTCGGCCAGATGTCCGAGATGCTGTTCATGCTGGCGATGCCGCTGATGTTTGCGCGGCTCGGCGTGAAGCGCATGCTGCTGGTCGGGATGGGCGCCTGGGCGCTCCGCTATGCGCTGTTCGCGCTCGCGGCCCCCGCTTCGCTGTTTTGGCTGATCGTCCTGGGGATTCTGCTCCACGGCGTGTGCTACGACTTCTTCTTCGTCACCGGGCAGATCTACGTCGACAAAAAGTCCACGCCTGCGGTCCGCGGCCAGGCGCAGGGGTTCCTGGTGTTGGTGACGTACGGCGTCGGCATGCTCATCGGCGCCTGGGTCTCCGGCCAGGTCTACAATCGATTCCTGGGGGCAGCATCGGGCCTCACCCGGGAGCAATGGCTGAGCTTCTGGCTGCTCCCCGCCGCGTTCGCTGCGATCGTCCTGGTGCTCTTCGCCGCGTTATTCCGCCCCGACGCCGCGCCTGCGCGCGAGCCGGTGGCGGCCGATTGAGGAGGGTCTCGTCATGGCTCGAAAACGCATCTCCAGACGGAAATTCGTCGGCGACGTGGGCGCCGGCGTCGCGTTCACCATCGTCCCCCGCCACGTCCTGGGCCGGGGGTACCGCGCTCCAAGCGACAAGCTCAACATCGCCTGTATCGGCGTGGGCGGGATGGGCGCGAACGACGTGAAGGGCGTGGGGAAGACGGAGAACATCTACGCGCTGTGCGACGTGGACGAGCACCAGGCCGCACAGTCGTTCGCCGCCTTCCCCAAAGCCAAACGCTTCAAGGATTTTCGCGTGCTGCTCGAGAAGGAGGCGAAGAACATCGACGCCGTCACCGTCTCGACGCCCGATCACGTGCACGCGGTGGCCGGGATGATGGCGATGAAGCTGGGCAAGCACACCCGCATTCAGAAACCGCTGGCGCGTACGCTGTGGGAGGTGCGCCAGCTGGTCGAGACCGCGCGCAAGACCAAGGTCGCCACCCAGATGGGGAACCAGGGGCACGCCGGCGAAGGCACGCGCCAGATTCGCGAGTGGGTCGAGGCGGGCGCTATCGGCACGGTGCGCGAGATCCAACTGTGGACCAACCGGCCGATCTGGCCGCAGGCGATCGAGCGGCCGCTCGAGGAGTACTACACGCCGCCCTGGATCGACTGGGACCTGTGGCTCGGTCCGGCGCCCGCGCGCCCGTATAACCCGGCGTACGCGCCGTTCAAATGGCGCGGCTGGTGGGATTTCGGCACCGGTGCCCTGGGCGACATCGCCTGCCACTCGATGGACGCGTCGTTCTGGACGCTCGGCCTGGGCTACCCCACGCGCATCGAGCCCGAATCGACCAAGCTGTTCGGCGAGACCGCGCCGGCGGTTTCCCGCATCACGTACACTTTCGCCGCCAAGGGCAATCGCCCCGAAGTGAAGGTGGTGTGGCGCGACGGCAGCCTGTACCCGCCGCGCCCCAAGGAAGTCACGGACCCGGCGCTGTGGCCGTTCGATACGAGCGGCCAGCTGTGGATCGGCGACCAGGGCAAGCTCGTGGCCGGGATCTACGGCGAGGACCCGCGCCTGCTCGACGACGCCCGCCAGGCGGAGATCACCGCTCACCCGCCGGCGCAGAAGTACCCGCGCCTGGAGAGCGTGTACGCCGAGTGGATCGCGGCGTGCAAGGGTGGGACACCCGCGGGCTCGAACTTCCCCGACCACGCCGGGCCGCTCACCGAGATGGTGCTGCTCGGCAACCTGGCGCTGCGTACGGCCCAGGTGCTCGAGATCGACCAGCACTCGGGCGAGGTCGCGAACACCAAGGTGCCGGCCGAGTACGTGCGCTCGGAGTATCGCGCGGGCTGGACCGTGTAACCGGGTTGGACCGTGTAACGAAGCAAGGTCCGACGATGTAGGGGCGCAGCATGCTGCGCCCCTACACGGCAGCCGCGCCCCTCCGGGCGACGCTACATTGCATCACATGGGCTGGCCTGGGCGGCGCGGATGTTGACGGGCCTGAGCGACACGCTCAGCCACCACCCCGTGCTGGCGCTCGCGTCGCTGTTCGGGGCCGGACTCGTCACGAGCCTGACCCCGTGCATCTATCCGATGATCCCGATCACCGCGGGAATCATCTCGGGGGCGAGCGCGGGGTCGCCGTCGCGGGCCCGCACGACCAGACTCACCCTCACCTACGCCGCCGGCCTCGCGCTGTTCTACGCGATCCTCGGCCTCCTCGCCGGCCTCACGGGCTCGCTATTCGGGACCGTGAGCGCGAACCCCTGGGCCCGCTTGGTCATTGGGAACCTGCTGCTCCTCTTTGGCCTTGCCATGCTGGACGTGTTTCCGATCTCGCTCCCGCCGCGCTTGGCGCAGTGGGCCTCGGGGCTAGGCGGTGGGTCGTACCCGGCGGTGTTCCTGCTCGGCGCCACGTCGGGAATCGTGGCGGCGCCGTGCGGGGCTCCGGCGTTCGCGGCCGTGCTGACGTGGGTGGCCAGCACGCGGAGCGGATTCCTCGGGTTCGTGTATCTGTTCGTATTCTCGCTCGGCATGACGGCGCTACTCGTCGTCGTCGGGCTGTTCTCCGGAACTCTGTCCACGTTGCCGCGGGCTGGTGCGTGGATGGCGTGGATCAAGAAGGCCGCCGGCGTGATCCTGCTGGGCATGGCGGAGTACTACTTCATTCAAGCGGGGATGGTGTGGTGATGCGAGACATGTTGCTTGTCGGGGCCGCCCTGGCACTGGCCGCGGCGTCGCCGCTGGGCGCGCAGGATGTCGGCCTGGCGGTCGGCACGAAGGCCCCAGTCGTGGCCGTGGAGGACCTCGATGGCAAGTCCGTGGACCTGGGCCAGTACATCGGCCGCCAGCCGGTGGTGCTCGAGTTCTGGGCGACGTGGTGTCCGCTCTGCAACGCCCTCGAGCCGTCGCTCAGGGCCGCGCACGCGCGCTACGGCCGCACAGTGCGGTTCCTCGCCATCGGCGTCGGGGTGAACCAGTCGCCGGCTTCGATCAAGCGTCATCTCGCGGAGCACCCGCTGCCGTTCCCGGTGCTGTACGACGCCTCGGGCGCGGCGGTGCGGGCCTACGACGCGCCCACCACGTCGTACATCGTCGTAGTGAACAAGGCGGGGATGGTCACCTACACGGGGACCGGTGCGGAGCAGGACATCGCGGCCGCGTTGCAAGCGACGACTGATCCGTAAGGCCCACGTCGCGATGCTCGGGGCGGCGCGCGGGAAAACGATGCTGCTCGCAGCGGATTGCCTACCGTGCGCGCCGAGCGTACCGTTACTGTGTCACGGGATCTCGACTGGAGAACTTGGTGCCGGTGACGGCGAAATTCTCAAAAGCGTTCTATGACAAGTTCGGACATTCGGTCGCCGACGAATTGGTGAACTGGATCAACCAGGTGGACGCCACGTACCGGACGGAGCTGCGTGACTTGAACGAGCTGAATTTCGCTCGCTTCGATGCTAAGCTCGAGCAGCGCGCGGCCGAGCTGCGTGCGGACCTGCAAACCGGCCTCGCTCGCCTCGAGGGCGGTCTCCTCGCCCGCATCGGGATGGTCGAAGGTCGTCTCGCTCGCCTGACACTGACCCTATGGGCGGTGACGCTCGGTACGCTGGTCGCGCTCCTCAAGCTGTAGTCCGTAATCTTTTCCGCGCGACCAAAATCGTCTTCGACGAGCAGTGCCTGTCGCGTCTACTCTCCCGCCCCCGTCTTCGGCGTGACCCGGTCGATCGCCCCCGCCAGCTCCTTGTACGACTGCGGGTCGATCTCCCGGAACGGCGCCATCACGTGCGCGATCTTGCCGTCCGGTCCCACCACGAACAGGTTGCGGTTGTCGAGCCCGTACTTGGTGTTGATGGCGCCGTACGTCTTCCCGATCACGCTCCCGCTGTCGCTCGCGAACAGATAGGGGAACTCGTCGTCGCGGGCCCATGCGGCGAGGGTGTCCGCGGGATCTACGCTGATGGCGATGAGGACCACGTTGCGACCGTCGTGGAACAGCTGTGCGTACTGATCACGGTACGCATGCATTTGAATCGTTCACCCTTTGGTGCGCGCCTTGTAGAAGAACGCGAGCACGACGGTCTTGCCTTTGAAATCGCTGAGATGGATGGGAGCCCGGAGCACGCCGTAGCGGGTCGCGCCGGGGAGCGTAAAGTCGGGCGCGGCGACGCCGACTTGCAGCGGCTCGGGCGGCTTCGCCTCCTGCGCCGGGGCAGGGGTGGGGGACGCGACCAGTGCCGCGGCGAGCGGCACGAGCAGCGCGAGTGACGGACGTGACATCGCTGTTCCTCTCGGTTCGACGGGTTCGTTCAAAGCTACACCGCTAACGTGATGGGCGTGTGTCAGGGACGGGTGGTGTCGCTCCGGTGCCGGGCGCCCGATAGTTCACGTCCAGTACGGCGAGCCGCGCGAGGTGGGTGGCGAGCCGCCGCGTGAAGTCCGCGTAGTCCCGCTCTTCGCGTGGCGTCCACAGCACTTCCGCGAGCGCGCACGCCCGCGGGAACGCCATGTACTCGACCCGCTTCGGGTCCGGGATGTACTCGGTCCACACCTGACCCTGCGCTCCCAGCACGTGGCGGGCTTCGTCCGCCGTGAGCTCCGCGGGCACGGGCTCGAACGCGTACACCGTGTCGAGCGGCAGGAATCCTCCGATCGCCAGCGGCTCGCGCGTCGTGTCGGTGGACTGATAATAGTCGAAGTACGTGTGCGATCCGGGCGCCATCACCACGTCGTGCCCTGCCCGAGCCGCCGCGATGCCGCCCTCGATGCCGCGCCACGACATCACGGTCGCATTGGGCGCGAGCCCGCCCTGGAGGATCTCGTCCCAGCCGATGAGCGAGCGGCCGTGGGCGGTGAGAAACTCGTCCATGCGGCGCGTGAACCAGCTCTGCAGCTCGTCCTCGTCTTTCAGGCCGAGCTCGTGGATGCGCTCCTGGGCCAGCGGGCTCGCCTTCCACTGGGCCTTGGGGGCCTCGTCGCCGCCGATGTGGATCCAATGGCCCGGAAACAACCCCATCACTTCCGTGAGCACGTTTTGGTAGAATCGGATGGTCTGTTCGCCGGGGTTGAGGATGTTCTCGTCCACGCCCCACCTGGTCCAGGGGGAAAGTGTGTCGCCCTTGTTTCCCAGCTCGGGATACGCGGCGATCGCGGCCTGCGAATGCCCCGGCATCTCGATCTCGGGGACGATCGTGACGAACCGCGTCTGGGCGTATGCCACGATCTCGCGGATGTCGTCCTGAGTGTAGAAGCCGCCGTGCGGCTGCCCGTCGAAGCGCCACGTAGTCGAGTCCCGCCGGTCCGGCCGGCCCACGATCGTCTCCCGCCGCCACGCGCCCACTGCGGTGAGCCGCGGGTACTGCTTGATCTCGATACGCCAGCCCTGGTCCTCGGTCAGGTGCCAGTGGAAGCGATTCATCTTATGGAGCGCCAGGAGATCGATGTACTTCTTGACGAACCGCTTCGGCATGAAATGGCGTCCCACGTCGAGGTGCATGCCACGCCAGCTGAAGCGCGGATAGTCCTCGATCGACACCGCCGGTATCGTCCAGGCGGTGCCGGCCACCTTCGCCTCCCGCAGGATGGCGGGGGGGAAAAGCTGACGCAGTGTCTGGATGGCATAGAAAGCGCCCGCGGGGCGGGCGGCGCGGATCGTGACCCGACTGCGGCTCACATCCAAGCGGTACCCTTCGTCGCCCAACGTCCGTAGGGTGGTGTCGAGACCGAGCGAGATCACCGGGACGCCGGGGGGAGGCGCGGACGAGCGCACGACCAGACGGAAGCCCGTCGCGGGGAACAGGTAATCGGCGAGCATGAAGCCGAACGCGCGGCTCGCCGCGTCCGTCGTGATCGCCGTGCTGCCGGTGAGCGTGAACGAGCCGGACTTGGGCGTGAGGTGCACCGGGCGCGGCACGATCGCGAACCCGGAGTCGAGCGCGAGCGCCAAGACGAGCGGTGTGAGCATCACGTACCTACCCGGGTGCGCGGCCCCGCGGGCAGATGCTCGAGCAGGTAGCGCGTAAGCAGGGAGTACACGTGCAGCGTGGTGCCCTGGCCCTCGCAGATGCAATGGCTGCGATTGGGATACTCCATGAAGTCGACCGGCTTCCCGAGCGCGATCAACCGGTTCAGCAGCCGCTCGCTGCCCTGATAGTGGACGTTGTCATCGCCGGATCCGTGCACCAGCAGCAGGCGCCCGCGCAGCCCCTCGGCGTGATTGATGGCCGACGCGGTCTCGTACCCGCTCTTGTTCTCCTGCGGCAAACCCATGTAGCGCTCCTGGTAGATCGTGTCGTACAGCCGCTCGTCCGGCACCGGGGCCACGCTCATCCCCATCTGGTACACGTCGGGGTAGCGGAACATCGCCTGCAGGGTGCTCGAGCCGCCGCCGCTCCACCCCCAGATGCCCACCCGCGTCGCATCGAGGTAGCGCCGGGAGCGGGTCAGGGCGCGCACGGCGTCGGCTTGCTCGCGACTCGACAGCACACCGATCGCGCCAT
>Ga0209577_10003555_pt1 | contig 14697 bp, 10 predicted proteins | sample GraSoiAngelo_109_FD_185874 | JGI IMG/M metagenome (GOLD analysis project Ga0209577, IMG submission 185874) | Grasslands soil microbial communities from the Angelo Coastal Reserve, California, USA - 14_0903_12_20cm (SPAdes) (version 2) | ecosystem: Environmental > Terrestrial > Soil > Grasslands...
GCGAGCCCGGATCCGATACCTGGAACTCGATGCGCGAGGTGTTCGGACGGCAGTTTGGGAAACTCAACATCGCGATGCAGATCGCGAGCACCGAGACCATCAAGCAGGCGGTGGTCGCCGGGATGGGTATCGCGTTCCTGTCCGCCCACACCATCGGCCTCGACCTGCTGGCCGGCAATCTCGTGGTGCTCGACGTGCAGGACTTCCCCGCGCGGCTGAACTGGTATCTGGTGCACAACCGCACCAAGCACCTGCCGCCGGTGGCCGCCGCCTTCAAGGAGTTCCTGCTGCGGGAAGGGGCCGCGCTCATCGAGCGGCTGGTGCGCTTCGATTGGTCGGCGCCATCGTCGCGCGCACGCCCCGCCCCTGCCCCGCCGCCGCGCAGCCGCCCTGCACGCAAGCCCCGAGCGCCCGAGGGGCGCGGCTAGCACTCGCAACTCGCGTGATGCTTGATTTCCCGGGGTGCCCTAGTCCAGGAAGTCGCAGTACCGGTCGACGTGCGCGGCGAGGTCGAGCGTGTGCTGGCGCGTGAGGCGCTCGGCGAGCTCGGTGTCGCGCCGCTCGAGCGCCTCGATGATCTTCAGGTGCTCGATGATCGAGCGCGCGGCGCGATTGTTCTGCGAGATCGTGGCCCGGCGGATGGCGCGCACGTGCAGGAAGAGATTCCTGGTCGCCTCCTCGATCAGCCGCGAGCCTCCGAGGCGGATGATCATCTGATGGAAGGCGATGTTGGCGTCGGAATACTCGTCGATGTGCTCGGAGGGCGGCGAGTTCTGGAAAGAGTCGAACAGGTGGCGGAGCTTGCCGATCTGCGCATCGGGCGCGTGCAGCGTCGCGAGGCGCGCCGACATGCTCTCGAGCGCCGCCCACACCTGGATCATCTCGATGATTTCGCGCTTGGACTTGCGGACGATGAAGATGCCTCGGCGCGGGACCGTCCTGACGAAGCCCTCCTGCTCGAGAATGGACAGCGCCTCGCGCACCGGCGTGCGACTCACCCCGAGCGCCTTGACCAGCTCCCGCTCATCCAGCCGCAGCGGCTCTCGCTCGCTGTAGATGTCGGTGTTCGCGATCGCGTCCTTCAGCAACGCGTAAGCCTGATCGCGGAGACTGCGCGGGTTGAGCGGTGCCAGAGCGAGCTGTCCTGCCACCGCCGCGCGGCTGCTCCGGAGCGTCGCGATTACGCTCATCGTGCCCCCCGTTGCTCCCCCCCGATTTTCCACGTCCGTAGCTCCCCACGGCCAGAGCCCGGGGCCCGCGTGGCGCGCGCCCGCCCGCGCCGGCAGGGCGCCCTGCGGCGCCCAGGCTCCTGCCCCGACCCAGCCACTCTGGATATATCACATACCACGGGAGACGCTTCCCCACCAAATTGGTGCACCGCCGTGCGGGTTTACCCTCCATACGATTGTGTACGGGCCGGGTAGCCACCCGTACTGCGCCTCTCGGGGCGGTTGCACGGCGTGTTGACAAGCCCGAGATATATCACCTATGGTCCCGCGCGTTCGGTCGGCGTCGCTCCAGCTGCACTGTTTCAGGGCTTCATCCGAGGGCGGCTGACCGAGTGAGGGATCGCCTATGACGCGGTCTGAGTCCTTCTGTATGACGGCAGCGGAGAACAAGTCGAACGCTCGCTCGTATCACGAATCGCGGAAGTTCATACCAACCGGCTGAGGTTCTTAAACCCAAAATCCAACAAGGGGGAGCACCGATGGTTACCGATTCGACTTCTCAGACCCGTTCATTCTTCGCCCAACCGTGGACACAGCTGATCGTCGGCATCATCTGCATGGTGATGATCGCGAACCTGCAGTACGGCTGGACGCTGTTCGTCGGCCCGATCGGGGACAAATACCATTGGAGCAAGGCGGCCATTCAGGTCACTTTCACGATCTTCGTCCTGCTCGAGACCTGGCTGGTGCCGGCTGAGGGCTACCTGGTCGACCGCTTCGGGCCGAAGTGGATCGTCGTGATCGGCGGCGCGCTGTGCGGCGTCGCCTGGACCATCAACTCATTCGCCGAGTCGCTCGCGATGTTTTATTTCGCCGGCGCGATCGGTGGCGTCGGCGCGGGCGCGGTCTACGGTACCTGCATCGGCAACGCCGTGCGCTGGTTCCCGGGACGCCGCGGGCTCGCGGCGGGCCTGACCGCGGCGGGCTTCGGTATGGGCTCGGCGGCGACCATCATTCCGATTGCCCACATGATCAAGAGCTCGGGCTACGAGCAGACCTTCCTCACCTTCGGCCTGTTCCAGGGGATCGTGGTGGTGGTGGTCGGCTCGCTGATCGCGGCGCCGGCGGTGAACCTGATGGTGGCGCCTCCGAAGGTGGCGCCCGGCGCCAGCCGCTACCAGGCGGAGCCGCTCGAGATGCTCAAGACCCCAGTCTTCTGGGTCATGTACATCATGTTCATCATGATGGCGGCGGGCGGTCTGATGGCGACCGCGCAGCTCGCGCCCATCGCCAAGGACTTCAAGATCGCCGACACTCCGGTGAGCCTCATTGGTCTCACCATGCCGGCGCTCACCTTCGCCCTGAGCATCGACCGCATCCTGAACGGCCTCACCCGGCCCTTCTTCGGCTGGGTGTCCGACCAGATAGGCCGTGAGCAGACCATGTTCATCGCCTTCCTGCTCGAGGGCTTGGGGATCATCGCGCTCGCGAATCTCGGCACCGACCCGGTCATGTTCGTGCTGCTCTCGGGACTGGTGTTCTTCGCGTGGGGTGAGATCTACAGCCTCTTCCCCTCGACCGTGACCGACACCTTCGGCGCCACCTACGCGACGACCAACACCGGGCTCATGTATACCGCAAAGGGCACGGCATCGCTGCTGATACCCCTGACGAGTGTCATCGCGGCCAAGGGAAACTGGCATCCCGTATTCATGACGGCTGCCATCCTCAATATCGTGGCGGCGCTCGCAGCCGTCCTGATCTTGAAACCAATGCGGAGCGCGTACACGAGCCGGACCGGCGCGATCGCTGCAACCCCGAACCTGGCGACGCGCTGAAGGCTTAAGCGGCGCTCCTGCGGGATCACCCGGCGGGAGCGCCGGTCGGGCGGGCTGCGGAGGCACCCCGGTTCGGGCCTGGCGGCGCAGGTCGCGAGGGCCCTGCCGCTGCGGTCGCAGGTCATGGGTATGGAGGCGTCAATGCAAGAGACAGCGACCAAGTCCCCGGAAACCCGGAGCACGACCACCGCGGAAGACACGCTCAAGCGCAAGAGCCGGGACACCAGCGTCATCTCCGGCGGCCATCTGGTCGCGAGGGCCCTGAAGAACGAGGGCGTCGATACCATCTTCACGCTCTGCGGCGGCCACATCATCGACATCTACGACGGCTGCATCGATGAAGGCATCCGCATCATCGACGTGCGCCACGAGCAGGTCGCGGCGCATGCCGCGGACGGCTACGCCCGCCAGACCGGCAAGCTCGGCTGCGTGGTGACGACCGCGGGACCCGGCTGCACCAACGCCGTCACCGGGATCGCGACCGCGTTCCGCTCCGAGAGCCCCGTGCTGCACATCGGCGGCCAGGGCGCCCTCACCCAGCACAAGATGGGCTCGCTCCAGGACCTGCCGCACGTCGACATGATGTCCCCGATCACCAAGTTCGCGGCCACGGTGCCGAGCACCGAGCGCGTCGCCGACATGGTGTCGATGGCGGCGCGCGAGGCCTTCAACGGCGCGCCGGGCCCGGTGTACCTCGAGATTCCCCGCGACGTCCTCGACCGCGAGGTCGAGATCGGCAAGGCGGTCGTGCCGAAACCCGGTCACTACCGCGCCTCGACCCGCTCGCTCGCCGATCCCCGCGACATCGAGAAACTCGCCGATATCCTCATCAACTCGGAGCGCCCGGCGATTCTCTACGGTCAGCAAGTATGGACGGCGCGCGGCCACGAGGAGGCGATCGCGCTGCTCAGGGGCCTCGACATCCCGGGCTACTTCAATGGCGGCAGCCGCGGGCTTCTCCCGCCGGGCGATCCGCACCACTTCGATCGGACCCGCGGCAACGCATTCGCCGACGCCGACGTCATCGTCATCGTGGGCACGCCCTTCGACTTTCGCATGGGCTACGGGCGGCGCATCAGCACGAAGCTCAAGCTCGTGCAGATCGACATGGACTACCGCACGGTCGGCAAGAACCGCGACATCGATCTCGGGCTGGTCGGACATCCGGGCGCGATCCTCGGCGCCGTGCTGCAGGCGGCCACGGGGCGCCTCAAGTCCGACAAGCGCCAGGCGCGGCAGCAGTGGATGAGGAAGCTCGCCGAGGCGGAAGCGGCGGCCACCGAGAAGCTGATGCCGCTCTTCAAGTCCAGCAACGTCCCGATCCACCCCTACCGGGTGGCCTGGGAGCTGAATGAGTTTCTCGCCGACAACACCGTGTACATCGGCGACGGCGGCGATGTGGTGACGATCTCCGCGCAGGCGGTGCGGCCGCGGCGGCCGGGGCAGTGGATGGACCCGGGAGCGCTCGGCTCGCTCGGCGTCGGCACCGGTTTCGCGATCGCCGCGGGACTGGCGCACCCGGGCAAGGAAGTGCTCTGTTACTACGGGGATGGCTCCTTCGGCATGACCGCCTTCGACATGGAGACCGCCAATCGCTTCGGCGTGCCCTACATCGCCGTCATCGGCAACAACTCGGCGATGAATCAGATCCGTTACGGTCAGCTCGCCAAGTACGGCGAGGAGCGCGGCAACGTCGGCAACCTCCTCGGCGATGTGCCGTTCGGCAAGTTCGCGGAGATGCTCGGCGGTTACGGCGAGGAGGTGCGCGACCCGGCCCTGATCGCCCCGGCGCTCAAGCGCGCCCGCGAATCGGTGGCGCGGTCGAAGCGCTCGGCGGTGATCAACATCTGGGTCGATCCGCGCGAGTACGCACCCGGCACCAAGAACCAGACGATGTACAAGTGATCCGACCCGACACGAGTAAGGACTGACAGGCAACACTCGAATGGCCAAGGCACTGGAGGGCGTGCGTATCCTCGACTTTACGCACGTGCAATCGGGACCCACCTGCACGCAGCTGCTCGCCTGGCTGGGCGCCGACGTCATCAAGGTGGAAAAGACCGGCACGGGCGACATCACGCGCGAGCAACTGCGTGACATCCCGGACGTCGACAGCCTCTACTTCACCATGCTGAATCACAACAAGCGCTCGATCACCCTCGACACCAAGAGCGCCAGGGGCAAGGCAGTGCTCGAGCGCCTGGTGAAGCACTGCGACGTGCTGGTGGAGAACTTCGCGCCCGGAGCGCTCGACCGGATGGGCTTCACCTGGAAGCGCATCCAGGAGCTGAATCCCCGCATGATCGTCGCTTCGGTCAAGGGTTTCGGGCCCGGCCCGTACGAGGACTGCAAGGTCTACGAGAACGTCGCGCAGTGCGCCGGCGGCTCAGCGTCCACCACCGGCTTCGACGACGGCCCGCCGCTCGTGACGGCCGCGCAGATCGGCGACAGCGGCACGGGGCTGCACCTGGCGCTCGGCATCGTGGCTGCGCTCTATCAGCGCATGAGCACCGGGCGCGGGCAGCGGGTGCTCGCCGCAATGCAGGACGGCGTGCTGAATCTCTGCCGGGTGAAGCTCCGCGATCAGCAGCGGCTCGCCCGCACCGGGGTCATGAAGGAGTATCCGCAGTACCCACACGGTAAGTTCGGCACCGCGGTACCGCGCGCGGGGAATGCCTCAGGCGGCGGGCAGCCGGGGTGGATTCTCAAGTGCAAGGGCTGGGAGAAGGATCCCAACGCCTACCTCTACTTCATCGCCCAGGCGCCGGTGTGGAAGGAGATCTGCAAGGTGATCGGCAAGGAGGCATGGATCACCGATCCCAACTACGCGACGCCCGAAGCACGGCTGCCGCGACTGATGGAAGTGTTCGCCGAAGTCGAGCGCTGGACGATCACCAAGACCAAGTTCGAGGCCATGGCGGAGCTCAACAAGCACGACGTCCCGTGCGGCCCGATCCTGTCGATGGAAGAGCTGGCCGCGGAGCCCTCGCTCCGCAACACCGGCACCGTGGTCGAGGTCGATCATCCGACCCGCGGCAAGTACCTCTCGGTCGGCAATCCCATCAAGATGTCCGACAGCCCGACCGAGGTGAAGCGCTCGCCGCTGCTCGGCGAGCACTCGGATGAGATCTTGAAGGAGATCGGGTTGAGCGAGTCCGAGATACGGGTGCTGCGCAGCGAGAAGGTCGTTTGAGAACGGATACGGGAGAAGGCATGGGACACGACAAGACGTCGGTTCGCAAGATCCTCGATGCAGCCAGGGCCGCAGGTCGCAGCGCGCTGACGGCGCCGGAAGCCAAAGGGCTCTGCGAGGCCTACGGCATCGCGGTGCCGAAAGAGGGCGTGGCGGGCACGGCCGCCGATGCCGCAAAGCTCGCCGCGACGATCGGCTTCCCGGTGGTCATGAAGATCGTCTCACCGCAGATCCTGCACAAGACGGAAGCCGGCGGCGTGATGGTCGGCGTCAGGAGCGCGGAAGCGGCGCAGGAAGCCTTCGCCACCATCGTCGCCAACGCACGCCGACACGACCCGAAGGCGACCATCGAGGGGGTGCAGGTCCAGCAGATGCTCTCCGGCGGCCAGGAGGTGATCATCGGCGCGGTCACCGATCCCGCCTTCGGCAAGCTCGTGGCGTTCGGTCTCGGCGGCATCCTGGTCGAGGTGTTGAAGGACATCACGTTCCGACTCGCGCCGGCTACGCGTGAGGATGCGCTGTCGATGCTCGACGGCATCGCGGCGGCGGAGATCCTGCGCGGGGTTCGCGGCGCCCCGGCGGTGAGCCGCGAGGCGCTCGCCACGATGATCGTCAACGTCTCGCAGCTCGTGGCGGACTTCCCCGAGGTGTCCGAGCTCGACTTGAATCCCGTGTTCGCGACCCCGGGCGGCGCCACCGCGGCCGACGTGCGCGTGGTGCTCGATTTCAAGCCGCCCGTGGCGCGCTACCGCCCGAGCCAGGAAGTGATCGTGCGGCAGATGAACCGCATCATGAAGCCCGATGCGGTGGCCGTGATCGGCGCCTCGGCCGAGAACGGCAAGATCGGCAACTCGGTCATGAAGAATCTCATCAACGGCGGCTATAAGGGCGCGATCTACCCGATCCATCCGAGCGCTACCGAGATCCTCGGCAAGAAGGCCTACAAGAGCGTCAAGGACGTGCCCGGAACGATCGACGTGGCGGTGTTCGCGATTCCCGCCAAGTTCGTCGCCCAGGCGCTCATCGAATGCGGCGAGAAGAAGATCCCGGGCGCGGTGCTGATTCCGTCCGGATTCGCCGAGACCGGCAACGTCGCCGGCCAGGAAGAGGTCGTGGCGGTGGCGCGCAAGTACGACATCCGCCTCATGGGTCCCAACATCTATGGCTTCTACTACACGCCGAAGAATCTCTGCGCGACCTTCTGCACCGCCTACGACGTCAAGGGCACAGCCGCCCTCTCCTCGCAGTCGGGCGGCATCGGCATGGCGATCATCGGCTTCTCACGCTCGGCGAAGATGGGGGTGTCGGCCATCGTGGGCCTCGGCAACAAGTCCGACATCGACGAGGACGATCTGCTCACCTTCTTCGAGCAGGACGACAACACTCAGATCATCTGCCAGCACCTGGAGGATCTGAAGGACGGGCGGGCGTTCGCCGAGGTCGCCCGCAGGGTCTCGAAGAAAAAGCCGGTCGTGGTGCTGAAGGCCGGCCGCACCGCCGTGGGGGCACGGGCGGCGAGCTCGCACACCGGCGCGCTCGCCGGCAACGACAAGATCTACGACGACGTGTTCCGACAGGCGGGAGTGATCCGTGCGCGGACGCTGCGCGATCTGCTGGACTTCGCCCGTGGTATCCAGGTGCTGCCGACCCCCAAGGGCAACAACGTGGTGATCATCACCGGGGCCGGCGGCTCGGGCGTGCTGCTCTCGGATGCGTGCGTCGACAACGGGCTGACGCTCATGGCGATGCCCCCGGATCTCGATGCCGCGTTCCGCAAGTTCATCCCGCCCTTTGGAGCCGCCGGCAATCCCGTCGACATCACCGGCGGGGAGCCGCCGACCACTTATCAGAACACCGTGCGGCTCGGGCTCGAGGATCCGCGCATTCACGCGCTCATCCTCGGCTACTGGCACACGATCATCACCCCGCCCATGGTGTTTGCACGGCTGATGGCCGAGGTCGTCGGCGAGATGCGCGCCAAGGGCATCGACAAGCCGGTGGTCGCCTCGCTCGCCGGCGACGTCGAGGTGGAGGAAGCCGCGGAGTACCTCTACCAGCGCGGCATCCCCGCCTATGCCTATTCCACCGAGATCCCGGTCGCGGTGCTCGGCGCCAAGTACCGCTGGGCGCGCGGCGCGGGACTCATTCCACCGCCTTAGAACTGCGGCCCACTCTAGGGGTAATGGGGGAAACACAAAAGCCGCGTACCACAGAACAGCGGCGGAACTCGCGCTGCGATCAGCGGCGCGAGTCACACCGAGCTGACAGTTGTCAATGAAGAAACGACCACAGCAAAATTTGGAGGGAGAATAGCTATGACGCTCCAGAAGACATCGATAGCGATTGCAGTTTCTCTTGCGCTCGGGTGTGTGGGCAATGCGCACGCAGATCAGGCGTCCGACATGCAAGCAAAGTTGGACGCGTTGCAAAAGCAAGTTCAGGAATTGCAGGCGCAAATGGCCGCACTCCGGAAAAAGCAGGAGCAAGCCGCGCCTGCGGCGGCCGCAGCTCCCGCCAAGGCTCCCGCCAATGAGGTAAAACCCGGCAAGGACCTGATCTTCAAGGTTGGCGGCGGCGAGGTCCAGCTTTACGGCCACGCCGATGTGTCCCTGGATGATCAGACCAATGGCATGACCGGCTTCCTCAACGGCGGTGTGCCGGTCACGGGCCACAATGGTTGGGTTCCTGATGTCTCCAGCAACCTGTCGTTCTTCGGGGTTCGTGGCAACCGTGCCGTCAGCGACGATCTGAAAGGGGTTTTCCAGTTTGAAACGGAAATCTCCTATGCCGCCACCCCGGGTGCATCAGATCAGGCAACAGACACGACGGCACAGAAGTACAGTCTCGGATCGCGCAATAGCTTTGTCGGACTTCAGAGTGAGGAATATGGTGCCATCAAGCTGGGCAAAACCGACACGCCCTACAAAACCGCTACCGCCCGCATGGACCCCTTTGCCAGTACACCGGGTGACTACAATGCCATCATGGGGAATAGCGGCGGCGATAATCGAACCGAGTTTGACTTTCGCGCGCCTCATTCTGTCTGGTACGAGTCGCCGAATATGTCGGGCCTGCATGCCAATGTCCTGGTTTCACCCGGCCAGAATCGGAGTACAGGTAGCGGACTGTATGCCCAGGGCGAACCGGATTGCAGCGGCGGTAATTCAACCGCAGGCTTGAACGGAAATGCCGGCCAACCCACTTCCTGTACGGATGGGTCTTTCTATACTCTTTACAGTGCTGATCTCACCTATGAGTCGGGTCCGCTTTACGCCACCGCTGCATACGAGCTCCATAGAGATGTCAATCGCACAGGCGACGAGGTAGTGCCAGATACCATCGGCATCCGCGATGAATGGGGCTTTAAGCTGGGCGTGCAATATACGTTTCCGACCAAAACGACCGTCAACGTCCTCGTCGAAAGATTGCAGCGGGATGCCATCACCGACAGCTTGGATGAGCGCACCCATACCGCTACCTGGCTCGCGCTTACTCAAGGTCTGACGGCCTTCGATGACCTGAATCTTGGCTGGGCACACGCTGGCAGGACACCGGGGCAGCCGGTGGCAGGAGTACAGGACAAATTCGGTAATCCTGCGCCTGCCGGTTCCTCGAATAACGAGGCTAACCTATATACCATCGGCCTCAAACACCGTTTTGTAGACAAGCGCACCACCGCCTATCTGACGTATTCAAGCCTGGTCAATGGCTACTGGGCGCATTACTCCCTGGGTGCGGGTGGTCACGGTCTTCCCACCAGAAACTATGTCGGTGACAAATTTGTCGGAGGCTGCCAGACAGGGGGTAATTGCGGTCCCCCGTTTGCTGGGAATAACGCCGAAGCAGTCTCTGTTGGTGTGACTTACGATTTTTAACCCGGTAAGAGAATCACGCAAAAAGGCGCCCTCGGGCGCCTTTTTGTCACTCACCGCGACGACGAATATTTGATATCGCGCGTGATATCGCGTGATCGCGTGATCGCGTGGCGATAGCGCATTGCGAATGTTGCATGTTTACCAGAGCTTCTCGCCGCGGGCCATGCGCTGTTGCATCTCCGCCTGGAATGCCGGCGGGCCGAAGGCGAACCAGTCCTGATCCATGCGATAGAGCAACAGGCGCTTGTGCTCCGACGCGAAATTCTTGAGCCATTGCGTAGTCTTGTCATCGGGCCCATCGCCGACTGGTACGGCAACATCAACAGGCTGACCGTTCCAGTTGAACTGTGCAGGGAGGAAGATGACTTTGGCCTTGTCGGGGCGGAGCCAGTCTGGTAATGGACTTGCTGGCACGAGCCAACCACAGAAGAAACGCCGGCATGGGTCGAGGGGCCGCCGTTCATAGATCAGACAATGGTGGCCGGAACTGTGGGGGCAAGGGTGGCCGGGATAAACCTCGACGCCGTAGACATTGATCTTGAGCCACCCATCACAGCAGGCCGTGCACTCGCCGCACCGGCGGCCCGATGTTGCCGCTTCGGTTCCAACGATGCTCCCGATGGAGGTCAATGGAAAGAGCTCCATTCACGCGGGCGGGCGACGCTCAGGCGAAGATCAGGAGCGATCCCCCGAACAGGATGAGGCTGATGATCAGTCCGATCACGCAGTAGCCCATGATGTCCTTGATGCCAAGCCGGGCGATCGCGAGGATCGGCAGGGCCCAGAACGGCTGGATCATGTTCGCGGTTTCCTCGCCCATGGCCGTTCCCATGGCCGTGATGGCCGCGCCGACGTGCAGCTTGACCGCCGCCGGGATCATGAACGGACCCTGCACCGCCCAGTGACCGCCGCCCGAGGGCACGAAGAGCGTGATGATGTTGGAGGAAATGAACGACCAGAACGGCAGCGTGTGCTGGGTGGAGAAGGCCACGAAGCTCGCCGCGATGATCCCGGCGAGACCCGTGCCGGTCATGATGCCCATGATGCCGCCGTAGAGCGGGAACTGCAGCAGGATGGGACCTACGGTTCTCGCCCCGGACTCGAACGCGCGCACGTAGCGGATCGGGCGCCAGTGGAAGAGAAGCCCGAGCATCAGCACGATGAAGATGAAGCCGTTGATGTCGAGGTGGAATCCCTTGGCGGCGATGGTGTGCCACTCGTAGACGACGCCCATCAGAACCAGGAGCACCGTGAGCAGCCAGGAGTCCTCGAGCACGGTGGCGAAAGTGCGAGCCCGGGTACCCTCCTGCGCCACCTCGTCCTGGCGCATCAGCACCTGCGGGTCGACCTTCTTCATGTCCTTCTCTTCGGGACCCATGAAGTACAGCGCCACGGGCATGAGGATCACGAGCAGCACGACCGGGACCAGGTTGTAGGCGGTGAAGATCGTCTCGCCGAACCCGGCCGTCTTGCCGGTCACCTTCTCGACGATGTTGAGCGCGCTGCCGTGCGTCGCGGTGGCGAGCGCGATCGAGCTCGAGAGGCCGGAGGCCCACACCATGAAGCCCATGTAGGCGGCGGCGACCAGAAAGCCGAAATCGACATCGCGCAGCCGCTTCGCGATCTCGCGCGCCACCAGCGCGCCGACCACGAGGCCGAAGCCCCAGTTGAGCCACGAGCCGACGGCGGCGGCGAGAAATACCGTGATCGCGGCCCCGGCCTGCCGGGTCGGGAGCGATGCGAGCCTGCGCAGCAGCCCCCTGACGAGCGGCGTATCCGCGAGGGTCACACCGGTCACGAGAATGAGCGCCATCTGCATAGCAAACGCCAGGATGTTCCAGATGCCGTCGTACCAGGAAGCGACGACCTTGAGCAGCCCGCTCGGCGTCCAGATGAGCGCCGCCGCGACCGTGATGAAGGTGAGGACGACGGCGTACAGGTAAGGGTTCGGTATATAGCGCTCGGCGTAGCGAACGCACAGGCGCGTCAGTTGCCGCAGCATGGCTCATGCCCCCTTGTTTATTGGTTCAGGCAGCGACCTGTCCGCCTATTCTATCAGCAGGACGGTCCCTGTCTGCGTTTGGCGGTGCGCAGGAATTTCTCGCAGTCCTCCAGCCGCAGGCAGCGGCACCGGAAGCTCGTCTCGAGGAGCGACTTCATCCGCTGCGCGCGGTCCATGAGGGCGTTGACTTCCTCGAGCTTCCGCGCGGCGAGCGTGCGCCAGCGCGCCGCAGGAGGCGTCTGCTCCGAGAAGCCCGACAGGAACACCCGGGTCTCGCCGATGGTGAATCCCGCCTCGAGCGCGAGCCGGATGAGGTTGATCCGGCCGAACACGGCCTCGCTGTAGCAGCGCTGCCCGGATCGGCGCGGCGGCGCCGGCAAAAGGCCCGCCTTCTCGTAGTAGCGCAGCGTCGAGGCCGGCACGCCCGCCTCGCGCGCGACCTCCCCGATCGAGAGCTCTCGCATTGGCCGTTCCCGCCCGCTTGATCCGCTTGACTTGAAGTGCACTTTAACTCGTAGAGTCCCCGACCGAAAGAGGGCAAGGCGCCCTCACGGAGACGGAACATGACTCCTGCGATCAGTCTCGCCGGCGTGCTGCTGGCGGTGTGGGCTCTGTTCGGCGCGCAGCCCGGGAGCGCCGCCGTCCCGACCGATTACGTCGCGGCTGCGATCGCTGCTGCGGACCGGCCGCCCGAGCAAGTGGCACGCGATGCCGAGCGCCAGCCGGAGGCGGTGCTGACATTCGCAGGGGTAAAGCCCGGCGACCGCGTGGCCGACTTCATGTCGGGCGGCGGCTACTTCACGCGGCTCTTCAGTCACATCGTCGGGAGAAACGGGCACGTCTACGCGTTTCTGCCCGAGGAGCAGCTCAAGAACTGCTCCCCGGACGAGGTCGCCGGAACTCGCGCCCTCGAGCACGGCGTGTACTCCAACGTGAGCGTGCTCACCGCGCCGGTCGGGCGGTTCCGACTGCCCGAGCCCGTCGACCTGGTGTGGACGTCACTCAATTTCCATGATCTCTATGACTCGTTCATGGGGTCGGCGAACGTGTCGCAAGTCGCCCGGGCGATGTTCGAGGCGCTGAAGCCGGGCGGGGAGCTCATGGTCATCGATCACGTCGCGGAAGCCGGATCGGGGATACGCGACACCGAGACGCTGCATCGCATCGACCCCGAAGTCATCGTCCGCACCGCCCTGGCCGCCGGATTCCGCCTCGAGGCCGAGAGCGACTTGCTGCGCAACCCGCAGGATTCGCACCGGTTGCGCGTGTTCGATGCCGCGGTTCGCGGGCGCACCGATCAGGTGATCCTGAAATTCAGAAAGCCGGCGAGCGCCTCCGCCGCCCCTGCAGCGACGGCGCGGGCGCCCGCGGTGGCGGAGGCGTCCGGCCGCGGCTCCGGGTGCGCAGGCTTATGCCTTTGAAATCGCCGCAGCCCGTCTCGGATTCCTGACAAGGAGCCAGTTCACCGCCGCGCCGGTGAGCGTCGCGAGCAGGATGAGCGACTTGCTGAAGTCCACCCGCGTGAGCAGCAGCGCGCAGATCGCCGTTCCAACGAGCGGCAGGAGGAGTCCCCCGGGCAGGCGGTACACGGCGGCGCCGGGCTGCCGCCGGCGCAGGACCGGAACCGCGGCGCAGATGCCGCCGTAGAAGAGCACCCGCGCCACCGCCGAGAGCGTCACGTTCCAGGAGAAGCTCGCGAACTGGGAAAACCCCCAGAGCAGCAGCGCAAAGGCCAGGATCGAAAAGTGCGGCGTGCGAAAGCGCGGGTGCACCGCGGCGAGCCAGGCGGGGAAGTCTCCCCGCTCTGCGAGCGCGAAGGTGCTGCGGGGCACGGTCAGCATGTTGGCGCTGATGTAGCCGTAGACCGAGAGCAGCGCGCCCACGGAGATCAGAGCCGCGCCGGCGGGTCCCATGGCGACGCGGGCGGCGTCGGCGAGCGGACGGACACTGTGAGCGGCATCCGGGACCAGGTCGATGACGATGAGCTGCAGCAGCGCGTAGAGCGCGAGGAGGATCGCGAGCGCGGTGAACAGCGCGAACGCGACATCCCGCTGCGGGTTGCGCGCCTCGCCCATCGGATTCAGCGCGGCCTCATAACCGCCATAGGCGAAGAGCAGCAACAGCATCGCCTTCAGCCAGCCGTCGAGACCCGCTGCCACCGGTCTCGCCGCGACCTGCGGATGGCCCACGAGATAGATCGTGCCGGCGACGCAGACCACAGCCAGCGCCAGGAGCTTCGCGACCACCGTGACGTTGCTGACTCGCGCACCGGCGCCGACGCCCCGGTAATTGACCGCCGCCAGAGTGCAGAGGAAAACCGTAATCACCGCAAGCCGCGGGAGCGGCTCGGCCGCCGCCGGCCAGAATTCCCCGAGGTAAATGACCAGGAGGTTCACGGCGGCAGCGCACGCGGTGAGCCGGCTCAAGAGCGTCAGCCAGCCTACCTGAACCCCCACGAAACGCCCGAACGTGTGCCTCAGATAGAGGTAAGTGCCGCCGGTCTCGTCGAACTGCGAGGCAACTTCCGCGTAGCAGGCAATGATGACGCCCATGCCGGCGCCCGCGATCAGCACCGCCCACACACTCCACTCACCCACCAGTGCCGCGACCGCCGAAGGCA
>Ga0209577_10003556_pt1 | contig 14696 bp, 11 predicted proteins | sample GraSoiAngelo_109_FD_185874 | JGI IMG/M metagenome (GOLD analysis project Ga0209577, IMG submission 185874) | Grasslands soil microbial communities from the Angelo Coastal Reserve, California, USA - 14_0903_12_20cm (SPAdes) (version 2) | ecosystem: Environmental > Terrestrial > Soil > Grasslands...
CGCCCCCAGCACGGGCGCGACACGCGCCTCGGCGAGCACGAACACCTCCTCGCCCAGCCGCGCGCGGGCATAGGTCGCCCGCGGGGAGACGGCCACCGCGACGTTGCCCGGCAGCGTCCACGGGGTCGTCGTCCACACCAGCAGCTGCTCCTCGCCGCCGGCCAGCGGGAGCCTCAGGTACACGCTCGGATCGACGATCTCGCGGTAGCCGAGCGCGACCTCATGGGACGAGAGCGTGGTCTCGCAGCGGGGGCAGTACGGCACGACGCGGTTGCCCTCGTACAGCAGCCCGCGCGCGTGGATCTGCGCCAGCGCCCACCACACCGACTCGATGTAGCTCTCGTCGAGCGTGCGATACGCGTGGTCGAGATCGAGCCAGAATCCGATTCGCTCGGTCAGGCGGTTCCACTCCTGCACGTATGCGAACACCGATTCACGGCAGCGCTCGTTGAACTCCTTGATCCCGTACAGCTCCACCTCGGCCTTGGAGCGGATGCCGAGCTCCTGTTCGACCGCGATCTCGACGGGCAGGCCGTGGCAGTCCCATCCGCCCTTGCGCTCCACGCGATAGCCACACATCGTCTTGAAGCGCGGGTAGATGTCCTTGAACACGCGCGAGAGCACGTGGTGGGCGCCGGGCGGCCCGTTGGCCGTGGGCGGCCCCTCGTAGAAGACCCACTGCTCGGCCGACTCGCGCGCCGCCAGCGACCTCGCGAACACGTCACGCTCGCGCCATCGCTCCAGCACCTCTAGCTCGAGCGCCGGCAGCTCCTGGCGCGGATCGATGCTGCGGTGCGGGATCAGCGCGCGTGGCGACGCGTCGGCCATGGGGCGGCCATTGTAGGTGCGCCTGCCGGCGCGAACAGGCGCGGCGCGAGCGATGCACGGGCGCCGAGCGGACCCGTGCCAGTCCGCGGCCAGCCGTGATCATCGCCGCTCCTGCGGGTAGTGAAATGGCGATGGGCGCGGTCAACGACGTCACGGAGGAGGCGCTTCGCGACCTCGCGCAAATCCGCGCGCGGGAGCAGACCGTCCTCAGCCTCTACCTCGACCTCGACCCCGCATGGTTCGCGACCGCCCCGGCGCGCGCGACCGAGATCGACTCGCTCTTGGACGGCGCCCACCGCGAGGTGGAGGCGGGCGAGCGCCCGCACAGAGAGCGCCAAGAACTGCGCCGGGCGCTCACGCGCGCCCGCGAGGTGCTCGAGGAAGACCGGTCGTGGGCGCACGGCGCGCACGCGGTCGCCCTGTTTCTGTGCGAGGCCCTGGCACTCTCGCGGCTCTTGCGCCTGCCACACCCGGTGAGCGCCGCGTGGGTCATCGCCGACGTGCCCTTCATCGCCCCGCTCGCCGAGTCCGGGCCTGTCGGCCGCGTGTGCGTGGCGCTCGTTGACGAGCGCTTCGCCCGCATCCTGCGGGGCTCCGCCGGGGCGCTGCGAGAGGTGATCTCGTTCGGCGATCCGGTGCCCGGTCGCCACAAGCAGGGCGGCTGGTCGCAGGCGCGCTACCAGCGCTGGCAGTACGAAGGCGCGGAGGCGCACCTGCGGCGGGCTGCGCGCATGCTGCACGACCTGCTGCGCGTGTCGCCCTACGACAGCCTGCTGATCGCCTGCACGGCACCGCTGTGGCCCCGCGTGGCGGCCAAGCTGCATGCCGACGTGCGCGAGCGCTTGCATTCCGACCGCCTCTCGCTCGACGTGGGCGATGCCAGCGTGGAGGACGTCTTGCGCGCAGCCGCCCCCGCGCTCGCCGCCCAGCAGCGCGCGCGGGAGGACGTCGCGCTGGCGGAGCTGCGCGAGCGCCACGGCCGCGACGGCGACGGGCGCGCAGCGGTCGGGCTGGAGGCCGTCCTGGACGCGCTCGTGCAGCGGCGCGTGGCCGCGCTCCTGTACGACGCGCGCTTGCGCCTCGCTGGGGTGGTGTGCGCGCGCTGTGGCTGGATGGGCGCTGACGGCGACCGCTGCCCGCTCGACGGCACCGCGCTCCAGGAGCGCGCGAGCATCCTCGAGGACGCGGTGCACTCGGCTGTGACCCAATCGGCCGAGGTGATGGCGCTGCGCGATCGCCCCGAGCTGGGGCCGCTCGGCGGCGTCGCGGCGACGCTGCGCTTCTAGGGCCCTTGCGAAACGAGTGGCGCACGCTCGCCACGCCGTACTCGGCGAGCCCACGGATCTGAGGGCTCAGACACGTTCGGACATCCGGACCTAACGCGAACGATCTTCCCCTCGGCGAACTCGCACACCTCCGCCGTGTGGACATCGACGGCGAGGCCGCTTCGCTTGCCCTTGCCCCGCCACCGGGAGACCGTCACGACCGCGCCCGGTCGTCCATACGATTCGACCGTGCGGCTGCGCCTCTACCACCACAGCGACGGCGCGCGCGTGGCCTACCGCGAGCTCGGTGCGGGCCCGCCGCTGGCGCTGCTGCACTCGGCGCTGCTCTCGCACAAGGAGTGGGAGCCCGCGGCCGAGCAGCTCGCCGACCGCTTCCGCGTGGTGCTGCCCGACCTGCCTGGGCACGGGGACTCCGAGCACCGCCCCGGCCACCCCTACACGATCGATTGGCTCGCGGACGTGCTGGGGGGCTTCGCGGACGAGGTGCTCGGGCCGCGCCCGTTGCTCGCCGGGCACGACGCGGGCGCAGAGATCCTGCTCCGGGCCGTGCTCGCCGGACGGCTGCGGCCGGGGCGGCTCGTGCTCACGCCCAACCGCCTGCACGCGCCGGCGGCGCATCCCTGGCTGCGGCGAGCCTGGCGCGCGGCCGCGCGCGCGGCCGCCGTCCCTGGGCTCGACTGGCTGCTCTCATACGGCGCCCGCGGCGTGTTCGCGCCCGAGCGCGGGATCAGCCTGTCCGCGCGCGCCAACCCGGCCGCCGCCGACCTCGTGCGCCACGCGTTCGCCGACGTCGCGGGCAACGCGCAGCTGGCGCGCTCGTGGGCGAAGCTCGCGCGCGCGTGGCCCGCCGGCGCCCAGCGCGAGCTGCTCGATCTGTACCCGCGGCTGGACATGCCAGTCCTGCTGCTGTGGGCCGACCGCGACCAGCTGCATCCGCTGCGTGCCGCCGAAGAGGCGCTCGAGCTCTTGCCGCACGGGCAGCTGCGCGTGCTGGAGAGCACGGGCTTTTTGATGGCCTACGACGACCCCGTGGGCCTCGCCCGCGAGCTGGTCGCCTTCTGCGGTTAGGAATAATGCCGCCATGGCAGAGCGCCGGCAGCTGTGGGGCGGGGAGACGGCCAAGGCGATCGAGAACTTCCCCATCTCGGGTGAGACGGTGCCCGTGCCCGTGGTGCGCTGGCTCGCGCGCCTGAAGGGAGCGGCGGCGGCCGTCAACGGCGAGCTCGGCCTGCTCCCAAAGCGCACCGCCGCGCGCATCGAGCGGGCCGCCGCCGAGATCGCCCAGGGCAAGCACGACGATCAGTTTCCGATCGACGTCTTCCAGACCGGGTCGGGCACCTCGACGAACATGAACGCCAACGAGGTCATCGCCCGCCTCGCCGGCGCCGGCGCGCACCCCAACGACCACGTCAACATGGGGCAGTCCTCCAACGACGTGTTCCCCTCCGCCGTCCACCTGGCCGCGCTCGAGGTGTCCGAGAGGGAGCTGCTGCCCGCGCTGAAGGCGCTCGAAAGCTCGCTGGCGCGGAAGGCCAGGGCCTTCGACAACGTCGTCAAGGCTGGGCGCACGCATCTGATGGACGCGGTCCCGGTCACGCTCGGGCAGGAGTTCTCCGGCTACGCTTCGCAGGTCGCGCTCGGCGCCGAGCGCGTGCGCGCGGCGCTCATCCACGTGGGCCAGATCCCGCTCGGCGGCACGGGCACCGGGACGGGCCTGAACACGCACCCGAGGTTCGCGGAGAAGGTGCGTGCGCGCCTGCGCAAGGAATCAGGGCTCAAGCAGATCGCGACGCCGCTCGATCCGTTCGAGGCGCAGGCCAGCCGCGACGCGCTCGTCGAGCTGTCCGGCGCGCTGAAGGTGATCGCCGTGTCGCTGAGCAAGATCGCAGGCGACCTCGTGCTGATGGGCTCGGGCCCGCGCACGGGCATCGGCGAGATCCTGCTGCCCGAGCTGCAGAAGGGCTCCTCGATCTTCCCCGGCAAGGTCAACCCCGTGATCCCCGAGGTCGTGCTGCAGGTCTGCGCGCAGGTGATCGGCAACGACACCGCCATCACCGTTGGCGGTATGCAGGGACAGCTCGAGCTGAACGTGCGTGTCCCGCTGATCGCGCGCAACCTGCTGCAGTCGCTGCAGCTGCTGTCCGCCGCGGCGCGCGTGCTCGCCGAGAAGTGCGTGGAGGGCATCAAGGCCAACCGCGCCGCGACCGCGGCCTCGGCGGGGGCGACGCTAGCGGTTGCGGCCGCGCTCAACGGTGCGATCGGCTACGACCGCGGGACCGAGATCGTGCGCAAGGCCACCGCCTCGGGTCGGCCGCTGCGCGAGGTTGCCCTCGAGGAGGGGGTCGACGCGGAGCTGTACGACCGCACGATCGACCTGCGGCGGATCGCGCGCGGCAACCGCGCCTAGCTGCTCGCCGCGCTAGCCCGCAGGGAGGGCTTTGTACAGGTGCGCGACCGTGCCCACGGCCGTCTTCGCGTGTCCGCCGTAGGTGAACAGCCCCTTCTGGATGAGCCCTTCGATGACCCGCAGGTGGGGGAGTTTGAAGTGGATCGAGCCGCCCAGGAAGGCGGGGATCAGCGGGTAGTCGCGCAGGTCCCAGATGAGCATTCCGCTGAGCTCCTGATCGGCCGCGTAGACCGCGATGTGTCGCGCCAGCAGCGCGGCCTGGTAGGCATAGCTGCCGGGGGCGCCGGGGGGGTTGAGCGTGTTTGCCTCGGCGCCGAACTCGCTGATCACGAGCACCTTGCCGGCGAACGTCCGGCGCATCGTCGACAGGCGCGCGTGCATCATCGCGACCTGCTGTGCGGGGCTGGCCTGCGGTGAGTCGTACCAGCCCGTGTAGTCGGTCTCGGCGACCGCGTCGACGTCGCTGTACATCGTGCCCGCGCGGGCGGGCGGGTGGTCGCCCCACACGTCCACCGCGACCATGCGGGTGGGGTCGTTGGCGTGCAGCCAGCGGGTCATCGCCTGCACGTAGCTGACCTCCGCGCTGCCCTGCCCGTTGCCGGCCACCTCGTCGACCAGGTTCCAGGCGAGGATCGAGGGGTGCAGCGCCGCGACCTGGGCCGCGGTCTGAGCCTGCTGCTCGGCGCCGTGCAGCAGGGTGGGCATGCCCGCCGCGTCGAGCCGTTCGAGCAGCCCGGGGTCGAGCGGGTGCTGGGAGCGCACCGCGTTGGCGCCGATTGCCTTCAGCTCCCGCACGAGCCCGTCCTCGTCGCGGCCGCTCAGCGCGTCGCCGTGACCCAGCGCGTCCTCCTGCAGCGAGGCGCCGTGCAGGCGCAGGCGCCGGCCGTTGAGGTACACGCGTCCGCCGTGCCAGCTCAGCTGGCGCAGGCCCACGCGCGCGGAGAAGCTGCTCTCCTGGCCCACGGCGAGCGTCAGCTGATACAGCGCGGGGCTCGCCGGTGACCACAGCGCCGGGTGCTCGACCGTCACGGTCGTGCTCATGCTCACCGTCTGGCCGTGTTCGACCGTGCGCCCGGCGAAGCTGAGCGGGGTCGCCTGCCCTTCGCGAGCCAGGGTCCCCGTCGGGGCGATCGTGCGCGAGGGACCGTTGTTGTGCACCTCGACGCCTACGCGCACGGCGGCGCCCGGTTCGTCGCGCGAGAGCCGCGTCTGGAAGGTCGCCCGGGACAGCTCGCTTTCCCCGAGCCGCTGCACGCCCACCTCGCCGTTGACGCCGCCCCAGTTGAACCACGTACGGTGAAAGCCCGCGCGGGCCTGCATCGCCGGATCGCGCCAGTCGATGCGCACGACGAGCGTGTGCGCGCCGGCGGCCAGCTGCGCGCGCGCTTCAAAGGGCAGGTAGGAGCCCCGGTGCGAGCCGGCCGGGCGCCCGTCGATCCAAACGCTTGCCTGGAAGTTGGCCGAGCTGAAGGCGAGCGCGTAGCTGCCGGCTTCGGGCGCGGTGAAGCTCGTGCGGTACCAGGCGACGGAGCCGTCGTAGTTGCGCGCGCCGGCCGCCCCTTTGAACCGGTTGGCGTCGATCGTGTTCGGCATGCTCACCGGCGAGCCCGCGAACCCGCCCCGCTGCCAGCCGCGCGCGAGCCCCCCGTTCGACGGGTCCATGCGCAGGGTCCAGCGGCTGAGCCGCGTGCGCCCCGCCGGTCCTTCGCTCACCGGGGGCGGCTGCGGCGGCGCTTCTGCCGCCGCCAGCGCGGAGGCGAGCGCGACCGAGGCCGCGGCGACGGCTAGTGCCGTCCTCTTGGCGGTCACGGACACGATGTATGCCTTCAACAATCCGCGCTCGCGTTCAGAGCGCCGACGGCGCCCTCGCACGGCCTCGCGCGCAGCATCCGCTCGAGCAGCAGGCGCGCCCCCGCCTTCGACAGCGGCTCGTTGAGGTTGCCGCACTTGGGCGACTGCACGCACGAGGGACAGCCGTCCGCGCACGGGCACTCGGCGATCAGGCGAGCGGCGTCCAGGCACAGCTCCTCAAAGCGGGCGAACGCGGCCCGCGCGATGCCGATCCCGCCCGCGTGGGCGTCGTAGATGAAGATCGTGGGGGCGCCGGTCTGCGCGTGGAAGTTCGTCGACAGGCCGCCGATGTCCCAGCGATCGCACATCGCGATCAGCGGCAGCACGGCGATCTGCGCGTGCTCGGTCGCGTGCAGCGCGCCCAGCAGCGTCTCGAGCGGGATGGTCGCCGCCAGCTCCGCATCCAGCTCGAACCACAGGGCCTGCGTGGAGAAGCTCGTGGGGGGCAGCTCGAGCGAGACGAGCTCCAGCTGCGCGTGGTCGGAAAAGCGCTTGCGCTCATATCCCAGCACCGTGTCGGTGACGGTGACCTCTCCGAAGGAGAGGGTGGTTCCCGGCGGCTCGCGCCGGTCGAGCAGGCGCACGATCGCGGTTTCGGTCAACCGCTTCGGCTGCGTGTAGGTGTCCCCGCTGGACGGCGCCACCAGCGCGCGCCTGCGTTCGAGATCGAGCTCCCGCACCTCGTAGGCCTGTCCGAGGTGCATGTACACGGCGCCCTCGTGCACGGTCGCGTGGGCGCGCGCGGCCTCGGTCGAGCCGAGCAGCTCGCCGGATGAGACGTCGACGATCGCGAATACGTCCGCGGAGGCCGAGCGCAGCGACACGTCGGCCGCCGGGTAGCCGCCGGGCCGGCGGGGAACGTAGCTGCGCGGCGCCCTCCGCTCGCCCGCGCCCCTCCGCTCGCCCGGGTCGCCGCTCGGGGCGCGGGGGGCGGAGTAGCCGGGCCTCCGGCGCAGCTCCCCGGCGCTCAGCAGATGCTCGGCGTGGGTCTCCCAGCGCGGGCCGAAGTAGTCGGCGTCCGCGCTCGACAGGGGGCCCTCGTGCGCCGCGCAGAGCAGGTGCGCGCGAAAGATCTCGGGGCTCTCGTGATCGAGGATCGCGGCCTCGACCGGTCGCTCGAGGAAGTCCTCCGGGTGGCGGCAGAAGAACTGGTCGAGCGCGTCCTCGCCCGCCAGGTACAGTGCCAGGCCGCGCCCGCGCCTGCCCGCACGGCCCCACATCTGACGCAGCGAGGCGACGGTGCCGGGGAAGGTGACGACGACGGCCGCGTCCAGCTCGCCGATGTCGATCCCGAGCTCGAGCGCGTCGGTCGTGATCACCGCGCGCAGCTCGCCCCGCACGAGGCGGGCCTCGAGCTCGCGGCGCTGCTGGGGCGTGTAGCCGGCACGGTAGGGCACGATCAGCTCGGCCAGCTCCGCGTGCGTGGGCGCGAGGGCGTCCTTCACGAGCCTGCTCAACAGCTCCACCGCCTTGCGCGACTTGATGAAGCAGATCGTGCGCGCGCCCTCGCGCACGAGGCTCGCGAGCAGCCCAGCGGCCTCGGCGAGCGGTGAGCGCCTCGTGCCCAGAGTCTCGTCGCTGAGCGGGGGATTCCACACCGCCATGCGCCTGGCAGGGGTGGGCGAGCCGTCGTGCGCGATCAGCCGCACGCGCTCCAGCCCGGTCAAGCGCTCGGCCAGCTCGAGGGGATTAGCGATCGTGGCCGAGGTCAGCAGGAAGCGCGGCGCGGTTCCGTACGCGGCGGCGATGCGCCGCAGCCTGCGCAGCACGTTCGCCACGTGGGAGCCGAACACGCCGCGGTAGACGTGCGCCTCGTCGAGCACCACCACGGCGAGGTTTGCGAACAGCTCCGACCACGCCGCGTGGTTGGGCAGGATGCCCAGGTGCAGCATGTCCGGATTGGTGAGCACGACGTTCGCGTCGCGGCGGATCTGCGCGCGCGCCTCGCGCGGCGTGTCGCCGTCGTAGATCGCGGGCCGCACGCGCTTGGTGAGCCCGAACTGCGCCAGCGCGCGCGCCTGGTCCTGGGCCAGCGCCTTCGTCGGGTACACGTACAGCGCCCGCGCGCGCGCATCGCGGCTGAGCACGTCGAGCGTGGGCAGGTTGAAGCACATCGACTTCCCCGACGCGGTGCCCGTGGTGATGATCGTCGGGCCGGCCCACGCGGCGCGCACCGCCTCGGCCTGATGGGAGTACAGGCGCGTGATGCCGATGCGCTCCAGCGCGGCGAGCACCTGCGGATGCAGCTCCGCGGGGGCCTCCGTGAGCGTCGCGCGCCCGGGCCCTTCGCGCGCCTCGGACACCAGCCGCCCGTCCGCAAGCCCGGCCTCGAGCAGCGCGCTCCAGGGCTCCGGTGTGCGCTCCTTGGCCACGGGTTGCGATAGTAGAGGCGATGCTCAGCCTCGCCGCGCGCCCGCCGTCCACTTCCAGCAACGAGGGCGCAAACCCGCGCCACTTTCACCACTCGATCTACCCCGCGCGACGCATCGCGAGCGCTCGCGGGAGGCGCGGCCTGAGCGTTTCGGTGTGCCTGCCCGCGCGCGAATGTGCGCAGACGGTGGGCGAGATCGTGCGGCAGCTCGCACGCCTGCGCGCCGAGGGGGTGCTCGATGAGATCGTGGTCGTCGATGCGGCCTCCGCCGACGGCACGGCCGCGATGGCGCGGCGCGCGGGCGCGCGCACCTATCAGGAGGCGGAGCTGATGCCCGCATACGGACCCGTGCTGGGCAAGGGGGATGCGATGTGGCGCGCGCTGTCGGTGCTCGGCGGGGAGCTGGTCTGCTACCTGGACGCCGACACCGAGGGCTTCTCCCCGCACTTCGTCTGCGGCCTGCTCGGTCCGCTCCTGTGCGAGCCCGGCGTGTCGTTCGTGAAGGCCTACTACCGGCGGCCGCTCGCCGTGGGGGAGCACCTGCTCGCCGACGGCGGCGGGCGCGTGAACCAGCTCCTCGCGCGCCCCGCGCTCGAGCTCTTCTACCCGCAGCTGGCGGGGGTGCGCCAGCCGCTCGCGGGCGAGGTCGCGGCGCGGCGAGCCCTGCTCGAGCGCGTGCCATTCGCGACCGGCTACGGCGTGGAGATCGCGATGCTGATCGACGCCTGGCGCGAGGTCGGCCTGGAGGGGATCGCGCAGGTCGACCTGGAGGAGCACCGCAACCGCCACCAGCCCCTGTCCGCGCTGGGCCCGATGGCGCTGACGGTGCTGGCCACGATCGCCGCGCGCATGGAACGCGAAGGTCGGCTCGCCGTGCCCGCGGGCGGCGCCGCGGCCAATGGAGGGGCGGGGCGCGCGCACGCGCCCGTGGAGCGCCCGCCGCGGGTCGCCGTGGGCGTCGCGTGAGCGTACGCTGCCTGTACCTCGATCTCGACGGGACGCTGCTCGGCCGCGGCGCCTCGCTGCTGCACGACGGGGAGGGCGCAGTCTCGATCGCCGGCGTGCGCGCCGTCCAGGCGTGCCTGCGCGCGGGCGTGGAGGTGGTGCTCATGTCCGGGCGCCGGCGCGCGCAGGTAGCGGAGGACGCGCGCCTGCTGGGCGGGGACTCCTACATCTTCGAGGCCGGCGCGTGCCTCGTGCTGAGCGGGGAGGAGCACTGGCTGACGGGGGCGCTGCGGCCGGGCGAGCTGACCATCGCCGAGCAGATCGAGCGCTCGGGCGCGCCCGCGCTGCTGCTGGCCCGCTACGCGGGCCGCCTCGAGTACCACGAGCCGTGGCACGTGGGGCGCGAGGTCTCGCATCTGTTCCGCGGCCTCGTCGACGCCGCCGAGACCGACCGCCTGCTGGCCCAGCACGGCCACGAGGATCTGCGCCTGGTCGACAACGGCGCGGTCAGCCGGCGCTCGCCCGCGCTCGCCGCGCTGCCGCAGGTGCGCGGCTACCACCTCGTGCCGGCGGGCGCCTCCAAGGTGGGGGCCGTCGCGCTGCACCGCCGCGCGCGGGGCTACGCGCGCGAGTCGTGCATCGCGGTCGGCGACTCGCGCGAGGACCTCGCCTGCGCCCCCGAGGTGGGGGCCTTCTGGCTCGTGGCGAACGCGCTCGAGCGCGATCCCTCCCTCGGCGCGGACCTCGCGGGCAGCGACAACGTGCGCGTCGCCGAGGCGGGCTACGGAGCCGGCGTGTACGAGGCGGTGCTCAGCGCGCTCGTCAGCGCCCCCTCCCCCGCCGAGCTCGGATGATCCGCCCGCGCTTGTCCTGCTCGTAGAGGCGCTCGACGACGAACTGCTTCAGCGGCGTCTGGTAGCCGGTGTCGCGCAGCTCCGCCAGCGCCTTCAGCCGCGCGAGCGTGAACCGGTCGAAGCGGATCGCGATCGGGTGGTGCGGCCGGGACGGTGGCGAGCGAGCAATCGCGCGCCAGAACTCACGGCTGCCCGGATCCTCCCGCACGCCTGCTCCGCCAGCCGGCCGACAGCGCGCGCCACGCCCGCGCCCAGAGCCCGGGCTGCGGGCGCCGCCAGCGCGCGGGCGGGGGGACGGTCGCGCGCACCAGCGCCACCCACGCGTCCAGGGGCAGCTCGCCGGAGATGAGCCTTCCCAGGGCGCCCGTGACTGGCGCCTCGACGCCGCCGCCCTCGATCGCGAGCGCGAGCAGCGGCACCGACTCCAGCGCCTCGACCGCCTGGCCGACCCGGACCGGGATGTCGGCGGCCGGTACGCCCGCCGCCAGCAGCTCCCCCGCGCGGCGGTTGCGGCTCTCGCGCGCGAGCGCGGTGGCGACGAGATCGCCGGTGCCGGCGAGCCCGATCATCGACTCGGGCCGCGCGCCGAGGCGCTCGGCGTAGTGCCACACCTCGGCAAAGATGTGGCCCGCGGCGGCGCCGGCGGCGTTCAGGCCCTGCGCTTCGGTGGCGCCCGCCGCCAGCGCCGCGGCGTTCTTGGCGGCTCCGGCCAGCTCGACTCCGAGGGGATCGTCGGACTGCTCGCAAACCACGCCCGCGCGCGTGAACACCTGCGCCAGCGAGCGCGCGAGCTCTTCCCCGCGGGACGCGGCCACGAGCGCGGCGCCCTCGCGCACCATCTCCCGCGCGTGCGCGGGCCCGCCCACGCAGGCGACCCTGTCGGCGCCGAAGATCTCGCTCAGCACGCTCGTGGGGGGAAGCCCGTCGGGGGAGACGAGGCCCTTGGCGAGCGACACGATCGCCGTCCGCCGCCCCAACCGGGCGGCGTCGAGCGTGGGGATCAAGTCTGCGAGCGCGAACGAGGGAACTGCCAGGAAGACGTAGTCGACGCGCTCGATCCCGCCGGGCGCGGGCTCCACGCGCAGCTGCGGCGGCAGCTGCACGCCTGGCAGGTACTCGCGATTCTCCCTCTGGCTCGCGAGACGCTCGGCCTGCTCGGCGGTGCGCGCCAGCAGCGTCGCGCGCAGGCCGCCGCGGGCCAGCAGCACACCGAGCGCGGTGCCGAACGACCCGGCTCCGATGACCGTCGCCCGCCTCGGCCCCGGCAGTGAGCGCGTGCGCGGGGCGCGGACCGCCGGGCTCGGAGTAGGCTCGGGCGCGGTCATCAGATGAGCGAGCCTAGCGATCCCCATGTCCGCGCCGCGCAGCGGCGGGCGCCGGAGTGGAGCAACTGGGCCGGCGATCAGAGCTGCACGCCGGTCGCGCGCGAGCGCCCGGCTGAGATCGACGCGCTGCGCGCGGTGATCGGGCGCGCGGCCGAGCGCGACTGGAGGGTGCGCGTGGTCGGCAGCGGGCACTCGTTCAGCGAGATCGCCTGCACCGACGGGCTGATGCTGTCGCTCGATCGCCTCACGGGCCTGCTCGACGTGGATCGCGCGTCGGGGCTGGCGCGGGTCGGGGCGGGCACCACGATCCGGGAGCTAAGCCTGGCGCTGCACGAGCACGGCCTCGCGCTCGAGAACGTTGGCGACATCGACGCGCAGACCATCGCCGGGGCGATCTCGACGGCGACCCACGGGACGGGCGCCGGTCTGCGCAACCTTGCCGCCCAGGTCAGCGAGCTGACACTCGTGCTCGCCGACTCCTCCACGCTCACGTGCTCGGCGGAAAGCGACCCGCAGCTGTGGCGCGCGGCACGCGTCGGGCTCGGCGCCCTCGGGGCGATCGCCGAGGTCACGCTGCGCTGCGTGCCCGCGTTCACGCTGCACGGGCTCGACGCGCCCGCGCCGCTGGCGGAGGTGCTCGAGCGCTTCGAGCAGCTCGCGCAGGGCAACGACCACTTCGAGTTCTTCATCTTTCCCCACGCCGAGGTGGCGCTGACCCGCACCAACAACCGCAGCGAGCGCCGACCGCGCCCGCGCGGCCGGCTGTCCGCCTACGTCAACGACGTGCTCCTCGCCAACCGGGCGTTCGAGCTGTTCTGCCGTGCGGGACGGCGCTTCCCCAGCCAGATCCCCCGCTTCAATCGCCTCGTGAGCGCCCTGGCGGGACGCCGCGAGCGGGTGGACCGCTCGGCGGCGATCTTCGCCAGCCCTCGCCTGGTGCGCTTCACGGAGATGGAGTACGCGCTCCCCCGGGCGGACACGCCCAGCGCGGTTCGGCGCGTGCTGGAGCTGATCCAGCGGCGGGGCTTCGCGGTCCCGTTCCCGATTGAGGTGCGCGCCGCGACGGGCGACGACGCCTTCCTCAGCACGGCACACGGGCGCGACAGCGGCTTCGTCGCCGTGCACATGTACCGCGGCATGGAGTGGGAGCCATACTTTCGCGCGGTGGAGGCGATCATGGACGAGCTCGGGGGGCGGCCGCACTGGGGCAAGCGCCACTTTCAGACCGCGGCCACGCTGCGGCCCCGCTACCCAGAGTGGGACCGCTTTCAGGCCGTGCGCGCCCGTCTGGACCCGCAGGGGCGCTTCGCCAACGGGTGGACCGAGCGCGTGCTCGGGCCGATCGGTGGCTGAGGAGCGGACATGAGCGCGACGCCCGCACGGCCCGCCGGGGCCGCGGGAGCGGCGCGGTGAGCGCCTCGGCGACGCCGCCCGACGCGGAGGCGCCCTACGCGCGCCTGGAGCGCGCGAGCGCGGGGCTCGAGGCCCCGTTCGCGCTGATCGACCTCGACGCGATGTGGGCGAACGCGGCGGACATGGAAAGGCGCGCGGCGGGCAAGCCGATCCGCCTGGCGAGCAAGTCGGTGCGCTGCCTGGCCCTGCAGGAGCGCATCCTCGCGCGCGCGGGCTTTCGCGGCACGCTCGCGTTCACGCTGCCGGAGGCGCTGTGGCTGGCCGCCCGCGGCGTGCAGGACATCCTCGTGGCCTACCCGAGCGCGGACCGGCCCTCGCTGCGCGCGCTGGCACGCGGGGGCGAAGAGGGCGGCGCCGATCCCGCGGTCGCGCAGGCGCGCGTGACGGTGATGGTCGACAGCGTCGAGCATCTCGAGCTGATCGAGCGTGCGCGCGAAGGATCGGCGGGCGCTGCCGTGCGGGTGTGCATCGACGTGGACGCCGGCTGGCGTGCGCTGGGCGGCCGCGTTCGCGTGGGCGCCAAGCGCTCTCCGCTGCACTCGCCGGAGCACGCGGCGGCGCTCGCGCGCGAGATCCTCGCGCGCGACGGGCTCACGCTGGTTGGGATCATGGCCTACGAGGCCCAGATCGCCGGCCTCGGCGACAGCCCGCCGGGGCATCCGCTGCAGGCGGTCGCGATCCGCGCCATGCAGGCCCGCTCCGGCCGCGAGCTGGCCGGACGGCGCGCGGCGATCGTGGCCGCCGTGCAGCAGGAGCTGGCCGCGCACGGAGCCGCGCCGCTGGAGCTCGTCAACGGCGGCGGCACGGGCAGCCTGGAGCGAACCGCCGCCGAGGCCTGCGTGAGTGAGCTCGCCGGGGGCTCGGGGCTGTACGCGCCGACGCTGTTCGACGCCTACCGCGCCTTCACACCGCAGCCGGCGGCGCTGTTCGCGCTGCCCGTGGTGCGCCGCCCCGGGCCCGCGGTGGCGACGGTGCTGGGCGGCGGCTACCTCGCGTCGGGGCCCGCCGATCAGGCGCGCCTGCCCACCCCGCAGCTCCCCGCCGGGCTGCGGCTCGACCGGCGCGAGGGTGCGGGGGAGGTGCAGACGCCGCTGCTGGGCGCAGCCGCGGATGCGCTCGCCGTCGGCGACAGGGTGTACTTCCGCCACGCCAAGGCCGGCGAGCTGTGCGAGCGCTTCGCCTCGCTTCACCTGCTCGAAGGCGAGCGCATCCTCGAGCAGGCGCCCACGTATCGGGGCGAGGGACAATCATTCCTGTGAGCCGCGAGCAGTCGCAGGGGAACGGGGCCGGGCTCGCCGGCGCCGCGCGCGAGGCGAGCCGGCTCGATCGCGCCGGCCCGGCGCCGGCGCCGCTCGAGTGCATCCTGCGCGAGGTCGTCGAGCGGCTCGCGCCGATCGATCGCACCCCCTGCTCCCC
>Ga0209577_10003559_pt1 | contig 14692 bp, 21 predicted proteins | sample GraSoiAngelo_109_FD_185874 | JGI IMG/M metagenome (GOLD analysis project Ga0209577, IMG submission 185874) | Grasslands soil microbial communities from the Angelo Coastal Reserve, California, USA - 14_0903_12_20cm (SPAdes) (version 2) | ecosystem: Environmental > Terrestrial > Soil > Grasslands...
CCCACGGCGAGGCGCTGGCCCGGTGCGGCGAGCTCGGCAGTCTGTGCGCGGCCGAGGTCATCTCCCACGTGGGTGCCCGCCCGCAGCGTGTACTGGCGGAGCTGGTGGCATTCTCGTAGGGATGCCACGGTCAGGCGGGATGGGCGAGTCCTCGATCGAGGCGGGGGAGCGCCCGCTCCGCCCCGTGCTGCTCGCATTGGCCGTCGGCGTCGCCGTTGGGCTGGCGTGCATCGGGCTCGTCATCTCGATCATCGCCATCCCGTTCTTCGCCCTGGCCCGCTTCGCCGATCCCGGCAAGGGCCTCGACGAGCCGTTCATCCGCACGGCGCTCACGAAGGTCGCCCTGCCCGCCGGGCTGATCCTGGGCTCGCTGGCGGGTCTGGCCGTGGGCCGCTGGTACCGCAAGGGAGGACGGCTCCCTGAGGAATAGCCAGGGCCCGGCGATAGGTTCCAAAAGCTGATGGACGAGCAACTGTGTCTGTTGACCGTGCACGCCCACCCCGACGACGAAGCGTCGAAGGGGGCCGCCACCGTGCACAAGTACCACGAGGAAGGTGTGCACACGGTGCTCGTGTGCTGCACCGGCGGCGAGGCGGGCGACATCCTCAACCCGGCCATGGACAAACCAGAAGTCCGCGTCCGTCTCCACGACGTGCGTATGGAGGAGCTGGCCCGGGCCACCGAGCTCATCGGTTACGACGAGGTCGTCATGCTCGGCTATCGCGACTCGGGCATGCCCGATACGCCGGAAAATCACGATCCCCGGGCCTTCGCCAACGCCGACCTCGACGATGCCGTCGGTCGCCTGGTCGAGGTCATCCGCCGGGAGCGGCCGCAGGTCATCGTCACGTACGGGGATGACCAGCAGGGCTACCCGCATCCCGACCACCTGCGGGTGCACGACATCTCGCTCCCCGCGTTCGACGCCGCCGGCGACCCCGACAGGTATCCGGCGGCCGGGTCTCCGTGGCAGCCGCTGAAGCTCTACTACGTGGCCTGGTCGCGGGCGCGTGTCGTCGCCATGAACGCCAAGTTCGAAGAGCTCGGGCTCGAGTCGCCCTTCGACAAGCGATGGTTCGAGCGGCCCTCGCAGGACCACCGCATCACCACCCGACTCGACGTGGGTGAGCACGACGAGGCCCGCCGGGGCGGGCTCCTCGCCCACGCCACCCAGATCGATCCTGAATCACCGTTCTGGTTCGGGTTGCCCGCCGAGGCGGCGCGGGAGGCGTATCCCTTCGAGGACTACGTGCTTGCCCGTTCGCTGGTCGACAGCGAGGTCCCCGAGGACGACCTCTTCGCCGGCATCCAGGTCCGCGACCGCGCGTAACGCCGCTACTGGCTACGATCCCGGCCCATCGGCCCACGAGGAGGATCGCATGGCGAAGTACCTGTCGCAGGAGTGGCTGGACGAAAGCCGCAAGCTCTCCGATGAGTTCCCGGAGCGGCCTGGCGCCACCGCCCGCATGCAGTACGCGGTCACCGGGACGCCCGAGGGCGACGTGAAGTACTACTGGGTGCTCGAGAACGGGAAGATCCTCGAGTCGACCCTCGGCGAGGACCCCAACGCCGACTTCACGATCACCACGACCTACGAGGACTCCCGCAAGATCCAGGAGGGCGAGCTCGACGCCAACGCCGCCTTCATGCAGGGGCGGATGAAGGTCACCGGCAACATGGGCAAGCTCATGGCCCTCATGCCGCTCACCCAGAGCCCCGAGTACAAGGCCATCCAGGAGAAGATCCGGACCGTCACCGAGTACTGACGCCCTCATCGACACCGACAATGGAAGGCGTGGTCGGCGTCAGCTGACGTCGATCGTGCCCTTCATGAAGCTGTGGACCTGGCAGTGGTACTTGAAGCTGCCGGTCTTCGACAGGGTGATGGTCTTCGGCCCGCTGCTCTTCATGAAGATGCCGGTGTCGAAGGACCCGTCGTCGGCGGTCAGGCTGTGGGGGACGCCGTCGTCGAGGATGGCGACCGTGACCTTGGCGCCCTGCTTCACGTTCAGCGGGTCGGGGCTGAACTTGAAGTTCTGAATGGTGACGTTGTCGGCGCCGGCCGCCGCCAACGTGGTGCTGGGGCCACCGGCGGTCGTGCTCGCCGACGAGGACACCGTCGTGCTGGTGTTCGAGGACGACTTGTTGCCCGACGAACCGCACGCCACGCCGCCCAGAGCGACAGCGGCGACGGCTACGAGCAGGGCAGGGCGTGAGACCACCGACACGGGGCACCTCCGAACATCCAGTGGGACCGACGGCGTCGAACACGACATGCTGTGGCGATCGACGGACTGCAGGAGGCTAGCGACGGCACACTGGTGCTGGCCATCGCGCGCTACCACGAGCAAGCGCTGGCCGAGGCCTACCGCCGTCACGGGGGCGCCGTCTTCGCGCTGGCCCGCCGCCTGCTCGCCGAGCATGCCCTCGCCGAGGAGGTCACCCAGGAGGTTTTCCTGCGGCTGTGGCAGCAGCCCGATCGCTTCGACCCCGAACGAGGCTCGCTGCGCTCGTATCTCCTCGCCCAGAGCCACGGCCGAGCCGTGGACATGCTGCGGTCGGAGACCTCGCGCCGGCGGCGCGAGGAGCGCGAGGCGCGCGATACGGCCGAGGGCGGCTACGACATCGAGCGCGAGGTGCTGGACCTGGCGATCGGCGACCACGTGAAAGAGGTGCTCGAGCGCCTGCCCGGGGACGAGCGGCGGGCGATCGAGCTCGCCTACTTCGGCGGACTGACCTACCGGGAGGTAGCGACCAGGCTCGACCAGCCCGAGGGCACGGTGAAGAGCCGCATCCGCTCGGGGCTGAAACGTATGCGGGCCGACCTGGTCGACGCCGGGATCGGGGGGGTATGGAGCGAGAGCTGACCCACGATGAGGTCGCCGAGCTCCTCGGGGCCTACGCCCTCGACGCCGTCGAGGGCGACGAGCGCGACGCCGTCGACCGCCATCTCAACGAGTGCCCCCGCTGCCGCGCCGAGGTCGCCGACCATCGCACGGTTGCCTCGTTCCTCGGATCGGCGGGCGGTCGCGCTCCCGACAGTCTGTGGGACCGCATCGCCGCCTCGCTGGAAGAAGCGCCACCCGAGCTGCGGCTGGCGCCGGTGGTGCCGATCAAGGACCGGCGATCGGTCAGCCTGCGGGTGGGCGCCGCCGTCGCCCGGCGGCGGGGCGGCGACCCCGATCCGGCCGACCGCTTCCGGGGCCTGCACATCTCCGCGGCCCACGTCGATGCGCTGCTGGCCGCGCGGCCGGAGCCGGCGGGTGGGCGCCGCCGTCGCGGCCGTGGCCGCCGGCGTCATTGCCGTGTTGGGCCTCGAGGTCGTGCACCTCAACCACCAGGTCGACCACCTGGCCGCGCCCGAGCGAACAGACACGGCCCTGCTCTCGGCCGCCACCCACGCCCTCGCCGACCCCCGCGCCCAGCGGGTGTCGATGCGATCGGCGGACGGACAGCGCTCGGCTGAGATCGCCCTGGCGTCCGACGGCACTGGCTTCCTCGTCGCCGACGATCTGCCGGCGCTCGCCGCCGACCGTACGTACCAACTGTGGGCGCTCGCCGACGGCCAGAAGATCTCCGCCGGCGTGCTCGGCGCCCGACCCCAGGTCGTCGCCTTCCGCTACGCGCCGTCAGGCCTGTCGGGCTTCGCCGTCACCGACGAGCACGCCGGAGGGGTCGTCAGCACGCAGAACGCGCCGGTCGTGCTGGGGACGCTGCAGCGGACCTGAGCGTCTCGGCGCTACCTTCTGGCGCCATGCCGGCCACGTTCGAGGACGTCAAGCAGATGGCGATGGCACTGCCCGAGGTCACCGAAGGCATGCGACACGGGCGCCGCACCTGGTTCGTGGGCGGCAAGGGATTCGCGTGGGAGCGGCCGTTCAGCAAGGCCGACATCAAGCGCTTCGGCGACGAGACGCCCCCCGACGGGCCCATCCTGGCCGTTACCGTCGAGGACCTGCACGAGAAGGAGGCGGTGCTCGAGGCCAATCCCGACGCCTTCTTCACCATTGCCCACTTCGACGGCTATGCCGCCGTGCTAGTCCAGCTCAAGAAGGTCGGGAAGCGGGCCTTGCGACAGGCGATCGTCGACGGGTGGCTGGCTGTGGCCCCGGCCCGGCTGGCCCAGGAGTACGTGGCCAAGAAGCCTCGCGGCCGCTAGATCAGCGCTTGGCGCGCTGGAGATCCCTGAGCTCGCGGTAGCCGATGAGGGTGGCGCCGGCCCGATGGGCGAGGGCGCGCAGGGTGCTGTGACCGGTGATCAGGTCGTGATCGTCGACGCGCGCCGCCCAGTCGGGTGCGAAGGCGCGGAGCTCGGGCGTGTCGACCGCGGGATGCACGTACACCTCGGTCACGCCGCTTCGGAGATCGGTGAGGACCCGTTCGATGGCCCGCCGGCTGCCCACGCCAGGCACGTGCAGGAGGTGGTCGGGGAACAGCACGCCCTGCTCGGCCGCCAGTTGGCGGAACGGGAAGCCGACGACGCGCTCGGTGGACGCGCCCGACAGCCGCATCGGGAGCCCGAAATCGACGGCCAGCTCGAGGTACACGTCGAAGAACTCCGGACGCAGGGCCACGGCGCCCATGTGCGAGTCGAGGTGGCTGACGTCGAAGCCCCAATAGATGGCCCGCTCGACCTGGGCCCGCAGCTCCCGTCGTACCTCGTCGAGGTCGGCGTGGTCCCACACGTCCTCGAGCGTGCGCGGGAACCCGCCGTCGCCATCGAGAAGGGAGGGGGCGTGGGTGATCGGACCCCATCGGTAGAGGTCGTACTCGGCGTTGAGCGTCAGGTGGACCCCGACGTCCTCGCCGCGGTAGCGGGCGGCCGCGTCCCGGGCCCACGGGCACGGCACCATGAGCGTGGCGCTGGTGGCCACGCCCTCGCGCAGCGCCTCGTACACGCCCAGGTTGGCGGCGTGGCTCGACCCCAGATCGTTGCAGTTGACGATCAGGAGCTTGGCGTCAGGGGGAAACCCCAGCCTTTCGGCGAGCGCCGTCATCACGAGTGAAGGTAGCGACGTCGGCGTGCGAAGGCCGCTCGTCGGGTCCGCACGCGGACCAGAGACCGCGACCGGCGTTGCGGGCGTCGGCCGCGGCGGCCACGAACTCGCTGGTGTGGGCCACGTTGGGCGGGAACGTGTAGGGCACGGCGTAGCCGTCGTGCACGAGCGCAAGATTCACGAACAGGTTGTCGCGGGCCCGGTACACGTAGGCGAGCAGGCGTCTGTACGTATCGCGCTGCTCCACGTCGCCGACCAGGCGCACGGGCGTGCCGGCAGGTAACAGGGCCTTGGTGCGGTTCGACGCGGCGATGGCGAAGCACTGCACGGGTGTGTTGGGCTTCACCGACTCTGGTGTGTCGATGCCGATCAAACGCACCCGCTCTCGGCGGCCGGAGACGCGAACGATGATCGTGTCCCCGTCGACGACGCGGTCGACGCTGGCCGAGCCCGCCGGCTGGACGGTCGACTTCCTTGCGCCCGCGTGCGAACAGGCGCCCGCCGCCAAGGCCGCGAGAGCGACAGCGAGCAGGTACAGGGCGCGACGGCCCATGGGGAACTCCTCGAATCGGTGACTGCGAGGAGCGGCCCTAGCGCCGCTCGATGATGGTGCCGGTGCCGAGGCCGCCGCCGCAGCACATGGTGATGAGGCCGACGGTGCCGTCTGTGCGCTCGAGCTCGTGGAGTGCGGTGGTGACGAGGCGGGCCCCGGTGCAACCAACGGGGTGGCCGATGGCGATGGCCCCGCCGCCGGGGTTCACCTTCTCGAGGTCGGGCTTGAGCTCGCGCTCCCACGCCAGCACGACCGAGGCGAACGCCTCGTTGATCTCGACGGTGTCGACATCGCCCATGGCGAGGCCGGACCGCTCGAACAGCTTGTGGGTGGCATCGATGGGCCCCGTCAGCATCAAGACCGGATCGACGCCGACCAGGCACTGGTGGGAGATGACGGCCCGGGGCTCGAGGCCAAGGGCCGCCGCCTTCTCGGCCGACATCAGCAGGACGGCGGCGGCGCCGTCGGAGATCTGCGACGAGGTGCCCGCCGTGTGGATGCCGTCCTCGCGCGCCACCGGCTTCAACGCCGCCAGCTTTTCCATCGACGTCTCGCGCAGGCCCTCATCGCGACCCACCCGGACGGTGTCGCCCGTGGGCTTGCCGTCGTCGTCCAGAACGGGCGCCTCGATGGGCACGACCTCGCGCTCGTAGCGGCCCTCCTCCCACGCCCGGTTGGCGCGGATCTGGGACTCGAGGCCGAAGGCGTCGGATTCCTCACGGGTGATGGCCCACTTCTCGGCGATGCGCTCGGCGCCCTCGAACTGCGAAGTCAGCTCGTACTGGCCGAAGTAGGTCTTCGGAAGCGGCCGGCCCGGCCCCGCCTTCGTTGCCGAGCCGAGCGGGATGCGGCTCATCGACTCCACGCCGCACGTCAGGACCACGTCGGCGGCACCCGACGCGACCAGGCCGGCGCCCAGGTTGGTGGCCTGCTGGGAGGAGCCGCATTGGCTGTCGACGGTGGTGGCGGCGACGGTCATCGGAAGGCCGGCGGAAAGCCACGCCGTGCGGGCGATGTTGAACGACTGCTCGCCCGACATCGTCACGCAGCCACCGATGACCTGGTCGACCTCCGCAGGATCGATCCCGGCCCGCTCGACGCATGCCTTTTGCACGGCACCGAGCAGGTCGGCCGGGTGCATGGTGGACAGCCCGCCGCCGCGGCGCCCGATCGGGCTGCGAACGGCCTCGACGATGACGACGTCAGCCATGGCCGGAGCCTACGCGGCCTTCTTGTTGGTGGCCCGGGCCTCGGCGAGAGCCTGACGGGCCTGTTCGATCCCGCGACGGCCCAGCTCGCGCGTCTCGCGGTCGAGCCGCCAGCGCCCGGCGGGCGGCTCGAGCAGCAGCAACTGGTCCTCGCTCCTGGTCATACCCCGATGATGACAGGGCCCTGTGACAAGAACTCCGGGCCGCTAGACCGGCGCCCCCGGCACCACCCTGGGCCAGGGTCGTTCCCGCTCGGCGATCAGCGCCAGGTCCAGCAGGAAGGCCTCCTCGTGGCGGCGGCCGTAGACCTGCATACCGATCGGCAGCCCGGCACCGCTCAGCCCCGCCGGGATGGACACCGCGGGGTGGCCGGTCATGTTGGCGGGGATCGTCAGGCGCCCTGTGTCGAACGGGTCGACCAGCTGCTCGCCGATCTTGGTCGGCACCGGTCCGTCGGCCGCGAACGCCTCGTAGGGATTGGTGGCGCACATCACCACGTCGACCTGCTCGAAGAGGTCGGCCATGGCCTCGTTCATGTCCACGCGGAACGTCTCGAGACGGGCTGCGTGCTCGGCCCGGTACATGTCGGCGAACCCCATGCCCAGGCGGAGCTCGTCGGTGAGTTCGTCCAACCGGTGAGGGAGATGCTTGTGCAGCATCTTCAGGGCGCCGGGCAGGCCGGCCATCGCCCACACGGGCCCCGGCTGCGGGAACTCGATCCTCACGTCCACCTGGCGCAATCCGGACGCCTTGATCAGCGAGTCCGCAAGGTCCGACACCACGGCCTCGACCTCGGGGTGGACGACGGCTCCGCCCATCGTCGGATCGACGGCGACGCGGAGCCCGGACAGATCGTGGGTGCCGAGCCGCTCTTCCCACCCTTCCACCCGAGGCAAGCTGTGCGGGTCGCGCGGGTCGTAGCCGTTGACGCAGTCGAGCCAGCGGGCGGAGTCGCGCACCGAGCGGGCAAGGCATCCGAGGACGACGGTGAGCGGTTCGATCTCGGCGTAGGGCCCGCGCGGGAAGCGGCCGTAGGTGGCCTTGAGGCCGAACAGCCCCGAGTAGCCGGCCGGGATGCGGATGGAGCCGCCGCCGTCGCCGCCGGTGGCGATCGGCACGAGGCCGCCCGCGACCGCAGCGGCCGAGCCCCCGGACGACCCGCCGGGTGTCCGCGACAGGTCCCACGGGTTGCGGGTGACGCCGTTGAGCTTGGTCGACGTGTAGTTGACGAAACCGATCTCGCTGGCCGTGGTCAGCCCCACGAGCACGGCGCCCGCGTCGCGGAGCCGGACGACCTCAGTGCCGTCGACGTCGGCCTTGTCGTCCTTGAAGAGGAGCGAGGCCTCGGTGAAGGGCCAGCCCTTGACCCGCTGCAGCTCCTTGACGCCCATGGGCACGCCGCCGAACGGCAACGACACGTCGGCACCCTTGGCCGCGGCACGCGCCGCCTCGGCGTCGACATAGGAGAAGGCGTTGAGCTGCGACCCGTCGACGGCAGCGAGTGACGCGTCGAGGGCTTCGACTGGTGACAGCTCTTTGGCCCGGAAGGCGTCGACGAGCGAGCACGCGTCGCCGAGCCACGGGGTAGTCGTCATCGGCCTCACCCTAGAGTCACCGCCCGTATGGACGCCGCCCAGTTCCTCGGCCTCGAGGCCGCCGACGAACCGCGGCGGTGGCGGCTCCCCGTGCGCCAGGAGATCACCAGCGGTCTCGGCGCCCTGTTCGGTGGCGTCGGCCTCGGCGCCGCCGTCGAGGCCATGGTGCAGCACACGGGGCGCCCGCTCGTCTGGGCGACGGCCCAATACCTCTCCTTCGCCCGTCCGCCGTCGGTCGTCGACATCGAGGTGGTCGACGCTGCCTTGGGTCACAAGACGAGCCAGGTGCGAGCCACCGGCCACGTCGGCGACCTCGAGATCTTCACCGTCAACGCCGCCCTCGGACAGCGGGAGTTCCCTGCCGGGGGCACGTGGGCCGAGCGGCCGGACGTGCCGCCGCCGGAGGAGTGCCCCGTGCGCCCGATCGACGCGCGCATGAAGGGGAGGCTGGCGTCGCGCTGGGAGATGCGCATGGCCAAGGGGCGCGGCATGGACGAGCTCCCCGGTCCGCCGGGCGACGGACGCACGGCGTTCTGGGCGCGCATCCCCGGGCTCGAGGTGTCGTACACCTCGCTGGCGATCCTCGGCGACATGGTGCCCGCGGGCATCAGCCAGGCGCTGGGCATGCGCGCCGGCGGCAACAGTCTCGACAACACCATCCGAGTCGTGCAGCTGATGCAGACCGACTGGGTGCTGCTCGATGTCCGCATCCACGCCGTCGCCCACGGCTTCGGCCACGGGCTGGCCCACATCTGGGCCGAGGACGGGACCCTGCTCGCCACCGCCAGCCAGTCGGCGGTCGTGCGAGGCTTTCGAGAGGAGCCGCCTCGTGACTGACGCGACCAACGGCCGGCGGTGGGGACTCACCATCCCCTTCGACAACGTGCCGCTGCACGAGCAGAAGCAGTGGATCTCCGACGTCGTCGCCGCCGGCTACACCGACCTTTGGTCCAGCGAGGCCGGTGGCACCGACGGCTTCACGCCGCTTGCCCTCGCCAGTCAGTGGGCTCCGTCGGCGCGCCTGGGCGTCGCCATCATCCCCGCCTTCACGCGCGGCCCGGGCCTCATGGCGATGAGCGTTGCCGCCATGGCCGAGACGGCGCCCGGCCGCTTCGCCTTCGGCGTCGGCACGTCATCGGACGTCATCGTCCAGCGCTGGAACGGGATTCCCTTCGACGAGCCGTACAAGCGAACGCGCGACATGGTGCGCTTCCTGCGCAAGGCCCTCACCGGCGACAAGGTCGACGAGCAGTACGACACGTTCACCGTGAAGGGCTTCCGCCTGGGGCGGCCGCCCGAGGTGCAACCGCCGATCCTGGTGGGCGCCCTGCGTCCCGGCATGCTGCGCCTCGCCGGCCGCGAGGGCGACGGCGCCATCATCAACTGGCTGTCGGCCGACGACGTCAAGCAGGTCGTGCCCCACGTCGGCGAGGGCAAGGAGGTCGTGGCCCGCATCTTCGTGTGTCCGTCGGAGGATGCCGACGCCGTGCGCAACCTGGGCCGCTATGCCATCTCGGCCTATCTCAATGTGCCCGTGTACAAGGCCTTCCACGAGTGGCTGGGCCGGGGCGACGACCTGGGCGGGATGTGGGAGGCGTGGGCCGCGGGCGACCGCAAGGCGGCGGTGGCCGCCATCCCCGACCGCGTGGTGGACGACCTCGTCGTCCACGGCTCGCCCGCCGAGTGCCGGGCCCACGTCCAGCGCTACGTCGACAACGGCGTCACCACGCCGGCCCTGGCCATCTTCCCTTTGGGCGACGCCCGCCAGGCCGCCCTCGACCTGGCCCCCCACTAGTCCCCAAAGCCGGACAATTCGCCCCTCGGGGGCGGGTGCTTGCTACAGTCAGCGCTTCCCCATGCGTACCCGTTTCTCAACGCGCGCGCTCACGGCCGTTCTCGCAGTCTTCGGCCTCGCTGCCTTCCGGGCCATCCCCGCCGGCTCCGGGCACGAACGCAAGCTCTCCCAGGAGCCCACGATCGAGGTGGCCGCCGCCCTGCCGATCGTCGCCGTCGACGAGTCCTACCCGGCCGAAGCCGAGGGCCAGCCGGAGCGGTCGACCACCCTCGCCTGGCCCGCGCCCGGGATCATCACCAGCCCCTTCGGCGGACGCCGCAACCACCCGGGGATCGACATCAACGGCGCGACCGGCGAGCCCGCCGTCGCCGCCGGTGACGGCACCGTCGTGCTGGCGGGCATGGCACCCGCCGGGTACTCGGGCTACGGCAACGTCGTGATGGTCGACCACGGCGGCGGGCTGGCGACCCTCTACGCCCACCTCTCCCGCGTCGATGTGGCGGTAGGCCAGGCGGTGCAGCAGGGTCAGCAGCTCGGTGCAATCGGGATGACGGGTGTCGCCACCGGCCCGCACCTCCACTTCGAGGTGCGCGTCGACAACAAGCCGACCGACCCCGTGCCCTGGTTGCCCCCGCGGGCGTGACCGTTCAGTCGCGCAGGGCTGCGATCCCCGCCTGCATGCGGCGCATGCCTTTCAACCAACGGTCGTAGTCGTCGGCCTTGCGCCGGAAGTACTCGGCGACCTCGGGGTGGGGGAGGATCAGAAAGTGTTCGTCCCGAAGCCCAGCGACGACGACGTCGGCCACCTCCTCGGGCGACCTCGACCCCGGCAGCAGGAAGTTGGACGCGTCATCACCGCCGGCCATCAGCATGTTCGTGCGCACGCCCTGCGGGCACAGACACGAGACCTTCACGCCGGCGTCGCCATACGTGATCGACAGCCACTCGGCGAGTGCGACCACGCCATGCTTGGTGACTGAGTACGGGAGCTGGCCGATGCCGGTGAGCAACCCGGCGGCCGAGGCCGTGTGCAGCAGATAACCCTCGCCGCGGGCGACAAAGGCGGGAATCAAGACCCGCGCCGCGTACAGGTGGGCCATGAGGTTGACGCCGATGATGCGGTCCCACTGCTCATTCGAGTCGTCGAGGCCTCCGCTGGTGATGATGCCGGCGTTGGCGCAGAAGAGGTCGATGGGACCGTTGGCACTGACGGCGGTCTCCACCAGGCCCGCGACCTCCTGTTCCACGGACACGTCGAGCTGGACGGCCGTGCCCCCGATCTCGGAGGCGACGGCCGTGGCGCCGCCTCCGTCCAGGTCGGCGACGACGATCGCCCGGGCCCCCTCGGCCGCGAACCGGCGGCACAGGGCCCGGCCGATGCCGTTGCCGCCACCGGTGACGACCACGTGCTTGTCGGCGAGCTTCATAGCGGAGACGCTAGAACGCGGCGGCCGCCGCCTTCAGGGTGGCGTCGACCACGGCGGTGGGGTTGTCCCCGAACGGGAGCGGGAACACGATCGGCTCCTCGACACCGGCGTCGGCGTAGGCCTTGACGGTGGCCGTCACGGTGTCGGCGTCGCCCATGACGTCGATGCCGTCGACCATGTCGTCGCTGACCGCCGCCAGGGCGCCCTCACGGTCACGAGCGGCATGCCGCTCGCGGATCCTCTCGACGGCGTCGCCGTAGCCCGCCCTCGTGAAATTGGCGGCGTAGGAGTCGACGGTGGCGTAGGAGAACAGGTCCCTGCGGGCGAGCGGCAGGTAGGTGTTCCTGTCGGTGACGCCCACGTGCACGTAGCAGTAGATCTTGGCGTCGCCGCCCTTGCGCACCTGGTCGACCGACCACGGCACGTGAGACGCGGGGAGGTAGTTCAACAGCACGCCGTCGGCCACCTCACCGGCCAGGCGCAACATGCCCTCGTTGAGGGCGCCGATCACGATCTTGGGCCGGCGCTCGCCGAGGCGGATTCCCAGCCGAAAGCGGGACACCGTGTAGAACTCGCCCTCGAAGTCGACCTGCTCGCCGGACAGGCACGCCCGGAGCAGGGTGGCGAACTCGCGCACCTGGGCCAGGGGTCGGTCGCCGTACTCAGCGCCGTGCCAGCGCCCGGCGACGACCGGCGACGAGATGCCGACGCCGACCAGCACCTCGCGCTCGGGCACCAGGGCCTGGAGGGTCCCGGCCGCCATCGCCAGGAGCGGCGGCGTCCGCAATTGGAGGGCGACCACGCCGGTCCCCAGGTCGAGGGAGGGGACACGGGCCGCCACCGATCCGAGCAGGCCGAAGGCCTCGGGACCGACCACCTCGGCGGTCCAGAACGAGCGATATCCCAGGTCAGCGGCGTTTTGGGCGACAACGACGGCCTCCGAGGGCGCCACCGCCCCTTGGAGCGAGGCGAAGGTCACGCCGAGCGGCAGGGAACGGTCGGCCACACGGCGAACGCTAAGCGAGGTGACGGTTGACTGTCAGGGCCGTCGGGTAGGGTGAAAATCGCTGTTAACGGAGAGCGTTTCCGTGACGATGATTACGGAAGAGCGCACCGGCTGACGGTGTTGGAAGAGATGATGAGCGACACACTCGAGAACGAAGCGATTGCAGAGGCCCTGGCCGTGATCGATCAGAGCCTGGAGCGCGTGCACGAGCGCGGCATGCTGACCTCGTCCGAGGTGTCCGATCTGCTGCTCGACGTCCGCCTGCTGCTCGCCGGGGCGGCGCTGGAGCGAGAGGCCGCACCCGCGGCCAACTGAGGCGCCCGCCGCCGTGCTGATCTACGACGGCGACTGCGGGATCTGCAACCAGAGCGCGGCCTGGGCGCGCACCCATCTGCCGGCCGACACCGAGATCGTCCCGTGGCAGTCGGTCGATGACCTGGCGGCGCTCGGCCTGACTGTCGCGGACGTCCAGACGGCCGCCTACTGGGTCGACGACGACGGCAGGCGCCATCGCGGGGAAGCGGCTGCCACGGCCGTGCTCCGCCGGGCCGGCGGCCCATGGCGCGTGGTGGGCACGGCGCTGGACACCGCGCTGCTCCGACCCGTCGCCCACCGTGTCTACGAATGGGTGGCGGCCAACCGCCACCGGCTCAGCCGGCAGGGCGCCTGCTCGGTCCAGTAGGGCCGGACACTCGCTGCCCTCCTACAGTCGACGGCCGTGCGCGCCGTCGTCTGCCAGCAGCTGGGACCGCTCGACGACCTCGTGATCGAGGACCGTCAGGCGCTGGCGCCTGGCCCCGATGAGGCCGTCATCGACGTGCGCGCCGCCGGCGTCAACTACGTCGACGGTCTGATCTGCCAGGGCCGCTATCAGATCAAGCCGCCGACGCCGTTCGTCCCCGGGAGCGAGATCGCCGGCGAGGTGACCGCCGTCGGTGCGGCAGTCAAGGACGTGCGCACCGGCGACCGGGTCATCGCCATGACCGGGTTCGGCGGATTCGCCGACGAGGTGGCCGTCCCGGCCGCGTCGGTCGTTCCCATCCCCGGGGCGCTCACGTTCGGGCAAGCGGCGGCGTTGATCCAGAGCTACAGCACCGCCCTGTTCACCTTGACCCGACGCACCACGGTCGCGCCCGGGGAATGGGTCCTCGTGCTGGGTGCCGGCGGCGGCATCGGCCTGGCATGCATCGACGTGGGTGTCGCCCTGGGCGCCCACGTCATCGCCGCCGCCTCCAGCCCCGCCAAGCTCGAAGCGGCCAAGGCAATGGGCGCCGAGGCCACGATCGCCTACGAGGACGAGGATCTGAAGACGCGGGCGCGCGAGCTGTCGGGCGGGGGCGTGGACGTGGTCGTGGACGCAGTGGGCGGGCGCCACAGCGAGTCCGCCTTGCGTGCCACCCGTTGGTTCGGCCGCTTCTGTGTCATCGGCTTCGCGTCCGGCACCATCCCGTCGTTGCCCCTCAACCAAGTGCTCCTCAACAACCGGACGTTGGTCGGTGTCGACTGGGGCGCGTGGACGTTCCGAGATCAGAACGGCTACCGAGCGTTGCTCGGTGACCTCATGGGGATGGTCGGGGACGGCCGCCTGCACCCGCCCGTCCCCTCCGAGCGCGCGCTTGCCGACGCGCCCAAGGCCATGAAAGACCTCATCGAAAGGCGCGTTACAGGCAAAGTGGTACTCGTCCCATAGATCCGGGTTACCGATCGGGCCGCGGTCCGTCATCATGCACGTAATGGCAACCGCGGACCCGCTCGACGAGGATGCCCTCCTACGGCGGCTGTCCGGCGAGCTGGCTCGCCTTCACTCTTGGGAGGACGTGGCTGCCTATGTCATCGGCGCCGCCGTGCAGCTCTTGGGCGGTAACACCGGATCGCTGTGCCTGCTGACGGCGGACGGGCGCGAGCTCGAGATCGTCGCCAAGCACGGGTACTCGCTCGAGGTCACCGCCGTCTGGACGAGGTTTCGGGTCGACGCGCCGCTCCCGGCCAGCGAAGCGGTTCGTACCGGACAGGCCGTGTTCATCACATCTCCCGAGGACAGGGACACGCGGTATCCGATCTTCAGGGAGCAGCCCGTCGTCGAGGACGCGGCGTACGCCATCGAACCGCTC
>Ga0209577_10003560_pt1 | contig 14692 bp, 9 predicted proteins | sample GraSoiAngelo_109_FD_185874 | JGI IMG/M metagenome (GOLD analysis project Ga0209577, IMG submission 185874) | Grasslands soil microbial communities from the Angelo Coastal Reserve, California, USA - 14_0903_12_20cm (SPAdes) (version 2) | ecosystem: Environmental > Terrestrial > Soil > Grasslands ...
CGCATTTGCCATCGAGTATTCCGAATTTGGCGCGAGGGCTTGCGAGAAACTACTCGGTCCAGGGAGGGTCTATCGCGGGCAGGCCGAGGAAGCGGCTTTTGCAGCGAATCCCGAGGGTCAGTTCTCGGTTATCACCATGTTTGATTTCATCGAGCATGTCCGAGAACCGCGGGCGGTCCTCGAATGGGCAAGACAGCGGCTGGATTCCCAAGGGTTTCTGCTGCTCACCACACCATGCGCGGGCAGTTTGTCCAGCCGCCTCATGGGCAGGCAATGGTTTCATTACACCTCGCGCGAGCATCTCTGGTTCTTCAGTGTCGAATCGCTCAGAATTGTGCTGCAGGAATGCGGCTTCCGCTCCGTAAAGGTGCGTCCATTGGCAAAAGCGGTAACCGTGGGTTATGCGCTGCTGCATTACGCGCGAGGTAACAGCTACAGTAGAGTCTTCACCCCCTTGGCTCGCGCGCTCGATGCGATCTTGCCCGCTGCGGTCAAACGGCAGCGCCTGTGGTTCTATTTGGGGGAGATGGCGGTTCTAGCAAGGAGTTAGACTGTACGGCCGGCGCTGAGAGGGTCTCCGATGGGTGTGGATTCAGAAACTGAGCGGACCGTCATCTTTAGCCATGGTGTGCCCTGGCAGGCGACGCAAACCCCTTCGCCCATCAGCGAACCGCGTTCCGCGGCGGCCGAGTGGGTGGCACGCCTGGCAATCATGCTCTTGGCTTGCGCAATGGCCTGGCACACCTGGGGACATTGGGGAAGTTTCCAGATCGACAATGGAAGAGAGCTTTACGTGCCGGCGGAAATTCTCAAAGGAAAACTGCTGTTCCGCGATCTTTGGTACATGTATGGGCCCCTAGCACCGTATGTGAAAGCGCTGTTGTTCTGGATCTTCGGGGTTCATCTGACCGTTCTCTACGTGTTCGGCCTGACGCTGACGTTTGGCACTGCCCTGGTAACCTTTGAAATCGCACGCCGCTTCCATCTCGGGCCGGTGGGCAGCGCGGTCCCCTCGCTGTTTTTCCTGGCGGAGGCGTTTTACCCGTTCATCTTCAACTTTGTCTTTCCCTACAGTTATGCGGCATCGGTGGGCGCATTTCTCGGTTTGGCCTGCCTTTATTTTGTAATGCGCCACGCCTCGAGCGCCCGCACGTTACATCTGGCTATTGCCGCTGTATTGGCGTGTCTTGTCATTCTGACAAAGCAGGAGTTTGGCGTTGCCTGTCTGGCTTTACTTAGTTTCGAAGTCGCGGCCTGTTATCTGATTGAGCGATCAGCGCCTCAACTCCTTCGGAATATCGCCGTATGCCTTGCCGGGCTGTTGCCTTCATTAGCCGTTTATGGATGGTTCGTCTGGAAGCTGTCGGCCAAACTCCTTTTTATTGAGAATTGGATTTCGACGCCCGGAACGTACTTTATGCGCACGTTCTCAAGAATCACCATGCCGCAACAGGGTTTTCGCTTTGTGCCATCGGAATTGCTGGAAACCGCGGAATTTACGGCGCTGGCTTTGGTCCTATGGGCTCTCCTTGCGTCTCTGACGTTCTCTGTCATCATAGAGTTCAGACTGCGCTCACGCTGGTCAATTGCAATAGCGAGCTTTACGTGTCTCTCCCCCGTGTGGATCGCCGCCCTGGTAATCGTGTTTGTGATTCCAAGGGGCATGATCGTAGGTCCCAACTGGACCTCCGACCTCCTGCTCGTCACGCTGAATCAGGCTATTTTTCCTGCCGGAATATTCTTTCTTGCCGTGTTCTTTTCGATCCATGCCCTCTGGAGGCTGGCCAGGGGAGAGAGAACCGCATTGGCTGTCCAGGAAGGTGCTCTTGGAATCTATGCGATCTTGATCGCCGTGCGGCAGATGATGGAACTTCGCCCCATTATCATCAATATTTGCTCTGTCTTTTTTAATGTCCCCGCTTTCCTCATATTCGTCATTCTCATTTACAGAATCATTCGGTGGACGTGCCGGTCATTGGATGGCAATCGTGGTGCTATCGTGGCCGCCACCATGATGGCCGTTGAAGCAGGCCTGCTGTTTCTCTTGTTTTTTCCGAAACCTGAGATACTTCCAGCCCGTCTGACCACACCTTACGGCAGTTTCTACACCCGATCCGACGTAACCGTCCTGTTTCCGAAAATCATCTCCTTCATGAAGACGCATACGCGCAACGGAAAAGACATTCTGATGTTGCCGGAACCTCCCAGCCTCTACGTTTTCGCCGGCTTAGAGGCTCCCAGTAAATGGTATTCGCTGTTGCCCGGGATGGTGGCGCCGGAACAGGAACAGGAGTTCATCAATGAACTGGTCGCCAATCAAGTGCGCTATGTCCTGATTTCGAACCGCATCTGTGTGGAGTACGGAGTATTGGGCTTCATGAATGGTGGCTATAATCCGTGGATTCACCAATGGATTATGGCGAATTACGTAAAGGTCGGGCAGTTTGGGCCGTTGAAGGATGCGCCGTACCCTCCTTACATCGTGTGGGTATTCGAAAAGAAGAATCCACTGCCTACAAATTGAAAGAGAAACATCACGGCAAGAGCGCGGCTGCGCGTGGGAGTGTGGCTCGGGCATCGAATTCGTTACACTCCCCCGGTTTGAAAGACTGACAAATCATGGTCTCGAAGCTGCCCCCCCATCGGATGCGTCGGGTTCGTCAGCCATCCATGCGCAATTGTGTCGCTCATCAGCAAGTAGCTGAATTCGTGATGGACGCCGGGGATTGGAACTGGAAGTGCCGGCAGCAACAGGAGGCGAAATCCGATGACCACAAAGAACAACACCCAAACGGAAAGGGCGCGTCTTTCTGTAAAGCGCACTGGAGTTTTCTCAGCCCGGTGTAGGACCTGAAAACCGGAAAAGAGCGGCAAGATGGATGGAGAAGACAAAAAGCCTATCAGCGTGCAAAGCTTGTAAGGAAGCAAAGAAACGATTCCTCCCTTTTGCAGTTGAACGTGAGCGCGGATCAGTCCCGCGAAATACTCCTCCAGTCTAGCGAATTCCCGGGATGGACCTGCGGCTTGTGCCCAGCACCGCAATACTTGGTTACAGTCAGACGAACAAGCTTGGCAGAAAGGAGTGCCAGATAGGAATGGGCTTTTCGAACTCAACCTTGCTCGCGTGCGAGATTGTCACTCACAATAACCTCTATGCCCGTCATCGCACCGGAAGCCCACGGAAAGACCGACTCGCCGGCCGAGACCCATTCCTATCGCAATTCGTATATCTTACTTTTCGTTTGTGGATTCATCTTGCGCTTCGGATTTGTCCTCTGGGAGAAAACCTATATCGGTTCCCCAAAGGAAAACGTTCCTTTCGGCCCAGAAATTTGCAGCATTGCGGATCATATCGTTCGCGGACAGGGTTTCAGTTCGCCATTTCACCAGGACACCGGCCCGACCGCCTGGGTCGCTCCTGCTTATCCTTATTTTGTTTCCCTGGTCTTTCGAGTTTTCGGCAGCTATTCCTCGGCCTCTGCGGTCGTGCTGCTCGGCTTCCAGTGCATGATCGCCGCGGCGACAGGCATTACAATTCACGCCCTGGGCCGCCGCACGCTCGGCCCACAGATTGGGTTCTGGGCCGCCTGGATCTGGGCTCTCAGCCCCATTTTCTTCCGTTGGGCCGTTTCCTGGATTTGGGATTTTGCCCCCAGCGCCTTTCTTCTTTCCTTGGTCTTCATCGTCACGCTCGATGTCGCCGAGGAAAACACCACAAAGCTCTGGCTATCGCTTGGCATGCTCTGGGCGGTGATCGCGCTCACCAATCCCGCTTTGCTCAGCGTCATGCCGTTTACGTTTATATATGCGGCCTTTGTGAACCACCGCTCATTCAGGCCCTGGTTCGCTTCCGCGGGGCTTGCCGGTGCGCTCTTCGCCGCGCTGGTTTCACCCTGGCTGATCCGCAACGCGCTCGTCTTCGGTCGCCCGGTTTTCCTTCGCAGCAACTATTGGTTTGAATTTCACCTTGGCAACTATCACTTCAGCAACGGAATGGGTTTCAGCGGGAAGCATCCCACCGCCAATCCCGCGGAGTTTAAGAAATATGCCGCCATGGGAGAGATGGGTTTCCTCGATTATTACAAGGAAGACAGTTTGCGTTTTGTCCGCGAGCATCCTTCCGAATTTCTCAATCTGACGCTGCATCGCACCTGGTGGTTCTGGGATGGCACATCGCTGCTCTATCAGAGCAGGGAATGGTGGCAGCCCTGGGAATTCTGGCCGCTGTCCCTCGGCGGCTGGCTAGGGCTTCTTTTCGTTTTGACTCGCCGCCCGCGCGCGTGGCTGCTTTTTGCTGCTGCTCTGCTCGTTTATCCTGTTCCTTATTATGTCGTCTATCCGGTCTCGAAATACCGCCATGCTATCGAACCAGAGCTTCTTCTGCTGTCCGTCTATTTCGTATTCGTTCTCGGGAGCGAAATACGGGCCCTCGCACAGCGCAGAACCTGATTTACTCCGCTCCAGCTCCAGCGGCAGTTCTACTCGCTTTAGCAGCGCATTAATCTCTGAAAAACTAGCCTAGACCAGGCCATCTGCTCGGGCGCCATAGGGGGAAGCCCCCTACGGCACATTGACTCACCTACTCACCTTACTCATCACTTTACTCATCGCCTTACTCATCACCTGACTCACCTTGACAGGAGTGCGCGTCTTTTTGGAAAATAGAGGGAGGTTGGTTAATTCTCCCCCCCCGCTAGACCAGAGCTGGGCGCGAGTCGGGCCTGACAGCCTGCTTGGCCAGAGGATAACGGAAAGATCAGATAAGGGCGAAGGCTCGATCGGAACCGGGAGTCTTAGGTCGAGAACCAAAGGCTTCTGCGAACGAAGGATCCTTCGCATGATGATTATCAGGATGGGATTTACATCCCAGGTGACAGCAGATTGTAGGGTTGGATAGCGAGACTGGAGAAACTCACGATCGGTCGTGTGCTCCCTCGCCTCGGTTAAAGCAATGAAAATGGCGGATTTCGCAAGCCAAATAGGTTTTTCGGCGGCAAGGTCACTCCAGTTCACCGGGCCGATGATTGGCTGGCTGCGTGTGCCGCGGCCTACCTGGTGAGGTGCTGAAGTCTACTTATGCAACGTTCATCTGTCTCCAGAACTAAGGGCATCGGCGATTGGGGAACCAAAAAATTTCCCCTCTTTTGGATAGTTGTCTTATCTGGTATGGCCTCACTTCTGATCATGGTTGCAGTTCTGCAATACCGTTGGACCAAGCAGCTGAGTGTGGCCACCGAAGCTCGCATCGGAAGCACTCTACAGCCGTTAATGATGAGGTGGCATCTTGATTTTTACGGTGAGTTGTCAGCGATCTGCGTTGCGTTGCAAGTCGGTCCCGATTCGGGCGCCCGCGACAATTGGAATGACTATCTTCGACGCTACGTGGACTTGAGCCACGCTCCGATGAATCACGAGTCGGTTGAGAACATCTATGCGAATCCAGACTTGATAGGGAACGTTTACATCTGGGATACGAGCTACAGGGGAAGAGCTCGGTTGCTGCGTCTCAATGCCGATACGGCGAAAATTGAGATTTCCAGCGTACCTGAAGATTTACAACCTCTACTTGCTCGTCTGCAAGCAAAATCGTCAAGTCTTTCCACCGGTTTGCGGGCTTGGGAATTCCCCGACTCATCAGCCGAAAAACGCTCCAGAGGCAACGATCGGCGCGCATCCTCAGCTTCACAACGAGCCGATAAATCGTCTGGATGGCAGTTCGATAAGAACATTCCGGCGATCGTTCACCCAATTCTGGACAATGATGGCCGTTCGCTGCGGCACGACACACGGTCTTCAAAGGGCCAAAATCAGGTCGATTGGGTCGTAATTATCCTTAATCTTGACCATATTCAGCGAAGAATCCTCCCCGACCTTACGAGACGATACTTCAGCGGTCCAGAAGGACTCGAATACAAACTGGCGGTTATCGCTACAGGGGGAACACCTCGGCTGATCTTCTCTTCTGACCCTGAATTCCCAAGTAACAATCACACTGCCTTCGATTCTAGAATGAACATCTTTGGCCCCCCACCGGAGAGCGTAGGGGGCCACTTTTGGCAGATTATTAGGAACAACGAATCCTCACGACATGAGGAATGGCGCAACTTTTCAGCGCCGGTTTGGTTTCCTGTAATCCAATACACCTCTCACGACGAGCCGTGGATGCTACTCCTACAGCACCGCGCGGGGCCCCTCGAAGCGATTGCGGCGAGCATCTGGCGCAGGAACTTAATAACCGGCAGCATTGTGCTCCTGTTGCTCACAGTTGACATGGGTTTGATCATCTTCGATAGTCGGCGAGCGCAAAAGTTGGCGAAGCTGCAGTTGGACTTCGTTGCATCGGTTTCGCATGAACTACTCACGCCGCTGACTGCTATTTATTGTACCGGTCAGAATGTCAAGGACGGCCTGGTACAGACAAGAACCGATTCGATCGCACACGGGTCGATCATCACCACCCAGGCCCGCCAACTCATAGATTTGGTAAAGCAAGTTCTGCTATTCGCTTCGACAGAAAACGGAACGAATCGCTATGCCTTGCGCCCGCTCGAAGTTTTGGGAATACTTCAATGCGTTCGCAAGAACGTAGCAGTGCTAGTTGAAGGAGCTGGCTTCCATGTTGAGCAGGAGGTACAGGCAGGAATGCCTTACGTCATGGGCGATCTGTCCGCGCTTTCTCAGTGCCTGCAGAATCTAATCTTAAACGCGGTTAAGTATGGTGGTAAGAATCGCTGGATCGGTATTTCCGCCTTGGTTCATGAGGCGGAAAACCATCACAAAGAAGTCCGCATCAGCGTACAGGATCATGGTTCTGGTATCAGCAGTTCGGAGTTGCCACATATTTTCGAACCGTTTTACCGTAGTCCAAAGGTCGTGGATGCGCAGATTCGCGGAACTGGTTTAGGACTAGCCGTAGCAAAGCGCATTGCAGAAGCAATGGGAGGAAGACTGTCTGTAACGAGTGAAGTGAATGTGGGGAGTACTTTTACGCTGCACTTACCGGTGCCGCGGAAGTCGGAGGGCGAAATGGCATTGTTTGTTCCGGAATCGATTTAGGCGTGCAGAAATGAATGAGAATATTCTGTTGGTGGAAGACGAACAGGCATTAAGGACTGCACTTGAAGTCCGCCTTCGCGCTGAAGGCTACGTTGTTGATACCGCCGAGGATGGCGAGGAGGGACTGCGGAAGGCAACTAATCTATCCTTCGACTTGATTATCCTCGATGTCATGCTGCCTTATCGCAACGGATTCGACGTCTGTCGCGGCGTTCGGCAACTAGGGCTGGCGACCCCCATTCTGATGTTGACGGTCCGCGATCAAATCGTTGACAAGGTGGTGGGACTCAACCTAGGTGCTGACGACTACATGACGAAACCATTCGAGGCCGCGGAACTCATTGCTCGTATCCAGGCCCTATTACGACGCGTGCCAATCCGTACCGGACAAGGCGTTCACGAATTCGGTTCGATCCGCGTAGACGTCCGGCGAGCAGAAGTTACTCGAGACGGAAAGTCTGTTTATCTCACTGCTCGCGAGTTCCAGCTTCTTTGCTACTTGATGGAACGTACGGGAAGTACTGTCCCTAGGACTGAACTGTTGCGGTCGCTCTGGGGCTATGAAGCCGGTGCGTTCACTCGTACAGTCGATGCGCACGTGGCCGGTCTGCGCCAAAAGTTGGAGGACAATCCGGGACGGCCCGAGCTTATTGTTACGATCCCTGGAGTCGGCTATAAGTTTATGGGATTAAGTCAGAAATAACCTAGCCCAGCCTCCCTATTCTCCGTTGATCCGTTAAGTTCAGCACACACGCCACTCCCCGAACAGGAGCCATGGTCAGGCGCTCACGGTCGAATCTGTCAGATGTAAAGTTATTCGCGGTGTTGTAAACCTGCTTTACACATCATCTCTAAAACTACCACAATGCAGCCGCATAGAATTACTTGTAAATTACAGTCATCTCGCTGGACACATGTAAGTTCGTTGTGAAATACCGTTCTCTCGCTGCTTACTTTGCTCCGTAGCAACACACCGATTTAGCAAAGCCCCTAATCTCGTGCCCAGTACACGCCGGCGGTTCCGGTAAGCAGTAATTGAATTCACCATGAAAGGCTTGATGATTGCTTGTGTTCTCGAAACCAATGTGCAAGAAGGAAACGAATCGCACAAGATGACCATCGAGAGCGGGCGCTGAATGCTAAGCCGGGTAATTCTCTTTTCGCGGACCAAAGCTTAAATAAGCATATGAGCGAAGGTCCGCGCGAAATATTTCAGCCAGTGCTTGGAGACCTGTTATGACCGAGACGACGCAGCAAAGTCCGTTGTTGGAAATGTCCGAACTATTTGCGGATCTACCTGGTTCTGACTGTAAAGTTATCGTGTCCATGGCTCGAACTAGAGACTACCTGTCCCGCCAGGTGATGTTTTTGCTGGGCGGTCGAATAAAGGAAACACTCTTGCTAACAGGTGGTCGTGCGAAGATAACCCAAGTGGGTGAGAGTGGCACCGAAGTCATTCTTCGACTGACCGCTCCTGGCGAAGTGATTGGCGAGCTTGGTGTGGTGCCGGGCTGCACGCACTCGTCGACAGCAGTAGCGCTCCAGGAATGCAAGGTACTTGTCTGGGGTGCAGAGGCCTTCCAGGGGGCTTTAGACCGCTTTCCTATCCTTCAGCGCAATGCAAAGCGTATCCTTCAGCGGCGCCTAGATGCGCTGGAAAACTGTTTTTGCCAGGTATCCACGCAAATGGCGTCCCCACGTCTGGCTCATGCCTTGCTTCGTTTAATTGATCAAGTCGGTCACAAAGTGAACAGCCATGTCGAGATCAACGTTTCGCAGGAGGCGCTCGCGCAGATGACCGCGATGACTTCGTTTACCGTGAGCCGGCTGCTCACCACCTGGGAAAATCAGGGACTGTTGAGAGTTCGAAGGCAAGCTATTGAAATTCCCGATTTTCTGCCGCTCATGGGACTATCTAAAGGGTAGATAATCATCTGGCTCTGTACAGCGCTGGTCGGTACGGAGGCTATTGTTCCTGAACGCGTAGCTGTGGAGTGCGGTCTCCAAACGAGCCGCGGAATTGCAATCGCCAGTTCGAGTCTAGCTTTTGTTTTGCTTCCCCCCCTCCCCACCTGCACGTATTCCTTCAAAGCAAGTAAGCGGATGGGCTGGATCTCTACGTAAGAAGGCGACCATGAAGCGCAAACAGAGCATTGCAAGAGAATAGCGTTACACCGTAGCCGATATGAATCGCGAATTTCCGACCGGTAATGCGAGCCTCGAATACATCAGAAGATAAAACGCCAGTCGCGAATTGGATCGAAGGTCTGTTGGTGAACACAAGACGCCGCGAGGCGGGCAATGGGTCAGTCTGAAATTTAGAGCCGTACTAGCGACCAGGGGCGATGCCCCCAAATGCTTGGATTGCAAGCCACTGCAAAAAGCTATGAACCATGATTAGCCTGTCTGGTTTCACGAATGCCCCTGATCTCTGATTAAGCTCACCTTTGCTACTTGATGGGACGAGGGAAGTACTGTCCTTAGAACTGAACTGTTGTGGTCGCTCTGGGGCTATGAAGCCGGTGCGTTCACTCGTACGGTCGATGCGCACGCCGGAGCAGGGGCCATGGTCAGGCGCTCACGGTCGAATCTCTAAGATGTAAAGTTATTCGCGGTGTTGTAAACCCGCTTTACACATTATCTCTAAAACTACCACAATGCAGCCGCATAGAATTACTTGTAAATTACAGTCATCCCGCTGGATACATGTAAGTTCGTTGTGAAATACCGTTCTCTCGCTGCTTACTTTGCTCTGTAGCAACACACCGATTTAGCAAAGCCCCTAATCTCGTGCCCAGTACACGCCAGTGGTTCCTGGCGGTAAGCAGTAAAGGCTGCATTCGACGACAAACTCAGAGTTTTGCAGGCTGGCAGTTCAGGTAAGGAGGCGGCATGGTCGTAGGAAAAATGTTTTACCGGTTTTGGTTGCCCACGCTTCTTTTGTGTTTCGCAACTCTCCCCGCAAGTGCACAGTCGTTTCGGGTGCAGTGCCCAGCCAGCACCATTACTCACCCGGTGGCGGCCAACAATAATTCGGAACCTGCCTACGCCGGTCCGACTTATACGGGCACAGCTGGATTTCCGGCGGCACCTGCCCGTGTGAACGGCGCAATAAAATGCCAACAGATCTCAGGCGGAGACGGTTTCTCGACGATGGGTGATGGCACCCAGACGTACATGTTCTCGTTCGGACCGCTGTCTGGGCTCGCGGACATCGCTAACGGCCTGCCCGGCACAGAGTTCCCGCGCGTCTTCAATAGCGTGTATTCGGGAAGCACGCCGCTGCAGCCTGGTGATCCTGCCACGACGGGCAGCGGGTTTTCCTACAACGGCGCCGTGGGGTTGGTTCCCGACCTAGATAACGGAGGCGTCATTGATGGGCACGTGGATCCCCGCCCGATCGAGGATGTCGGAGTGATGAACGGCAATATCCCGGCGCCGCTGATGGCGATTGATGAGGATGACGAATTCTTCCTGACCCTAACCAACGTGGGCATGATCATGCGGCCGGATCTGTTCGAGCAGCACACCGTCCACTTCCACGGCTACCCGAATGCTTCGGCCTTCTATGACGGTGTACCGGACGCTTCCGTGGCCATCAACATCGGTGGCAGCTTCACGTATTACTACCTGGCGCCGGATGCGGGCACTTATTTCTGGCACTGCCATATCACGCCTCCCGAGCACTTGCAAATGGGCATGGTCGGGCAACTTTATGTGCGCCCGCGTCAGAATCGCGTCCCCGTCGGCCAAAGTCTCTATACCTACCTCGGATATCAGCAGAACGATCTGCGCACGGCTTGCAATTCCGCCACCGATATCCTGTGTAGCAATCCCCTGCCCGCTGGCGGTTCAACTGTAAATACGGCGACTCGCGCAGCAACAGGAAAGTATGCCTATAACGACGGTGACGGCTCGACGTACTACGATGTTGAGTATCCCATCCAGATCCACGGCTTCGACCCCAGTTTCCATTTTGTCGGCATGACTTTCAACCCAGAACAATTTACGGACATGAAGGACAAATACTTCCTGCTGAACGGGCGGAGCTACCCCGACACGGTCACGCCCGGTCCACTCGAGACGCAGTCGACGGATGGCGCGAACCATTTCGCGCAGCCGCTGCCTTCGATCATCAACATTCCCGCAGGCAAAAAGGCGCTCCTGCGCATCTCCGACCTCGACGTCACGGAATATCAGACGCTGGCCTCGCTAGGGATTCCGATGAAGGTCATCGCGATCAATGCGAAGCTGCTGCGCGATCAAGCGGGAAACAACCTCGCCTACAACACCAACTCGATCACGCTGGCTGGTGGCGAGTCGCTCGACGTGATTCTGGATGCCACCGATACGACCAAGTATCCGTCGGGCAGCGTGTTCTATCTCTACACCCCCAATCTTGACCACTTGTCGAACGATGCCGAGAACTTCGGTGGGTTGATGACCGAAGTCCGCATCAATTAGGAGCGCGGCAATGAGTGCTAGGAGAGAGCCAATGAGTGCGACGAAAATGCTAAAAGCGATCTCGAAGACACGACTGTTTCTGGCGGCGATGGTGGCAATGGCTTTGTTGCTCCCAGCTACAGCGCATGCTGCGGCTCCGGGGATAACCGGTCCCACCTTCAATTTGACCGCGCAGCCGGCTTACATAAGCCAGCCGGACGGGGCGATGGTTTATTCATGGGGGTACGGTTGCAACGGCGCGCCTAGCGGCTATGCCGCTATCTCGTCGGGCACCTTCTGTAACTCGATGCAAGTTCCCGGCCCCACGCTGATCGTCACGGAAGGACAAGCGGTCACGGTAACGTTGACGAACGGTCTGCCCACTTCGGCCGGTAACACATCGATTCTGTTTCCCGGCTTTAATGTGACAACGTCGGGCGGCGTAGTCGGCCTGCTGACGCAGGAGGCGGCGCCTGGTGGGACGGTAACTTACACGTTCACTGCCGGGACGCCCGGTACACGCGCCTATTACAGCGGAACGCAAGGCGACTTGCAGGTCGAGATGGGCCTGTACGGCGCCATCATTGTGCTCCCGGCTAACGTCCCCACCAACTGCACGACCGGGCTGGCCGCTATGAACCGGACTGCGGCATCGCACTGGCATGAAAGTGATTTCCGCCTGGCGCCGGCCGCCTACGACCACGCTAGGAGTTGCTACGACCGGGAATACCTGTTCCAGTTCTCTGAGATGGATCCCGTCATTCACAACCAGGCATTGGCGCAGGTTACGGCAAGGGCTGGTTGCGCAGCTGGGGCAGTCGGATGCAGTCTCAACGTCGCGACCGAGCCTTACCATCCGGCTTATTTCATGATTAACGGACGCTCGATGCCCGACGACATGGATCCCAACTATGCGCTCGAGTATCCGCACCAACCCTACAACGGCAATCCTCACATGCATCCGGGCGAGCAGGTACTGTTGCGCGTTATCGGCCAGGGCCGGTGGCAACATCCGTTCCACGAGCACGGGAACCATGTGCGCATATTGGGGCGCGACGGGAACTTGATTCTCAGTCAGACCGATGCGGCCAGTCTCGCTGGACCTCTGCTGTTCACCACTACGACGACACCTGGGCTAGCGTTCGACGGAATTTTCTACTGGACAGCCAAGGGTCTGAACTGGGATGCGTACGGTCACAATCCTGCTTCTGGCGATGCTTCCGCCAAGCTTCCCTGTACTCCGGATGCCAACGGCTACAATACAGGGGCCCCGACTGCAATCAACTATTACGAGTGGTGCCAGGACCACAACAAGCCGATGCAAGAAAGTCCGTTCGGTGATGTGGCGACCGGTGGCCCTGTAACCCTGCCCGATCCGAACCTTTTCGCGAACGGTGCGTGGTACGGCGGCAGCCCCTATCTCGGTCCGAATGCGACCGTCCGCGCGACCGGGCCCACCGGCACAACGCCGCCGTCGGGCACGATCGCGAACTCCCCGACGGGCGAGGCTGGCTTTGCGTTTATGTGGCACTCACACAACGAGCGCGAGATCACCACCAACAATATTTTCCCCGGTGGGATGCTGATGATGATGCTGGTAGATTCCCGGGAATTTGTGATCGACGAGTCCAACTGACCACCACGAGGAAGAACAATGCGAACGAATAACTTGAAAGCTATGTTGAAGGCCGCGCTACGAGTAGTCTGCATTCTTCCGTTCGCGGCGGCTGTAGCCTTCGGCCAGCAGCCGGTCAACCTGACTGCGGGGCCGGCCAACGCGACCCTGCCCGATGGCTCAGTGGTGCCGATGTGGGGCTACAGTTGCGGCACGGCCGCGAGCGGCTCCACAGCGACCTGCGTTGCCTTGAATCCGGCGTCCGCCGCTCTTGGCGGCTGGTCGCCCGTGGTTATTACCGTTCCCACGGGACAAGCCCTGACGATTAACCTCACGAATAGTCTCTCGTTTGCGGGGGGGAATATACCCACTTCGCTCGTGATCGTGGGTCAGTTGGGCGGCGGTCTCGGAACAACGGCGACCTCCACGTCGAGTCCGGACCACAGCAACGCGCAGTCAGTCACGTGGCCAATCGCCGACCCCGGCACGAGAGGCACGCCTCCCGCGCAGGGGCCACGCGTGCAGTCGTTCTCCACGGAAGTGGCGGCGGGAACGACGACGGCACTGACCTTCGGTTCTCTTACGAACCCCCTTAGGCCTGGCACGTACATGATTGAGTCCGGGACGCACCCCTCGATCCAGGGTCCCATGGGTCTGTACGGGATCCTGGTGGTTACGACCGCTCCGTCAGGAACAACCGCGGGCACAGCCTATCCAGGTTCAGCTGTCGGCGTCACACCAGTCGTTCCACCTGTGAACTACAATGCGGAAGTTCCATTGCTTCTGAGTGAGATCGATCCGATCCAGAACAACGCCGTGGCCAAGGCAGTAACATTGCCAGGATTCAGCGAGACCACGGTGTGGTCCGGACAGCCAGGCGGCTGCGGCAATCCAGCTTCGACAAATTCCGGTAACTGCTATCCTCCCGCGGTGAACTACACGCCGCTGTATTATCTCTTTAACGGAGTCGCGTTTAACAAGACTAACGCCACGGCCACTAATCCCTCGTTGTTCCCGACTTTGCCAGCCACGGGCCTAACCGTAGGTACAGGAACGGTCTTGGTGCGCTTCGTGAACGCGGGCCTGCGCATGCACGTGCCGTCGATTGTAGGAACTCAAACAGGGGTTGCGGTTGCTCCGGCTACTACTCCGCCTTCCGGCTTCTCTCTGATTGCGGAAGACGGCAACCCGCTCCCTGGCGTTCCCCGTGTGCAGAGCGAAGTGTTTTTGCCCGCAGGGAAAACGTATGACGTGATGATCAATGTGCCCGCAAGTGGCGCGACGGCCCTTCCGGTATACGACCGTGAATTGAGCCTCTCAGGCAACGCTACGGCGCGCGACACGGGGATGCTGGCGTACATCAGCGTCAATGGCGCTGGACTGCCGAGCGCCCCTGCACTCACGACCGCGGTAGCCAGGGCGGATACCTACAATTCCGTTATTGCGGGCCAGACCCTGACCGTGTCTGATCCATCCAAGGGTGTGATCGCCAACGATACGAATGTCTATGGCGTGCACGTAGTGGGGACCGTATCCGGGCTGACTCTGAACCCGAACGGGACGTTTACCTACTTGGGA
>Ga0209577_10003563_pt1 | contig 14689 bp, 13 predicted proteins | sample GraSoiAngelo_109_FD_185874 | JGI IMG/M metagenome (GOLD analysis project Ga0209577, IMG submission 185874) | Grasslands soil microbial communities from the Angelo Coastal Reserve, California, USA - 14_0903_12_20cm (SPAdes) (version 2) | ecosystem: Environmental > Terrestrial > Soil > Grasslands...
ATCGGTGATCATCGCCATCGTGGCCAGAGCGATTTCCGCTTCGCGCGCCAATTTTGCTTCCGGCAAATTCGTCATTCCGATCACGTCAAAGCCATTTCGGCGATTTAATTCGGACTCCGCCCGGGTCGAAAATGCTGGTCCATCCATGTTCACGTAGGTGCCGCCGTTGTGAACGGTAACGCCAACTTTTTTCGCTGACTCGGCCAATAGATTGCGCAACGGGAGACTAATCGGTTCGGCAAAAGAAACGTGTGCGACAATTCCTTCCCCAAAAAACGTATGGTGGGCGCGCAAACTTGTGCGGTCGTAGAATTGCGACGGCAGCAAAATGTCGCGCGGCTTGTATTTTTCCTGCAAACTACCGACGGCGGTGACGGCAATGATCCAGCGCACATTGAGTGAGCGCAGCGCGTAAATATTCGCACGATGATTCAGTTCGTGCGGGAGAATGCGGTGACCCCGGCCGTGTCGCGGCAGAAAATAAACCCGGCGGCCGCTGATGTTTCCGCCGATTAGCGCTTCGGAAGGCGAACCAAACGGCGTCTCGATCTTTTGCTCGGTCGCATCGCGCAATTGCTCCATCTGATACAAACCGCTCCCGCCAATGATGCCGATCGCCGGAATCCCGTCTTTCATTTTGCGTCGCGATTAAATCTGAAAGATTGACGAATTGGAAAGCGTATAATCGAGATGAAACAAATTCGCCGACTGCTTAAAATTTTCGCGCTGTTCAGTTTCTTATTTTTCGGATCTTGCGAATCCTACGTCTCCACCGGTAGCGCCGGTGCCGCTCGATTCGCCCAAGCGCCGACTGACCGGCCCGGTCTCGGCACAAAATGGGGCGAAACCCGCAGATCGCGTGTTGGCTACGCCAGTTTTCGCCGCGCGGACTCGACCCATCCGCTGGCGACCGCAGCAATTTACTACAATGACGCGGCTGGCATTCGCGCGATGGCTGGCGCGGTGGCATGGCAGCGGCACTGGCCTCGGTTGCCCGCACCGACCGAAAACTTGATTTCAGTCGGTCTCAAAGATCAGAGTGGACGCTTCCTTCCGGGGCTGATCGTGGGCGACCGCTGGTTTGTTGTTGGTGAGGAGGGTCGTCGTTACTCAGTCTTGGTCCGGAACAAAACGGATCTGCGCCTTGAGATTGTTTTGTCCGTCGACGGACTCGATGTCCTGGATGGAGGTAAAGCCTCGGTGCGAAAACCCGGTTATGTCATAGCGCCAAAGTCGCAATTGAAAGTTGAAGGCTTTCGACAAAGCACTGAGGCGGTTGCAGCGTTTCGTTTCGGACCGGTTCGCGAATCGTACGCCGCTGAGAAATATCGCAACACCCGAAACCTCGGAGTCGTCGGCGTAGCTGTTTTCAATGAATTCGGGACGAATCTGTGGACTGGCGAAGAAGTGCAAAAGCGGCTGAATGCAAATCCATTTCCCGGACGCTTCGCCACGCCACCCTAAGATCGACATCGCAGCAAAGCCGTAGCGCGGGGCGCGCGCTCGTGTATTATTTCGCCCGCCCATGCCCAAGTTTTTCATTAAGACCTACGGCTGCCAGATGAATGAACGCGACTCGGAACAAGTCGCGCATTCGCTCATCGCCCGTGGCTACGAACGCGCCGACAGCGAGCAGGAAGCGGACGTGGTGCTGCTGAATACCTGCAGCGTTCGCGACATGGCCGACCAAAAGGCGCTCGGCAAAATGGGAATGCTCGGCCGCATCGCCAACGAGCGGCCACACGTTGTTTTTGGTTTTCTTGGCTGCATGGCACAAGCGCGCGGCGCTTCGCTCCTCAAGAATCTGCCACATGTCGACCTCATTGTTGGCACGCAAAAGTTTCATCGCGTCGCCGATTATGTGGGTGACGCATTGGAAAGAAAATTGACTCGCGCGATGGACGATCCGCGATTTTCAATCGTCGACGTCGATGAGGAACCGGGATCGCAATCCACCATTCGCCATCAACAACTGGCGCCGAAACAGGCGACCGCGTTTATCTCGATCATGCAAGGATGCAACATGCATTGCACATTTTGCATCGTGCCGCAGACGCGCGGCGCTGAGCGGAGCCGAACAATCGAGCAGATCGTTGCCGAAGTCCGCGAGCTTGTTTCACGCGGCGTAAAAGAAGTGACCTTGCTCGGTCAAATCGTAAACCTCTACGGCCGTCACGAGTTTCCGAAGATCGACGATAAGAGTCCTTTTGTGCAATTGCTCGATGCCGTCCACGAAATCGAGGGTTTGCAGCGTCTTCGCTTCACTTCGCCGCACCCGATCGGATTTCGCGAAGACTTGATTGACGCCTACCGGCGCTTGCCAAAACTGGTCGATCACCTCCACCTGCCGGTGCAATCGGGCTCGAATAGGATTTTGAAGGCGATGCACCGGACTTATACCGCCGAAAAATATGCCGATCTTGCCCGGCAGGTCCGCGATGCACGAAAGGGAATCGCCATCACGACTGACATCATCGTCGGATTCCCGGGCGAAACGGAAGACGATTTCAATCAAACGCGCGCTTTGGTCGACGAAATCAAATTCGATAATGCTTTCGTATTCCGTTACTCGCCCCGGCGCGATACACCGGCGGCTGGAATGGCCGATCAAATCGACGAAAGGATTAAAGAGCGCCGCAATCACCATTTGCTCGAGATCGTGAACGAATCGGCGCGGCACATTAATGAGCGTTTGGTTGGTCGAACTTTGGAGGTGCTGTGTGAAGGGCCTAGTAAGACCAATCCGTCGCGGCTGATGGGACGCACGCGCACAAACAAAATCGTTCTCTTCGAAGGGCCCGGGGAATTTGTTGGCGTCCTCGTCGATGTTCGAATCGAACGCGCGACGGGATTTAGTCTCTACGGAACGCCAGTGCCAGCTGAAAAGCGTGTCGCTACGATCGCCGCATGATTTACGATTTGTCATTACAAACAGGCGGTTTCATTGCCGGGATCGCTTTGGTCCTTCTCAGTCTGCCGGGATTGATCAAGCCCGGGCTGGTGCAAGATTGGCTGAAACGCTTTCCGCGCTCTGGTGTCGGCGGGATTGTCCTTCTGAGTTTGGTCTTGGTTTGGTCTTTCTGGCTCCTGGCCACGATGGAGATGGGGGAATTCTCCAGCTTTCGCCGCCCGCTGATGGTCGTTCTTCCGATTGGTTATGTGCTCGTGCTGCGATTCGTAGAAGAATTTCTCGCTGTTCGCGCGCTGGGCATTCTTTGCTTACTCGCCGCCGAGCCCTTATTGGAGGCGGCATTCTTCCGTTACGAAACCAGCCGCTTGTTCCTGACGGTGCTCGCCTACTTGCTTATCGTTGCCGGTCTCTTTTGGGTGACGCTGCCATACTTGCTGCGCGACCAGATCAATTGGAGCGCGCGGAGCAACATGCGCTGGCGGACGGTGCACGGTATCGCGGCCGTCTACGGAATTGCGATCCTCGCCTGCGCGTTTACGCAATATTAGTCTCGGCGGATTGAAGCGCATTCTGGTTATCCGCGGCGGCGCGATTGGCGACTTCATTCTCACTCTCCCTGCGCTCGCAGCGTTGCGCGAAGCGTATCCGAATGCGGAGATCGAAATTCTTGGCTACAAACACATCGCGGCGCTGGCTGAGGATCGCTTTTATGCCCAACGCGTCCGCTCAATTGAATCGGGGCTGCTCTCGAGATTCTTTGCCAAAGATGCACATCTCCCGGCCGAACTCGCGACCTATTTCGCCGAGTTCGGTCTTATCGTCAGCTATCTCTACGATCCCGACCAAATTTTCGAAACGAATCTGCGGCGAAGCGGCGCGCAGGAAGTTGTCTGCGGTCCGGCAAAGATCGAAAATTCTTCACACGCAGCGCGGCAATTGGCGCAGCCAGTCGAAGAGCTTGGCCTGTCAATTTCCAACTTTGCCTCGAAACTTTATCCTTCCAGCGAAGATCGACATCGTGCCCGGGAATTTCTCGCCGGATTGGCGGCTCCGGTCGTTGCGTTTCATCCCGGAAGCGGCAGCGACCAGAAGAACTGGCCGCTGCAGAAGTGGATTGAGCTTGGAAATCATTTACTCAGAAATTTCGATGGTTCGCTCCTGATCATTTCCGGTGAAGCCGACGAAGATCAAACTCGGCAGCTCGAATCGATCTGGCAAAATCCAAGGGTTCGGTTCGCGAAACATTTGCCGTTGCCCGATCTGGCGGCTTTGCTGGAGAGAACGATCTTTGTCGGGCACGACAGCGGCATCTCCCATTTGGCCGCGGCCACTGGCGCAAAATGCATTTTGCTATTCGGCCCGACCGACCCGTCCGTCTGGGCTCCGCTGAACGAAAACGCACGAGTCATCCGGGCGCCGGACAGAGATCTATGCCGTCTCGATGTCGATCTTGTGCGCGCCGTACTCGATCAGGAACTGATGCGCATTGGCATCAGGACATAAAGAAACGGCGTCTGGATTTTCAAGACCCCTGGACTCATCTCGTCGATGAGATCGAGAAAAACTTCGTCCTCGGTCAGATTGCGCAACGGCGCCATTAAGAATTCCGGATTGAAGGCGATCGAAAAATCGCGGCCCTTGTATTGCACCGGGAGCGATTCCTTTGCCTCACCGACTTCAGGAGTGTTGGCCGTGATGTCGATGTTGTTCTTGGCAAAACTAAGCTTGATCGAATTCGATTTTTCGCTGGCCAAAAGCGACACGCGCCGCAGCGAATTCAAAAAGGTCTCGCGCTCGAGGGTGATACGCTCCTTGGCTTCAGCCGGAATGACCTGTTTGTAATTCGGGTAATTGCCTTCGATCAGCTTCGAGACCAACAGCGTCTTGTTTAAATCGAAAGCGATCTGCCCACTGGACACGCTTATCTTCACATCGCCATCATCGGTCAGTAACCGCTGCAATTCGGTCACGGCTTTGGTCGGAACAATGATGTCGGCTTCCTGGCTCCGCGGAATTTCCAATTCGATATCGACCATGGCCAGCCGCCGCCCATCCGTGGCCACGAGTGTGAGCTTGTTCTCCTTCATGCTGAACAGGAGTCCGTTCAACACGTAGCGAGTTTCGTCGGTCGAGATCGCGTAGGACGTTTTTCGCAAACCATCGCGCAAATCTTTCTGACGGATCGTGACCACTTTGGCATCTTCGAACTTCGGCAGCGGTGGAAATTCCTCTTCCGGCAATCCGAGAATCTTGAAAAAACTTTGTCCGCTCCGAATCGAAGCGGCATTTTTTCCATCGACATCGATCTGGATTTCACTTGAAGGCAGCTCACGGACGATGTTGAAAAGCCGACGTGCCGGGAGGGTGGTAGCGCCCTCCTTTTCCACTTCTGCTTCAAAACTTCCGCGAACGCCGACATCGAGATCCGTGGTCGTGAGATGCACTTCGCCGTCGGTGGCTTGGAGCAAGACGTTGGAAAGAATCGGCAGCGTCGTGCGCGTGCTGACGACATTTTGGACCTGTTGCAGACCTTCGAGCAGCTTTTCTTTGGTGACGCTAAACTTCATGAGGGCGATTCTGCCTAAGATGTTAGGCGTGCGATCTTATTCGGCAACCGTAATCTCACAGCGCAATTAGCGTTGCAACGCACTGTCGATAAACGAAATCGTCTGCCGAATGCTGTCCTGTTCTTTCATCCGCTTTTTGACCAATTTGCATGCATGCAGGACGGTGCCGTGATCGCGCCCGCCGAACGCATCGCCGATTTCGTTGAGCGAAGATTTGGTTAATTCGCGAGCCAGATACATCGCCACCTGCCGCGGGAACGCGATGCTGGCCGGCCGGCGTTTGCTCGTCATGTCCGCCAATCGCACATCAAAATGCTCGGCCACGCGCCGCTGAATTTGCTCGATCGTGATCGAAGTGCGCGCTTCCTCCTGCAAAATGTCCTTGAGCAGGTGCTCGATCACTTCACCGGTGAGTTGTTTGCCGCTGAGCGACGCGAACGAGGCGACACGCATCAGCGCGCCCTCCAAGCGACGCACATTGCTCCGAATTCGATTCGCTAAAAACTCGAAGGTCTCATCCGGCAGCTTGATCTGCATGCCACGCGCTTTTTTGCGAAGAATCGCAAGTCGCGTCTCAATCGCAGGGGGCTGCAGCTCGGCGGTCAGGCCCCATTCAAAACGCGAGACGAGCCGATGCTCGAGATTGGCGATCTCCGATGCCGGCCGGTCACTCGAAAGCACGATCTGTTTATGTCCGTCGAAAAGCGTATTGAACGTGTGAAAAAATTCCTCCTGCGAACGTTCCTTGCCGCCCAGAAATTGAATGTCGTCAATGCACAGGAGATCGGCCTGGCGGTAGCGTTTGCGGAATTTGACCAGGTTGTTGTGCTGAATCGCGTCGATGAATTCGTTGATGAAAAGCTCGCTCGAAAGATAAATCACCTTCACGTTTTTCTTTTTCGCGAGCACGTACTGGCCAATCGCCTGCATCAGGTGCGTTTTGCCCAGGCCGACGCCGCCGTAAATAAAAAGCGGGTTATAAGTGCGCGCGGGCGACTGCGCGACCGCGAGACTGGCCGCGTGCGCGATTTCATTGTTCGGTCCGATCACAAACGATTCAAATGTGTTGCGCGGATTGAGTCCAAGCGAACTGCCGCTCGCCGGTTTGGTTTCGCGGCCGGATTCGGTTTGTTTTGCGAGACTGATGGCTTCGATTTCTTCAACCGGCGATTCGGAGGAAATGAATTTAATTCCGCGCGGTTCGCCCAATGCCGTCAGCACGGCCGCCTGAAGCGCCGCCATGTGGTTACTCTCAATCCAATATTGGTAGATGTTGTTTGGTACGCTTGAAAGTGTCCGGGCTAACCTGGGGTTTTAGCGCGGCGGATAACTTTTGCCAAAGCTGGTTACATTTCTCGTCCATAGGGGACTTGTTAACAGTGTTACACAATCGCCATACAGGCGGCTGCACGAGGAACTTCGTGCTTCCGATGAAGGCGAGGCTTCCAGAACGCTGCCGGCATCTGAAGCATTAAAAACTGCAAAAACGGGGAAAAATCACTAAAATACGAGGGGAAAGGGGCACTCACCTTCCGGGCAATGAAACGTTGCGAACTAGGATCGACATCTCCTTTATGTTCTCGATTTAACAGGGTTAAGGGCTTACTCATTCTCGGGAATTAATCTTTCTCAGACATGTTCACATCTTATTCACACGTGCCTTCCTTTCCTCCCTGCCGCTGGCTTGAGATTAGAAATCAGTTCCAACTGCGACAAGAAAAAATCTGAACTTTATTTTTCTTTTTCGGTCAAAAAAATCTTGACTGAAAAACCAAAACGAGCGTGTCCCTAGGCAACGAAAATCTCACGAAGCGCACACACCCGATCGCATTCTCGAGCGCGGGCATTTTCTTTGCTTCAACACGTTGTTAATGTCTGCTTGCGCCTTTGATTCAACATGTCGCGCGTTCTGATTGCATCCGTTCTGCTGCTCTTCGTCGTTTCAACAACGCGCGCGGCCGAAGAACTGTTGCCCCCTTTTGGATTTCGCTGGAACGATCCGATGTCGCGCGTCGATGCTGTGCTCAAGGGCGCGAAAGCGACGATTATTTCGCGCGAGAAAAAAGAAAACCGCGAACTGTGGACGGTGGAGGGCTTGGTCCATCCCGGATTGAAGCGAACGCTCTTTACTTTTAAAAGCGGCGCCTTGTTCGGCGTCGAATTGCAATACGAATATCCCGATTGGTCGATTGAACGTTACAACGAGCGCATGGGCGAGATCCGTCGCTACTTTGACGCCAAGTACGGCACCGGAAAATTAGTCTCGCGGACTCGCGACACCGATTCCGACGTCGTCCAGACGCTCGTCGGTTATCAATGGACCATCGGCGCGACGATGCTCGAACTGTTTTATTTCTCCGCGCAACACGACGCGCTCGTCTTCCGCACTATCTCAGTCGATTACAAAGCGCTCTGATGCTGTAACCGATGTCGCTGACATCGGCCGCGGCTATAACGTTATAGCGTCGTTTCCGCGACCGCTGTTTGTCGATGTTTTGCGCCGCTCCGAGTTTCTTTCTGCAGACGCTTGAGCTTGCTCGACAAACTTATCTTGGCCGCTGTGCTCATTCGATCAATGAAAAGAATCCCGTTGAGATGATCGACCTCGTGTTGAACCGCCCGCGCCAGAAACCCGGTCATTTCGATCTCGATCGGTTCACCATCCAAATTTTGGGCCCGCACCGTGATCGATTTTGCCCTTACAATTTCGCCGGTGATTTCCGGAAAGCTTAAACAACCTTCGGTTCCCTTTTCGGTTTCAGCGCCCAAATCAATTTGTGGATTGATCAAGACCAGTGGCATCGCGATTTTTGGATCGATGCTCTCGCCGTTCAACTTCATCGTACTGGGCCGATCCTCGACCTCCGAAACGTCGAGCACCGTGAGTTGAAGCGCCTCGCCGATCTGCGGTGCGGCTAAACCAACGCCATTCGCGGCGTGCATCGTTTCGACCATGTTCTGCGCTAATTCGCGAATGCGAGGGTCGATCTTGTCGATGGGTTTACCTTTCGTGCGCAGAATCGGATCGCCGTATTGCAAGATCGAGAATCTCATTATTCGCCGCGCGTAAATGCCGGTAAGTTTTTCACGCCGGCGAGCTTCAACGCATCCATCACTTTAACAATTGTCCCGAACGATGCTTTTTTGTCGGCCTGCAACGCGAGTGTGCTCCTGCGCGTTTCCGATAAATTTTTCACCGCGCCTTCCAGTTCTTCCACCGCCACGGCTTTCCCATCCAATTTGATTTCGTCGTTTTGATCGACGGTTACGATCGCGTGCTCGAGCTCGGCCGGCGCGGTCGTCGCCGTCTTTGATTCCGGCAAATTGATCTGCACTTGAGGCTGTTCCTTTTTGAACGTGGTCGAGACGACGAAGAAAATCAGCAGGATAGTCAGGATGTCGACCAGCGAGACAATGATGATCGAGGGCGCGCGTCGCTTGCGAACTGCAAATTTCACAGATGTCGATCTTCTGTCACGCCATCGGCGCGATTTCCGGTGTCGCGGGCTCCGCCGGCGTCACCGTCTGCGTGGGAACCTGCGTTTTGGCTCGCCCACCGGCGAGCCGGCCGTGGTAACACTTTGAAAGCAGATCCGTCACCAGCGATTCCATTTCCACTGAAAGGACTTCCACTTTTTTCGAGAAATAAACAAACGCGACCAAGCTTGGAACGGCGATTCCGAGGCCGAAGACAGTGCAGTTCAGCGCTTCAGAAATTCCGCGCGCGATCAGTTTCGGGTCAGCTGAGCTGGCGCTGACGCCGAGACTGGCGAAAACGTGCACCAAACCGGAGACGGTCCCAATCAGTCCGATCAACGGCGCGATGCCGATGATCACTTCCAGGACGACAAGTCCTTTTTCCAAGCGCACCATCTCGTAACGCGCGCGCGTTTGCACCGTCTCCACGTTTTCCGAGCGCGGCCAGCGCAAATGCGCTAGTGCGACGCGCACAATTCGCGCGAGCGAGGACGCGTCATGCTGGACGATGCGAAAGAGCCGTTCTGGATTTGCGCCAGGAGCGAGGCGTTCCATTTCACTCTCGATCGTGAGCGGCAGCACATTTTTTTCCCGCAATGCCAGCGTCCGCAAAATAATCACGGTCAGCGAAACGATTGAGCACACCAGCAAAGGCCACATGAAAATGCCACCCTTGGTAAAAAATCCGCCTATGGTTTGGAAAACGTCGAGCATGATTCAACGGCCGTCATCGATTACTAAATGTGGTGAATGAAATTTCCGTTTCCAGACCTTCTGGCGGCAAGGCGTTCGCTACATCCTCTGGGATCGGGGGTAGTTGCACCTCCAGGATCGATTGCAGACACACATTCGCGAAAGCTTCATTAGCGTCATTTGCCATTACCTTGAGATTCCTTACTCGTCCGCTGCGGTCAATCGCAAAGCTGATGCGTGTCGTCCCGAGGCTGATCAGATCGGTCTTTGCTTCGACGTAGGCGTACCAACGCGAACCAATCGCATCGAAAAGCATTTTTTGATACCGGCCAAGCGGTGTCCCAATTGCATCGACTGCAGAGGTGCCCCGATTCGTGATCGATCCGGCCAGACGCGTCTTTTGTTTAAAGGGTTGATAGCTTGACTTCGGTTGCTGCGGCGTGCTCGCAGCGCTGGGACGCGGCGTCGGTGTGGAAGTCAACATCGCAAACTCTTCCGACTTCGAAATCGGCGTCGGCTGCGCGCTCGGTTGCGGCGTCGCCGATTGCTGCGCCACGCTCGGCTGGGGCTGGGCGCCCTCATTCGGCAACGATTCCCGATGCGAATCCAAATCGAGCGTATTCCGATCGACTCCCTGCTGCGACGGCAGCGGCATGCTACCCGTCGGTGCCACTTCGCTCGCCGCGATCGAGTTGGCATTCGATTCGAAAGTCTTTTCTTTTGGCTGCTCGGTTTGTTTCGATTCGTCGTTCGGGATGAACATCGCGTTCTTGACCGGCGCGGGTGTGGCCAGATCGATAAACGTCAGCTCGACCGGTTTGTCTTCTTCGATCACGGAAAATGGCGAATAAAGTAACCCTCCAAAAACCGCGAGTGAATAGCCGATGAGCAAATGAATACCGAGCGCCGCCAGAAGCGCCCAAAGAATCTTGCGCGCCTCCTTCTTTCTTTCGGCCGCATCGTCCGCCGAATGGCCAATGATGAACTCCGCCGTGGTCATTGAATTCAGAACCAAAACATTATCTTACACGCGGGATTGTGACAAACGACGCCGTTTCGACTGAGTCGAGCCGATTGTGCGGCTTCGTCTGGCGGTTTTCCTCGCATGATGAAACAAATATTGCTGTGCGTAACCGCCATGGTCGCCAAAGTATCCCTCTGTGAACGCCTCGAGCCGGGCGGCGTTCAATCTTCGCGCCCGCGGAAAATACTTTTCGCGCAAAACCCGCTCGATCCAGACGTCGATCGGGAACGCGCGCAGCCGCTCGTAGGCAAAGAGCATTACACAATTAGCAACCTTCGAGCCCACGCCGGGCAGCTCGCATAATCGCGCCCGAAGATTGAGATCGGTAAGCGCAGCCAGCTTCTCAAGATCGACGTCTCCACTGGCAATGAGACGTGCGCTTGCCAGTAAATTTTTCGCGCGATAACCGAGCGCGCATTTTCGCAATTCTTTCTCCGATGTCGCCGCGATTCTTTCTGCGGTCGGAAACGTGTAAACAACGCGATTGTTGGTGGATCGAGCAGTCCCTTGCTCGATGTTAATTCTACGCCGCAGAAGGCGGCCAAATTCGATCATCGCCCGCGGAGCGACCGATTCACCATCCGCGTTCTCAATTGAACGTGGGAGCTCGATCTTCCGCGGCTGGCCAAATCGCTCGCGCAAATTTCGCGAGATCTGCCGGATATGGGCGACTTGTTTCATCGATGAGCAAATGAACGTGGCGAGACATTCCCATTTTGGTTGGCGAACGATTCGTAATCCGCGGCAAAATTCTTTGGCCGCGCCCATCACCGGATCGACTGGGAAGGACGCACAAATTTCGGCCAGCGGATGATCGAGCGCGAAATAATTGCGGATCAGTTTTTCATCTTCGCAGCTCGTCAATAACGAATCTCCATGTTGCTCGACATAGACCGGTCGATCTCCGATCGCGCCAATGAAACCGTTGCCGAGTTTCTCCCAATGGAAGAGCTGGCCGGAACCGAGCGTCATTGCCAGATCGAAATCCGGCGCGGGAATTTTTGCGAGCTGCACGCAGGAAATCTTGCGCTGGGCCGAAATTCTGTCACCTAAGATCGACATGGATGGACGGCTCGCCATCGATAGTGCGGTTCTGCTGCTTTATTTCTTCGTTATCATTTTCATCGGCCTGCGCATGGGCCGCAAGGAGCGTGACCTGGAAGATTTCGCTCTCGGTCGCCGGCAAATTCCGTGGTGGGCAGTTTTCGCCTCGATCATCGCCGCCGAAACGAGCGCCGGGACTTTTTTCGGAACGCCCGGGGAAGGTTTTGCGCTGCGGAATTACACTTACATCCAGCTCGCCTTCGGCACGATCCTGGCGCGCATTCTCGTCAGCTACATTTTCATCAAGCCCTACTACGATTACAAAGTTTTCTCGATCTACGAATATCTGACCGCCCGGTTTGGCGTCGCGACCAAGAACGCTGCCTCCGCCGTTTTCATGTTCACCCGCGTGCTCGCTTCGGGCGCACGGCTTTACGTCGCCGCGATCGCGCTCGTGCTCGCTTATGAAATGATTCGCGGCACGCGGCCCGGGCAAACTGAAACTCTTCTTATTTATATCGGCGCGACCGTTGTGATCGTCATTCTCACTGCGATCTACACTACCATCGGGGGAATCAAGGCGGTCGTTTGGACCGATTTCATTCAGGCTTCCATCATGATGGGCAGTGCACTGGTCGCGCTCGGCCTGCTTTACAGCGCGATTCCCGGAGGCTGGCACAAAATCGTGGATCTCCACGGCGGCTTTCATATGTCCGATATCATCACGACCGGACTTGATCCCGCGAAAAGTGGTTGGGACAGATGGAAAGGCATGTTCGAAATCGAGTACACGATTTTTGCCGGACTCATTGGATCGACATTCATTACCATGGCGACACACGGCACCGATCAGGACATGGTGCAACGCATGTTGACCGCGGTGGATATTCGGCGCAGCCGGCGCTCGCTCATTCTTTCTGGAATCGCCGACATCCCGATCGCACTCACATTTCTAAGCATCGGCCTGCTGCTTTGGGTTTATTATCAGGTCAATCCCGAGCCCAATCTTCCGAAGTCGCCCGAAGTCTTTTGTCATTTCATTCTCACGAAAATGCCGATCGGCTTGCGCGGATTGTTGATCGCGGGAATTTTCGCCACCGCCATGGGCTCGCTCAGCACCGCTATCAATGCACTGGCCACGAGTTTCACGCGCGATTGGTATGAACCTTACATTAATCCCGGCGCCACCGGCGAACAGAGTTTGCGCACCGTGCGTTGGGCCACGGTTGGTTTCTCGGTCTTAATGATCGTGGTCGCATCGGCCACATCCTATTTCGTGATCGTGCTGCCGAACGTCCGCATCATTCCGATTGTACTCGGAATTTATGGCTACACTTACGGTTCTGTGCTCGGCATTTTTCTGGCCGGCATGCTCACAAAATCGCGCGGCAATAATCGCGGCAACCTCATCGCCATGATTACCGGCTTTGTCGTCGTCACGATTCTGAGCGACCTGCTGAATACGGTCGCGCGATTGTTCGGCAAAATTGCTTACGTCAAGCCCGCCTGGCTTCCAACCATGGAATTTCCCTGGTGGATTTGCTTCGGAACAATCGTCACTTTTTCGGTGGCGATTCTTTTCCGGACTGGCCGCGAGCATCACCCGCCAGCTTGATCCCGAGATCCCGCAGCTGACGCGGATCGACGTCGGCGGGCGATTGTGTCATTAGATCCATCCCGCGATTGTTTTTCGGGAAGGCCATCACATCGCGAATCGATTCCGTGCCGCAAAGAAGCATGACCAGCCGATCGAGGCCGAGCGCGATCCCGCCGTGCGGCGGTGCGCCCAGGCGCAGCGCGCGGAGCAAATGACCGAACATTGATTGTCGATCTTGCGCACTGATGCCGAGTGCTTCGAACATTTTCTCCTGCAACTGTGGCTCATGGATTCGCATGCTGCCGCCGCCGATCTCAACGCCGTTGAGCACGACGTCGTAAGCTTCCGCACGGATCTCGGAAAATTTGTTCTGTTCGAGTAATGGGAGGTCTTCCGTTTTCGGGCGCGTAAACGGATGATGGACCGCGTTCCATTTGTTTTCTTCCGCGCTCCATTGCATCAGCGGGAAATCCGTTACCCAGAGGAAATCCCAGACGTCCGAGCCGGAGTCCGAGCCGGACCGGCAGTTAACAGAGGTGCTCAGCCAATCTTGGATCTCCGCAACGCGTAACCGGATCCGCCCAAGCACTTCGCAGGCAATCTCCCATTTATCGGCGCCGAACAAAATCAAATCGCCTTCCTCGATTTTTAATTTCGACTTCAGCGCAGCTTTCTCGGCGTCGTTAAAGAATTTCACGATCGGCGATTTCCATTCGCCGTTCTCGACCTTGATGAATGCGAGCCCTTTTCCGCCGAAAACTTTCGCGGTTTCCGTCAGCTCTTCGATCTGTCCGGTCGTGATTCCTGCAAAACCTTTCGCGTTGATCGCCTTGAGCACACCACCGGCATCGAGCGCGCCGCGAAATACTTTGAAGCCGCTGGCACGAAAATCATCGCTCACATCGACCAGCTCGACGCCGAAACGGCGATCAGGTTTGTCGCTGCCGAATCGACCAACGGCCTCGCGGTACGTCAGCCGATCGAACGGCGTTTTGATGTCGTTGTTGCGGGCAGCTTTGAAGACCGCCGCGAGCATTCCTTCAGTGAGCGCGAAGATGTCGTCCGGTGTTACGAACGACGCTTCGATGTCGATCTGGGTAAATTCCGGTTGCCGATCGGCCCGCAAATCCTCGTCACGAAAACATTTTGCGATCTGAAAATATTTCTCCACACCTGCAACCATCAGCAGTTGCTTGTATTGCTGCGGCGCTTGCGGCAACGCGTAAAACTTTCCCGGCATCAATCGGCTAGGGACCAGAAAATCTCGCGCGCCTTCCGGCGTGCTTTTCGATAAGATTGGCGTCTCAACTTCGACGTAACCCTGCGAATCGAGAAAATCGCGCGTCGCCTTGGCCGCGCGATGGCGCACGCGCAGA
>Ga0209577_10003566_pt1 | contig 14686 bp, 18 predicted proteins | sample GraSoiAngelo_109_FD_185874 | JGI IMG/M metagenome (GOLD analysis project Ga0209577, IMG submission 185874) | Grasslands soil microbial communities from the Angelo Coastal Reserve, California, USA - 14_0903_12_20cm (SPAdes) (version 2) | ecosystem: Environmental > Terrestrial > Soil > Grasslands...
GACGCCGCCCTGGTTGCCCTTTGCGGGCAGCGGGCTGAGCTGGCTCCCTTACCACCCATCGTGGCTGCCGTTCGGCGGCCAGGCGAATGGAAACCGGGGCTCGGGCCCAGCCTCCGCGCCTGTGGCCACCGTCCAGCCGGGCGCCTCGCCGACTGTCACCTCGACCCCGACGCCACGTCCGAGCGGCGGCCCGACACCGACCCCGACGCCCGCTGGACACACTCCGACGCCCACTCCCGGGCCCACACCCACGCCGGCGGCGACGCCCTCCGCGACGCCGACACCGATGCCTTCGGATACGCCCACGCACTCACCGACGCCTTCACCGACGCCTACGGATTCGCCAACGCCCACACCTGCGCCAACTCCGACGCCCACGCCGACGCCGTTCCAGTCGGTGGTTCTGTACACGGACGACTTCGAGTCGGACCTACCGCTCCTGCTCCCGCCCAGCGGTTGGGCCAACGAGCCCGCTGGCCTGCTCGGACTGGGCGGCTACACCGTCAGCAGCGACGGAAGTCACGTCCTGAAAGGCCCGGGCGGGAGCACCGGCTTCCCCTCGGCCGTCGCCGGCTCCTCCTGGCAGGACTACAAGGTCAGCGCCGACCTCAAGGTCGACCCGGTCAACGGCCACGCTCGAGTGATCGCCCGGCACCAGTCGGCCGGCAACTTCTACGCCTGCGGCCTCGACCATGACGGCAGCGGGCAGCTGTTCCTGGGCAAGGAGTCCGGCGGGACCTGGGGAACCTTCCAGACCGCCGCCTACACCTACGTTGGCAGCACCTGGTACCACCTCGACTTCAGCGTCCAGGGCAACAGCCTCACCTGCACGGTGACCGAGCCCGGGAGCGGCCGGACGGCGACCGTCACGGCCTCGGCCGGCTACTTCCCCGCCGGCTCCATCGGGGCCACCGGTGAATACGGTTCCGAGTACGACAACTTCGTCGTCAGCTCGCTGCCCTAAGCGCCAGATGACCCCCAGCCACCGGCAAGGAAACGCAGAGATGACGCTGCCGGCCTTCAAGGTTGCGTCATGAGACTTGAGAAATTGCTGCGCGACAAGGTGGCGTCCGTGGCCGGTCAAGTCAAAGGACCCAAGCCGAGGCCGTCAATCCGCATCCGCGGTCGCGAAGGAAGGCGCCTGAGCTCCCGGCTGGACCGTCACGCGATCCCGGTCCTGGCCGCCGACGCCCGCTGGGGCCGCTCGGTCACCTAACTCGCGGCGGGCTTGACCAAGCCTCCAGCGGTGCTGTCTGCCTGGAGTCCGTCTGAATCCTCACCCGTCGGCCGACGCGGGTAGCGGCTGCGCCTGGCCGGCTGACCAGGCATAGGCCCATACGTCCAGGCCGTCCTCACCCCCGGGTATCTCGAGGCCGCGGGCGCCCAAGATGGACATGACGTGCGTGCGGTGGTCGTCGGCATGGTGGATCGCCTGGGCCAAAAGCGCCGCTCCGGGCAGGCGCCAGCCGTCCGTGGTGGTGACCTCGCGCTCGGGGAGTTCTGGGTCCTGGGCCAGGTCCTCCCAGCGCGGGCCCATTCGCCGGATGCGCTCGGCGAGCTCAGCCAGGGGGACTGGGCCCTCGGGTAGCGCATCCGAACGCACGAAGGCCTCGCCTTCGGCCTTGGTCCGGAATGGCTCCCGCGTCAGGATCGAGAGGTAGCCCTCCTCACCGCTGACCAGGTGCTTGAGGGTCTCGCGGATGCTCCCGAAGGTGCCTGGGATGCCGGCGTCCAGGTGCTCGTCCGCAAGGCCCTGGCAGTGCTCGATCAGCTGCACTGTGGCCCAGGTCTTGTGTCGAAAAAGCTCCAGCAACCCGGTGTTCTTTGGCGTCTTCATGGAAGCTCCAGTTTCGCTTAACTCGCGCCTAAGGTTCGGCCTTCACTCTGGGGGCACTGTGCAACCTCCAATATCGGATCAAAACCAAGCTCCAAATTCTCACCTGGCCACCCGCGCCTCGGCGCAGCCGAGCCTGCTCCAGCGAGTGCTGGCGATGGGCGTCGCGGCGGCTTTCGTCGCCACCGCGGGAGCCTTCGGACTCGGTGTCATCGGCGCGCGCGCGGGCGGCGCTGCCGTCCTGGCGTCCGACGCCGCATTGGCGCCCGTGGCACAGTCCAACTCGGCGATCAACGGCCGTGCGCTCGACCTTCAGGCTGTGACCGCCAGGGTCGATCCCGCCGTGGTCGACATCAACACGGTCTTCCAAGCCGCCACCGGCTCCGGGCAGGCCGCCGGCACCGGGATCATCCTCACCTCCTCGGGTGAGGTGCTGACCAACAACCATGTCGTGGAAGGCGCGACCAGCATCACGGTGACCGTCCAGGGACGCTCGGGCAGCTACCAGGCCGCTGTCCTCGGAGTCGATCCCACCGCCGACGTCGCCCTGATCCAGCTCGACGGCGCCGCCGGGCTGCCCACGGCCACCCTGGCCGACTCCTCGACAGCGACGACCGGGGAGGCGGTGGCGGCGATCGGCAACGCCGGCGGCGTCGGTGGCACGCCGAGCGTCAGCAGCGGGCTGATCGTGGCCCTCGACCAGTCGATCACGGCCGCGGGCGGCGCGGCGCCAGAGCATCTGACCGGCATGATCGAGAGCAATGCAACCATCGCTCCGGGCGATTCCGGTGGTCCGCTTGTCAACTCTGCCGGCCAGGTCATCGGGATGACGACCGCGGGGCAAAGCAGCACTCGCAACGGAGCCTCCGCGGTCGGCTTCGCCGTTCCCACCAACACGGCGCTTTCGGTCGTGAACCAGATCCGCGCCGGACAGGCCAGCTCCCAGGTCATCCTGGGACAGGTCGGCTATCTCGGTGTGAGCGTGACCGACCTGACTCCTCAGATCGCATCCCGGCTGGGCTTGAACAGCACCAGCGGCGCTCTTGTGATCGGCGTGGCCGGCGGGTCGCCGGCTGAGCTGGCCGGCGTCGGCCGGTACTCGGTCATCACGAACGTGGCCGGGACCCCGATCACCTCCACGACCGACCTTGGAAATGCGCTCCACGCCCACCAGCCCGGCGACCAGGTCGATCTCACCTGGCTCGACGCGAGCGGAGCATCGCACACCGCCAGCATCAGCCTGACCACGGGACCGGCGATCTGAGACCGGGATGCGGCGGCTCTTTCAAGAATGTCTGGCGGGGATGGATGGGAATCGAACCCACCGGGGACGGCTCAGCACCGCCCCCCAGACAGTTTTGAAGACTGCGAGAGGCACCAGCCCCCGAACATCCCCACCGACCTCAGCAGTGTGCCCTAGACGAGGGCGGAGAGCTTTTCCTGAAGGATGCTTTTGAGGGTCGGGCGGTAGCCGACCTGGCGTTCGACTGCCTGGCCCCCCTTGAAGACGATGACGGTCGGGATGCTCATGATCCCGAACTTCATCGGCGTCTGCGGGTTGGCGTCGACGTCCATCTTCAGCACCTTCGCCTTGGCCCCGAACTCGCCGGCGAGGTCTTCAACGATGGGGGCGATCATCCGGCAGGGGCCGCACCAAGCCGCCCAGAAGTCCACCAACACCGGCTCCTCGGACTTCAGGACCTGAGACTCGAAATCGGCGTCTGTGACGGCATTCACGTGGGACATTCGCTGGCTAGGATACCCCCTCTTTGGCGGCCGGCTTGGCCGATTTGGACGGCGTCGTGGAGTCCTTCGATTCGGCCTTCTTCTCGCCGCCGGAGGTCGACTCGGCGGCCGCGCCAGGGCCGGACTCGCCGTTAGAGGACGCCTTGTTCGGGCTCTTGTAGTCGGTCGTGTAGTAGCCGCTGCCTTTGAAGATGAAGCCGGCGGGATAGATCATCTTCCGAAGGGGTCCCATGCAATTGGGACAGACCTTGAGAGGTGGGTCGGACATCGACTGGAGCACCTCCACCTCGTGTCCGCACTGGTCGCATTTGTATCCGTAGATGGGCATCTAATTTGAGTTTAGGGCTCCCTTCGAGTCCAGCCTCAGGAAGACCATCCCACTGGGCGGCTTCGGGTGGAAGAAGGTGCTCTTCTGTGGAAGGACTTTGCCCGCTTGGGCAAACTTCAAAACCACTGCCAGGTCGGGCGCGTCGAGGAAGAAGGCCTGCTGGCCGCGGCCCTCGTCCACCCAGCGGACCGCCTCCTCCGCGTCCCGGGTGTACATCAGGACCTCTTCAGCGCTCCTTTTTCCGAGCAGGTTGTCGATGACCTGGCGGTGGAGCTCGACCAGGGCCAGCTCGCCCTCCAGCGGCAGCACCTGGAATTGGCCCGCCCGGTAGTGGCCGGCCGAAACCTGGCCCTTGAGGCCGGCCAGGGTGTCAGCCAACGACGGCTTCGGCACGCCACCCGTCACCGCCACCGGGGCGACCTTCATGACGCGGTGGGTGGGCAGCACGACCAGACCTGGGTCCTCGATGTCCACCAGGAGCACCAGTGCGTGGTCGGCCGCCGACCCGGGCTCCGCCCCAACCTCCGCGGCGTAGGTGAGCGCCGTCTCGTAGCGATGGTGGCCGTCGGCGATCAGGAGCGGAAGACCGGCGAAGGCCGCGCTCACCTCCCCCTGCCAACCCGTGTCGGTCGCGATCCAGAGCCGGTGCCTCTCGCCAGCCTCCGTCTCGAAGCTCAGCGCCGGGTGCGCGTCAAATCCTGCCGCCAGCAAACGCGGAAGCGGCGTTCCCGCTCCGCGGTAGACGAACCAGAGCGGCTCGAAGGCCGTGGCCGTGGCGCGGTAGAGCTCGAGCCGGTCCGCCTTGGCGCCGCCGTGGGTTCGTTCGTGCGGCAGCACGTCGCCCGCCCCGTACGGCGAGAGCCGTACCGCGGCGAGGAGACCGCGCCGCACCCGCCCGTCGAAGGCCTGCTCGTGGAGATAGAACGCCGGCGACGGGTCCTCCCTGAGGATCCCCTTCTCGACCCAGTCCAGCTCCAGGGCGGCCGCTCCGAGGTAATCGGCGCCCGGGCGGGTCAGGCGGACGACGTTGTAGGGAGAACGCTCCCGGTAGCCGGCCAGGCGCTCATCGGGAATCACGTCGTAGGGCGGCGCGACCACGCCGGCCAGGTCGCCCACCCGCAGGGGGTCGTATCGGGTTCCGCGGAAGGGATGGACGCCGGCCACGAGGAGCGAGCGTAGCGCGTACCTTGGAGCCGACGCGCCCGAAATGAAGGTCCGGCTGGCGGTCGTGGTGCTCGGGGTCTTTGCCTTGCTGCCCGTGCAGGCTGCACGCGCGGCCGACGCGGACCTGTTCCTCAGCGCCGAAGGCGGCTGGGCGTCGACAGAGGCGCCGGGTGGCTGGGCCCCGTACCGGGTGGTCGTGCACAACCAGTCCTCGACTCCCTTTCACGGCCAGGTTCGCCTGCTCCCGGACCCGGCGGTGGGCGCGCCGCCCGGCAGCCACGTCGACGGCGGCACGCTCTACGCGGAACCGGTGTTCGTACCTCGCCAGGGCTGGACGGCCGTCTCCACCTACGCGCTCCCGGCGCCGAACGGCTACCGCGCCCAGCTTCTCGACGCGGGCGGCCGGCTGGTCACCTCGCTGCGCGTCGGGCCGCCGGCCCAGGGCACGGCCATCGGCGTCCTGACCGCCGACGACCGGCTCGCCCAGCAGCTGCGCGACTACGGCCTGCCGCCGGTGAACATCCCGGCGATCGTCCGCTTCACCACCACCGACCTTCCCGCCGACGCCGCCCGGCTGGCCGGGCTGCGGGCAATCCTGATCGCCTCCGTCGACCTCGGCGGACTCGATCCCGCCAAGCTCCAGGCCCTGCGCGACTTCGTCGGCTTTGGTGGCGGCCTGGTGGTGGCCACAGGCGCGGCCTGGGCCCAGACCGCCAGCCACCTTCCCGCCGAGCTCGCGCCGCTGCGTCCGTTTGGAACCGCGGCGGCGGTCCTCGAGGAGCCGGTGGCTGTCGACAGCCCGGGCGGCCAGCCGACCGTGACCGTGGCGACGGGCGCGCTGGTCGGCGGCCGGGTGGCGGCGACCAGCCCGGCGGGGCAGCCGTTGGTGGTGGAACGCGAGTTCGGCGCGGGCCGGGTGGTCGAGCTCGCCTACGACCCGATGTCGCCGCCACTGGCCGGCACGGAACGGGGCTCTTTCAGCTTTGCCCAGGCGCTGCGTCGGGCGACCGGACAGGTCGGGGATCTCGGCGTCGACCGGCGAGACCCCTCCCCCTACGACCCGCTGCTGCCCGGCCTCGCCCTGCGCGGAGCCGGCCGGTCGGCGCCGCCGCAGCCGCTGCTGCTCGGCCTTCTCCTGGCCTTCCTGCTGGCCGCTGGACCAGCCGGCTTCCTCGCCCTCGCCCGGGCCCGGCGGCGCTGGCTGTACTGGGTCGCCCCGCCGCTGGCCGGCCTGCTCATCGCCTCCGGTGTCTACGCGGGCGTCGAAGCGGGCGGGAACGGCGTTGTCCGTGACCAGGTGGTGGAGGTCGTCCGCGTCACGCCGGACGGCAGCGGGCTGGTCACCGCCTTCCACGCCCTCACCCTGCCCGGGAGCGGGGAGTGGCGCGCCAGCGCGCCGGCGCGGACCCTGCTCTCTTTGAACGCGACGCCCGACGACCACCTGCGCGTCCAGCTCGGCCTCCCGCAGCTGGACCGGCTGGCTGACGCCTACGCGCCCGCCGAGGAGTCCGTGCGCTTCCAGGCGGCGGAGGCGAACCTCCGCGAGGTCCCCGCCCAGAGCCCGCGGATCCTGGAGACGCAGTCGGTGCGGCCGGTGGGACCCTGGCTGGTGCCCCACCTCGCCTATCGCGGTGGGCAGCTCGCGGGAACTGTGCGAAACGCCTCGGCGACCGCGCTCGAAGACCTCTTCCTGGTTTCTGCGGATGGCTCCCGCGCCTACCATCTCGCCTCGACGGTGCCCGCTCAGGCCACTGTCGACGTCGCGGCCACGCCGGCGCTGCCGGGGGAGCGGACCACGCTGGCGCTCGCCGCGGGCTGGGGGTTGAGCAGCTACCCCGGCACCTTCAGCCTGGTCGGCATCGGTCGTCCCTTGAGCCCGTTGACCGTCAACGGGCAGAGGCCCCGACGCTCCGGCCTGGCCGCCTTCGCCGCCCCGGTGGAGATCGAGACCGCGGACTCCCTGCCCCTCGGCTGGTCCTTCGCACGCCTGGTCTCGCAGGGCATCCCCAACCAGCCGGAGGAGCTGTATGAGGTCGCGGTCCCAGCCGGTGTGCAAGGCGACCTGCGGCTGCTCTACCTCGCGCCCAAGGGCGGCCTCGCACTCTCGCTTTGGATCTATGACTCGGCGACAGGCCGCTGGCGGAACACGCTCCTCCAGGTCGGTGAGGCCGAGGTCCTCCGGCCCAGCGAGGCCGACGGCGGAGTGGTCCGGGTGTTGATCGGGGGCGTCTACCGGTTCACGCCCGACCAGCTGATGGTGGCGTCATCGCCCTAGCTCGACGTAGCGCAGGTCGCTCATGCCGGGCACCTGGCTCAACTCCGCCAGGACCTCACCAGGCACCTGGTCGTCGACCGCCAGGATCATCATCGCCCGGCCCCGGGGAGCGTCACGCCCCACTTGCATGGAGGCGATGTTGATGTCGTGGGCTCCGAGGATGGTCCCGAACCGGCCCACCACGCCGGGCCGGTCCTCGTGGCGGCTGACCAGGAAGCGGCCCTCCGGCACCAGGTCCACCCGGAACGCCCCGACCTGGATCACGCGCGGCTCTCCGAAGAGCACGGTCCCGGCGGCCTCGAAGTCGCCCGCTCGGAGCCGCACGACGCTTGGATAGCTGCTGCCGCCGGAACCGGCGACCCGGCGTTCGACCAGGCGCAGACCCCGCCCGGCCGCCACCAGCCGGGCGTTGACGTTGTTGATCCGCTCCTCCGTGAAGGGCGCCAGCAGGCCGCGCACGGCCGCCGCTGTCAGCAGCGACGGGTCGGCCTCGGCGACCTCGCCCTCGTAGACCATCTCCAGGCTGCCCGCGCGGCCTCCTTCGAGCTGTACGAAAAGCGAACCCAACCGCTCGGCCAGCTCCGCGAAGGGCCGCAGGAAGGCCAGCTCCTCGGGCGGCAGCGCCGGCGCGTTGACCGTGTACCGAGGGAGCTCGCCGGCCAGCACCGCCGCGACCTCCTCGGCGACGTCGAAGGCGACCGAGGTCTGCGCCTCGGCGGTCGAGGCCGCGATATGCGGCGTGGCGATGAAGTTGGTCAACTGGATCAGCGGGCTCTCGGCGGGAGGCTCGCGCTCGAAGACGTCGGCCGCGGCGGCGGCCAGCCGGCCATGCAGCAGCGCGTCTGCCAACGCGACCTCGTCCACGATGCCGCCGCGAGCGGCGTTGACCAGCCGGGCGCTCGGCTTCAGCAGAGCCAACCGTTCCGCGTTGAGCAGGTTCCGGGTGCCTTCCAGCAGGGGCACGTGGACGGTGACGAAGTCGGACCTTCGGAGCAGCTCCTCGAGCGAGACCAGCTCGACGTTGAACTGCTCTGCCCGCTCCTGCGGAACCACCGGGTCGTAGGCGATCACCTCCATCTCCAGGCCTTGGGCGCGCTTGGCGACCTCGGTGCCGATGTTGCCAAGGCCGATGACGCCCAGCGTCTTGCCCCGGATCTCGACCCCCGTGAACTTCGCGCGCTGCCACTCGCCGCGGCGGACCGAGGCGTCCGCCTGCGGGATCCAGCGGGCGGTCGCCAGGAGCAGTGCGATGGTGTGCTCGGCCGCGGCGGCGATGTTGCCACGCGGGGCGTTGACGACCAGGATGCCGCGTCGCGTGGCGGCCTCGACGTCGATGTTGTCGACGCCGACCCCGGCTCGTCCGACCACCCGCAGCCGCTTGCCCGCCTCCAGGACCAGTTCCGTGACGCGGGTCTGGGAGCGGACGACGAGGGCGTCGAAAGTGCCCACGGCCTCCACCAGCTCGGCCTCTCCGAGACCGGTTCTGACCTCGACCTCACCGACCTCCCGGAGCCGGGCCAGGCCGTCCTCGGCCAGCTGGTCGGCGACCAGGATCCGGGGCGTCAGCGGCTTCCGACGGCCTCGGAGACGCTGGAGAGGATGGGCTGCGCGGCAGCCAGGGTGCGGCCGTCGGCGGGGGCGTGGTCCAGCTCCTCGAGGGCCTGCTCGATGGCCCACAACACTTGCACGATGTCGCCCACGGTCACCGCGCCCAGGTGGCCGACCCGGATGATCCGCTCGCTGATCTTGGCGGTGCCGCGCCCGCCGGCGATGACGACGCCGTGGCGGCTGCGGAGCAGCTTGCGAAGTGCCTCCACCTCGACCCCCTCCGGGACTACCGCGGAGGTGACGGTGGCGGAGCGAAAGCCCTGCTGCGCCAGCAGGCTGAGACCGGCCGCAGCCAGGCCGGCGGCCGTCGCGTCGGCAATCCGCCGGTGGCGTTCGTAAACGTTCTCCAGTCCCTCCTCGCGCAGCATCCGCACGCCCTCGCGGACCGCGAAGAGCGTGCTGACCGCCGGCGTCGAGGGCGTGAAGCCCTTCTCGGCCCAGGTCCGATGCGACTTCCAATCGAAGTAGTAGCGCGGGGAGCTCGACCGCTCAACCGCCTCCCAGGCCCTCGGCGCAACGGCCGCAAAGGCGATCCCCGGGGGCGCCATCCAGCCCTTCTGGCTGCCGCTCAGGACCACGTCCAGCCCCCAGGCGTCCATCTGCAGCGCCATCGAAGAGGCGGAGGAGATGGCGTCGACGACGACCAGCCGGCCGGCATCGCGAGCCACCCGCGCCAGGCCCTGGAGCGGGTTCGTCACCCCGGTAGAGGTCTCGTTGTGGGTGAGGAAGACGATGCCCGCGTCGGGGTTCGCGGCCAGCAGCCCGGCCAGCTCGGCGGGGTCGGTCGGCGTGCCCCAATCGACGGCCAGCTTGAGCACCTGGGCTCCGTAGGCGGCGTTGATGTCGGCGAAGCGATCGCCGAACACGCCGCAGGTGCAGACGACCACCTTGTCGCCGGGCGAGACCAGGTTGGCGACCGCCGACTCCATCGAGCCGGTGCCGGAGGAGCTGAGGATCAGCAGGTCGGCCTCGGCGGTGCCGAAGACCTCGCGCACGCCGGCCGCAATCTCCTTGTGCATGGCCGAGAACTCCGGCCCGCGGTGGTCGATCATCGCCTGCGACATCGCGCGCACGACCCGCTCCGGGAGCGGCGTCGGCCCGGGGATGCGGAGTTGGTCGGGCATCAGTGCTGGTCGGACGTGAAGGGGATGAGCGCGATCTGGCGGGCGCGCTTGAGGGCGACGGTCAGCGTCCGCTGGTGGCGGGCGCAGGTCCCCGTGACGCGCCGGGGGAGGATCTTTCCGCGCTCGGAGATGAACCGGCGCAGGCGCGAGACCTCCTTGTAGTCGATGTACTGGGCTTTCTCGACACAGAAGCTGCAGACCTTGCGGTGCGTGCGCTTCGGCTTTCCGTCTCTCGGTGGCAACCGCCTAACTCCAGCCCACTAGAAAGGGATCTCGTCCGGGTCCACGTCGCGCGGCATCTCCTCGGCCATCCCGGGCAGGTCATCGACCGGGGCGGCGGCCACCCCCACGCCGGCGCCGGCACCCCGTGGCTCCAGGAACTGGACATCGTTGGCCACGACTTCGGTGGCGCGCCGCTTCTGCCCGTCCTGGCCCTCCCAGGAGCGGGTCTGCAGGCGCCCTTCGACGTAGACCAGCGAGCCCTTGCGCAGGTAGTCGGCCACCTGCTGGGCGAGATTCCGCTTGCCGATGTTCCAGGCCACGATGTTGTGGTAGTCGGTGAACTCCTTGCGCTCGCCGTCCGCCCCGGATGAGTAGCGGTTGGTGGCGATCGAGAAGGAGGTGACCGGCTGGCCGCTGGGCGTGAATCGCATCTCCGGGTCCTTGGTCAGACGGCCCATCAGCATCACCTTGTTCAGGCTTGCCATTACTCCTCGTCCTCCTCGGCCCCAGGCTCAGCTGGGGCCATAGCGTCAGCCGCCGCCGCGGTGGTGGGCACGGGTTCGAGGTCCGCTTCCGGCCCGGCCGCTTCCGGCTCGGCCGCCGCCGGTTCGGTCGCCTCCGGCTCGGCCGCCGCCGGTTCGGTCACCTCCGGCTCGGCCGCCTCGAGTTCCGACGTTGCCGCCGGTGTCTCACCGTTGGTGGCCGCACCGGGCTTCAGGACCGGCTTGCGCACGATCAGGTGCCGGAAGACCGTGTCGGAGATCTTGAGGCTGGACTCCATCTCAGGCACGCGGGCCGGCTCGATCTGGAAGTCGGTCAGCACGTAGTGGCCCTCGCGGAGGTGGTCGACCTCGTAGGCCAGCCTTCGCTTGCCCCAGACGTTGGTGCGCTGAATATTGCCTTCGAGGCTTTCGATGAGGTTCTCGACCTTCTTGGTGACGTCACCGAGGTCCGCCTCTTCGATGTCGGGCCGGACGATGTAAAGGATCTCGTAGTCGCGCTGCAAGGGAAGCTGGATATCTCCTCTCCATGGATCAAGCCCCGGGCGCAACGGAAACACTCCGGCCGGGACCAGAAAGGACCTGCGTATTCTATCAAGGCAGCCCGAAGCCGGCCGCCGGCAGGCCAGAAGCTTCCCTCGACATTGGAGATCTCGTGAGCAAGACCAAGCAGCGCAACCGGTCCGCCCAGCGCTATGGGCGGGTCCAGAAGAAGACCAGCTGGTACGGCGACGTCCCGCTGCTGCCCGTGGTCATGGGCGCCGTGCTCCTGGTCGGCCTTGTGGCCCTGGTGGTGTTCATAAACCTCAACAACAAGACTGTTGCCGCTTCGGGCAGCCCCGTCGACGGGATCCCCTGCAACTCGAACGAGCAGCTCGCCGTTCACTACCACGCGCACTTGACGATCCTGGTCGCCGGCAGCGAGGCGCAGGTACCCGCCAACACCGGCATCAACCAGGACCAGCAGTGCCTCTACTGGATGCACACCCACGACACCAGCGGCATCATCCACATCGAGGCGCCCCAGTCGTCGGCCACCCGCAAATTCAAGCTCGGTGAGTTCTTCGACATCTGGGGCCAGAAGCTCGACCGGACGCACGTCGGCGCCACCACCTTGGGCGCCGGCCAGCAGCTGGTCATATACGTGGACGGAAAGATCTACAGCGGGGACCCGCGGCAGATCGTCCTCGGCAAGCACACGCAGGTGGTGCTGGAGGTCACGCCGCCGGCCGTGACGCCACCGCCGAGTTTCACCTTCCCGGCCGGCCTCTAGCACCTGGAGGACGTGGCTCCTCAGCCCTCTTCGAGGAGGATTCGGGCCGCTCGGAGGTGCTCCAAGGCCGGCTCGGCCTGACCCTCGCGGAGCAGGTCCGCCGCGAGCCGGGCGTGGGCTTCGCCGTCGAGTCGCAGCGGCCCACCGCCCAAAACCGCCTCCAACCGCTGCAGCCGGTGCTGATCGGCGTGGGCGGTGATCGCGGCCCGCTGCTCCTCGAGCAGCTTCCGGCCCGCCTCCAACCGACCCAGCTTCAGCATCGCCTCACCCGCGCAGAGGCGCGCGTCCACACCCAGCGGCCATTCCACCGAATCGAGGGCCGGCTCGATCGCCGAGAGGCAGCGTCGATAGGCGCCGCGGGCCAGCTCGACTCGGCCCTTCTCGAGAGCGACCTCCCGATCCAGGCTGGGCGTCGTGCCGTCGAGCAGGTAGTCGACAGGAGCTTGGAGCCGATCGGCGATGACCCGGAGCACCCGGACCGACGGCCGGCTCTTGTTGAGCTCGACCTGGTTCAAGAAGGCGCGGCTGAAGTCGCCGCCGGCAACCCGGGCCAAGCTCAGCCCACGCTCCATCCGAAGCTTGCGAACCCGGTCGCCCAGCGTCTCGCCCATGTCAACGAATACTTTACATGGGAGCCGGCCGCGGGGCTGGCCTACATGTGGGAGCGAGGGTCGAGGCTGCGGGAGATGGAGGTGAAGTTGCGGAACCCGTGCGCGGTGACGATGCCCGTGTCCTCGACCCGGACGCCACCCAGACCTTCGAGGTAGAGCCCGGGTTCGACGGTGACCACGTCACCCTCCTCGAGAGGGACGTCGGTCGGGCGCAGGTTGGGCAGCTCGTGGACCTCGAGGCCGACGCCGTGGCCGGTCGAGTGAATCATCTGCGGTGTGCCCGGCGGCGCTTCGAATCCTTTGTAGACCGCGCCGAAGCCGCCTTCCTTGAGCACGCGGCAGACCTCCTCGTTGACCGCCCGGCCGGTGACCCCCGGCTGGATCATCGCGATCGCCGCGTCGAGCGCTTGGACGACCACCTCGTGCATGCGCTTCACCTCGGGCGTGATCTCACCCGCGACGATCGTCCGGGTCAGGTCGCCGTGGTAACGGGAGACCCTACCCCGCGGGAAGATGTCGATGATCACCGGCCCTCCGGCGCGGATCGGTCCCTCGCCGCGGTAGTGCGGCATCCAGCACTCCGGCGAACCGGCCACGATCATGTCGTCGCACGCGTAGCCGATCTCATTGAGCACGCCCTGGGCGGCGGCCATCAGTCGTTCCGAAGTCAGCGGACGGCCGTCCAGCTGAAGGATGCCGTCCTCGACCTCCGCCGACCCGAGCAGGCCTGCGACCTCGGCGACGGCGGCCTCGGCGGCACGCTGCGCGCCGTGGATCCACTCGGCCTCGTCGGCGTTCTTGTGGCGCCGTTCGCGGATGAAGAGCTGCTTGTCGAGCTCGACCGCCACGTCCTGGTTGCGGAGCTCCTCCAGGTAGGCGGCCTCCAGCCGGCCCGACACCCGGACCCGGTCGAGTCCCTTCTCCTTGAGCAGCCTGGCTGCGACCTTGGCCCATCCCCGGTACCAGTCCGGGTCCTCCTCCCAGCCGTGATCGGCGCGGTCGATGACGCGCTTGGCGGTGCTCGATTGCTTTCCGCGTTCGAGCTCCAGGATGTTCAAGACCAGTACGTCGTCGCCCCTCCGGAACCTGATATAGAGCGCCGGGTCGTGGGTGAGGAACCGGGTCGCGTAGTAGAACTCCGCGTCTTCGCCGTTGTTGATCAGGACCAGGGGCAGCTCTTGTTCCACGTTTTACATCCCCACCTTCAGGTGCTCGATTGCAGCGGCGAAAAGTCGGGCCAGTGCTGCCGGCGCCTCAGCCTCGACGCGAGCCTGGACCGCCTCGGCGAATCGGTCCGGGAAGCTGGACCTTAGCAGTCGCAGCTGCTGCTCATAGACGATCGGCAGCGCGTAGGTCCGCGGCGTCACCGAGCCGTCCAGGTTCAGCAGTCCCTGCAGCTGGTAGCCGTCCAGGTACCCAAGCTCGAAGCCGAGCCGGCGCAGCTCGTGGAGGTCACGCCGGAGAGTCCGCTCCGAGACGCCGCAGGCGGCCGCCAGTTCGGAGGGGTGCTGGCCGGGATGGCGGACCACCTCGGAGAGGATGTCGAGCAACCGGGTGAACCGCTGCGCGCGGTTCAAACAGCGGTCGCCTCTTAGCCGATCTCTTCCCAGGAGGGAGCGGGTCCGGCGTCGAAGTCGGGCTCGGCCTCGTCCTGGTTGGCCGCCGTCTGGTGGAAGCGATTGGCGATCACCTGGTAGGCCATCGCCTTGGGGATGCCGAGCTTGGTGAGCGACTTCACCTCGTCCGCCATCACCTTGTCGCGAGCCGCCTCGATGGCCGCCACGATCTCGTCAACGGTTGCCTGGCGCTTGGTCATCGGTTCGAAGCTGATCTTACCCCACCCCCTGTCGGGGGAAACCCAGTCCTGCCTCCTGGGTTCGGATCACTTCTAGACTATCGATCGTGCCCAAGTTCGGCCCTGACAAGATCCGCAACGTCGCGATCCTGGGCCACTCGCACGACGGCAAGACCACCCTCGCCGAAGCCATCCTGCACGCCACC
>Ga0209577_10003567_pt1 | contig 14684 bp, 19 predicted proteins | sample GraSoiAngelo_109_FD_185874 | JGI IMG/M metagenome (GOLD analysis project Ga0209577, IMG submission 185874) | Grasslands soil microbial communities from the Angelo Coastal Reserve, California, USA - 14_0903_12_20cm (SPAdes) (version 2) | ecosystem: Environmental > Terrestrial > Soil > Grasslands...
CTCGCGTGCGAAGGCGCCGGGATCGGTAGCGGGGCGCAGATAGCTGATCCCCTCGTCGGTGAAGGCCACCATCAGCGGGCCCATGGGGTCGGGCCCGTGCACCTCGACCACCTCGGCGTAGACGCGGGCGGCCAGGGGCGAGGGTGGATCGGTCTGTAGGGCATCGAGCTGGTCGAGCAGTCGGTCGACGGTCATGGGAGCTCCTCGTCGGTGAGGGTGCGGAGGCGGTCGACGCCTCGCGACACGTGGGACTTGGCCGTTCCTTGCGGGCAGCGGAGGACCTCGGCCACCTCGGCGTAGGAGAGCCCGACCACGTGGCGGAGCACCACCGCCACACGCTGGTTGGGGGCCAGCTCCTGGAGGAGCGAGGCCAGGCGCTGGCGGTCGTCACTGCGCGCCGCGCCTTCCTCGGGCCCCTCCTGGAGCGGTGTGGACTCGGCGTCGGCCAGGGTCTCGGACAGGGGCTCGGGCCGGGGTCGTCGGGAGGCGCGGCGCAGCTGGTTGCGCCAGTGGTTGAGGCAGATGGTGATCAACCAGGGGCGCATCCTGAGCCCGCGGATGCGACCGGGTCCGTAGCCGCGTAGGGCGGAGTAGGCGCGCAGGAAGGTCTCGGCGGCCAGGTCCTGGGCGTCGGCCGCCCGCCCCGACACCCGCAGGGCGGTGGTGAACACGGCCCGCTCGTGGTCCCGGACCACCTCGGCGAAGGCGGCGTCGAGGTCGAGGCACAGGCGCTCGGCCAGGTCCCGCTCCGCGACCGGGTCGGGGCCGCCCCCGGAGGGCACCCGTCCCCCGTCTCCCGCCTCCCCGCCGTCGACAGTCGCGTCCCAGAGATTGACGACCACAATCCTAAGAACACCGCCGGCGGCGCTCGGGTTGCACCAGCATGGCCGCGTCTAGCTTGGGTCGATCGCGCTGTTCACCGTCGGGCACGGGACCCGGTCGACGGACGAGCTGGTGGCCGTGGTCCGCTCGGCCGGGGTCGAGCGCCTGGTCGACGTGAGGCGCCACCCCGGGTCGCGACGGAACCCGCACCTGTCCCGCCAGGCCCTGGCCGTCGCCCTGCCCGCGCTGGGCCTGGTCTACGAGTGGCGGGGTGAGGAGCTGGGGGGGCGCCGTGCGCCGGCCCGGCCCACCCGGCACCCGGAATGGGCCGACGACGGCTTCCGAGGCTTCGCCGACTACATGGACGCCCCCGAGTTCCAGGCCGCGCTGCACAGGCTGACGGCGGACGCGGCCCAGGGCCCGCCCCTGGCCGTGATGTGCGCGGAGACGCTCTGGTGGCGTTGCCACCGCCGGCTCATCGCCGAAGCGGCGGTGGCCGCGGGCTCCGAGGTCTTCCACATCCTGGGCTCCGGCCAGACCCAAGCCCACCCCGCCGGCCTGGTGTGACCTGGCCGAGCCGGTTGGAGCAGGCGCCCGGCAAATGCCGCCAAACGGGCAGGAGATCCCCGGGCGGCCGACGAACGTTCCCGGCACCCGACCGCTCCCAAGGGGGCCTCCATTCTCCGTCGCGCCCTGCTCGTCTCGGTCATGGTGGGCGCGGCCCTGGCGCTCCCCGGCCCCGGTCGCGCCGCCGTCTCCAACCCGGTCGTGAGCGGCCCCATCACAGGCGGTCTCCACGGCCACCCCCTGTTCGACAGTTGGTGGAACCCGGCCGAGGTGGGCTACGTCCAGGAGGAGTACTTCGTCTCGGGGACGGCCACGGCCCTGGGCTCGGCCCAGTCCGCGCCCTACACGACCAGGATGGTCGTCTCGCGCCCGTCGAGTCCTGACCGCTTCAACGGGTCGGTCCTGCTCGACTGGACCAACGTCACCGGCCAGTTCGAGAACGCCGTCGACACCCTGGAGGGACGCCAGCTCCTGGTGCGAGAGGGATGGGCCTTCGTCCACGTGAGCGCGCAGGCCGCGGGGATCTGCTGCACGCCGCTCACGCCCAAGGTCTGGGATCCGGTCCGCTACGCGCCGCTCTCCCACCCCGGCGACCAGTACTCCTACGACATCTTCTCCCAGGTGGCCCGGGCCGTCCGCGCCCCCACCGGGGTCGACCCCATGGGCGGGCTGCACGTGCAGAAGGAGGTGGCCGCGGGCCAGTCCCAGTCCGCCGACTACCTCGACACCTACGTCAGGCAGGCGCAGCCCGGCGCCGGCGTCATAGACGGCTTCCTCATCCACGGCGGCGGCAGCAAGACGTGGGCTACGCCGCCGGCAGTTCCCGTGCTCCACCTCCTGGCCGACACCGAGGCCAGCCCGGCCGGCCCCAGCACCTCCACCAACTATCGCCTGTGGGAGATCGCGGGCACCTCGCACTCCGACTTCTGGATCGGCTACGAGCAGGAGGTCGGCCAGGGCCCCCGGGCGCTCACCGACCGCCCCCAGCAGGCTTACTCGGCCGAGCAGGACCTCAACGTCACGGCCGGGAACTACGGCGAGGTCGTCCATCCCATGGACGCCACCTGCATCCTCGCGGGGGCGACCTTCCCCATGCGCTACGCCGTCTCCACCGCGCTGCATGACCTCAACGCCTGGGTGCGCAACCCGCTGGACGCGCCCGCCAACGGACCCCGCTTCCAGTTCAACGGAGCCCTGGCCGCCCAGGACAGCCACGGCAACACCCTGGGGGGCGTCCGCCTCCCCCCCATCGACGTGCCCGTGGCCCACTACGTCTCCACCGCCTGCGGCTTGGGCGGGCTCACCGTCCCCTTCACCGACGCCGAGCTGCACGCGCTCTACCCGACCCACGCCGCCTACTACGGCCAGATGGTGACCAAGACCAACGCGGCTGTGACCGCGGGCTGGCTCCTGTCCCCGGACGGCCAGGACCTCCTCGCCCGCGCCTGCGCGGCCAAGGTCCGCTGGCAGGAAGCACCCTCTCCCTGCCCCTGACCGGCCCAGGCCCCGCCTGCCGGACCCGGGCCCGCCATCCCTCCTCGTCAAGGGACAGAATCGGGCCATGATCACCCGCCGTTCCGGCTACCTCAGCCTCAGCGCCGACCCCGCACCTGCGGCAACCGAACAGCTGCAACGAGAGGGATACGTCGTCCTACCCGGCGTCCTCAGCCCGGCCGAGACCAAGGCTCTGGGGGAGGACATCGAGCGCGTCTTCGAGGAGTACCCGCCCGACGAGCGGGTCCCGGGCCTGGCTGCCGAGCACTGGGTCCCTTTCCGCTACGAGATGCTCAACCGCAGCGAGGCCTGCCAGCGCGCCGTGGCTCACCCCTCCATCCTCCAGGTCATCGAACCGCTGCTGGGCGAGGACTGCCATGTGATCGCCAACACCGCCTGGCGCCAGCCTGAGGCGGAGAGCGACCACGGGGGGCGCTTCTGGCACATCGACAGCGGGCCCCACGTCCCCAGGGACCCCGCCGTGGCGTGGGACGAGCGCATCCCCTATCCCGTGTTCGCGGTGGCAGCCCACCTGTTCATCTGGGACTGCCCCATCGAAGCCGGGGCGACGGGCATCATCCCCGGCAGCCACACCTCGGGCCAGGCTCCCCCCGTCGATCGTATGGGGGACGACGACCTCGAGTGGCGTGAGCAGGGGGCGGTACCGGTGGTCGCGGCCGCGGGCGACGTCGCCCTCTTCGTCTCCGACGTCTGGCACCGGCGCCTGGCCTCCGGCCCCCATGGACCGGGTCGCTTCTTCCTGCAGTGCCACTACGGCCGGCGCGACCTGGCCCAGCGCCTCCGTCCCACCAGCGCCGCCAACCATCTCTCGCCCGAGGCGGTGGCCCGAGCCCAGACCAAGCGGGAGCGCACGCTCATCGGCCTGCACCGGCCCTTCTTCTACGACGGCTGACCGCGCCCTTCGCCGTGAGCGCTTGGGACGACCTGGCCGCCGACTACGACCGCACCCGGGGTGGCGAGGAACGTGGGGACCAGTACGCGGCCGACCTCGACGACAGGCTCCCGCCCGGGCCCGGCCCCGTGCTGGAGATCGGCGTCGGCACCGGCGTGGTGGCGCTCGGCCTGCGCCGGCGGGGCCGCGGGGTCGTGGGCATCGACCTGTCGGCGCCCATGCTCGCCCAGGCCCGGGCCCGGCTGGGACCCTGCCTGGTTCGGGGCGACGCCTGCCGCCTGCCCTTCCCAGCCGGCTCCGTCGCCGCGGCCGTGTCGGTCTGGGTGATCCACGCCATCGACAGTCCCCTGGACCTGCTGGCCGAGGTGGCCCGGGTGCTGCGACCGGGCGGGTGCTACCTGGTCGCCACCACCCAACGGCCTGCGCCCGACGACAGGATCGGCGCCATCATGGCCGAGCTCTTCCTCCGCCTGGACGCGGTGAAGCCCCGAAGGCACGGACCCGAGCCCATCGCAGCCAAGGTGGAGGGCTGGGCCCATCACGCCGGGCTCAGGACCGAGGTGGAGACGATCGAGCGGGAGTGGGTCAACACGCCCGCCGACGAGATCTCCTCCATCACCGGTCGCATGTTCCCCGCCCTGCGAGATCTGGACGAGGACACCTTCGCCGACGTCACCGGTCCCACCCTCGAGGCTCTGGCCCGCCTCCCTCCGGGACCGACCACCCGGCGAGGATTGGGGGAGATCATCACTGTCGAGACGCCCTGACGGGTCGGTAGGCGCTCCGGGCCGGGCCAAGCCGAAGGGAGCAACAGGTGCGCGTCAGGCTCTGCGGACGATGGCCCGCAACCTTCCCAGGACCCAGGCCAGGAGGTTGCCCTCCCAGCGTCCCGTGGGCCGGCCCGGTCGCAACGCCGCGCCCGCCACCTTCCCTTCCTTGACCACCACCTGCTGGTGGGCCGTGCCTCGGGAGAACACGATGGGGAAGTCGTAGAGGATCGCTCCCCGCGCCGTGCCCGCCACGGGCTCGCCGACGTGGTCGAAGTCCCCGTACATCAGCGTCGCCCGCTCCCACGCGTCTCGGAGCTTGTCCTCGGAGACGGCCATGCGCATGGGCTCGTCGAAGGCCTGCCGGACGCCGGCGAAGTCGGCTCTGCTCATCCTGGACACCACCTCCCGAGCTACGGCCTCGTCGGCATCGGCCATGGCGGCTGGGGCCTGCTTCTCCGGCTGACTAACCGGTGATGGCCGTCTTCACGATCCCGGCCATGGCCTCCATCCCGAAGAGGTTGGGGTGGACGGGCGCGGCCGGTGAGGCCGGCACCGCCGGTTCCACCCAGCGCACGACAGGAGGTTGGCAGGCGTCGTGGCCGATGCTCGGGGTGTAGGTGTCGACAAAGAAGGTGTTGGGGTAGGTGGCCGCGCTGGCCGCCACCTGCGAGGCCAGCATGGCGTTGAGGGCCTTCTCCTTGGCTCGCAGATACGGGACGTCTTCGGGGGCGACGGGCAGGCTGGGCCAGCAACCCTCGGGCGCCCCGGAGACGAGCGGTTGCTCGGGGAAGATGGCCGGGTAGCCGACGACGTACAGGCGCGCGCTGGGCGCCTGGGTGTGGATGCCCTGGAGGGCCTGGGCCACCTTGGGCGCGGCGGCCTGGATCCACTGGTCGATGATGTCGCCCGACGTGGCCGTGGCGCCGTACTTGTCCTGACACGGGTGCCCGGTAGGGGTGGCGCTGTAGCAGTTGTTGGCGATGCTCGAGAAGTGGATGTCGTTGCCGCCGATCCCGATGGTGACGATCTGGGTGGTGGCGTTGAGGGCGCTGAACTGGGGCGGGTTGGCCGGGCCCGGCGTGACCCCCTGACTCTGTGTCATGTGGTCGGTTGTGGCCCCGGCGCAACTCACGTCGGTCAGCTGCGCCCCGAGGTCCGCGGCCACGAGGCTCGGGTAGTTGTGGTCCGACCTCAGGCACCCGTAGGGCTGCTGCTGTACGGGGATGAACGGCCCCGAGGTGTAGGAGTCACCCAGGGCCGCGTAGGTCAGCGTGCCTGCCCCGGCCGAGCCCACCAGGCCGGTGCCTGCCAGCCCCACCGACACGCACGCGGCGAGGGCCCACGCCCTCCGCCGCCCCCGGCCGCCCCGCGACGGGCTGCTCCTGGGCATGGCGACTCCCCTCGAACTGCCTCGAACCACTCGGATGGCCTAATTCGCCCTGAGACGGGCGTCCTCCTGCCCGGCCGGCGGGCCTGCCCTCGGCCGGGCCGTCGGGCCCGACCGGAGTCGAGCGCCTATCGGCTCGGCGAGGCGACCCGGAGACGGTTGCCGTCGGGATCCACCAGGTGGGCCTCTCGGCCCCAGGGCTGATCTTGGATCGCTACGTCGAACTCCGCGGCCACGTCGTCGACGTCATCGACACGGAGGTAGACGAGAGTGTCGGGCCTGGCGTCCCCACGGTGCTCTGAGGAAGAGGCGGGCCTGGCCGCCGCGGGCCAAAGAGACGAAGGCCGGGAGGCCGGGCTCAATCTGTGCTCCCACTCCTTGGTGTAGCCCAGACGTTCGTACCAGGAGAGGGCGGCGGCCGCGTCGGCGACGCGGAGAATCGCCTCATCGGGCACGCCAGCATTCTGATCGATTTGAATGCCTGCCACCGTGATGGCGCCCGACCCTATCGTCCTCGGCGATGAGCGCTGCCTTCGACGTCGTCTTGTTCGACCTGGGAGGGGTGCTCATCCGGTTTGTAGGCGTGTCTGCCATGCGCGAGCTGGCTGGGATCGACGACGAAGGCGACCTCTGGCGGCGGTGGCTGAGCTGCCGGTGGGTGCGAAGCTTCGAGGCGGGGCGGTGCTCGGAGTGGGAGTTCGCCCAGGGCGTGGTTTCTGACTGGAGACTGTCGATCAGCCCGGCCGCGTACCTGGACGCCTTCCGTCGATGGCCGGAGGGTCCCCTGCCGGGCGCGCAAGAGCTGCTGACGTCGGCACGAGAGCGAGTCCGGATCGGCTGTTTGAGCAACACCAACGCCCTCCACTGGAACGACAGAGCCGGTCGGTGGCCGCTGATGGCGATGTTCGACTTCCGCTTCCTGTCCTTCGAGCTGGGTCTCGTGAAGCCGGATCGGGACATCTTCGAGCACGTGGCCCGGGCCTTGCCCGCCTCGCCGAGTCGGGTGCTGTTCTTGGACGACAACGCGGTGAACGTGGAGCAGGCCTGCGCGCTCGGCTTCTCAGGGGCCCAGGTTCGCGGGGTGGAAGAGGCTCACGCCGCGCTCGTGACCGCGGAGGTCCTCTCCGGTCGGTGACGATCGGACTCCTCCGCCCGTGGGCGTGAGGGCCTCGCCCTCCCGATTACGTCACCCGGAACGTGAAGTACTCGACCTTCCAACCGTCCCGTATCAGCTCGTCATGAGCGAGAACCTCGGCCGAGAACCCACAATCAACCATGAGCCTCCGCAGGTAGTCCAGGTCCCCGGAGGTACCGAAGAAGATCAGCATCCGCCCCCGCGGCGACAAGTGCTGCCTCGCTTCCCGGAAGAACCGCGTCATGGCCTCGTAGTTCTCGTCGGTCATGGCCGACTCGAGCAGGTCACGGGGCCGGAACCAACGAAAGGGCGGGTCGAAGACGATGAGGTCGAATGTGCCCTTGACGTTGGCGAACACGTCGCTGTGGCGGACTTCGAGACGATCGCCCACCCCGTTGAGCGCGGCATTGGCCCTCGCCGCGTCCACGGCCCGAGGGTTCGTGTCCACCGCTAGAACGTCCGCCCCTCTGGTCGCAGCGAGAACCGCGTTCACCCCGCTACCCGTCCCCATGTCAAGGACACGTTCGCCCTCGTGGACCTCGACGAGCACGGCCTCGCCAAGGAGATGCGACATTGGGTTCACTGGCATGACCTCGGGAGGAACAACGACCGACACTCCCAGGTAGTTGAACGTCTGGTCGGCAGCTCCCTCAGCCCGTCCCTCTCGGTAGGCCCGCTCGTGCCAGCTCCTGACCTGGTCGATCTGAGCCTCGGACATGCTCGGCGTGTACCCACTGGCGTCATCCCCGAGCTTCTCGGCCATGGCCCAATGATGCTCGGGTTCCCGTCCGAGCGATCGCATGGAGACCTCCCGTTCGCCGTCGACCGCCGGCCGTAGCATCGAGGCGGTGGTCAGGAACGACATCTCGCTCGATGAGTCCTATGACGCCTACCCTCGGATCGAGGAAGCCTTCCGGGAGTTCTTGGATGAGAGCCTGCATCCCCGGGGTCCCGACGCCCTGTTCGACCTGATCGGTTCGCTGGGTCTTCCGGAGGAGGCGCGTGCGGTCGACGTGGGGTGCGGTGAGGGCGCCCAGGCCATGGAGCTCGCCGCCCGTTTCGGGTTCGTCGTGCAGGGTGTCGATCCGGTCCAACGCCACATCGAGATATCCCGCCAGGCGCTCGCCAGGGCGGACCCCGCTGTGGCGGCTCGGGTCCGGTTCGACAGCGGCAGGGCCGAAGACCTGCCGCTCGGGGACGGGACCGTCGACCTGATCTGGTGCCGGGAGGCTCTCATGTACGCGGAACTCGGCCCGGCATTCGCAGAGTTCCGCCGTGTCCTGCGTTCCGAAGGTCACGGACTCGTGTGTCAGGTCTTGACCGGGCCGCGGATGAGCGACGACGAAGCTGCGGAGTTCTGGAACCTAGGAGCCCGGGCCTCGAGCGTTCGGCCCGCGGAGATCGAAGAGGCCATCCGAGCCAACGGTCTCCGCCTCGTCCACCGCACCGAGTTCTCCAGCGAATGGGGCGAAAGAGCCGAGGAGACGGAGGGGGCCGGCACACGCCGTTTGCTCCATGCGGCCCGGTTGCTTCGCGACCCCGAACGCTTCGCACACCGATTCGGCGAGGCCGCCTACCAGATCATGCTGGGCGACTGCCTGTGGCACGTCTACCGCATGATCGGCAAGCTCACCGGCTGCGCATTCCTCTTCACCTCACCCCCTGGCTGACCCGCCTCACGCGGCTCTCGGGTGCCACCATGGCCGTCCAGGGACGTAATCGTTCGTAGCCCCGGCTCCCATGATGCCGCGCATCTATCTCTCGATGTCGAAGCGCACGGTGGTGAGATCGGTGCCGAAGCGGCGGACCGCAGCCGCGTGGCTCCGGCGCCCGAAGGCGTCCAACCGGAGTTGCGGATCGTCGTCAGCGATGATCTCGGCGCGCGCCGGACGCCATCGTCTGCCCATGCGGACCGCCACCTCGGGGTGCGCCTCGATGTTGCGGACCCAGCCCGAGTGAAGGCCATGCTCGGCGACGACCCACCCGGTGTCGCCTGTGGCCTTCATGCCGACCACATTGCGTCGCCGCTTGCCAGTGCGCCGGCCTTGCGTTTCGACGAGAACATGGCCGGGTGAGATCCCAGCCCAGGCCAAGGCCTTCATGGGCGGGTTCAGGACATACCGTTGTGCCCTGCGGATTCGGCGTCGCCTCCGATCGGCCCTCTGATCGCTCACCCGCCCAGGTTGCCTCAAGTCCGGGGCTCACGCAGCGGCTTCTAGCATCCCGCGAATGTCAGAGGTCACGATCCGGGCGGCCGGGCTGAGTGACGCCCGGGCTGTTCTCGCACTGTGGCGTGAGGCAGACGCCGAGGCGACTCACACCGACAATGTCGAGAGCCTGAGCCGTCTCATCGGCCACAACTCTCAGGCGCTGATCGTCGCGGAGGAAGGCGGTCAGATCGTCGGCTCGGTCATTGCCGGTTGGGATGGGTGGCGTGGGTCGATCTATCGGCTCGCCGTAGCGCCCGCTCGCCGTCGGAGGGGTATCGGTACACGCATGCTCCACCAAGCAGAGAGCTTGCTCGCGGCGGCGGGAGCGACTCGGTCACAAGCGATCGTCGTTGAGCCCGATGGCTCCGCGATCGCCTTCTGGCGAGCGAGCGGATGGGAGCAACAGACCGACCGGGTTCGATTCGTCAAGGGTTAGCGGCATGGGCGCGACTCGAACGAGGGCGCTCGCGTCACCTCTTCTTGACTCTCTCGCCAGGTGAGACCACAAGATGGTCGTGTGCCAGGCGCGACCGATGCGGACGAGCCCATCGGGATCGGAGCCTTCGGGCTGATGACGGGCCTCTCCGTGCCCCGGCTGCGGCGGTACCACGAGATGGGCCTCCTGGTTCCCGCCGCGGTTGACCCGGGCACTGGCTACCGGTCCTACGCGTCACACCAAGTCGAGGTGGGTCGACGCATCGACCGGCTCCGGCAGGTGGACCTGCCTCTCGATGACGTAGCGCGTCTCATCCTGGGCCGAGGCAACGCGGTCGAGGTCCTTCGACGCCATCGTCGGCACCTCTCGGATCGCATCACCGTCACCAACCGGATGGTCGACCATCTCGACCAGCTAATCACCGAGGAGCGACTAACCATGTCGACCAACGCCGTCCAGCTCATAGAGATCATCCTTCGTGTCGACGACGTCGAGAAGACGGTCGCCTTCTACCGTGACGTTCTCGGCATGGAGTTCCAGGCGGACGACCACAACGGGACCCTCCCGCTGCATTACGACGCCTGTGGCGGCAGCTGGGACCCGGAGGGCTTCTTCCTCTTCACGATCTACCCATCCAACGGCCGGCCCACGACAATCCACTTCGGCTTCGGCGTCCCAGACGTGGACCAGACATGGGCTCGTGCACTAGAGCACGGCGTCACCGAGATCGCTCCGCCCTCAGACTCCGGGTACATGCCTCGACAGGCCGTCTTCGAGGACAACGCAGGGAACCGCGTCAACATCTACCACCGCGCCCGGGACTGGTAGCCCGCGAGGTCGTTGTCGTCCCGCCGGCATCTGGGCTGCCTTGGGCGAGCGACCGGTCGGCCAGGCGCCTCTCCGGCCCTATTTGCCAGCCAGGCCGACCAGCAGCTCGACCACCTTGGCCTTGGCTGCCTCTCGGGTCGCCCCGAGCTTCTCCAGGACCAGGCAGGCGACCCCCTCCTGGCCCCGGTACAGACCCAGGAGCAGGTGTTCGGTCCCGACGTAGTTATGGCCGAGCTCCAGCGCGACGCTGACCGCTTCCTCGAGCACCTTGCGAGCGCGAGGGGTAAAGGGGCGCGGGCCAGTGCTGCTGCCGGCAAATGCCTGTGCTCCCCTTGGCACCATCGCGAGGACCTCGCGCTCGACCGCGTTCCGGACCACGCCGAGCTCGGAGAGGGCCCCGGCCGCCAGGCCGTCCTCGATGTCGAAGAGGGCAAGCAGTTGGTGCTCGGTGCCCACGTAGTTGTGGTTGAGGCGAGCAGCCGCCTCCTGGGAACGGTCGAGTGCTTCGCGGGCGCGCATGGTGAACCGCTCGAGGCTCACGAAATCCCCGATCGTGTCGACAAAGCGCTTCTGGGCGGCCTGGCGGGTGACGCCGAGGTGCTCGCCGATCTCGGCCCAGGTGCGCCCCGATCGACGGCACCGGTCGACGAAGTGGGTGAGGAGGGCGTCGCCCAGCTCATCGAGCTCGCTCGCCTTGCGGGAGGCGGCCTCCAGCTGGATGAGCACGTCACCCGACTGGTCGCGCACCTCTCGGATCAGCCCGTCCAAGGTCGTCGTCACCCTGTCAACCTTAGGTTGCGCGCGGCCGACTGTCAACCCCCTATTGACAGCAACCCCCGTCGACGAGGGGCGGCGCCTCAACTCAGGGGACACCTCGCGGGAGTCAGAACGGCTTCTCCATGTCGATGACTGTCGTGGAGTAGAAGCCCATCGAGCCGTCTTCTTGTTCGTAGTCCCAGCCCGTCTCTCGTTCACCTACAGGCACGTAACCGAGGCGCAGGTAAAGCGACCTCGCCCGGGCGTTGTCCGGCTCTACCGCGAGCCTGGCTCGCGGCAGTCCTCGATCGCGAATGCGCCGCTCGGCCTCGGCGATCAGGCGCCGAGCATGCCCGTGACCTTGGCAGGAGCCTTTGGTGGCGAGCTGCCAGATCGTCGCGACGCCATCTGCGGCACGCCAGTCGAGCCCACCCTTGCAGACGGGGACGCCATCAGGATCCCTCACGACGAGATAGTCAACCTCGCCGAGATCGCGACGGTTGAGCTGCTTCTCTACCTCCCGGAGATGGGATGCCGATCCCGACCAGCCGATCACCTTGAGATCGCCGCGTGACATGTCATCGACGACGAACTCATCGGTTGTACCGCCACCAGCGAGATGCACAACGTCAAGGTAGAAGCGCTACGGCGAACGCGCACGCTGTTATGCTTGCGGGTCGCACCCGGCCAACCCCTGGCCGCGTATTGCGGCCTCGGACGCGCGTCGCGGCCTCTCTGCCCGGCTCAGGTTGGACGGAACTGGGCGATGAACTGACCGGCCTGGCCCCGGTGGCGAAGCCTCACCGACCGAGCCACCCCCGACCTCACGAGCATCTGCTCATACCGTCGCCGATAGCCCCCGGTCATGCGCCAGGACCACCTCAGCGGATGGGTCGGCGAGAGCCAGTCCCTCGGGCGCTCCCACCATCCGTGGTACTCGCTCCTCGTGACCACCCTCCAGGCGGAACGACCGAGGACCTGCGACATGACGAGCCACCTCGGGTAGTCCACCCATACGAGAAGGTCGGCCATCGCCCACACCTCCCCCGCCAGCTCATCGTCGTTCCAGTTGCCGTCGAGGACCCATCCCCTGCCGTGGACGGTTGCCCGAATCGCTTCGGCCACCTCCTCGGGTGGGGCGAGCGTCCGGCCAGGGAGGAGCTTGAAGCCGTCGAGCTCGACGTGGGGCACACCCAGAGACAGAGCCAGTCGGCTCGCCACCCAGGTCTTGCCCACACCAGGTGTCCCGATGACGCACACCCGGCTTGGTCTCGACTCCCCGGTCCCTGCTCCGAGGCCCACCTGCTCATCATCGCCCAGGCCGTCTCACGGTCGCGTAGGCAGCTCAGACGTGAAGAGGCACATCACCCGCAACTCGATGCTGAAGCGGGGGGGCTTGCCGAGCTCGACCTCGGGATCCCGGAAGGCGGAGTGTGGAGTGAAGTAGGTCTTGCCGTCGCCCACCAGCTCGGTGTCGTAGGTGCGAAAGGCGACGACTTCATCCGGCGTCATTTCTGGAAACACGTACCAGGCGTGGTTCCCGGGCCCATCGGGAGCGACAACGGCCAGCGCGTCGAAGGATCGCCCACCGGCCACGTAGCCCGTGTAACGGAAGGGCCGGGTCTCAGCCGGGGTGACCGTCCGGGCGTCGCAGAAGGCGACCGGCTGGTCCATCTTGGCCGGCCCGAGGTTGCGCCAGAACTGGAGCATCACGATGCGCCGCGCCTTCTCGACGTCGTCGGCCCGCAGCCCGCTCCGAGCAAGGGTCGCGGCGCCACGGCCACGCACGCCCCGATAGCCGCTCCGGACGATGTCGGCATAGTTCGCCGCAAAGTCGGAGTGGACGAGCCTGACCGGCGACTGCTCCCGCTCCCTCTTGGCCTCTTCCGCCGTTCGCTTCACGTGGTCGGAGACCAGCGCGAAGTCGCAGCCGGTCAGGTTGCGAGCCACAGCCTCGACTTCTGGATAGTGGACCGCGGCCAGCTCTGTGTCGTTCGTCCAGTCCGTGACCGCAGAGGTGTGGCTCACCAGCTCGAACCCGCACTCCCTCCACCCCGGGAGATGGGCCGATCGCCCGTCGCGGATCTCGACCTCGACCTCGACCAGTCCGGCCTTGTGCAGACCCGCCCCGGCGGCGTAGTTGAGGCTGGCACGACAAGATCCGGTCAAGGTGGTCAACTCCTCCCTTCGAGCCTGCCACACCGACAGGCTCACGGCCGTGGCACAGAAGCCGTGAAACACTCCTCGGTAGGCGACGACCCGCGGTGGGCGAGCGCTGTGACCCAGCGCCGCTTGCGCCGAGACCGAACCATCGGCGTTTCGGGGCTTCGGGCCGCGGCGCTCGATGCGATCGACCGGCTCGATCCCTGCTCCACGCCGGCGTGGCTTCCCTCTTCGACCGGCCCGGGGACGGGGTTCCTACTGTCTGAGGCCGAGATGCGGCGCGGCCACCTCAGCCACTGTGATGGCGTCCGCTAACCCTTCCTGGGCGTCAGCGAGCGTCGCATTCGCTCCATCGATCGCCGGGTGGTCCGGGGTTCGTCGCCGAAGCCGATGAACAGGTGCACCGCCCCCTGCCACAACGTCTCCAGCACCTCGTCCACGGTCAGCAGGTTGGCGAGATGCAGCGCCAGGGTCCCGTGCGAGAGGGCCCAGACCTGGCGAGCCCGCTCGACCTCGTTCCCAGGCGTGAACCGGCCGGCCTGCGCGGCCCGATCGACCGCCTTGACGAGGGTCTCGAAGGTGTCGTAGCCGATCACCGGCCCCCCGGGCGCGGTCACCTCCATGAACATGACGCGGTAGAGGTTCGGGTTGGTCAGGGCGTTGCGGCAGTAGGCCCAACCGAGAAGGCCCAGGTCGAAGACGGGGTCGCGGCTGGGCACGACCCCATTGAGGTGCTCGGCCAGCCGGCCGAAGCCTTCCCGCCTGACCTCCTGGCGCAGCTCCTCCATGCCGCCGAAGTGGGTGTAGACGACCATGGTCGAGGTGCCGACCTCCCGGGCCAGGCGGCGCAGGGTCAGGCCGGCGGCGCCCTCCTCGGCGATGAGCCGGGCCGCGCTCTCTACCAGCGCCGTGCGCAGGGCGGGGTCAGCGCTCCTCGGGCTCATGTTGACAGCATGCCATAGCGGTGCTATCGATTACATATAACGGTGCTATGAATCGAGACTCGGGAGGGCCCATGGCGAAGAACCGCTACCTGGAAGGCAATTACGGCCCCGTGCGGGAGGAGGTCACCGTCGCCGATCTTCCCGTCACGGGATCCATCCCCGACCACCTCGACGGCCGGTACCTCCGCAACGGCCCCAACCCGGTGGTCGACTCCGACCCGGCCACCTATCACTGGTTCCTGGGCACCGGCATGGTCCA
>Ga0209577_10003571_pt1 | contig 14679 bp, 12 predicted proteins | sample GraSoiAngelo_109_FD_185874 | JGI IMG/M metagenome (GOLD analysis project Ga0209577, IMG submission 185874) | Grasslands soil microbial communities from the Angelo Coastal Reserve, California, USA - 14_0903_12_20cm (SPAdes) (version 2) | ecosystem: Environmental > Terrestrial > Soil > Grasslands...
CAGCTGACCGCCGCGATCGATCGCCATGATCCCCCAGCGTGCCCCCGCTGCGCGGCCGATGGCATGTGTGAGCTGGTGACAGGCCGCACGAACGTACCCATATCGCCGCTGTGCGCGATTCAAGTCGGCCAGCGCCGCGTGGACGCCCTCGGCGCGAACAAGGCCGGCAGCGCGCTCCCGCCAGCAGTCCAGCCGCAGCGACGCGGCGCCGTCGCATACCGGCACCGTCACCGCCCCATGCGACGATGACGAGGCCAGCAGAGAACCAACGGCCGCAGCGGCGAATACGAACGCCAACGCAGCTGCGATGGTCGACCTGGGCCGCGACATCACCGGGCGGCGGATGTGCCGATGAAATGCCCCTGCTTTCACAGCGCCACCACTGGATCATCCACCCCGACATGACGCGTCTCGCAGGACGCCATGTTGGCCGGTGAGCGACGGACTCGGAGCCGCTATTGCAGCCCGACGCCGAGTTCGAGCACGTTCTAGCACGACCAGCGACCCCACCGCCAGGCGCGAACGTCCACGACGGCCAGCCTACCGCAGCGCTCAGCACACGTTGGGAAAATCTTCCGTCACGCCGCGACAGACGCGGGCGCATGCAATGGCCACGTAACACTGCCTGCTCGCCGCGTGACGTCGAAGCGTTGGCTGGCGGTCGCCGTGCCGCGTTCGCTGTGCGCTACTAGGCCGGTCTGTGCCGTCGCATCCCGGACGCTCGGAGAGGAGCAGCGGCCCCCGAGCCGACGATCGGTTCGCATCCCTCTGAGCGCAAACGGACCGTCTCGGCCCCAGTCGCCAGACCGCTGAAACCGTCCGGGAATCCGACAACCCGCTCGGACGTCGAGCGCTCTCTTGCCCCGGGACGGGACCAGCGTCCGATCTGACGGGGGTCCGCTTCTGCTCCGAGCGCAAAGCGGTCACGACGCCCGCGCAACCGGTAAAGGCGTCAAGCGGTGGCGCCCGGTCGGTCGGGTCGACCTCGGACCTCAGCTTTGTGTCGTCGGTCGCGCTCGTGGCGGCCGCCGTCCTCACTGAGTCCACAGCCGTGAATCCACACCAACACCGGCCGATTACTGCGATGGCTGTCGCGCAGAGCCCGCGTGTCGACGCTGAACGGGCGGATCTCGGGGGTTGTGTCGATCGGGGGTGATGTCGGCTCCTTTCACCGCAGCGACTTGAACGCCGCGCGCATCTCCTTGCTGAAGAGCTCGGGCTCCTCCCACGCGGCGAAGTGGCCGCCCTTGTCGACCTCGTTGAAGTAGACGACGTTCGGGTAGGACGCCTCGACCCAGCTGCGCGGCGTCCGCCAGATCTCGCCCGGGAACGTCGTGAAGCCGAACGGGATCGACGACGCCGGCAGAGGCTTCTGGCCGGCAGCAGGCGCGTCTGGCCCGTAGGCCTCCCAGTACGACCGCGCTGCCGAAGCGCCGGTGCCCGTCAGCCAGTAGGTCGTGACGTTGTCGAGGATGTGGTCGCGGGTGAGGTTGCCCGAAGGCTTGTCGTCGGTGAAGGCGCCCGCGACCTTGTAGTAGGCGTCCGTGTCGTGGTCCACCATCCACGCCGCGAGTGCGACGGGGGAGTCCAGCAGCGCGTAGCCGATGGTCTGGGGCCTGGTGGACTGCTCCACGAAGTAACCGTCGCCGCTCGTCCCGAACGTCTTGATCGCGGCGAGCGCCGCCTTCTCCTGCTCGGTGTCCGCCGGCAGGGCCGCGGGGTCGTCCAGCGCAGGCACGAGCAGGTTCGTATGGACGCCGATCAGCCCCTCGGGTGCCTGGCGGCTCATCGCGTCGGCGATGCCGGCGCCCACGTCACCGCCCTGGGCGACATAGCGGGAATAGCCGAGACGACGCATCAGCTCGGCCCAGGCCCGTGCGGTCCTGAACAGGTCCCAGCCGACCTCGGCTGGCTCGGCGGAGAAGCCGTAACCGGGCACGGACGGCAGCACGAGGTCGAACGCATCCTCTGGCTGACCGCCATGCTCGGTCGGGTCGGTGAGCGGGCCGACGGTGTCGAGCAGCTCGATCACCGAGCCGGGCCAACCGTGAGTCATGATCAGCGGCAACGCCTTCTCGTGCCCCGACTTCACGTGGATGAAGTGGACGTCCACGCCGTCGATCTCAGTGACGAACTGCGGCAGCGCGTTCAGCCGCTCCGCGACGCGCCCGAAGTCGTACTCGTTCACCCAGTACTCCGCGAGCGCCCGAACCGTCGCCAGTTGCACCCCCTGCGACCGATCGGCGACGAGCTCCTTGCTGGGCCAGCGCGTCGCGGAGATGCGGCGCCGCAGCTCATCGACCTGCTCGTCCGGGACCTCGATTTGAAACGGGCTGATCGCTGTCGGCGCGATGGACATGAGGGCACTCCTCGTTGTTGACGGCACAGACCGGAGCGTCTCCGGCGGCTCGGAGGCTCACATCATCCGATGCGGGTGAGGCCACCAAGCCTGCTCGTCTGCCCAGCACTCCGCGCCGTGAAGACCAATGGTCCGCACCCCGGTCCGCCTCACTCGCGCTGTACGTTCGCCTCGGCTTTGGGCTGTTCCCACATGCTGTCGGATGGACCATCGACGAGCGGGCAGACCTCCTTTCGCCTGCCCGCGCTAACGCGCGCGCACAAATCTGGGGTTCCGCCTTGCGCGGAGCCGAGGCGAGCTCGAGGATGGGCTGGCGTCGTTGCGGGGGGTGGGCGTGGGCGCGCGCGTTGGGTCCGAGGCCGATCCGGCCGTGGGCGCGGGCGTGGGCGGCGTGGCGATACCCGAGGGAGCGAGTCGAGACATATGGGTAGCTGACGCGGTGGCGGACTTCTCCTCCTACAACAAGACCTATGGCGCGCTCGGCGGGATCGTGGTGTTCCTCGTCTGGCTGCGGATCTCGAACATCGCGGTGCTGCTCGGTGCGGAACTCAACGCCGAGCTCGAGGGCGGCAGGCAGATCGAGGCCGGCCACCCGGCAGAGCAGGAACCCTTCGTCGAGCCATGCAGAGTTAAGACGCGGTGACGACGCCGAGCTTGCTGTCGATGCAGTCGAGCAGCTCGTTGTAGGAGTCAGAGAAGGCCTCGACGCCTTCGCGCTCGAGCTCGTTGGTCACGGCGGCGAGGTCGATTCCTGCGGCCTTGGCCTCCTCCAGCGTCCGCACCGCGCCAGCGGGGTCCGCGGTCAGAGTCGGCATCACTTCCCCGTGGTCGGCGAAAGCGCGCAGCGTGTGCTCGGGCATCGTGTTGATCACGTCCGGACCGATCAGCTCTGCGACGTAGAGCACGTCCGAGTATTCGGGATTCTTGGTTCCGGTGCTTGCCCACAGCGGCCGCTGGCGCGTGGCATCGAGTGCCGCGAGTCGATCCCACTCGGGCCCCGCGAACTTCGCCAGGCAGCGCTGGTAGGCGACACGGGCGGAGGCGAGTGCGACCTGACCCCCCAGCCCCGAGCCCTCCGGCAGCGACTCCTCTACCTTCGCGTCGATGCGCGAGAGGAAAAACGACGCGACGGAGTGGACGGTATCTAGCGCCGCGCCGGCCTCCGCACGGGCGGTCAGGCCGCGCATGTACGCGTCGATCACCTGCTCATAGCGCTCGATGGAGAACAGAAGCGTCACATTAATGTTGACGCCCTGCCGGGTGAGCTCCTCGATCGCGGGCAGCCCGGCGGCCGTGCCAGGGACCTTGATCATCACGTTCGGTTGATCGAGCCGCCGCCAGAGATCGGTCGCTTGCGCGATCGTGGCGTCGGTGTCGTCAGCGAGATCCGGGGTGACCTCGAACGAGATGAACCCGTCGGTGCCGCCGCTGCGGTCATATTCCGGGCGCAGTAGGCTGGCGGCCTCGCGCACGTCGTCGAGGGCCAGCGAGAAGAACAGCTGCTGGGTCTCTGGCCGCCGGTCAGAAACAAGGGCGCGCAGCTGATCGTCGTACAGATCGGACGAGGTGATCGCCTTGGCGAAGATCGTAGGGTTCGAAGTCGCGCCGGTCACGCTGTAGTCGGTGATCAGCTCTTCAAATCCTCCGCTGTGCAGCAGGTCACGAGACAGCGTGTCCAGCCAGATCGACACTCCCGCGTCATGAAGGCGTCGGAGATTCTTGTTTGGCGCCATATTCTCTCCTGGAAGTCGAGTAGCTAGGCCAGTCTAGGACCGAGGCGACAGGCGACGCCGCCCAGTTGAGAAATGCCGTGCCGCGGGGCAGGATTGATGCGATGGGACCCGTAACAGCGCGCTCTATGCGCACCCGCCCGAGTGTGATCGCCGAGTGACATGAGCGGCCTGTCGTCCGCCGCGGCGTTCGCCCCCGTAGCCCAGCACTACCTGCTGGAGGCGCGGCAGATGCAGGCGCTGTCGTTTGCGGTGCACATCCCGCTCGTGGCGTTCGCGGTTTCCTTCCCGGCAATGGTGCTGTTCGTGGAGTGGCTTGGGTTGCGGACGCGCGATCGGCTGTATTTGACGCTCGCGCGGCGCTGGACGAAGGTGATGGTGGCGCTGTTTGCCGTCGGGGTCATCACGGGGACGGTGTTGAGCTTCGAGATGGGTTTGCTGTGGCCGAACTTCACGGGGACCTTCGGGTCGGTGTTCGGGCTGGGGTTCGCGATCGAGGGCTTCTCGTTCTTCATGGAGGCGATCTTCATCGGCATCTACGTATACGGGTGGGGGCGGCTCTCGGGTCGCATCCATCTGTTGAGCGGTATCCCGATCGTGATCACCGGGATCACCGGGTCGCTGATGGTGATCTCGGTCAACGCGTGGATGAACCACCCGGGCGGGTTTCACCTGCACGGCGGCAAGGTGACCGACGTCGACCCGTTCCAGGCGCTGTTCGCCAATACCTACTTCTGGCACGAGCTGATCCACATGTACATCGCCGGGTACATTGTCAGCGGCTTCGTGCTCGCTGCCGTGTACGCGTTCGGCCGGCTGCGGGGGCGGTGGGGGCGCTACGAGCGCACGGCGCTGGCGATCCCGCTCACGATCGCCGCGCTGGCGGCCCCGGTCCAGGTGCTGGTGGGGGACTGGGCGGCGCGGGACGTGGCGACGACGCAGCCCACCAAGCTGGCGGCAATCGAGGGGCTGTACAAGACGACCCGCGGCGCCTCGGAGGACATCCTCGGGTGGTACACCGACAACCAGGTCAAGTACGGGATCGCGATCCCGCACCTGCTTTCGATCCTCGCGTTCCACAGCTGGAACGCCAAGGTCCAGGGCCTCGCCGCGGCGCCGACGAATCAGCGCCCGCCGGTGAACATCGTCCGGTACGCGTTTCAGGCGATGGTCGGGATTGGGACGCTGCTAGCGCTGCTCGGAGTCGTGTACGTGGCGATCTGGATCCGCCGCAAGCGCCTGCCCGAGTCGACCTGGTTCTACCGAGCGGTCGTATTGGCCGGGCCGCTAGCGGTCGTGGCGCTTATCTCGGGCTGGGTCGTGACCGAGGTCGGCCGCCAGCCGTGGGTCGTCTACCGGGTGATGCGGACCGCGGCCGCGGTCACCGGCGCGCGCGGAATCCCGGTCGGCTATGGCGCGCTCGCGGCCAGCTACGTGGTGGTCGCGTGCGGCCTGGTGTGGGTGCTGCGGCGCTTGAGTCGGGCACCGCTTGATCTGCCAGCCGAACCTCCCTCCCAGCTCCAGGTGGCATAGAGGATGCTGCTGCAATCGCTCCCGCTGGTGTTCGTGCTCGCCGGGCTGGCGCTCTACACCGTGCTCAGCGGCGCCGACTTCGGCGCCGGGTTCTGGCAGCTGGCGGCCGGCCACGGGACGCGCGCCGAGCGGATCCGCGAGCACGCCCACGACTCGATGGCACCCGTGTGGGAGGCAAACCACGTCTGGCTCATCTTCGTGCTCACCGTGTTCTGGACCGCCTACCCCGAAGCGTTCGGATCGATCGCCTCCACGCTCGCGATTCCGCTGTTCATCGCCGCCCTGGGGATCATCTTCCGCGGCGCCGCCTACGCGCTGCGCTCAGGCGCCGCCAGCCCGCGCGAGGCCGGGGCGATCGACACGATCTTCTCGATCTCCTCGATCCTCACCCCGTTCGCGCTCGGCGCGGCGATCGGCGCGATCGCCACCAACCGCGTCCCCGTCGGCAACGCCGCCGGCGACATGTTCTCCAGCTGGCTGAACGCAACCTCGATCTTCATCGGCGTGCTCGCCGTCACCAGCTCCGCGTACCTCGGCGCCGTATACCTCGCCGCCGACGCCGCCCGCGACGGCGACCCCGAGCTCGAGCGTGCCTTCCGGGCGCGCGCGCTCAGCGCCGGCGTGATCGCCGGCCTTATCGCGATCGCGGGGATCTTCATCGTCAACCACGACAACCACGCGCTGTTCCACTCCCTCACCAGCGGACAGGCGCTCGCCGCCGTGATCGCCTCGGCGCTTGCCGGCCTCGCGACGCTGGGGCTGGTGTACGCACGCCGGTTCGAACCCGCGCGCTACACCGCCGCGATCGCAGTCGCCGCGATCATCGCCGGCTGGGCGCTCGCCCGCTGGCCCACGATCCTTCCCGGGCTCACCGTCCACCAGGCCGCAGCCGGACACGACGCGCTCGTCTGGATCATCATCGCCGTGCTCGTCGGCGCCGCGATCCTGTTTCCATCGCTCGCACTCCTCTTCCGGCTAGCCCTCACGGGACGCTTCCAAGCCGCCGAGCACACCCCCATCGATCATCCTCCGCGCAGGCTGCGAAGCGTCAGGATCCGCCTGCTAGCGCGATCAGCGATCGCCTGCCTCCTCGCCGGCTTTGGGCTGCTCAACCTCGCCGACGCCCAATGGGCTCACTCCATCGGGGTCGTCTGCCTCTTCGGCTTCGTGGTGCTCGGCTTCCGCGCGATCATCTTCAACGCCCTCGGCGCGGCAGGCAGCTGAACGAATGGGCGCCTTCAGCTAACTTGCGGTGCCGACGCGGTCCCGCCTAGCGGGAGGATGCGGGAAAGAGCGAACTGACCGACGAACAATCGAGCGGCGTCGCGGTCTTAGTGTGGTGAGAACAACGGAACGCGTATGCGGGGCCGCGGAAGTGAACGAGCGGACGCTTTCGGCGGCGCGCGCGGGAGACGAGGCTCGCCTGAGCCGATGTCGTCGGAAACCTCGACGGCCGGTCGGCTTGTGGGTCATACCTCGACCACTCGCTCGCCGCGCAGGAGGGCGACCGCTTCAAGTTGATTGAGCTCGACTCCGGCCCCGAAGGCGTCCTTGAACGCGTCGGGATCGATCTCCTGCGCCACCCTGGTGGCCAGCTCCGCCTCGCCCCGCCGCCTGGTCGGCTTGCTCGCCGCTGACCGCGCAACACGCGTCTAGCTCAGCGACCCGCCGGTCGCGCCGTTCGACCGTCCGGTAGTGGTCGTCGCTGGGACGCGGCGAGCAAGGATCGATCGCGCGGCGCCGACAGCGCCGCGGCTGGGTCCGCCGAATGCCGCGGCTCCGGCGGTGAAAGGTTCATTTTGCTGGGGTGCCGAGGCCGCGCAGTTCGACCAAGCAGCCGGCCGTGTCGGGGTCGTGCGGTACGAAGGCTGAGAGCTTGGCCTCGGGTACGAGCACGTCCAGAAGCCCGCGAGTGATGCCTTTGTGTAGCCCGCAGATCGCCGACTGGTTCTCGCGCACAGCGTCTCGATACGGGCAGTTGCGCAGACAGAACGTGACTCCGTCATCGTTGCGTGCCTTAGCGATGGGCTGGAAGCCGAGCGCGGTCAGCGAGGCTTCGAACGCCTGATCGTCTACCGCCCCCTCGGGGGCGAGCTCGCGGCCGATCTGACGGCCGGTTTCCTCGATGCTGCGCAGGCCACGCGAACGCCCTCGCAGCGCCCGCGCCAGCCAGCGCCCGAGGTCCTGATAGGCCCGCGGAGGGCTTCCGCCGGGCTGCGCGTCGGCGGCGATAGTCCAGGCGTCGGGGGGCCGTCCGCGCTGGTGGCGGACCTGGGCTCGCTCCACCAGCCCTGCCTGCGCCATCCGCTCGAGGTGAATCCGCACGCCATTGGGATGCAGGCCGAGGCGCTCGGCCAGCTCAACCGTTCCGGCCGGTCGCCTGAGCTCTCCGAGGAGCGCAAACAAGCGTGCCCTTGTGGGCTGGGCGAGCACGTCGTCCGGCGAGATCGCGACCGGAGCGTCCATTGCCCTCGTATTTTATCCACTCTGATTTGGAAAAACCAGCGGATGGGGTAGTTCCTAGCCTGAATCGTAAAACTCCTCAGAGGACGCTCGCGCCGCTACATACGTGATCGCTGAACCGTGCATCGGGACCAAAGACAACTCGTGCGTGGAGGTCTGTCCCGTCGACTGCTTCCACCCCACCCCCGACGACCCGGGGTACGACCAGGCGGAGATGCTCTACATCGACCCCGAGGAGTGCATCGACTGCGACGCCTGCGTCGAGGCGTGCCCCGTCGACGCCATCTTCGCCGAGGATCAGATCCCGGCGGAATGGCAGCGGTACATCGAGCTGAACGCCGCCCACTACCGCCACCAGGCCGCGTGAGAATGGGCCCACGGCTGCGCTCGACATTCTGCTCGAGGTGGGCGCTGGCCCGGCGCTGGAGCAAGGCCGAGGACCAGCTGCTCCGCCAGCTCTACGCTGACCAGCTGGCCGTTGCGCACATTTCTCGCGGGCCCGCGCGATCGCCGGACGCCGTCGTCGCTCGCCCGGCTTGCGTGGCTGGCTTGGGTGGGGCCGGATCATGACATACCCGGGTGCCTGACGATGGCGCTCGACGTTCAGACCAAGCGGGTCTACGAGCCGGCCGATTCCGCCGACGGGTACCGCGTGCTGATCGACCACGTGTGGCCCCGCGGCGTCTCCCGGGAGCGCGCGCAGCTCGATGAGTGGGCGCGGGAGTGGGCGCCGAGCGACGAGCTGCGCACGTGGTTCGATCACGTTCCCGAGCGCTTCGAGGAGTTCCGCGCTCGCTACCGGCGCGAGCTCTCCGGACATGCCGAGCTAATCGACAAGCTGCGTGACCGCGCAAAGCAGAGCTGCCTCACGATCGTCTACGCCGCGCGGGACGAGGAGCACAACAACGCCGCCGTGCTCGCCGAGCTGGTGCGTGATGGTTGAGGGATGGGCCGACCAGTCGGCTGCGGCCATCCCGACGCCGATGCGCCTGGAGGAGCCCTACGAGGTGGTCGAGCGCGGCGCGGCGACGATCCTGCAAGCCGGGAGCCGCCGCGCAAAGGCCACGCACCTCGTACCTCGCCCAACAGCAGGAGCCGCCTCCCTACGCCCTGCATGCTGACAATCCGATCCAAGCGTAGGGCCCGCAGCGACCTCGGTCTGGTCCTCGGCGCGACCTGGAGCCGGCAAGCGGGGCTGCCGCTCGACGCTGTCTGGAAAGTTCGATTGTTCAGCGGACGCCTGGACTAGCGCTTCCCCTGGGTCCGATGCTCAGCCTTCGGGCCTGGCCGTTTGCGCGTCGCGCCGCGCCTCGGCGCGCCGCTCCGCCAAGCGGGCGCGCTCGGCCTCACCGCGGAGGCTCGCTTGTCGCAGCGCGTCGGCGGTCGCGGGCACGTCGCGCTCCAGGTCGAGCTCGACCGGCTGGCCATCCGGCTGGGGTCCCTCGCCGACGGCGTCGGTGCCGTGCCGCGCCGCCAGGTAGGGGGAGAGGTACCGCCCGGCGATCTTCGTCGGCGGCCACCACAGCGCGCGCCGGACTGCGGTTCCCTCGCCTCCGCCGGCCGGCTGGTGGCGCATCCAGGCCTTGCCGCGGCCGGTGAGCATCATGCCCCGCAGCACGGGTCGATAAGGGCGGGGGTCCAGCTCGGCGCCGGCGTGGGCGGCGATCGACTCCGCCGCCGCGTCGGCCTGCTGGGACGCGAGGCCGCCCTGCTTGACCGGGAAGGCGATCGCGTCGCCGGCCGCCCACACCGCGTCGACATCGGGGACTCTGCCGTGCAGGTCGGTGGGGATGAAGCCGCGGGCGTTGGCGGGAACCCCCGGCAGTCCAGGTCCGACCGCCCGTGGCAGCGCGACGACTCGCTCGGCGTCGAGCGTCCGCTCGCCGGGGTGAAGGATGAGCCGGGCGGGATCCTGCGGGTCCTCGGCGACGTACACGCCGGTCTCGGCCTGCACGCCCGCCTCCTCGAGGTCGTGGCGCACCGCCACGGTCGCCTGCGTGCCGAACAGCCCCAGCGGCGCGTCCTCTGGGGTGTAGACGGTCACCTGCACGTCCTCCTGTCCCATGCCCCAGGCCTGCCAGGCGGTCATCAGCGCCAGCTCGTAGGCTGGCAGGGCCCAGGCCACCCCCGGCGGCACCACGAACGCCACGCGCTTGAGGTAGCCCTCGTCGAGGTCGCGCAACAGGCCGCCGAACAGCTCGGCGTCGGTCTCCGGCGTCCAGGTGAGCACCCGGCGAAACGCCGGCTCGCTGCCGGCACCGACCGCGACGAGCAGGGCGTCGTAGGCCAGGCGCTGCCCGGTGCCGGTGACCGCGACGTGGTTGGGAGCATCGACTTGGGCCAGCGCTCCACGAATCAGCTCGGCGCGAACGTCTGCGGCGATGTCCGCCAGCGGGTGGCGGTCCGCGCGCCCGCGGCCGAACGGCTCGGCGACCGCCATCGGGCGGTAGACGAACTCCGCCTCCGGTGAGAGCAGCGTCAGCTCGACGCGATCCCCGGCGAGGTCACGCAGGGCCAGGAGCGCCTCGAGCCCGGCCACGCCGCCGCCGGCGATGAGAACACGAAGCATCACGCGATCCTCATAGATCGAGCCGCTCCCGTCAACGGCGCGTCGAGGACCTCGCGCCCGACGACCTGGCCTTGATCGTCGAAGAAGAACGTGATCGTGGGCAGCTTGAAGTGCGAGCGAACCCGCCGGGTGAGCCGGTGCTCGCGCCAGTTCTCGTTCTTACTGCCGGGTGCGTGAAGCCTCAGCAGCATGAGGTCGGCGTCGAAGTCCGCCAGCGCGTCGGCGATCGCGGTGACCTGGTCCTCGTCACCGACCGTCCCGCCGGGCACATGGCCGTCCGCGTGCATGTGGTCGAAAACGGTGCGTAGACGGTCGCCGGCAGCTAGGCGCGCGCGATCGATGTCGCCTGTCAGCGACTGGAGGCGAGTCGTGAGGGTCGGAGCAAGGACGTAGATATCCGTCGCCTGATCGACGAGGGGGCGGATCGGGTCAGGAACCTCGTTCGCCTCCGCCAGGTTCTCGTCGGTGACCACCAGCACGCGGTGTCGTCCTGCAACCCCTTGCGCTTCGGTCGCGACCCCTGGCATGTCACGGACGGGAGCCGGTGCGGATGTCACGCCATCGGCGATCGTGGCTTGAGTTGAGGCGCCGGCGCCGCTTGTCCCGATGTCGGCGCGGCCGCGGACCGCACCCATCCGCGGGGGTCGCGGAGCAAACACTCCAGGCATTGCTACCCGATCGGTTCGGTGGTCCGAGTTAGCAGTCGGTGTCGGCGAGCGTCGGTCGCCGACTGGGATCGCGCGCTTGGGGCCGACCATCACGTGCAAGATTGTCAGCATGACAACCGCCGTCGCCGCGGCGTGGATGGCGAATGCTAGGCCGAGCATCCACCACGACCCCACGAGTGCGAGCAGTGCGACCGCGCCGGTGACGAACAGCACCGCGGCCGTGAAGATCACGAACATCGCGAGACCCTGGGGGCTGTCGTCCTCGGGCTCCGGGCCCCCCGGCTCGGTGGCCGCATTGCTGACCGCAGCCCCGTTCCCGGAGACGGGGCCGATCTTGCCGGGGATATTCGAGTCGATCCGGAGTTGCTCGGGACTGGCGAGGCCTGGTTTCTCGGCGACGGGGCGGGTTCTGCGTCGCGGACTCGCTGCAGCATCGTCGGAATCGTGGCCCTCGGTGCGCGGCCGGGTGATGGCAGTGCTCACAGGAGCCTCCTTTTTTACAATTGGTCTAGGAAAAAGACTACCACCAACCGGGCCGTTTTCCTAACGCCGGTGTGTAAAAAACTACGACCATCCAAGGACGCTGCGAGCGATGAGCATGTGGGTGGCGATCCGCGCGCCCCGACTCGGTCCCGCACCGGATCTATGAGGCGCTCTACCAGTGGGAGCGGTGATCATCGGATCGCGCGCGTCTAGTTCGCGGTCGGCCCACACGCCTCCGATTCTGTCCTCAGCCACTCGTTGGCGCTGCCGTAGCCAGGCTAAGAACGGCGCGGTACCGCGCCGCGAGGCAAGTTGCACCGCGCCTACTGAACGACCCGCTGGGCGACCGAGCCGAGCAACGTCCGGGTGACGAAGTCGCCGCCTCGCCGCCTCTGGATTCGCGGAGAAACCAGAGCACTTGTTGAGCGGCGCGGGCTGACGCTCAACGCCGCGAAGGACAGCGCGTCCGGCCCAACCTGGGCGGGTCGTCGATTGGCTCGATCGGTGCGCGGCGGATTCCCTGACGGCGTCAATCCGAGCGGACGACGAACGGCTCATCCGACACTGGGGGCGGGTCGCGAGGACAGGCGCTGCTGGGCTCGTTTCCAGGCGACTGCTCGCCCACGATGACGTCGGGCGCTTGATACTGCACCGGGTTCGGGCGTTGAATAGTGCGTCACTCGCTCTGCTGGTGATGACCGACTGAGTTCTGAAGCTCGGCTGGTCAACCGGCCGAGTGAGGAGGCTGAGGAGGTGCGGAGCGCGTTGGAGTGGGCGCAGGTGAAGGCGTTGGCGGCGGATGGGGTCTCGCAGCGGCAGATCGCGGTGAGGGTGGGGATCAACCGCCGGACGGTGAGGCGGCTGTTGGAGGCGGAGGGGCCGCCGAGGTATCGCCGGGCATCGAGCGGGTCGAGGCTCGATCGGTTCGAGCCGATCCTCGAGCGTGTTCTTGAGGAGTGGCCGGCGATCAAAGCGCCGCGGATGACCGAGATTCTGCGCGAGCACGGCTATGACGGGTCGGTCGACGTGGTCAAGCGGCGGTTGCGGGCGCTGCGCCCGCCGGCGGAGCGTCCGGCCCAGCGGACGGGTTATCGGCCGGGGCAGGTACTGCAGCTTGATTGGGCGGAGCTGCCGACCCGGCCGCGGATCGCCGGTCGGGAGCGCCGGGTGTATGCGCTGATCGGGTCGCTGCCGTACTCGGGCGCGCAGTCGGCGCACTTCTCGTTCGACATGACCTTGGAGTCGTTTCTTGAGGGGCACGTGCGGCTGTTTGACTGGCTGGGCGGGGTGACGCGCGAGTGCGTCTATGACAATTTGCGCTCGGTCGTGGCCAAGCGCGATCGCGATGAGGTCCGCTGGAACCCACGCTTTTTGCACCTGCGCGGCCACTATGCGTTTCACGCCACCGCGTGCACGCCGGCGACCCCTCGGGAGAAGGGCTCGGTCGAGGGCGCGGTGCGATACCTGAAGAGCGGGTTCTGGCCGGCACGGCGGATCATTTCGCTGGCTGATCTGGATGAGCAATACGCCGACTGGCGAGATCGTGTCTGCAACCGCCGCCTGCACGCCACCGGCCGTTTCCCGGTCGCCGAGCGCCTGGCCGAGGAGCGCTCGGCGCTCAGGGCGCTGGCACCCCAGCCATTCGATTACAGCTACGCGCGCGAGTCCAGGGTGCCGCTGGATGGCTATCTGCGCTATCGCGGCTCGTTCTACCGAGTGCCGGAGGTGATCGTTCACCAGCGGGTCGTGCTGCACGCCGATCGCGACCGGGTGTGGATCTGCCACCGCGGCCAAGAGGTCGCCCGCTACCGGCGCGACTACGAGCCCGGCGGCTGGCACCCGGCGCCCAGGATGCGCCCCGAGCCGCCGCCGGTCACCCCGAAGGTGGTCGAGCTGCCGGCGATCGCGCCCCCCGAGCTCGCCGACTACGCGGCGCTGTGCGCATGACGACCAAGCAAAAGAAGGCGGGTGAGCGACTGCCCTATCTGCTCTCGCAGCTCAAGACTCCCAGGGTGCTCGAGCGCTTGGAACAGACCGCTGAGCGGGCCCGCGCCGAGGAGTGGCCCTATGAGCAGTTCCTCGAAGCGCTCCTCGAAGCCGAGGTGTTCGCGCGGGAGGCCTCCGGCGCGCGACAGCGGATCCGCCACGCCGCGTTCCCCGCCCACAAGAGCCTTGAGGACTTCGACTGGACCGCGCAGCCCGCCGCCGAACGCCCGCTGGTCATGCACCTAGCGCAACTCGCGTGGATCGAGGAGCACGCCAACGTCTGCTTCCTCGGTCCGCCCGGCACCGGCAAGACGCACTTGGCCACCGCCCTGTCGATCAAGGCCTGCCAACAGGGCTACCGGGTCATGTTCGCCACCGCCCAACAATGGGTCTCGCGCCTGGAGGCCGCCCAAGAGCGCAACCAGCTCGAGACCGAGCTGCGCCGCCTGGAGCGCTACCACCTACTCGTCGTCGACGAGATCGGCTACCTCCCGCTCGAGCGCCAAGCCGCCAACCTCCTCTTCGCGCTGGTCTCCCGCCGCTACGAGCGCGGCTCGATCATCATCACCTCAAACCGGACCTTCGAGCAATGGGGCGAGATCCTCGGCGACGCCATGGTCGCCGCCGCCCTGATCGACCGGCTCGTGCACCACGCCACCATGATCGCGCTCAAAGGCAAGAGCTACCGGCTCAAAGAACGGGGTGCCGGGATCGCGCCCGCCGCTCAGCCTACGTCGCTACGCGACTCCAGCTGAACGGCGGCGGGACACTTTTCAACCGGCGCTCAGTGGTGCACTCTTCGACGCCCGAAAACGGCGCACAATTCGCTGCCCCTGGACACGGTCAGCAGGGCGCGGCGTCGGCCAAGGCCCGGCGCTTCTGCTCCGC
>Ga0209577_10003572_pt1 | contig 14676 bp, 17 predicted proteins | sample GraSoiAngelo_109_FD_185874 | JGI IMG/M metagenome (GOLD analysis project Ga0209577, IMG submission 185874) | Grasslands soil microbial communities from the Angelo Coastal Reserve, California, USA - 14_0903_12_20cm (SPAdes) (version 2) | ecosystem: Environmental > Terrestrial > Soil > Grasslands...
GATCGTGAACTATCCCCAGGACCTCAAGGTCGCGATGGTCGGGACCGGCGGCCTCTCGCACCAGATGATCGGCGAGCGCGCCGGCTACAACAACGAGGAATGGGACCGCGAGTTCCTCGAGCTCATCGACCGCGATCCGGAGCGCCTCGCCGCCATGAGCATCGAGGACTTCATGCGCCTGGGCGGCAACGAAGGGGCGGAAGTCATCATGTGGCTCATCATGCGCGGCGCGCTCGATGAGCGCGCGAAGAAGCGCCACCAGAATTACTACCTGCCGATGACGACCGCCATGGCAGTGGCCCTCTTCGAATGAATTCCGTACTTATTACGTAATATTTGTAACAGCGCGCTTGAGCTACGTCTTTAATTTGGAAAGAAGCGCCAAGGGCCTGCGGCTCAACCGCTTCCTGCACAGCTTCACGCGCAAGGAGGTGCGCGAGCTTTTCAAGCGCGACCCCGATGCCGCAATGAAAGACCTGACCCCCGAAGAGCGCGACATGGTGCGGCGCCTGGACTGGAAGGCGATGCAGGACTACGGCGCGAGCTTCTTCTGCCTCGAGAAATTCGCGCGCATCAAGGGCGTGTCGAACCCGGAGATGGTGTCCGCGTTCCGCGGCGAGACGCTCGAAGCGTTCCTGAAGACGCGCCGCGTCCCCGGCGCGCGCTGACTTGCGCACGCAGGTCGCGATCATCGGCGGCGGGCCGGCGGGCTTGCTCCTCGCCGAGATCCTGCATCGCAACGGCGTGCAGAGCGTGGTGCTCGAGCGGCACACGCGCAGCCACGTGCTCGGGCGCATCCGCGCCGGAGTGCTCGAGCCGTGGACCATCGATGTGCTGCGCGAGAACGGTCTCGCCGCTCGCCTCGAGCACGAAGGCCATCGGCACGACGGCGTCTGGATCGTGTGGGGCGGACGCGAGTTCCTGATCGATATCAACCGCCACCTGGGAAAGCAATTCGTCGCCTATGGCCAGACGAATCTGCAGGCGGATCTCTTCGCCGCCGCCGAGCGGCGCGGCGCTGCGCTCATGACCGAGGCCGAGGACGTGCAGCCGATGGACATCGCGTCGCAGCGCCCGTACGTGCGCTTCAGCGTGCATGGAGAAGCCGAGCGCGTGGACTGCGACTTCATCGCCGGCTGCGACGGCTTCCACGGCATCTCGCGCGCGAGCTTCCCCGCGGGCGTGCTGCGCGAGTACGAGAAGATCTATCCCTTCGGCTGGCTGGGCGTGCTGGCGCCGGTGCCGCCGCTCCCCGAGATCGCCTACTGCCACTCGCCGCGCGGCTTCGCGCTCGCCTCGCAGCGAAATCCCACGCTCAGCCGCTATTACCTCCAGGTGCCGCTCGACACGCGCGTCGACGACTGGCCCGACGCGCGCTTCTGGCAGGAGATCAGGGCGCGCTTTCCGCGCTCCTGGGCCGAGCGCATCGTGACCGGGCAGTCGATCGAGAAGTCGATCGCGCCGCTAAGAAGCTACGTCGCGGAGCCGATGCAGTATGGGCGGCTCTTCCTCGCCGGCGACGCGGCGCACATCGTGCCGCCCACCGGCGCCAAGGGCCTCAATCTCGCTGTGTCGGACGTCTACTACCTGGCACGCGCACTCGTCGAGTACTACCGCGACGGCTCCATGGCGGCGCTGGACGCGTACAGCAGCACCGCGCTGCGCCGCGTCTGGGCCGCCGTCCGCGTCTCCTGGTATCTCACGATGCTGCTGCACCGCTTTCCGGACGCGAGCGCCTTCGACCACCGCGCGCAGGAGTACGAGCTCGAATACCTGCAATCGTCGCACCACGCGCAGGTGGCGCTCGCCGAACAGTACGCGGGCCTGCCGCTTTAAAATCCGCGCATGCTCAAGACCCTGATGGGTGACCACGAGGTCACGAAGCAGTTCAAGACGCGTACCGACAAGTTCAACTTCGTCGAGGTGAAAGGCAGCGCCGCGCAGTTCTTCAAGCGCGTGGTGCGTGATCTCGAGTTCGACGTCGCCGAGATGGCGATCATCACCTATCTCATCGCCAAGGCGTACGACAAGCCCTATCGGCTGTTGCCCTTCAGCGTGCTCGCGCGCTACCAGCACCCGTACCTCGTGTACAACGCGGCGCGCGGGGCGGTGGCACCGGAGGATCTCCACGGCAAGCGCGTCGGGGTGCGCTCTTATTCGGTTACGACCGGCGCGTGGATCCGCGGCATCCTCGCCGAGGATCACGGCGTCGACATCTCGCGCGTGAAGTGGGTGACGTTCGAGGAGGCGCATGTCGCGGAGTTTCGCGACCCGGCGAACGTGGAGCGCGCGAGCGCCGGCAAGGAGATCACCGCGATGCTGAAAGCGAGCGAGCTCGACGCCGCGATCCTCGGCGCGATCCCCACCGATCCGCAACTAAAGCCCGTCATCCGCAATCCGGAGGAGGCGGGCAAGCGCTGGGGCGAAAAGCATGGCGGGATCCAGCTCAACCACCTCGTGGTGGTGAAAAACACCGTGCCGCTGATGGCGGCGGATGAGGTGTATCGCGCGCTTGTCGAGAGCAAGGAGGCGGCCGGCAATCCGCCCGGCTTGCCGCATGGGCTCGAAGCGAATCGACACAACCTCGAGCTCGCCATCGATTGCGCCTACAAGCAGCGCCTGATTCCACGGCGCTTCACGGTAGAGGAGCTCCTCCGATGAGGAAGCTGCTCGCCGTGCTGTGCGTTGCGCCGCTGCTTGCGTTTGCGCAGGCATATCCGACGAAACCGGTTCACATCGTGCTGCCCTTCGGCCCCGGCGGCGTCGCCGACATCACCACGCGCACCATCGCGCCGAAGCTCGGCGAGGAGCTCGGCCAGCCGATCGTGGTCGAGAACCTGCCGGGCGCGGGGGGCATTCGCGCCGCGGAGACCGTCGCGCACGCCGAACCGGACGGGCACACGCTGCTCCTGCTCACCAACGGCAACGCCGTGAGCCAGGCGCTCTTCAAGTCGCTGCCCTACGATCCGGCGAACGACTTCGCCATGATCTCCACGGTCGGCTACTTCAGCATGGTGATCGTGACCGGCGCGCAATCGAAGCTCAAAACGCTCGGGGACGTGCTCGCCACCGCCAAGGCGAATCCCGGCAAGCTCAACGTCGGCACCATCTCACCGGGCGGCACGCAGCACCTTGCCGCCGAGCTCTTTCTCTCCACCGCGGGCATCGACGCGCTCGTCGTGCCCCACAAGACCACGGGCGAGGTGATCGTCGCCGTGAGGAACGCCAACCTCGACCTCGGTTTCGACTTCATCGCGCCGCTCCTTTCCGCAATCCGCTCCGGGCAGCTACGGGCGCTCGCCGTGACGGCGGCGAAGCGCTTCTCCGGGCTGGCCGATGTGCCGACGGTGATCGAGGCGGGCGTGCCGGGCTACGACGTCGCCTCGTGGAACGCGCTTGCCGCGCCGGCGAAGACGCCGCGCCCGGTGATCGACAAGGTGCGCGGCGCGCTCGTCAAGGCGCTCGCCGCGCCCGAGGTGCAGAAGCGCTATGCCGAGCTCGGCGTCGAGGGCCGCGCCAGCACGCCCGAGGAGCTCAAGGATTTCTATGCCGCGGAGACGAAGCGCTGGACGCGCGTCGTCGAGCGCGCGGGCATTCCCAAACAGTAGAAATCGGGGTCAGAGCCCTATTTTCATCACTGACTCTACTCGGCCTCGGTCCTACCGGCGCACGCTGCGCGATGGAACGGCCTCAGGCGCTCCCCTAGGCTGCGGGCGACCTTCCCGCGGGGAAGGCTTGCCGGAGGAGGAGTTCAGTGAAGCGCCTGGTTTCCCTAGCCGCGATTGTCGCGACAGGCTGCGCGACGGCCTCGAAGGATATCGCCGCGAGCTATGTGTCACCCATGCAGTACAACTCGTACAACTGCGAGCAGCTTGCCGCTGAGGCGGCCCGCATCCAAGCGCACGCCGCGCAGCTCGCCGGCCGCCTCGACAAGAAGGCGGACAACGACAAGGCGATCGTCGCCGTGAGCGCGGTGCTCTTCTGGCCGGCCATCTTCTTCATCGGCGGCACGAAGGACCGGGAAGCGGAGTACGGCCGCCTGAAGGGCGAGTACGAAGCGGTGCAGAAGGCGACAATCGAGAAGAGCTGCGGCACGACCACGACCGCATCCGCGCCTGCCACGCAGCCGGTCGCTATCCCGGCCGCGGCCGAATTGCCGGCCACGCCGGAGCCGAGCGAGACGTTCTAGCCTGGCGGAGTTCGGGCTCCGTCCCCGAACTCTATTTAATGTGCTTCGCGAGGAAGTCGATCGTGCGCTGCCACGCGAGCTCGGCGGCCTTCGCGTCGTACTTCAGCATGTCGAGCTTCTTCTGGTCGGCGGTCTCATTGGCGAAGGCGTGCTTGCAGTTGTAGCGGTGGAACTCGAACTTGACGTTGGCGTCGCGTAGCTTCTTCTCGAGCGCATCGACGCCGCCGATCACGAACGCCTGGTCCTGCGTCGCCCAATGGCCGAGGAGCGGCGCCTTGATCTTGCTTGCGTCGACGTACTCGAGCGGCGGATAGCCATACCAGATCACGGCGGCGTCCGCCTCCGGCACGTTGACGGCGGAGAGCACGGTCAGCGCCCCGCCCATGCAGAATCCGGTGACGCCGACTTTCGGGCTCGACTGCTTGAGGTACTGCACCGCGCCGCGGATGTCCTGCCCTGCGGCGTCGCCGAAATTGAGGCCCTGCATCAGGTGCTGCGCCTCGTTCGCTTCCAGCGCGACCTTGCCGCGGTAGAGGTCCGGGACGAGCGCGCGGTAGCCGCTTTTCGCGAGCTTGTCCGCAACGCCCTTGATCTGGTCGTTCAGGCCCCACCACTCCTGGATCACGACCATACCCGGCGCCTTTGCGCCCGCCGGCGGCTCCGCGAGATAGCCGTTCACGCTTTTCCCGTCGGGTCGCTTGTAGCTCACCATCTTGCCCATTGCGTCCTCCTCATTCAGGTGACCAGCGAATCTTGGCAAAGGCGGCCTCGATTTGCCACTCGATGTCCTCTTCTGCGAGCCACGCGCGCTCCCAAGGGTGGTCGAGCTGGCTCTCGTAAGGCGGCCGCTCGCCGCGCACGCCCGCGCCCCATTCGGCCATGTGGCGCGCCTCCGTTGCATCGAGCCGGAAGCTGAAGCCGTAGCCCATGCGCCCGTCGGGCGCCACGACGCGCGCGATGAGCGCTTCCTCGCCGGTCGCGAGGCGCATCGAATGCACGTGGATGTGGCGTGTCCGCACGGCCGCGATTTTGCGCCGTTCAGCGCGAGACGGACAGCCGCATCTGCCGCCGCCAGCAGCAAACTGCTATCGAGCGCCTCCTCATGACTGTGGCGTGCGGACAAGCTCGATCTGCACGCCGATTAGCGACGGCTGGAAAAGCAGTCCTTGCGTTGCGGATCGCAGGCCGATCAGCACGCCGTGCTCATTCTCGATTGCGGCGGTGAAACCCGCGCCGGCGAGTGCCGGATCGACCTCGACCTCGGCGTAAGTGCCGTCGAGGTCTGCGAGGGACCCGAGGTGATAGACCACGCCCCCGGCTTCCAGAGGGACATCCATATCGATCACGCTCAGGCCGTCCAGGCGGAATGGATAGGACTCGTCGCGATAGTAGAGCATGCCGCTTGCCCAGCCATAGCCCACGCCCGCTTCCTCCGTACCTGCCGACAGCTCGAAGGTGGCATCCGGGGTCTGCGCGCGGGACAAGGGAGCCGCAACAAGGGCGGCGAGCAGCATGCACATCGCGACGACCCCCTTTGATGCCAAGCGCATGACTCGCATGCTGACGCGCGCGCATGGCTGGCGCATTTCGCGGTCCAGCAAGGGCATTACTTGTGAAACATCGCCGTAGCGCACCGCACATAGTGCCGCCGTAGCTTGATGAAATGACAATCCGCATTCTTGGCACGGTAATAGCGCTTTGCAGCGTGGTCACGCTCGCTTATGCGCAACCTGCGGCGCAACCCCCGCAAGTCGCTCGCGGCCAGTACCTCGCGCAAGCGGGCGACTGCATTTCGTGCCATACGGCGAAAGGCGGAGCGCCTTTCGCCGGCGGCTACCGCCTGGACACCCCGTTCGGCTACATGCTGGCGCCCAATATCACGCCCGATGCGGATACGGGAATCGGCAACTGGTCGGCCGGTGACTTCTATCGCGCGATGCATGAAGGCGTGAACAAGAGCGCCGAGTACATGTACCCGGCAATGCCGTACGACTTCTATTCGAAGGTCACGCGCGAGGACAGCGACGCGATTTACGCTTATCTGCGGACGCTGAAGCCCGTTCGTAACGCCGTCGACGTCAACCATCTGCGCTTCCCTTTCAACCAGCGCCTGTCGATGGCGGTCTGGCGGGAGCTCTACTTCACCGCGCGCACCTACCAGGCGGACGCGGCAAAATCACCGGCATGGAACCGCGGCGCCTACCTGATCGAAGGCCTCGCCCATTGCAGCGCGTGTCATTCGCCCCACAACCGGATGGGCGCAATCGAGAAGGACCAGGAATTCGCCGGCGCGGGCATCGACGGCTGGTTCGCCTTGAATCTCACCTCGGATATCGCCGCGGGCCTGGGAACATGGACAGCCGCCGAGATTGCGACCTATCTGAAGACGGGCACTTACGCCGGCAAGACGACGGTGCTCGGCCCGATGGCCGAAGTGGTGCGAAACAGCACCAGCCATCTGAGCGACGCGGACCTCGCGGCGATGGCGGAATATCTCAAATCCCTGCCGGCCGATTCCACGTTGCGCGCGGGGCGACAAATTCTCTATCCCGAACGGCAGCGCGGCGCGACGGTTTACCTTAGCTATTGCAGCGGCTGCCACCAGGGCGACGGGCGCGGCGTTCCGGGAAAGTTTCCGCCCCTCGCCGGAAATCCCGTTGTGACTGCGCCGACGCCGGCGAATGTGTTCAAGGTGATCCTGGGCGGAATTCCGAGCCGCGACGGGTATGCCGCGATGCCAGGCTTCGCCGCGCAACTCTCCAATCAGCAAATCGCCGATCTCGTGAATTACCTGCGTGCCAGCTGGGGAAATAACGCGCCGGCGAACGCGTCTGTGACGGATATCATCAGCCTGCGGCCGATCACGGCACCGCCGACGGCTGCCAGCCGCTAGGCCGATAGCAGCGGGTTCAGCCCGCTGCGCGTAACACGGCCGTGCAGCTCGCGGCCGAGCGTACGCTCGCAAAGCTCGGCGGTCGCCATCAGGCCGTCGAGATCAACGCCGGTGGCGATGCCCATCGATTCGAAGAGATTCACGAGATCCTCGGTGCACACGTTGCCGGTGTGCCCCTCGCCGTACTTCACCTTCGCCGGATGCCCGCCGACGCCGCCGAAGGCGCTGTCGAACCAGCGCACGCCCGCTTCATAGGCCGCCACGTAGTTCACCAGGCCCGTGCCGCGCGTGTCGTGGAAGTGTGCGATCGGCGTGCCGCCTTTGATCCGTGCAAACATTTCGCGGACGGCGATCGGCGTCGCGGTGCCGATGGTGTCGCCGAGCGCGACGTGCTCCACGCCCAGGCTCCTGAACTTCTCGAAGTCGGCAACGACGGCACCGGGATCGACGCGTCCCTCGAACGGGCAGCCGAACGCGACCGACAGCGTGCCGATGAGGCGAAACCGCCCTTTCGCCGCGCGCGCCATGTCGGCGATGTTCTGCCACTGCTCGGCGCGCGAGCGGTTGAGGTTTCGCTGCGAGTGGCTCTCGGTAGCCGAAACGAGCAGACTGATCTCGTTCGCGCCGTAGCCCGCGTCGAGATCGGCCAGCGCACGCGCTACCGCCCGCACGTTGGCGCAGGTCGCCTTGTAGTAGACGCCCGGTTTTCTTTCCAAGGATTTCAATAATTCAGAGGCGTCGGCGAACTGCGGCACCACCTTCGGGTTGGAGTACGACGTTGCCTCCACCCGCGGGAAGCCCAGGCGCGCGAAGCGCTCGACCAGCGCGCGCTTCGCCGTGGTCGGGACGAAGGCCGCCTCGTGCTGCAGGCCGTCGCGCGCGAAACACTCGCAGAGCGTCACTGCGTCCATCGTTGACACTATCAACTACCTCGGTTACCGTGTCAACGATGCTGCCGCACCGCGATCCCGCTACGCAACCCGAAGGCGTCGTCGCCGGCTACGCGCAGACCGCGAGCCGCTGGCCGGCCGAGCCGCTCGTGCGCCGGCCGCAGACGCGCACGGAGCTCGGCGCGCCGGCGCCGCACCGGCGCCTCGCGCCCGCGCGGGGCGACCTCGCCGGCCACGGCGCAAAGCGCGCGGCTGGCCAGCTGATCCACCTGCGCGCGCGCGTCGTCGACGAGGACGGCGCACCCGTCGCGGGCGCCCTGGTCGAGGTCTGGCACTGCAACGCCGCGGGCAAGTACATTCATCCGAACGACACGAACGATGCGCCGGCCGATCCGCACTTCTACGGCGCCGCGCGCCTCGTCGCCGGCGACAGCGGCCTTGTCGAGCTGCGCACGATCAAGCCGGGCGCTTATCCGGTACCCGATACCCGCGGCTGGTGGCGGCCGCCGCACATCCACTTCTCGGTTTGGGGCCGTGTCTGGCTCTCGCGCCTGGTGACGCAAATGTTCTTCCCCGGCGAGCCGCTCAATGAAACGGACTACATCCTGAACGCGATCCGCGACCCCGCCGCGCGCAGCCGCTCGCTCGCGCGCCTCATGCCGACCGAGCGCGGACCGGCGAATGCGCTGGTCTACGAATACCAGCTCGTGGTGCGCGGCCGCGGCGCCACGCCATCCTTGCCGTGAAACTCATACCGACGGGAGAAATGACGCTCGGCCCGTTCTTCCCGCGCGAGTTCGCCCAGGGCGCGAACGACCTCACCGTGCTCGAAGGCCGCAAGGCGCCGGGCGAGCCGATCGAGGTGAGCGGCCGGATCACGCAGCTCGACGGCAGGCCGCTCGACAACGTCGTCGTGGAGATCTGGCAGGCGGATAGCCGCGGCCGCTACGACGCGCCGGATTTCTGCGGCTGGGGCCGCACGGCGACCGATGCGCGTGGCGTCTATCGCTTCCGCACCGTAAAGCCGGCTGCGGTTGAAGGGCGCCTGCCGCACATCAACTTCCTGCTGCTCTACTCCGGACTGATGCGGCAGCTCCAGACGGTGATGTTCTTCGAGCTAGGCGCCGACCCGGTGCTCGACGCGGTGCCGGCGGCGCGACGCGAGCGCCTGGTGGCGAAAAGGGTAACTGGCGGCTACCACTTCGACATCCGCCTGCGCGGCGAGGACGAGACGCCGTTCTACGATGACTGAGATCCAGGATCTGCTCTCCTACAAGCTGCACCGCGTGGCGAACCTGCTCTCGCGCGGCGCGGAGCTGCGCTATCGGCGCGAGTTCGGCGTGAGCCTGTGGGAGTGGCGCACCATCGCGCTGCTCGGCGCGGCCGGTGAGCCGACGTCTCTCGTGCAGCTCGCTAACGCGGCGGGCATCGACAAGGGACAGATGAGCCGGGTGGTGGCGGGCCTCGCCAAGCGCCGTATCGTGCTGCGCGCGGCGCATCCGGCGGACGGGCGCGGCGTGCGGCTCACGCTGAGCAAGCTGGGCGAGCGCATCTACCAGGGGTTGATCCGCGCCGCGGCGCAGCGCGACGCCGCGTTCCGTGGCTGCCTGTCGAAGGCCGAGCACCAGGTGTTCGATCGCGCGCTCGCCAAGCTCGCCGGCCAGGCGCGCGAGCTCATCCAGCGGGAGAAAGTGACCAAGTGAAAACGCGCATCACGGAGCTGCTCGGCATCGAGTACCCGATCTTCCAGGCGGCGATGAGCTGGGCCTCGTCGAACTCCGCGCTCGTCATCGCGGTGTCGAACGCGGGCGGCATGGGGGTGCTCGCGGCGGGGCCGCTGCGCCTCGAGGACTTGCGCCGGATTCTCGGCGAGATTCGCGCCGGAACCAGCAAGCCGTACGGCGTGAACATCCCGCTCAACAATCCCAAGGCGCGCGAGATGCTCGACATCGCGCATGAAGCGCGCATCCCGGTGATGGTCGCCTCCCAGGGCGGGCCGCGCGAGCACCTGGCGCGCTTTCGCGCCGTCGGTACGAAATGGTTCCACGTCGTCGCCTCGGTGGAGCACGCGCGCAAGGCGCAAGCCGCGGGCGTCGATGCGCTGGTCGTGGACGGTGCCGAGGCGGGCGGGCATCCGCCGCCCTCCGAAGTCGGCACGCTGGTGCTCGTGCGGCGCGTGCTACAGGTGACGAAGCTGCCGGTCGTCGCGAGCGGCGGCATTGCCGACGGCGCCGGCATCGCCGCGATGCTCACGCTCGGCGCGGAGGCGGTGCAGCTCGGCACGCGCTTCATCGCCACACCCGAAGCGAGCGTGCACGAGAACTACAAGCGCGCGGTGCTGGAGGCTGAAGTGGACCAGACGACCCTCGTCGGCCGCGGCACGCACCCGATCCGCCAGCTCAAGAACGCGTTCAGCGCGAAATACGAGGCGGCGGAGCGCACGGGCGCAAGCCGCGAGGAGCTGGAGGCGCTCTTCCAGGAATACTCGCTCAAGCAGGCGGCGCTGCGCGGCGATGTCGAGTGGGGCAAAGTGGAGGCTGGGCAAAGCGCAGGACTCGTGCACGATATCCTGCCCGCGGCCGAGGTAATGCGCCGACTCGTGGCCGAGACCGAGCAAGCGCGGCGCAGGCTCGCTTCCCTTTAAATGGTGACAGTCACCGTTTCTATGAACAACCTTCGCATCGAAACTAAAGGCGCCATCCGCATCCTCACGCTCAACCGTCCCGAGAAGCGCAACGCGCTCGACACGGCGCTCTCGCGCGCGCTGCTCGAGGCGCTGCGCGCGGCGGACGCCGACGAGACAGTGCGCTGCGTGGTGCTGACGGGTGCCGGCCCGGCGTTCTGCGCGGGGGCAGACCTCGCCGAGTTCAAAGGCCTGCGCGACCCGCAGGCCGCCGAGACGCGCGCCGAGCTCACCATGCAGCTCCATCTCGCGTTCTCGAAGCTGGTGACGCCCGTCGTGACCGCGATCAACGGCCCGGCGATGGGCGGCGGCGCGGGCCTCGCGATCGCCGGCGACCTCGCGGTGATGGCGAGTAGCGCGAAGCTCGGCTACCCGGAGACGAAGCACGGCATCGTCCCCGCCATCGTGATGGCGAACCTCGTGCGCCAGGTCGGGCGCAAGGCTGCGTTCGAGCTAGTCGCGCTCGGCGAGCCGATCGATGCCAAGCGCGCGGCTGCGCTCGGCATGGTGAACCGCGTGGTGACCAAGGCGCGCCTCATGCCAACCGCGCTTGCGCTCGCCAGGCAGCTCGCGGGAGTGAACAAGCCGGCGATGGCGCAGACGAAGACACTGTTCCACGAGGTAGCCGACCTGCCGCTCGAGCGCGCACTCGAGCGCGGCCGCGACGCGAACAAGCGCATGCGCAACTTCGCGAAACTCGACGACGGCACATGAAGCCGCTCGAGGGGTTGACGATCCTCGATCTCTCGCGCGTGCTCGCGTGCCCGTTCGCGACCATGATCCTCGCCGAGCTCGGCGCGCGCGTTATCAAGGTCGAGCAGCCGGGCAGCGGCGACGAGACGCGCGCTTTCGAGCCGCAGCTCGCGCGCGACAGCGCCTACTACTTCGTCTGCAACCGCACGAAGGAATCGATCACCGTCAACCTGCGCTCGGAGGAGGGCCGCAAGCTCATCCGCGAGCTGGCGCAGAAGGCCGACGTGCTGGTGGAGAATTTCCCGGTCGGCACGCTCGGCAAATACGCGCTCGACTTTGCCTCGCTCTCGGCACTCAACCCGCGGCTCATCTATGTCTCGTGCACCGGGTTCGGCCAGAGCGGGCCGTACAAGGACAAGAAGGGCTATGACACGGTGTTCCAGGCGATGGGCGGCATCATGAGCCTCACCGGCGAGCACGGCGGCGGCCCGGTGAAGCCGGGCTTGCCGGTAGCGGATCTGACCTCGGGCCTCTGGGTTGCAATCGCCATCCTCGCGTCGCTCGCCGGCCGCCATCGCACCGGCAACGGCTGCCACATCGACTTCTCGATGCTCGATGGCCAGGTGGCGCTCCTCACGCTCGCGGCGGCGCGCTACTTCGCCCTCGGCGAAGTGCCGCCGCGCCTGGGCACCGAGCATCCCGGCCGCGTACCGTCGGCGAGCTTTCGCTGCAAGGACGGCAAATACGCGCACATCACGGCGAGCGACCAGCATTGGGCGCCGCTCTGCGAGGCGCTCGGCATTGCCGAATGGGGCGCCGCGTTTCCGGACAACGCCAGCCGCGTTCTGCGCCGAACCGAGGTGATGGCAAAGCTCAACGAGTGCATCACGGCGCTCACCCGCGCCGAGCTCATCGCCAAGCTCGATGCGGTGGAGGTGCCGGTCGGGCCGGTGAACGACGTCGCCGAGATCCTCGCCGACCCGCATGTGCGCGCGCGGCGCCTCGTCGGCAGCTTCGATTACCCGGATGTCGGCGAATTCAGGGCGCTCGCCCTACCGTACAGGTTCCTCGGCTGGGACAACCCCGAAATCGGCCGCCCGCCCCTCCTGGGCGAGCACACCGAGGCGCTGCTCGCCGAGCTCGGCTATTCGCGCGAGCGCATCGCCGAGCTGCGCGGCAAGCGCGCGATATGACGGTCGCCTACTCGCTCGCCGACGGCGTCGCCACCATCGCGCTCGACCGGCCGGAAGTGCGCAATGCGCTCAATTTCGAAATGTGCGAAGCGCTCCTTGCGGCAACGACGCGTGCGGCGGCCGATGAGGCGCGGCTCGTCTTCGTGCGCGGCAACGGGCCCGTCTTCTGCGGTGGCGCCGATCTGAAGGAACGGCAGGGCAAGAGCGAGCAATGGATCCGCGAGCGGCGCCTGAAGGCCTTCGCTGCCTACGAGGCGCTCGAAGCGCTGCCGATGCCGTGCATCGCGCTCGTGCATGGCGCGGCAATCGGCTCGGGCGTCGAGATCGCCGGCGCCTGCGACTTCATCGTCGCGACGCCGGAAGCGAGCTTTCGCACGCCGGAGGCCCAGCGCGGCACGGTCGGCGCGACGCAGCGCCTGCCGCGCATTCTCGGCAAGCGCTTGGCCAAGGACTTGATGTTCACCGGCCGCGCCCTCATGGCCGACGAAGCGCGCGAAGCCGGCTTCGTTTGCAGGGTGACGGCCGATCTGGACGGCGCCGTTGCGGAGATCGCCGCGGCGATCCTCAAGGCGCCGCCACTCGCGCTGCGCCTCGCGAAGCGCGCCATCGACGCCGGGATCGAACGCGATCCGCACGGTGCGAAACAAGTGGAGATCGCGGCCATCGAGGAGCAGCTCGCTGCCGGACAATGGATGGGCAAGACCTGACCTTTTTCAGATGAGCTGGAAAGCACAGACGCTGGGCGAAGTGCTCGAGCGCCAGGCGCGCGGCCGCGGCACGACGGAGGCGCTCGTCACGCCGCAACGCCGCATCACCTATGAAGACCTGCATCTGCGCGCGCGCAGCGCGGCGGCGACGCTGCACACGCTCGGCATCGGCCCCGGCGACCACGTCGGCATCCTCACGGGCAGCGACGAGAAGTGGCTCGCGCTCTTCTACGGAGCGGCGCTCATCGGCGCCGTTACTGTGCCGGTGAACACGCGGTTCAAGACGGCGGAGATCGCCTACTGCCTCAAACAGGCCGACTGCAAGGCGCTCTTCTATGTGCCGCGCTTTCTCAACATCGATTTCGGCGCCATGGTGCGCGAGACCGGCTTCGCGCGGGCCTTCGACATCACGCGCGCGCTGCCCGAATGGTCGATCGGCGACATGCGCGCCGTCTCGCCGGGCGAAACGCTCCTCATCCAGTTCACCTCCGGCACGACCGCCTATCCGAAGGGCGCGATGCTCACGCACGACAACATGCTGCGCGACGCCTGGGCGGCGGGCATGCGCATCGGCATCCGGCCGCAGGATCGCTACTTCAACTGCCGGCCGTTCTTCCACGTCGCGGGCTCGACGCTGTCGGCGCTCATGGCGCTGGTGGCGGGAGCCACGCTCGTCACGCTGCCGACGTTCGAGCCGGGCGCGGCGCTGCAACTGCTCGAGCGTGAGCGCTGCACGCTGATCTCGGGCAACGACACCATCTTCCAGATGCTGATGGGCCACGAGGACTTCCCGAAGCGCAAGCTTTCCCTGCGCGGCGGCTGGGCCGCGGCCGGGCCGCAGACCATGCGCAAGATCATCGACGTGCTGGGCGCGAAGGAGATCTGCGCCGCGTACGGACTCTCGGAAGCATCGCCCAACGTCGTGATGAGCGACTGGCGGGATCCGGAAGAGCTCCGCGTGCAGGGACTCGCCAAGCCGCACGAGGGCGTGGAAGTGCGCATCTCGCCCGAGGGCGAGATCCAGGTGCGCGGCTGGAACGTGATGCAGGGCTACTACAACAACGCCGAGGCGAACGCCAAGGCCTTCACCGACGACGGGTGGCTGCGCACCGGCGACCTCGGCGAGCTCACCGCGGAGGGCCGGCTGCGCATGGTCGGGCGGCTGAAGGATGTCTTCCGTGTCGGCGGCGAGAACGTCGCGCCGGCCGAGGTGGAGGAAGTGCTGCTCGGCCATCCGGCCGTGCAGAGCGCGCAGGTGATCGGCGTGCCCGATGCGCGGCTCGGCGAAGTGCCGGCCGCCTACGTGACGCTGAAAGCGGGCGCGCAAGCGCAAGAGAGCGAGCTGATCGCGTGGTGCAAGGCGCGCTGCGCGAACTTCCGCGTGCCGCGCCACGTGAAGATCGTCGTGAGCTTCGAGGCGATCGGCAT
>Ga0209577_10003577_pt1 | contig 14669 bp, 11 predicted proteins | sample GraSoiAngelo_109_FD_185874 | JGI IMG/M metagenome (GOLD analysis project Ga0209577, IMG submission 185874) | Grasslands soil microbial communities from the Angelo Coastal Reserve, California, USA - 14_0903_12_20cm (SPAdes) (version 2) | ecosystem: Environmental > Terrestrial > Soil > Grasslands...
AGGAAAGCGTCGACCAGAACTCCGAACGCCAGCACCACCCCGAACGACTTGGTACCCAGGTCATCGCTGGTCCCGAAGCTGGCGAACACCGAGAACATGATGATCGCGGCGGCGGTGACCACTCGACCGCTGGCGGCGAACCCATCGATAAGCGCTGGGGTGGCCCGCTTGGTGCGCATGAAGCTCTCGCGCATCCGCGAGACCAGGAACAGCTCGTAGTCCATCGCCAGCCCGAACAGGATGGCGATCACGATGATGGGCAGGAAGCTCAAGATGGGGGCAGTGGCGGGAAGGCCGAGGGCACTGGCGAGGTTGCCGTCCTGGAAGATCCACACCGTCAGGCCGAACGAGGCGGCGATCGTCAGCAGGAATCCGACTACGGCCTTCACCGGGACCAACAGCGAACGGAACATCAGCAGCAACAGGACCAGGCACAGGCCTACGATCACGGGCAGGAACACCGGGAGTGCCGCGGCCAGCTTGTCGGCAAAATCGATGCCCAGAGCGGTAGGGCCGGTCACGTAGATGTTGAGACCGACCTTGTGGAACGGCGCCGTCTGCTGGCGTATGAACTTGACCAGGCTCTTGGTGGCCTCGGACTGGGGACTCGAGCTGGGCGTGACGTTGACGATCGCCACCTGCCCGTTGGGACTGACGATTGGCGGAGAGATTGCCGCAACGGACGGAACGCGCTTGGCCGCGGTGTCGACTTGCCTGAGGAAGCGCTGCGCGTTCGTGCTGCGCAGGTCGCCTGTGACCACCACCTGGAGCGGCCCGTTAAAGCCGGGTCCGAATCCTTCGGTCAGATAGTCGTAGGCCTTGCGCTCGGTGGTGTTGGGTGGGTGGGTGCCGTCGTCCTGCAGTCCTAGCCGCATGTGAAGCGCCGGGATCGCGATCGCCAGCGTCACCACGATCACGCCCAGACCCATCCACACACGGTGGCGGACGACGAACTGGGCCCAGCGACGGCCCATCGCCTGTTGCGGATCGATGTTCTTGCCACGGCCCAATCTGGCGCCGGAGAACCCCAGCAGGGCCGGAACCAGAGTCAGCGCGACCAGCACTGCGAACACGACGGTGACGGCCGCGCCGATGCCCATCACGGTCAGCAACGGGATCCCCACCACCGCCAAGCCAAGCAGCGCGATGACGACGGTGGTGCCGGCGAACGTCACCGAGCCGCCTGCGGTGGCTACTGCCCGGGCTGCCGCTTCGCGTGGCTCGAGACCGTCGGCCAGGTGCTGACGGTGACGGGTGAGGATGAACAGGGCGTAGTCGATCCCCACGGCTAGTCCCAGCATCGTGGCCAGCGTCGTCGCGGTGGATAAGACCGTGGTGACCCCCGCGGCCGCATTGATCGCCTGCAGTCCGGCGACAACCCCGACGCCCGCGGTGATCAGCGGCAGGATGGCGGGCAGCGCCCGGCCGAACACGATCGCCAGCACGATGAGGGCGAGGATCACGGCGATGAGCGTGCCGTTATCGCCGCTGGCGCTGGTTCCGGGCTGAACTCCGGAGAAGTAAACCCCTAGTCCCGCGCGCTGTCCGGGCACGGCCACCCGGCCAAGCGCCGCCTTGGTCGACTTGGTCAGGTCAATGAACGGAACGGCGAAGGCGATGTCGGCGTAGCCGATACGCCTGTTCTTGGAGATCTTGAAGCTGGCGTTGAACGCTTTGGGTCCGCCCACTGTCTGCGGCACGTGCTGGACAGCACTGAACGTGGGACGGATGACCGGCCGGTACTGCGGGTCGCTCAGCGTGTGGCCCGGAGGAGCCACGAACACGATGCGGGCCGCGGCCCCACCAGTGCCGGGGAACTCCCGCTTGAGCAGGTCCTGAGCGTTCTGGCTCTCGCTCCCGGGGATCGTGTACGAGTTGCTCAGCTGGCCGCCGAGGGCCGAGGACAGCGCGGCCAGACCGACGAGCACCGCCACCCAGGCGGCCAGCACGATCCGCCTGCGGTCATAGCTCCATCCCCCCAGTCGATAGAGAACGCGCGCCATCCCCGCGGGCATCCTAAATGCCTGTCAAGCGGCGCGGCAGAGCTCGCGGGATGGGCTGGGGGCGGCCCTGGCGGATATACGAGGGCGACGGGATCGCCGAGCGCCCGAGCGTTACCGTCGGCCCATGCCAGTACGGATCAGAAGAGAGGTGCCGGTAAGTCCCTCGACGCTGGACGCTGAGCGCACCATGTAGGGGAGGGCAAGCAGCGGACGGACGCTGCTTAGCGCAGGGTCCGTCGCTTCGGCTCGTCCCGGACCGCCGCGCTGATCGTGTGTCACGGACCTCCGCTGAACGGCTGCTGGTCCTGATGGCACACGGTCCCCTTCGGCGGCAGCGCCTTGGCGATCAGGTAGCGGCTTATGTACCGGGCTGCGCAGGCGCTGTTTCCTAGCACGCCGTGCCCGTAGCCGTCGACCGTCAGCAGGCGGGCGCGGGCGAGCTCGCGGGCCATCGCCACCGCCCCACGGTAGGGGGTGTTGGGGTCGATGGTGTTGTTGGTGACGAGCACCGGGTTGGCCGTGCGCCGGTCCCACGGCCCGGCGTAGCGATCGGCTGCGGTCGCCGGCCAGCTCGCGCAGCCCATGGTCAGCCACAACTTCAAGAGCCCGAGGGGTCCCGAGCGCCGCAACGCGAAGCGGTCCAGAGACCGAAACGCAGAGGCGCGCGGGTTGGGGCTCTCCGAGCAGAAGATCGCGAGTAGTCCGTCCGGTTGCGTCGGTGGCAGCATCGGGAAATTGCCGGTCATCCACAGGTCCTCCAGCAACCGCGCAAGTGACGGCCAGCTCGCCTTCATGCCGAGGAACAATCCCGTCGTCGACACCGTCTCCGCGTAGGTGACCTTGGCGCTTCGCGGACGGTGCTGAAGCCGTTGCAGGAGGGCCGCGTATTTCGCCCGCGTGGCGGCGGGGCTGCCGGCGGAGAACGCGCAATGGGCGCTGTCGGCAGCCCCGCAGAGGTCGAGGAAGGCATTCAGGGTCCTGGCCGCGCTGTGATCGGAGCGCTCCCGAAGCTCGGTGGGCAGGAACTGGCCCCCGTTTGCCTTGATCTGCGGGCGCGCGTAGGCCCTGGGCTCGACGTTGCTGTCGAGCACCAGGGCCCGGACACGGCCGGGGAACAGGTTGGCGTAGGTGGCGCCTATGAAGGTGCCGTAGGAAAAGCCGTAGTAGCTCAGCCTTCGATCGCCCACAGCCCGGCGCAGCAGGTCCATATCCCGGGCGGTGTCGGCGGTCGAGACGTGTCGCAGCAGACGGCCGCCGCGCCGCTCGCAATGGCGCCCGAACGCCCGGTACCGCCGGATCCACCCGCCCATCTCCACCTTGCCGACCGGGAACGAGCTGCCCGCGACCATCCCGTCGAGGAAGCGGAACTCATCCTTGGCCGAAGCGAAGCATTTGACCGGCGTGCTCGCACCCACCCCCCGCGGATCCCAACTGGCAATGTCAAACCGCGCCCGCACCCCAGCCGAAAAACCGCCGGGGGCACCGGGCAGGGCGGCTACACCTGAACCTCCCGGCCCTCCGGGATTGAGGAACAGGGTGCCGATCCGATGAGCAGGATCGGCGGCCCGGTAGCGGATCACCGCGAGGTGGATCATCCGCCCACGCGGATGGCTGTAGTCGAGCGGCACCCACGCGGTGGCGCACTGAAAGCCCTTCTCCTTCGCGCACGCCCGCCAGGAGAGCTTCGGCACCGGCACGGCCGCCGACGCCGGCGCCGGGGTCAAGAGGAACGCCGAAAGCGACGCCAGAACAAGCACGGACACCAGCAGAATCCGGCTCGATCGAGGCAGCCTCCAGACCGGTGCCGCCATCACGGACCCGACAGTCGATGAGTTCGAACGAGACCCCCCTGCAAGCGGTACACCAGCGGCCACCCTACTGCGCCACGGCCTTGCATCGAGGCCGATTGAACCCCGCCGCTGGTGCGCCCGAGGCGCGTATCAGGGGCGGGCGCCAGCGCACGCCGGACTGACCGCGCCCGCCGCCTGCGGTCAGGAAACAGCTTTGACGCTCCTCAGGATGAGGGTATGCTCGCCGCACCCGGTGGGAGGCTCGTGGGCATCTATCGTCCGATCGGTCGTTCGCTTGGGTGCCGATACGGCTTTGGGCGCGGCCACGGCGCTGATCCTGGCGCTGGTCGGAATCGAGCCCGCCCATGCGTCCGCGCGGATGATCCGTGTTGAGCCCCCGCGGCGAATTTCGGTGGCGAGCCCGTTCTCGGGGCCGTGCACTCGGTTGGACTCTGACTTCACGCCCGGCCTTGCCGACGAGACCTCGGTGGCCGTCGACCCCGTCGCTCCGCGGCGCATCTTGGTCGCGTGGATCGCGGACGGTGCCGCGACCGATCTGGTGGCGGCCTCGCGCGACAGCGGCCGGACGTTCTCGCGGATCCTGATCCCGGGGTTGTCTGCATGCACGGGCGGCGACGCGGCGGAGGCCAGCGATCCCAACGTGATGTTCGCGCCCGACGGGCGCACCGCCTATTTCAGCGGGGTAGGGGTTGACCGGCTGAGTAGAAATCCGTTCAGGCTCTCGGCGAGCATGTTTGCGGGGCGTTCGATCGACGGCGGCTTTTCGTGGTCGCGGCCGTTTTTGATCCAGCCGGGGGAGGGGATGTATTGGGACAAGCCTGAGCTGACGGTGAACCCCCACCGCCCTCGCGTCGCCTACTACACCTTCGACCGGCGGTTCGCGCCTGACTACAGCCATGGCTACAGCCTGCTGTCGACCACGACCAATCGCGGGCGGACCTGGTCCAGGCCACGGAAGCTGTATGACCCGCACATCTCCGATAGCTGGCCGGGCACCAGCCAGATCCTGGTCAACCGCGACGGCTCGCTGCTGGATGTGTTCGCGCTCGCGACCAAGGGCGGCGTCGGACCAGCGCAGGAACTGGCGATTCGCTCGGTTGACGGCGGACGCACGTGGGCAAAGCCGGTCGTGATTGGGCGATCCTCCGGCCAGTCGGTCATCGATCCGGTCAGCAAGCACCCTCTCAACACGATCGACGTATTACCGTCGCAGACGGTCGCGCCAGACGGTGAGGTGTACGTGAGCTGGCTCCAGCGCGGCGCCAGCAACGCTTCCTCGCGTATCGCCGTCGCGCGCTCCTCCGACGGCGGCCGTCGCTGGATCAGGCGCTCCTTCCGCGTGCGTGGGCAAGCGGCGATGCCCTCGATCGCCGTCTCCGGCGACGGCACGATCGGGGTCCTCTACTACCAGATCGCTGCCTCCAGCCACGGCGGCTACTGGCCGGCTCGGGTGGCGCTGGCCACCTCGGTCCACCGGGCTCGCCATTGGAGCCAGGCCCGCGTCGGCGGCCCGTTCAACCTGCTGACCGCCGCTTCCCCGCCAGTGTTCGGCTGCTGCAGGGTCGGAGACTACATAGGCCTAACCAGGATGCCGCACGGCTTCGCCGCGGCGTTCTCGATGGCTAAGCCGATCGCCCGGCACCTGACCGACGTATATTTCACAACGATCACGACATCGCGCGGGCGCCCGCGCTGAAAGCCCCGGCGTTAGTCGCCTCGCTCCATATGGCGGGTGGCTGCGGTCAAACCGACCGCCGGCTACTCGGATCTCGAGACCCTTCCACTCCATCCAGACCTTCGCCCAGAATGCGCAGGAGGTCGCCGCCACCTCGCCGAATTCCGCTCAACGTGCTCCATAGACCCTTCGGCATGCACTCCGTGCGCTCGATCCGCGTGGAGCGTCCTGAGAGGAGACGGCGCCCCGGACTGGCCCCCGGACTACGACCCGGACCTGGAATCCCACCCTGCCGCCCGCCCCGCCTGGGCGAAAGCGGTGGTTGGCTGACCGACCCCGCCCCCACACCATGGGTATGTGGTCGGGGTCGGTCAGCCAACCAAGGAAGGCTTGGGCGGGGCGGACGAAGGGATGAGATTCATTGATCGGATCGAGGTCTGAGGTCAGGGATCTGGTGAAGGTCGAGGTGTGAGCTCGAGGGGCAGGGGCAGGCAGCGGTGATGGTGTCCGGGGGCTGTTGGTGTGTCGGAGGGGGTGATGTGAATGGTCGTGGCTGTGGGCGCTGGTGTTGACGGCCAGGGACCGGGAGATCTGCGGGTGGATCGGCCGGATGGGCTACGTGACGGCCGAGCAGGTCATGCGCCGGTTCTCGGTGGGACGCAGCCAGGCCTACCTGCGGCTCGGGACGATGTGCAAGCGGGGCCTGCTCAGGCACAGTCGGCTGCTCGTCGATCAGCCCGGGATCTACCTGCCCACCCGGCTCGGCCTCGAGCTCGGCGCCGTCCAACATCTGCGGGAACCCCACGTGCGCCTGACCACGATCATCCACCAGCTGACCGTCGTCGACGCCCACCTGGAGCTGGCCGACCGGCTGCCGGATTGGCGGTGGCGCTCTGAGCGCGAGCTCGCGTTCGCCGAGCGCCGGGCCGGCGAGCTGATCGGCTCGGTCGACGTCCTCTACTACCGCGCCGATCGCCGCCGCCGACACCGCCCCGACCTACTGGGCCCAGCCACCGGACCGAGACCCGGTCGCCGTCGAGGTCGAGCTCACAGTCAAAGCGCCCCGACGACTCAGGCGATCTGCCGCGCCTGGCGCCGCGCCCGCCACCTGAGCGCCGTGTGGTACTACGCCACCCCCGGACGTCGCCGTGGCCGTCCGACGCGCCGCCGACAAGATCCACGCCAGCGAAGAGCTCCAGGTCCGCGAGCTCGGCGAGCTGCTCCCCCGCAGCCCAGCCGCCGTAGGGACCACCGCAGCGGCGCACAGCGCCCACGCAGCCTGAGCCCAAACGCCGCGCCCTGCGACGCTAATCCGTCGGCAATTAGGGGAAGGGAGCAAAGCCCGGTCAGACCCCTCGCTCGGCCGCGGCGCTGCCTGGGCCCAAACGGCGCGGAGGTCGAGTTGCTCGCGCCCGTCCTCCTGACAGCAGGGCGCGGCGTCCATGCCGCTTGATCAAGAGCCGCCCTGATCGCCCCAGCTCCAAGGGAGGAGGAGCGGCCTGCCGGCTCTCGGAGTGCAGGTTCTCTGAGAAATTGGTACCTCATTGGTACCTTGGCGGCTCGCCAGCGGCGCCCGGACAGGCGAAAGCCCCCGGGGTTCGGGGGCTTTCGGCACTCGCCTGTTAGTGGGCGATGCTGGGCTCGAACCAGCGACCTCCGCCTTGTCGAGACGGCGCTCTCCCAGCTGAGCTAATCGCCCGGGGAGCAGGGCCAAGGCTAGCAACGCGTCTGCCCACGGAGGACAGGCAACTCGGTGTTCCAGCGCCCAGCGCAGAGGCGGGTCACCAACTCCGGGTAGGGAAAAACCCACAGGCATGATGTCGCCCATCTCCGGTGGAGAGACCCCCAATAAGGTGAGACACTCGGCCCATGCTGTCGGCTACGTACGCCGGGGTACTAGCCACGGCAGCGTTGTTCCTCGTCCTCGCGCCGGAAGCTTGCTTTGCGCAGGGCGGTCCGGTCGAGGCCAGGACTGATCGCAAGAGCACGGTGTTCGAGGTCACTCCCGTCGCCGCGAGCACATGTGGCGGCGCATTCGCCAACTGCGTGAACGTGGTCTACGTGGCCTACGGCAACCGCCTCGTGTACACCAGCGGCCGTGACGCCGCCCCCGGACAGCGGGTGGGGGAATACAGGTGGACTTGCTCGCGCGCGGGCAGGCACCTGTGGGCCGCGACCACCCAGCAGCAGACTCCCGGCCAGCCCCCCGGACCGATCCAGAAGAGCGCTGGGTCGTTCGACGTCCCGGGCTGCACTCCCTGGCGGCCGGTGAAGGGTCGCCGGTCACCCGCGGTCCAGACTGCGGCTCGGCTCTGGTACCCCCGCCAGATCGTGGTCGAAGCCTCGTGTGCGCCCAGCCCGCGCGGGCGCCAGAGCGGGTCAGCTCGCTGGACGTGCACGGTGGTCCACGACAGCGCCGCCCGGGAATGCACCACGACGCAGGTGGTCAACTTCGCCGCGCGGACGTACCTGGGCCAGCACCAGCGCCGCGCGGTCACCCGGACCGGGCGCAGCCGCTGCCGGAGACGAAGGTGAGGCGCTCGCGGGGCTGATGGCCAGGACAGCCTCGCCCTCAAGCGGCGGCGCTAGGCTTGGGCGGCTCTGCGGCGACGTGGCGGAGTGGTTACGCAGCGGCCTGCAAAGCCGTTTACACCGGTTCGATTCCGGTCGTCGCCTCTGCCCTTCTCGGTCCCCGGACGTGGACTCGGGCTTCGGCGACCGCGGCGCGCCAAGAGGCCGAGTCAAGCGGTGACGGTGGCCGTCGGCGACCAGTCGGTCGCCTGCGTGTCATCGCTCAGCCGGCGCAGCCGCGCGCGGACCTCCCACGCCGTCCCTGGCGCTCCGCCGGCGAACGTGCCGCGGGTTTCCGTGGTGGCGGTAAGCCACGGCTCCCAGGTGCCGCCGGGACGCCGGCGCTGGACATCGAACGCCTCGCCCGCCGCCGGCGCGGCGGACGCCCACTGGGCGACGACGGTCGAGGAGACCACCGGCGTGGGCGTCGAGCTGGCCGGTGGCCGGGGCGTGGGCCGACGCTTGGCGGGCCGGTGCTTGGCGGGCCGGTGTCGGCGCCCGCGTCGCCGGCCTCGCCGGCCTCGCCGAGGTGCCCGGGCGCGTCTGTGGGGCCGTCTCAGGTGCGCCGGCGCGCTGCCAAGCGCCGGCCCCGCCGGCCTGGTGGCCGGGCGCTCGATGCTTAGCGCGACGGGCACGGCGATGACGCCGTGCATCTGCGCGGGGTGAACGCGGCAGTAGTAGTGGGCAGTGCCAGCCTCGAAGGGACGCTCGACGGTCGTGCCGGGGCCAAACCCGGGCGGGTTGGCCGGCGTGGCCCCGTAGGTCCCCCCGAGGTCCCACAGTCCGTGGTCCTCGGTGGCGGTGTGAGGAACGAGCGTGTCGGTGTTCAGCCAGCGGACGGTCTGGCCCACCTGCGCCCCCGCGCTGGCGGGGTCAAAGCGCAGATCGGCGCTGTCGTAGAGCGCGTTGCCCTCGGCGCGGATCAGGACCACGTCACCGGACGTCCCCGACGAGGATGGCGAGGGCGATGAGGCCCCCGGGGGGCCCGAGGGAGGGGTGGGATACCCACTCTGGGCCACGGCTCCAGGTCCGGCCACGGCCGACAGGCCGAGCGCGGCGAGACCAACCCCCATCACCTGCCTAAGGCGCATCCCAGGTAGATGGTGGCGCCTGAGCGACGGATGGACAATGCGACTTTGGCCTTAAGACCCTCTGCCCCGCCGACGTAGCAGACCACCCGCCGCGCGGGCGGCAGGGAGGCCGCCACCCGACGAGCTCAGCTGCCGGGGAGCCCGGGGTGGGCGAACAGGAAAAACCAAAGGCCGAACGCGCTCGCGGCGACGATGACGCTGGCGATCATCACGACATCCAGCACCGTGCGCTTGCGCCCGGAACCGCGCTCGCCGCGCATGCTCTTCAGCCACGGCAGAGGTACCCGTCGGTTGTTGGGGTCATAGCCGGTGACCCGGGCAAAGGCACGGTCGAGGCCGGCAAGCCCCCGTCCGATCACGATCATCGACGCGGGCAGGCCAAGGATGATGAGTACGTAGGCGCCCATCGACGGGCTGGTGCCCTGTTGCAGATGGGAGGCGACCCAGATCAAGGCGAAGGGAACGACGATCCACATCAGGGCGCTACCAAGCGCCATCAACATCACCAGCGCGAATGCGGCCAGCAGGCGGAGCGGCCCCCGCCTCCGCGGGCCCGACCGGACGCTCGACGCCTGCGGACGCCGGCCCTCAGAGCCCTCTCGGGCGGGCGGTCGGATCGCGGTCTCGGTCGGCCGGCTCACGTGGGCTCGTGCCTCCTCGAGGCGGGGCCGACGGGCGAGAGTGCGCGCTCCCCGCGCGCGATGAGCCGGGCGAGCATCGGCCCCACGGTATCGGGCCGGAAGCGCTCTGGCTCGGCGAGCACCGCCCGCGCCGCCGCCTCGGAGACGCCGGTGAGCACGTGGGCGATCAGGCGAGCGGTCGTTTCGGGATCGCTCGCCCCCCGCTGCTCGAGCCAGGCCTGGACGAGCGTCGCGATCGCGTCGACCTGGGCAGCGCGGCCCCTCTGGATGCGCTTGGCGATGGCCGCGTTGCCTCCGCCCTCCCCGAGGAAAATCACGCGAAACGCCTCGGGAGAGTCGGCCACCGCTCGCAGGAATGCGGTCAGCCCCTCTTCCAGCGTGCGCTCGGGATCCTCGTCCGCGCGGTCGGGCAGCGCCGCGGCGATCTGGTTGAGGATGCGCTCCTCCTCGCGTTCGAGCAGCTCGGTGAACAGCTCCTCCTTGCTGGCGTAACAGTCATAGATCACCGGCTTGGTCACGCCGGCCTTACGCGCGATCGCGTCCATCGACGAGCCCTCGTAGCCACGCTCGATGAACATGGCGAAGGCGGCGTCGAGGATCATCGGCCGGCGTCGCTCGGGGCCGAGGTGACGCGCCCGTCGGCGGCCGCTGGGCGGGGCGACAGGGGCCCCTTGGCGAGCGGTTGCACTCATTTCCTACTCAGAGTAGCATCCCCTTTACCGACGGTAGGATTTCGAGGAGAGGAGCCACCACATGAGCGCGCAGGGATCCGGGGCGCCCGAGGCCGGTCAGCCGAGCGCCGATCAGCTCGCCGCGATGGTCGCCAACGCCAGCGATGAGCAGATCGCCGAGGGCATGACGAGCGAAGCCCGGCCGATGATCCTGGGGGAGATCTTTCGCCGCATGGCCGATCACCTGGAGCCCAGTCGCGCCGCCGGCGTCGATGCGGTCGTTCACTGGAAGATCCTCGACCGCCCCGACGGCGGCTATGACCATTACGAGATCGTCATCCGCGACGGCAAGTGCTCCCTCTCCGAGGTGCCGGGCGAGCAGGCGCGCGTGACCCTGCGCGTCAAGCCGGTCGAGTTCATGAGGCTGGTGACCGGCAGCACCAGCGGGCCGGAGCTCTTCATCCGGGGCAAGCTTCGCATCGAGGGAGACCTCATGTTCGCGGCTCGGATCGCGGGCATGTTCCAGATCCCGCGGCCCACCGCCTGAGGCGTCGGTAGGGCGCACGCCTGGGCGGTCGCGCCTCAGCCAGCACTCGCCAGGAACGCGCCGGGCAGCCAGCGGCGCTCGGCGGAGCTCGGGCTACTTGCGGCGGTGGGACTTGCGGCGCTTATGACGCTTGCGCCGGTGCTTCTTGTGGCGCTTGGCGTGCTTCTTCTTGCCCGGATGCGACGTGACCACGACCGGCGCCGGGCCACTGGGGGGCGAAGACGAGGACGGCGGGGTCGAGCCCCCCGGACGGGGCACCGGGGTCCCGGCCGAGGTCACCACCAGCGTCGCCCTCATGACCGAGGGGTGCACGGTGCAGTAGAACGAGTAGCTGCCCGAGGTCAGATACTGCGTGCCCGAGACCGCCGCGCTCTGACTGGCGCCGATCGTCGAGCTCTGAAACAGCGGGTTTCCGTCCGGCCCCGCGGCGTTGGCGGTGACGTTGTGGCTGTCGATGTCGCTGTTGGCGAACGTGACGCTCTGACCCTGGTCGATGGTGTAGGTGGACGAGCCGTACTGGTCGCGGAAGACGGCGGTGATCTGAGCGTCGCCGAGCGCGCTGGGGACGCCCAGCGACAGGGCGAGGATGGCGAGCGCGACGGCCGCTGCCAGTTGGCGACGTCGCCTCACGAGACCACCTTGAAGGCGCCGCGCATGAACGGGTGGATGCGGCAGAAATACGTGTACACGTGGCCCGGCTGCAGGCCCGCCCGGTCGGGCACGAACTGGTACTGGGTGGTCTGGCCCACCGGCTGGATGCCGCCGGGGTTGTTCCCGGGCACGTAGCCGAGCTCGAGCGAGTCGAGCGGAGGCAGCGCGTTGGCGGTTGGGTAGCTCACCCCGGTGACGCCGGTGCACGGAGCCTCACAGGTGGTGACCGTGTGCCAGATCCCCACCGCGGCATCGTAGTTGTTGAACGCCAGCGGCTGGTTGGCCTTGACCTGAGGAATCCCGTCCTGCCCCGCCGTCGACAGGTCGCCGGGGCTGTACTTGAAGTTGGCGATGTTGATCGTCGAGCTGACCGGCCCGGCCCGGTCGGGCAACGGCGTCGGGTACTCGCCGCCGTGGTGGTCGTTCTCGGGCAGGTGCCCGTGGTTGGGCGGCCCTTCGGTCTGGATCGGGACATAGCGCGTCTCGTCCGTGTAGGTCGTGCGCTTGACGTAGCGACTAACCCACCGGTAGCGCGGGCGGGGGCGCCTGTGGCGTCGGCGGTGAGCACGCCGAGCGTGGTGATGATGGCGGGCCCGCGCTCGGCGGCGCGCCCGGCGCGGCTTGACCCTCACCCTGACCCTGGTCTTGACCCGGCGGGTGTGGGCCACCCGGACGTTCTCGGTTTGGAAGGGATCCACGCCCCCGTGGTCGCCGGGAGCCACCCAGGCCATGACGATGCCCATGCCTTCGTACCAGCTCGCGTACTCGGCGTCGTAGACGGCATTGAGACGGATCCGATCGCCCGGGCGCACCTGGACTCGCCAGTCGGGCGGGGTGACGGTCATCGCCAGGTCCCACGAGACCGGTCCGCCGGGGTCGTAGTAGTGGGCGCGGGAGTTGAAGATCCGGCGCTCCTGCGTGGAGGCGCCCGACCCGCGCACGAGCGAGACCTCGTCGGTGAGGCCGCCGGGATGCACATGGCCCCCCATCCCGATCAGGGTGCCCGCGAACTGGGACGGAATCGTGAAGTCGTAGCCCACCCCGTTGCCCGGCTGGGCGTTGCCGAAGGGATCGAACCGGGCACAGGTCTCGCGGGGATAGACGCAGACCCGCTTGCCCGTGGCGGGATCGACGTGTCCGTAGCCGCGCTGGACGTTGAACACCGGGTAGTAGGGGTGGTCGGCGTTGCGCACGTCGATCCACAGCGGCAGCACGCTCTTGATCCCCTGCGCCTCGGCCGAGGCCTTGGGGATGAAGTCGACGTCGTAGGTGACGTAGACGGGGGCGTTCTGGCTCGTCAGGTTGTGGAGCATGTAGTCGAGCAGCCACACGTCGGAGGCGTGCACGAGCAGCCCGTAGCCGTGGGGCGCCTGGTTGGCCGTCTTCTCCTCCCCCACGCCATAGAACGGCAGGTAGTTGCCGTACTGGGGGATCGAGGTCCAGACCGCGTGGTGCAGGTGGAGCTCGTCGACGGGCGGAACCGACCCATCCGGACGCACCATGTTGGCTTGGACCCTCACCATGTAGCCGTCGTAGTTGGGCTTGGAGATCTGCTGGCCCAGGAGCTGGTAGTTGGCGCCCGGCGTGATGCTCACCGGCCCGTAGGCGAAGTGCAGGCGGGTGCAGTCCTTATAGGTCGTATCGGCGCACTTGTCGCCCGAGATCACCGGCGCCCCTAGCCCCTGGGCGGGATTGGGCGAGTCCGCCCGCGCGCCGGCGGGCACCAGGAGGGCGGCTAGTGCGGCGGCCGCTAGCCAAAGCCGTGCCCGCTGAAGCTCGCGCGACGCGAGCCGCGCATACCTCTCGACCAACGCGCGCCTCCCTCGGCGGCCGCTTGCCCTTACCGTGCGTAACATTACCATGAGTAGCAGGAGGCCTGTGCCGCCGATGCCGATCGCCAGGAGCACATCCAAAGAACGGGCGCGGGTGCGCCATCGTGACGCGCCGCGCCGGGTTCCCCGCGCGCTGCGCGAGCGGCAGATGATCGACGCGGCCGCCGGCCTGTTCGCCGAGCGCGGCTACCACGCCGTCTCGATGGACGCAATCGCCCAGGCGGCCGGCGTGTCCAAGCCGATGGTCTATGCCTACTTCGAGTCCAAGGAAGGCCTCTTCCTGGCCTGCGTGGAGCGGGCGACCGAGCACCTCATCGAGGGCGTGGAGCAGGCAACCCCGCCCCACCTACCCAACGACGAGCGCATGTGGCGCGGTCTGCTTGCGGTCTTCACGTTCATCGAGGAGCACCGCGAGGCGTGGGCGCTGCTCTATCCCGATGGCCCCCCGAGCGGCGGTCCCTTCTTCGCCGGCGCCCACCGCGCGAGCGAGGCGATGGCAGCGCTGCTCACGCGTCTGCTTCGCGACGCCGCGGTCGCCAGTGGGGTCGATCCCGACGTCGCCGAGGAGGAGACCGAGCCGATCGCCCGAGCGCTGGTGGCCGCGGTCGAGGGCCTGGGCTCGTGGTGGGTCAGGAACCCCACGGCCCCCAAGGAGCTCCAGGCATTGCGGCTCATGAACCTGATCTGGATGGGTCTGGGCAACACCGTTCGCGGCAACCTGTGGCTGCCGCCCGCGCCGGCGTGACGCAGTCTCGGCGATAGCGAGTCGGCCGCCGCCTCGGGTAAAACAGCCCCGGGGCGGCGACCGAACGGGTTTGCAACATCCCCAAAAGTGGGTACCATCCGTGCCGCGAGGGGCGCGGGCCTCTCGCATAGCAGGGTGACTTCGGCACGACGCCGTTGACGGGTAGTTCGGGGCCGAGGCAGGGATACCGACAAGGGAGATGTCGAAATGAACGCTCGTGGTTGGCTTGGGCGGTTGGGGCTAGGACGGCCGAGTCCGGCCATGGTGGTGGCGATCGTGGCGTTGGTGGTCGCTATGGGAGGGACCTCGATCGCCGCCTCGGGGGTGCTGATCCATTCAAGCTCTCAGGTCGCCCGGGGGGCGATCAAGGGCAAGAACATCGCCTCGGCGACGATCACCGCGCGCAACCTGGCCTCGGGCAGCGTGCGCCC